>Ga0335079_10002515_pt1 | contig 21170 bp, 24 predicted proteins | sample Lox_Sample_33_FD_206719 | JGI IMG/M metagenome (GOLD analysis project Ga0335079, IMG submission 206719) | Soil microbial communities from Loxahatchee National Wildlife Refuge, Florida, United States - Lox_Sample_3.3 | ecosystem: Environmental > Terrestrial > Soil > Wetlands | place: USA... | reverse complement strand
CAGGAACACACCGAACCACGCCATCCTGGTCCAGAACCGCTTGCGCGCGGCTGCGCGGCGGCGTGCCAGTATGGCCGGGGAGGTGGCGGCCACGACCGCCGCATCCTAGCGCCTCTGTTCCAGCCCTAGAACACGAACAGCTCGACGCCGCCCGACACGTTTTCAGTGGGAAGAGAACCTACGGTTCCCTTCCCACGACCCATCCCTCCCTGCTCTCCCGGCGGCGCGTCTCCGCGCCTCCCGGCCGGCGAAGCCGGCCTCCGGCGGCAACCGCCCGTGGTTCCGCGACCGGTCAGAACACGAACAGCTCGACGCCGCCCGACACGTTCAGCTCGATCCCGGTGATGTACGAGGCGAGGTCCGAGCAGAGGAACGCGATCGCATTCGCGATGTCCTGCGGCTCGCCCGGCCGCTTGAACACGGTCCGGTTCGCGATCCGCTCGTTCATCGCCGGGTTCGCCATGTGGAACGCCTCGGTCCCGATGATCCCGGGCACGATCGCGTTGCACGTGATCCCGTGACGGCCCCCCTCCATCGCGAGCGTCTTGGTCAGCCCGAGCAGCCCGGCCTTGGTCGTCGAGTACGACGCCTGCCCGAACCCGCCGAGCGTCCCCGCGACCGACGCCATGTTGACGATCCGGCCGAACTTTCGTTCCTTCATGTGCGGCCAGACGGCCTGGGCGCAGTTGAACGCGCCGGTCAGGTTGACCTGGAGGTCGCGCGCCCAGAGCGACGGCTGCTGGTCCGCGAACTGCCCGACGTGATCGAGCGTGCCGGCGTTGTTGACGAGGATGTCGACGCTTCCGAGCTCCTCGACCGTCCGTGAAACGGCCGCGGCGACCTGCTCGCGGTCGGTGACGTCGCAGCGAACTGCGAGCGACCGCCGGCCGAGCGCGCGGATCTCGTCCGCGGTGGACTCCGTGTGCACGAGCCCCTGGGTCCGCGCGACCTGCGCGAGCGGCCCGTAGGCGTCCGTCTCCTCCGACAGCTCTGACTCGACGAGGAGGTCGGCGACCACGACGTCGGCGCCGGCGCGCGCGAGCGTGAGGGCATCGGCGCGGCCGAGCCCGCGCGAGCCGCCGGTGACGAGCGCGACGCGCCCTGAGAGGTCGATCTCGAGACTCACGGCCGGCCGACTCTACCCGCGCGGGATGAAGATCTCCTTGGCGATCACGAGCCGCTGGATCTGCGACGTCCCCTCGTAGATCTGGAACAGCTTCGCGTCGCGCATGAGCTTCTCGACCGGGTACTCCTTCATGTAGCCGTAGCCGCCGAAGACCTGCACCGCGTCCGTGGTCACCTTCATCGCGGTGTCGGCGGAGAAGCGCTTGGCGAACGACGAGTGCAGCGTCGCGCGCTCGCCGCGGTCGATCAGCCACGCCGCCTGCCAGGTCAGCAGCCGCGCGGCCTCGATCTCGGTCGCCATGTCGGCGATCAGGAAGTTGACGCCCTGGTGCATCGCGATCGGCACGTCGAACGTCACTCGCTCCTTCGCATACTCGACCGCCAGCTCGTACGCGGCCTGCGCGACGCCGACCGCCCCGGCGGCCGTGCCCGGCCGCGTGAAGTCGAGCGTCTTCATCGCGATCTTGAAACCGTCGCCCTCCTCGCCGAGCCGGTTCTCCGCCGGCACGACGGCATCGGTCAGCGCGAACGCAGAGGTGTCCGTCGAGCGCTGTCCCATCTTGTCGAGGTGCTGCTCGATCGTCACGCCCGGCGTGTCCATCGGGACGATGAACGCCGAGATGCCGCGATGGCCCTTGTTCGGGTCCGTCTTCGCAAAGACGACCGTCCACGAAGCGTGCCCCGCATTGGTGATGAAGGTCTTCGAGCCGTTGAGGACGTACTCGTCGCCGCGGCGCTCGGCCGTCGTCGTCATCCGGGCGACATCGGAGCCGGCGCCCGGCTCGGAGAGCCCGAACGAGCACAGGATCGGCTCGGCCAGGAGCGGCGGCAGCCACTGCGCCTTCTGCTCCTCCGAGCCGGCGAGGATCACGGGCCCGGCGCCGAGGCCGTTGGCGCCGATCGAGGTCCCGATGCCGGAGCAGCCCCAGTTGAGCTCCTCGCCGACGAGCATCCCGTCGAAGGCGGTGAGACCGAGCCCGCCGTAGGCCTCCGGGACGTGGAGGTTCATCAGGCCGAGCGAGTGGGCCTTCGCGATCACGTCGGCCGGGTGCGTCGAGGCCTCGTCGTAGGCGGCGGCCTTCGGCCTGATCTCCCTGGCCGCGAACTCACGCGCGAGCGCCCGGAGCTCCTTCTGCTCGTCGGTCAGCGCGAACGAGACACCTGTCGAGGTCTGCTCCAGCGTGGCCATGTCGACTCGCTCCTTGCCTTGATTGAACAGTCAGTCAACATCGTAGCGGCGGCCCGCCCTGACCGCGCGCGTGCGGTCGGTAGGCTTCCGCCGCCATGGACTTCGAGCTCAGCGACGAGCAGCGCCTGATCCAGGAGACCGTCCGCACGTTCGTGGACGAGCGGGTGCTCCCGGTGGCGATCCAGAACGACATCGACCACCGGCTCGACCTCGAGCTGATCGAGGGGATGGCCGAGCTCGGGATCCTCGGGATCGTGATCCCGGAGGAGTACGGCGGCGCAGGGCTCGACTACGTCGCCGAGGCGCTCTCCTGCGAGGAGATCGAGCGGGGCGAGGCCGCGTTCCGGACGCTGATCTCGGTGCACGTCGGACTGAACTCGCTCTCGCTACTCAAGTACGGGACCGAGGAGCAGAAGCAGCGGTGGCTCACCCCCCAGGCGAAGGGCGAGAAGCTCGCGTGCTTCGGCCTGACCGAGCCGGGCGCGGGCTCGGACGTCGCGTCGATGCGCTCGACGGCCCGGCGCGAAGGCGACGTCTACGTGCTGAACGGCCAGAAGAACTGGATCTCGTACGCGACGGTCGCCGACCACGCCCTTGTCTTCGCGAAGACCGACCCCGCGGCCGCCCACAAGGGCATCAGCGCCTTCGTGCTCGAGAAGGGGATGAAGGGCTTCACCTCGCGCGACACGGAGCACAAGCTCGGCATCTGGGCCGGCTCGACGGGCGAGCTCTTCTTCGAGAACGTCGAGGTGCCGGCGGAGAACCTGATCGGAGCCGAGGGCCAGGGCTTCGAGATCGCGATGCACTCGCTCGACCAGGGCCGCTTCACCGTTGCGGCAGGTGCGTGCGGGGTGGTCCGGGCGTGCCTGGAGCGGAGCGTCGAGTACGCGCGCGAGCGCGAGACGTTCGGCCAGGCGATCGGCCGCTACCAGTTCGTGCAGGACATGATCGCGACGATGGTGCTCGGGTACGAGACGTCGAAGCTGCTCGTGATGCAGGCGGCCTGGATGAAGAACGAGGGCAAGCGCAACACGCGCGAGACGTCGCTGGCGAAGTGGCACGCCACCGAGTCGGCGTTCGAGGCGGCGCACCTCGCGATCCAGGTGTTCGGTTCGTACGGCTACTCCGGCGAGTTCGGGATCGAGCGCTACTTCCGCAATGCGCGCGCACCGATCATCTACGAGGGCACCACGCAGATCCACAAGATGATGCAGGCGGAGCACGCGCTCGGCTACCGCAAGCTGAACGGCCGCAGCGGAGACGTCTCGCCGCTCTGCTCCTGGGCGCCGGCGCTCGCGCCGGTTCACGCAACCGCCTAGCGTCACGGACGTGCAGAGCGCCGAGGTCGTCATCGTCGGCGGAGGGGCGATCGGTGCATCCGTGGCGTGGCACCTCGCCGAGCTCGGCCTCACCGACGTCGTCCTGCTCGAGCGCGACACGCTCGCTTCCGGATCGACGGCGAAGTCGGCGGGCGGCTTCCGCATGCAGTTCGGCGACGAGCTGAACGTCCGCATCGCGCAGCGGTCGCTCGCGGAGCTCGCCACGATGGGCGACGAGATCGAGCTGCACCAGTGGGGCTACCTCTTCCTCCTCGACCGCGAGGAGGACCTGCCGGCGTTCCGCGCGGCGCTGGCGATGCAGCAGGAGCTCGGGGTCCCGGCGCGCGAGCTGACGCCCGGCGAGGCGATCGAGATCGTCCCGCAACTCTCGGTCGAGGGCGTCGTCGCTGCGACGTTCTGCCCGCTCGACGGCTACTGCTCGCCCGAGGCGGTCGTCCAGTGGTACGCGCGCGGCGCGTCGGAGCGCGGCGTGCGCATCCGGCAGAGCTCGCCGCTCACGGCTGTCCGCGTGCGCGACGGCCGGATCGAGGCGGTCGAGGCGGGCAGCGAGGAGATCGCGACCAGCACGGTGGTCTGCGCCGCGGGCGCGTGGTCGCGCGAGGTCGCGGAGCTGGCGGGCGTCGACCTTCCCGTCGAGGGGGAGCCGCGGCACCTGTGGTTCACGCCGACCGACGGTGGGCTGCCTGCCGAGCTCCCGCTCACGGTCGACTTCTCGACGAGCTTCTACTTCCACCGCGAAGGGCCCGGCCTCGTGTTCGGCGGCCGCGAGGCGCAGCTCGAGGAGGTCGCCGAGCACGCCGCGCGACGGCTGCCGGTGCTCGCCGAACTGCCGATCACCTCGTCCTGGTGGGGCTACTACGAGGTGTCGCCCGACCACAACGCCCTCGTCGGCGAGAGCGAGCGCGTCTCGCGCTTCCTCTACGCCACCGGCTTCTCCGGCCACGGCTTCCAGCAGGCTCCGGCGGTCGGCGAGCACATCGCGCAGCTCGTCACCGGAGCGCGCCCGTCACTCGATCTCGCGGCGTTCGACGTCGAGCGCTTCGCCCGCGGAACCCCGCGGCGCGAGACGTTCGTGATCTGAGCAAGTAACAGTCTGTTACTTGCTCGTCAGATCTCGCCGTCCCAGTAGTCGACGGCGTCGTCGAGGCGGAAGAGCTTGCCGGGCGGCCAGGCGCCGATCTTGTTCGAGTCCGGATAGACGGAGATCCCCGGGTCGTTCCGGGTCGAGAGCATCCCCACGCGGACGGTGGCGTCGGTCCTGTTCGTCACCTTGTGCGCGCCGTCGGCGCCGGCGGGGAAGCAGACGGTGTCCCACGGATCGAGCTCGAGCTCGCCGCCGGGCGTGCGCAGCGTCGGCCGCCCCGACAGCACGATCAGCCACTCCTCGTCGCCGGCCTCCCAGTGGTACGGACAGATGCTCTGGTCGGGCGGCAGCTCGTAGACGGACAGCCCGAGCCGGCTGCCGCCGATCAAGGGCCCTACCCGGCAGTAGGCGACGTGGTACCCGTCGGGATCGTCGTCGTCCGACGTGAGCTCGAGCGCGAACAGGTTGACGTCGGTCACTCCTCGCCGTCCCAGTAGTCGACCGCGTCGGCGCGCCGGAAGTCGAGCGTGTCGTCCGCCTCGCCCGAGCGCGGTCCGAGCTTATCGGAGTCCGGATAGACGGAGATCGAGGGTCGCGACCCCTGCGACAGCATCAGCACCCGGCCCGGGCCCATGACCGTGTGCGCGCCCTGCGCGCCCGGCGGGAAGCAGACGATGTCGCCGGCCTTGAGCTCGCGCGTGCCGGACGGCGTACGCAGCGAGGGCGCCCCGTCGAGGACGAGCAGCCACTCCTCGACCCCGTGGTGGTAGTGGAAGGGAAAGGTGCGCTCTCCGGCGGGCAGCTCGTAGACGCTGCCGCCGATCATCGCCGCGCCGAGCTCGTCGCCGACGCGCAGCGAGCGCTGACGCCACCCATCCCGCTCGCGCTCGGGCCCGAGCGGCGCCCCGGCGAGGTTGACGACCTTCGTCACGGAGCCAATCCTGCCGCAACCACCTCAGTCACGGTCGCGATCGCGCGCTCGACGTCGGCCGGCTTCGACGGGAGCTGGTCGATGACGTAGCCGGTCAGGATCTCCTCGAGCGCGCCGTAGAAGGCGACTGCGGCGAGCCTCGCGTCGAGGCCGGCCCGCACCTCACCGCGCCGCGCGCCGGCCTCGATCATCCGCGTGATCGGAGCGAGGACCGAGTCGAGCTCTCCGGCGCGCGCGCCCACGTCGGGCCCGCGTGCGATCTCGCGGACCAGCACGCGGATCAGGTCGGGCGTCTCGAGCCAGGAGCCGAGGTAGAAGGCGGCGAAGCGGCCGAGCTGCTCCTGCAGGGCGGCGCCGGACGTCTCGATGCGCTCCAGCTCCGCGGCGAGGTTCGACCAGGTGCGCCGGAAGATCTCGTCGAGCACCTCGTCCTTCGACCTGAAGTAGTGGTAGAGGAGACCGTGCGCGACGCCGGCTTCGTCCGCGATGTCCTTGACGCGCGCCGCGTGGAAGCCCTTCGTCGCGAAGACGCGCACCGCCGCGTGCAAGAGCTCGCTCCGCCGCTCGGTCGTCCGCTCGGACAAGGGCGCCCAGCATAATCGCCCGATGGGTGCAGCCACGCTCGACGGAGTGACCGTGGCCGACCTGACGCGCTACCTGCCCGGCCCTTTCGCCTCGCGCGAGCTGCTGCGTCTCGGCGCACGGGTCGTGAAGATCGAGCCGCCCGGCGGCGACCCCGTCGAGGCGACGGCGCCCGGCTGGTACGCCGCCCTGAACGAGGGCAAGGAGCGGATCGCCTGGGACGCGAAACGCGAGCCGCCGCCCCCCGTGGTCGCCGAAGCGGACGTGGTGCTCGAGGGCTTCCGGCCGGGCGTGTTCGAGCGCCTCGGGATCGACCTCGCGCCGGAGGCGATCCTGTGCTCGATCACGGGCTACGGGACGACCGGGCGCCGCGCATCCGATGCCGGGCACGACCTCAACTACCTGGGCTATGCCGGCGTCCTGGCCGACACCGCGCCGGCGCTGCCGCCGGTGCAGGTGGCCGATCTCTGCGCGGGTGCCCAGGGGGCGGTCATCGAGGTGCTGGCGGCCCTGCTCGACCGGGCGCGCACGGGCCGCGGAGGCCGCGTAGTCGTTTCGATGGCGCTCGGCGCGCACCGCTTCGCCTCGCACCGGCTGCGCGGCGAGCCGCTCCCGCGGCTCCTCACCGGCGGCGCAGCCTGCTACCGGATCTACGAGACGGCCGACGGCCGCTACCTCACCGTCGCTGCGCTCGAGCCGAAGTTCTGGGGCCGCCTCTGCGAGCTGCTCGGCCGGCCGGACCTGGTCGACCGCGCGTTCGAGCCGAGCCTGCCGGAGCTCGAGGCGCTCTTCCGGACGCGGGCGCTCGGCGAGTGGCTCGAGCTGCTCGAGGGCCGCGAGACGTGCGTGGGCCCCGTCCTGACGCTCGAGGAGGCGGCGGTGGAGCTCGGCTAGGCCGTGACCAGGCGCAGCCGGCGGCCCGCGTCGAAGACGAGGCCGAGGGCGGCGAGGAGGAGCACGGCCAGGACGAGCCCGGCGATGAGAAGCGTGCGGCGCATGACGGCCGCAGCTTCGAGGGCGGCGCTTAAGCCGGGCTTGGCCGGCGCTTAAGCACCTGCGAGGGCGCGAGGCGCCCGTGCAGGTGCCAGACACCGAGCGCCAGCACGAAGGCGGCCCCCGCGGCGATCAGGAGCGCCTGCGCGGCGACGCCGAACGCGAGGGCGTCCTCCGTCCGGATGCCGGAGGCGGCGAGGATCGCCCCGCCGGCCCCTGCCTGGACGGCCGCCCCCGCCGGTGCGACGGGGAGCACCGCCGAGGCGGAGGAGGCGCAGACGAACGCGAGCGCGAGGGCGAAGTCGGAGCCGAGCCCGAGGGCCGCGAGGAGCACGAAGACGGCGAGCGCGCGGAGCGCCCACGACGTCGCGACGGCGAGCCACGCCTGGAAGGCCTCACGGCGGCCCGTGGCGTGGTCGCCGACGAAGCGAGCGATCCGGAAGCGCGCGACCAGCCGGTGACCGGCCAGCCGGCGCAGACTCAGGACGACCGCGGCCGCCGCGACCCCCGCGGCCGCGACGACGAACAGGCCCAGGCGCAGCCAGCCGTCGACGTGCGCCACGAAGGCCGTCACGTAGGCGAGCGGGCCGAGCGCGGCGCTGTCGAGCAGGCCGAGGAGGAAGATCGAGAGCACAGCGGCGCCGACGCTCGCCCGCCGCCGCCGGCAGCGCCTGAGGACGGCCAGCCGGATCACGTCGTCGCAGCGGCCCGGGAGCGCGATGCCGCCCACGGACGCCGCACCACCTGCGGCCGCGAGGGTGAGCACCGCCGGACGCTCGCCGTTCGAGAAGAGACGCTGCCACCCCCACGCCTTCACGGCGTAGGCGGCGACGAAGATCAGTGCCGCGAGGACGACGAGCCACACGTTCGCGCTGCGCAGCGGCCAACCGGCCTGCGCATAGTGGCGCGCGACGAGACCTCCGACGCCGAGCGCCGCGAGCACGAACACCGCATTGAGAAGCCGCCTGCGCGAGAGCACCTGCCAGGAACGTCGGCGGCAGCGCGGCGGCGCCGTATCCCTCAGGATGATTCCGTTCCGTCCCCTGATCGGGGGAGGATGCGCTCCGAGAGCCCGCCGAGGGCCCGCGTCAGCTCGCTGGGGATCACCCACACCTTGTTCGCATCGCCCTGCGCGATCTGTGGCAGCACCTGCAGGTATTGGTACGCGAGCAGCTTCGGGTCCGGATCGCCGTCGTGGATCGCCTTGAAGACGGTGCCGATCGCCTCGGCCTGTCCCTGGGCGGCGAGGATCGCCGACTGCTTCTGGCCCTCCGCCTTGAGGATCGCCGCCTGCTTCTCGCCCTCCGCCTGCAGGATCTGCGACTGCTTCACGCCTTCGGCCTGGAGGATCGCGGCGCGCTTCTCGCGGTCTGCGCGCATCTGCTTCTCCATCGTGTCCTTGATCGAGGGCGGCGGGTCGACCGCCTTCAGCTCGACGCGATGGATGCGGATTCCCCACTTCCCCGTCGCCTCGTCCAGGATGCCGCGAAGCTGGTCGTTGATCGAGTCGCGGGACGTGAGGGTCTGCTCGAGCGTCATCCCGCCGATCACGTTCCGCAGCGTCGTGACCGTCAGCAGGTCGATCGCGTTCACCGGGTCGTTGATCTCGTAGGTCGCCGACTTCGGGTCGGTGATCTGGAAGTAGATGACCGAGTCGATGTTGACGACGAGGTTGTCTTGCGTGATCACCGGCTGCGGCTCGAAGGACACCACCTGCTCGCGCATGTCCTGCAACTGGCGCACGCGATCGACGAAGGGGATCACGATCGAGAGCCCGGGCATCAGCGTCCGCGAGTAGCGGCCGAGGCGCTCGACGACACCGGCCCGCGCCTGCGGGATCACGCGGATTGTCCTCGCGAGCGTGACGAGGATGAAGAGCACGATCACGGCGAGCACGATCAGGGCTGCGAGAGTTCCGCTCACACCGGCCTCCTATTCGGACACGAGGGCGGTCGCCCCCTCGATCTGGATCACGTCGACGCTCTTGCCTTCCTCGACGACCTGGCCGTCGAGATACGAGCGCGCCGACCACTCCTCGCCGCCGATCCGCACGCGCCCGCCGTTGGCGTCGATCCGCCGGGTGACGACGGCCTTCCGCCCGACCAGCGCGTCCGTGCCGGTCCGCGAGATCGACGGCATGCGGACGTGGCGGCGGGCGATCGGGCGCAGGAAGGCGAGCGAGGCGATCGACGCGAGGATGAACACGATCAGCGTAATGATCGTCCCGCCCCCCACCAGGCCGACCAGAGCCGCGAGCCCGGCCGAGAGCGCGAGCGGGCCGAGGAAGAACAGCCCGGGCGTCAGCATCTCCCCGATGCCGAGCGCGACGGCGATGATCGCCCAGATCAGCCACACGGGCATGTCTGAGCACAGCGTAGAGCGCGCTACAGACCCAATGCCTCGGGGACGTCGGCCAGCGAGTCGAGCCGCTCGGGCCGCTCGGGGTAGCGCCGGTCGCGATCGACGAGCAGGGCGCGCATCCCGACCGCCTGGGCGCCCTCGACGTCGTCCTCGATCGAGTCGCCGACCATGGCCGCCTCGCCGGCCTCGACGCCGAGCAGGTCGAGCAGGTCGCAGAAGATCGACGCGTGCGGCTTCGTCTTGCCGTGGACCCGCGACGTGAGGAGGGCATCGACGTCGAGGCCGTGGTGGGCGACGAACAGCTCCAGGTCGCGGGCCGTGTTCGACAGCAGCCCGAGCCTCAGGCCGCGGGCGCGCAGGGAGGCGAGCGCCGGCTCGACGTCCGGGTAGAGCTCGAATTGGTCGGCGCGCTCCCAGGCTCGCGTCATCTCGACGGCGGCGGCGTGCGTGTCGCCGGCCCCGCCCATCCCGACGATGATCCGCTCGGTGAACAGCACCCAAAGCTCCTCGTCGTGGTCGAGCTCCGGATGCCGCTCGATCGTCGCGAGTGCCGCCCGCCGGGCCGAGTCGTGCCGCGAAGCGTCGAGCTCGAGCCCGTACCGCCGCCCGAGGCGCACGTAACCGTCGGCCCCGAGGTCGGGCCCCGGCACAGCGATCGTGAAATCGACGTCGAAGACGACAGCGCGGAGCCGGGCCAAGCCCCGACCCTAGCCGCCGTCGGTGGGGGCACGGGCTCGGCCCGTGCCCCCACCAGGCCAGACAGCCGCCGAGCGTGCCGCTTCGAACCACCGAAACCAGAAGCCCGCCGCGCGAGGAAGAAGGGGGCATGTGGGGGAAACCTGGTTTCCCCCACACCTAATCGGGGTGCCCAGATTTGAACTGGGGACCTCTCCGACCCGAACGGAGCGCGCTACCAGGCTGCGCCACACCCCGGAAAAAGCGCCCACAGCGTAGACGAAGGCAGCCCGGGGCACCGGGATGTCGCATCCGTCACGCCCTTCGATTATCGTGTGGGCATGAGCTCCGCAGGCGCAGCGAGGGTCGCGTGAAGATCCTCCCTGGCGCCGCCACAGAGCTCCGCCAACCGGTCCGTCAGCGCTCAGCGCGGCGGGCTTTTTTTGTGCGCATCAAGAGGACGACGACCGAGAGGAGCGGCATTGGCCAACCACCTGACGCCTGAAGAGCTCTCGAAGGAGGTCGGGATCGACCGCGACGAGGTCATTCGGATCTGCGTCGAGGAGCACGTGCCGATCTACCAGGGCAAGATCGACAAGACGCTGTTCCAGGCGCAGCTGCAGGCGCTCGGCGCCCTGCCGGCCTCGCACTGAGTCGCTAACGCCGTGAGGAGCCCGCCGCGCGCTTCCGCGCCGCGGCGGGCTTCTTCTTCTTCTCAGGCTCTTTCTCGGACGCGGCGGCGACCGAGGCGCGGAGCGCAGCCATCAGGTCGACGACCGGCGCAGGCTCCTCCTCGGCCGGGAGCTCGAACTCCTTGCCCTCCAGCTTGGCCTCCAGCACCTGGCGCAGCGACTCGCGGTACTCGCTCTTGAGCGCGGCCGGGTCGAACGGCGCCTCGAGGGAGTCGATGATCTGCTGGGCGAGATCGAGCTCGGGCTTCTTCACCTCCGCGCCGGCGACGGCGTCGTCGATCTCGGCGTGATCCCTCACGTCGGCCGCCACGAACAGCGTCTCGAGGGCGAGCGCGTCGCCCATCGGCCGGATCAGGCACAGCTTCTCCTTGCCCGCGAGCACGAACCTGCCGAGGGCCGCCACGCCGCTCGACTTCATCGCCTCGAGCAGCAGCACGTACGGGCGCCGCGCCGCCTCGGCCGCTGCAGGGACGAGGTAGTAGGTGCGGTCGAAGTAGATCGGGTCGACCTCCTCGAGCTTCACGAAGCTGCCGATCTCGATGCTGCGCGACGTGTCGTGCTGCTCGATCGCCTCGAGGTCGGCGTCCTCCACGATCACGAACTGGCCCTTCGCCACCTCGAAGCCGCGCACGAGCTCGTCCCCCGAGACTTCACGGTCGTGGACCGGGCACCAGCGCTTCTGCTTGATCGGCGTCTGGCACTCGCGGTGCAGCAGGCGGAACGACACGTCGGACTGCCGCGCGGACGGGGTCGTCGCGGGCGAGAGCCCGACGGGGATGTTGACGAGGCCGAAGCTGACGGAGCCGTTCCAGGTTGTGCGCATCTGCAGGTGAATCGTAACGGGGACCGGCCGGATTCGCGCCCGGCGACCGGTTCCCTCCATCAGTACATTGAGACGCGATGGCGGAGACCCGGACGATCGCGAACCTGTGGCTCGACGCCGCCCGGGAGACACGCTCCGGCACCGCCTACCTCCACGAGGTCGACGGCGAGTGGCGCGCCGTCTCCTGGGCCGAGGCCGCGCAGGCCGTCGACGAGCTCGCGAACGGCCTGCTGGCGCTCGGCGTCGAGAAGGGCGAGGCATTCGGGCTGCTCGGGCGGACCAGCCTCGAATGGGCCCTCTTCGACTTCGCCCTCGCGCTCGTCGGGGCGGTCGGAGCGCCCGTGTACGCCTCGAGCTCCGCGAAGGACGTCCAGTACCTGCTCGCCCACTCGGACGCGGCCGGCGTCCTGGTGGAGGACGACGCGCAGCGGGCCAAGGTCGACGAGACGTCGCTGCGTCACGTGCTCACGTTCGGCGACCTCGACGCGCTGCGGGCGAAGGGACGCGAGTTCGCCGCCGCGCACCCCGGGGCGCTCGCGGAGCGGGCAGCCCAGGTCGGCGAGGACGACCTGTTCACGTTCATCTACACGTCGGGGACGACCGGCCCGCCGAAGGCGTGCATGATCCGCCACCGCAACTACTACGCGATGGTGCAGAAGGGCGACGAGCTCGAGGAGCGCCTGACCGGCGCGGGCGACGTCATGCTGCTGTACCTCCCGCTCGCGCACAACTACGGGCGGCTGCTGCATCTCTCGGCGGCGTACGTCGGCTACACGATCGCGTTCCTCTCCGATCCGCTGCGCGTAGGCGACGAGCTCCCGCGGGTGCGGCCGACGGTGTTCCCGAGCGTGCCGCGCGTCTACGAGAAGATCCACACGGCGGTCATGGCGCAATTCGCGGAGCTGCACGGCCCCCGTCGCCGAATCGCCGACTGGTCGCTCGACGTCGGCCGGCGCGTGTCCCGTCTGCGCCAGCAGGGCCGCCCGGTGCCCGCGCTGCTCGCGGCACAGCATCGCGCTGCGGACCGGCTCGTGTACTCGAAGATCAAGGAACGCCTCGGCGGCCGGCTGCGGATCGCGAACTCCGGCGGCGCGCCGCTCGGACGCGAGGTCGCGGAGTTCTTCCACGCGCTCGACATCCTCATCCTCGAGGGCTACGGCCTCTCGGAGGTCACGACGGCGGCGACGGTGAACCGGCCGAGCGCGTACCGATTCGGCACCGTCGGCAGGGCGCTGCCCGGGGTCGAGCTCCGGATCGCACCCGACGGCGAGATCCTGATCCGCTCGAACACCGTCTTCGCCGGCTACTACCACGACGAGGCCGCGACCCGGGAGGTCCTCGACGACGAGGGCTTCGTCCATACCGGCGACGTCGGGCACATCGACGAAGACGGGTTCCTCACGATCACCGATCGCAAGAAGGACATCATCGTGACGGCCGGTGGCAAGAACGTCGCGCCGCAGAACCTGGAGAACGACCTGAAGGCACACCGGATCGTCTCGCAGGCGGTCGTGGTCGGCGATCGCAAGCCGTACGTCACCGCGCTCGTCACCGTCGACCCGGAGGCGGTCGACGGCCTGAAGGAGGACGACGTCCGCGCGGCCGTGCAGGCCGCGGTCGACGACGTCAACGCCGAGCGTTCCGGCTTCGAGCAGATCAAGCGCTTCAGCGTGCTGCCGCGCGAGTTCAGCATCGAGGAGAACGAGGTCACGCCGACGCTGAAGCTGCGGCGCAAGGTGATCCTCGACCACTTCGCGGCCGAGATCGACTCCCTGTACGTGCGGGACTAGAGGATTCGGCGGGCGCCGACGTACTCCGCGGAGTACCACGGATCGTCGAGGCTCGAGATCTTCACGACGTCGCCGGTGTGCGGTGCATGGATGAACTCGTCGCCGCCGATGTAGATGCCGACGTGGCCGACGCCGTCGAAGAACACGAGGTCGCCCGGCGCGAGCTCGTCACGCGACACCGGCACGCCCATCGCGTAGAGCGCGTAGGTCGAGTGCGGGAGCGAGACCCCGACCTGCGCGTACGCCCACATCACGAGCCCCGAGCAGTCGAAGCCGCCCGGCGCCGCTCCGCCCCACACGTACGGGGTGCCGAGCTGCGACATCGCGATCGCGACGACACCGCCGTGCGTCGGCGGGGGCGCGACGATCGTGTCCGACTGGGGAGTGACCGCCGAGATGCCGACGATCGTGTCCTGCGCCGCCTGCTGCTCCTGCTGGTGCTGGGCGACGAGCCGCGCCTGCGCCATCCGCTCCATCTGCAGCTGCCGCGCCTGCTGCGCGGCCACGAGCTGTGCGATCTGGCTCTTGATCGAGGAGTAGAGGCGCTGCTGCTCCGCGATCTTGGACTCGATCGACGCCTTCGCGGCCGCGCGCTCGGCCACCAGCTGCTCCTGCCGGGCGCGGGCGGCGGCGAGCTCCTTCCGGTGCTCGACGACCGAGTGCTTGAACTGGACGACCTCGGTGGCGACTCGCGCGTCGAGGCTCGTCACGTTCTTCGCGCTGTCGATCCTCGTGATCATGTCGTCCAGGCTCTTCGAGCCGAGGATCACCTCGATGGTCGAGTCCTGGTCGGTCGTGTAGAGCGAGACGAGCCGCTGCCGGATCACGCGCTGGCTCGCCTTGAGGTTGCCGCGCGCGACGTGCAGCTCGTAGGCGTTCTCGCGCAGGTTCCGCTTCGTCTGGGCGAGCTGGAGGTTGGCGGCGTCGTACTGCGAGCGCGCCCGTTCGAGCGAGTCGGACAGCGACTGCAGCTGGCCCATGACGGCCTGTGCCTCGGCGCGCTTCGACCCGATCGACGGGTCGGCCATGGCCGGAACCGCGGCTACGAGAGCTACACAGATCCCGACGAGAACGTACGGCGCCTGCCCCAACCTACGGATAACAACCCCCTGCTAGGGGGCGGGACGGGCGCACCGGGAGGGGCCGGTACGTCACGAGTCGGGCAGGCTAGCAGGGTTCCCGGACGGGCGTCAACCGAGAACAGTCACCGAATTAGAGCAATTCTGCACGAAGTCCGAGACAAAAGCGGGCGCAATTGGGGCCTCGCGTGACTGTGAATATCACGCCGCATTAGGTACGTTCACGCGACCCAGGTGAACGAGACGGCCGAATCTCGGGAGCACGTCAACCCGCGCGTCCTGCTGGTCGACGACCACGACCTGTTCAGGACGGGCCTGCGCAAGCTGCTGTCCGAGCAGGGCGTCCAGATCGTCGGCGAGTGCGACGACGGCGACGACGCGCTGCGTGCGATCCGCGAGCTCGCGCCCGACGTCGTCGTGATGGACCTGAACATGCCGGGCATCGGCGGCGTCGAGGCCACGCGCCAGATCGCGATGATCGCGCCCCTGACGCGTGTGCTCGTCCTCACGATCTCGGATCAGGACGAGGACGTGCTCGAGGCGATCCTCGCCGGCGCGTGCGGCTACCTGCTGAAGGACTCGTCGATCGACGATCTGATCGCAGGGATCAACGCGGCGGCCGTGGGCGAGGCGCTCGTGTCGCCGGCGATCGCCGCGAAAGTGCTGCAGCACGTGCGGGCGTCGAGCGCATCGCGGCGCGAGGCGGAGCTGATCAGGTCGGAGCTCTCGCAGCGCGAGATCGAGGTCCTGAAGCTGATCGCGAACGGCAAGGACAACGCGCACATCGCGGCCGACCTGCACATCAGCCCGAAGACGGTCAAGAACCACATCTCGAACATCCTGATGAAGCTGCAGATCGAGAACCGCATCCAGGCCGCGGTCGTCGCCGTCAGGTCCGGTCTGGTTTAGCGGACGGCGGCGGCGTGCCGCCGCAGCTCGGCGAGCGCCTCGCGGAGGCGCGTCAGGTCGCCGGCGTTGCCGTCGAGGCGCCTGGCGACCGACGAGAGCTCGTCCGTCTTCGTCGCCGTGTCGCCGACGTGCAGCTCGCGCGCGAGCTCGGACAGCCGGCGCTCGAGCCTCAGGCGCTCGCCCTCGAGCGAGAGCGCGTGCGCATAGCCGTCCGTGAGCGTCCGCTCGATCCGGTCGAGGTCGCGCTCGGACTCGTCGATCAGCGTCGTGATCCGTTCGAAGAGCTCAGTCATGCAGAGGGAGAGGTGGCCGCATTGCCGATTCTTCGACAGAGCAGGGTGCCTCGGCAAGGGCCGCTCGACCCATCTTCGGGGTCATCGAGGCCCAACGTGAGGAACGTGGCGCGCCGCCGCCTCGGTCACACTGTCGGGCGGACATGCGCGTCATCGTCGCCGCCGCCCTCGCAGCCGCGCTGCTGATCGCCCCGTCGGCCGTCTCGGCGCCCCGCTTGCCGCTCCCGACGCGCCTGGCGCACGCACTCGAGGTGCCGCCCCTGTCGGCGGCCGACTCGGGCGCCATCGCCGTCGATCTCTCCTCCGGCGGAGTCGTCTTCGAGCGCAACGCGGACACGCCGCTCGCTCCGGCCTCGAACGAGAAGCTGCCGGTCACGTTCGCCGCGCTGCGCGCGCTCGGGCCCGGCTACCGCTTCCCGACCGAGGTGCTCGGAACCGGTGGGCTCGTGGGCACGACCTGGAAGGGCGACCTCTATCTCAAGGGCTACGGCGACCCGTCGCTCACCTCGAACGGACTCGCGCGGCTCGCCGTCGCCCTGAAGCGCCAGGGCATCGTGCGCGTCGACGGGCGCGTCATCGGCGACGAGAGCTGGTTCGACTCCCGCCGCACCGCACCCGGCTGGAAGTCTGCGTTCTACATCAACGAGTGCTCGCCGCTCTCGGCGCTCGTCGTCGACCGCGGTGTCTACGAGAACCACATCGCACCGCGGCCCGCGGTCGCCGCGGCCGGGCGCTTCCGGCAGATCCTGCGCAAGCACGGGATCACGACCGGAGGGGTCGTCGTCGGCAAGGCGCCCGCGACCGCGTCCGTCCTCGCGCGGATCCTCTCTCCCCCGCTCTCCAGGATCGTCGAGTTCATGGACAGCCAGAGCGACAACTTCACCGCCGAGATGCTGCTCAAGCAGCTCGGCGCCGTCCGCGGCGCCGGGGGCACCTCCGCCGCCGGAGCAGCGGTCGTCCTCGACGAGCTGCGCGAGGGCGGAATCCCGCTCGCCGGCGTCCACATCGCCGACGGCTCCGGGCTCTCGCTCGAGGACCGGCTCACCGTCCGGACGCTCGCCGCCCTCCTGATCTCGTTCTGGAACGACCCGTCGATGCACGCCACGGTCTGGGGCGCGCTCCCGGTGGCCGGGATCAGCGGGACCCTGAAGAACCGCCTCGAGACCGCCCCCGCCCGGGGCGTCGTGCGCGCGAAGACGGGAACGACGGACGAGGCCTCGGCGCTGTCCGGCTACGTCCGCTCGCGGTACGCCTTCTCCGTGCTCGAGAACGGCAGTCCGGTGCCGTACTGGTCGGCCCACACGGCGGAGGACCGCTTCGTCACCGCGCTCGCCGCCGCTTCGGCCGAGAACTAGGCAGTCTCGAGCGCCGGGTCGGCGAGCAGCGCCGCGAGCTCCGCCTCGGTGCGGATGGCGACCCCCGCCTTCTCGGCCTTCGCGACCTTGCTGCCCGGCGACTCGCCGACGAACACGGCCGTCGTCTTCTTCGAGACGTTGTCCGAGACCTTCGCGCCGAGCGACTCGAGCGCCACGCGCGCCTCCTCGCGCGTCATCGCACCGAGCGTGCCCGTGATCACGTACTGCCTTCCGGTCAACGGCCCCTCCACCGGGCGGTCGTCCTCGTCCGACTCGAAGCGCAGCCCGATCTGCTTCAGCTCGTCGACCAGGGCGGCGTTGTCCTCGTCCGCGAACCACTCGGCGATCGCCTCGGCGCGCTCCGGGCCGATGCCGGGGCACTCCATGATCTCCTCCTGGGTCGCCGTCGCGAGGTGCTCGACGGTGCCGAAGTGCCGCGCGAGGTTCTGGGCGGTCACCCAGCCGACATCGGGGATGTTCAGCCCGAAGAGCACGCGCCGGAAGGGGATCTGCTTCGACCGCTCGATCGAGGCGATCGCGTTCGTGGCCGAGATCTCGGCGAACCCGTCGAGCGACAGCAGCTGCTCCTTCGTCAGCCGGTAGAGCTCGGGCAGCGAGCGCACGAGCCCGAGCTGCCAGAGCCGGCGGACGAGCTGCTCCCCGACGCCGTCGATGTCGGCGGCCGCCTGCACCCAGTTGATCAGCGACTCGAGGCCGCGCGACGGGCACGCACGGTTGGGGCAGCGGTGCATCGCCTCGCCCTCGGGCTTGACGATCGGCGTGTCGCAGAGGGGGCACCGCTCGGGCATGCGGAACGCCTTCGTCCCGCGCCGGTGCCGGCCGGCGGGACCGACGATCTGCGGGATCACGTCGCCGGCCCGCTGGACGATGACGTCGTCGCCTTCGCGGATCTGCTTGCGGTTGATGTCCTCCTCGTTGTGGAGGGTCGCGCGGGAGACGGTGACGCCGCCCACCTCCACGGGCGCGAGCATCGCCCACGGGTTCAGCGCGCCCGTCCGCCCGACGCGCACGGCAATCCGCTCGAGCCGCGTGACCGCCGTCATCGGCGCCCACTTGAACGCGCGCGCCCAGCGCGGGCGCGAGTGGAGCGAGCCGAGCTGCTGCTGCTGGGCGAGCGAGTCGACCTTGACGACGATGCCGTCGATCTCGTAGTCGAGCTTCGCGCGCCGGACCTCCCACTCGCGGCAGGCCTTCGCAACGGCGTCGATCGACCCCAGCCGCTCGACGAACGGGTTCGTTGGAAATCCCTGCAAACAGAGCCATTCGAGCGTCTCCCAGTGCGAGTCGAGCTCGAGGCCCTCGCGCGCGCCGACGCCGTATGCCCAGACCGCGAGCGGTCGCTCGGCGGTGATCTTCGGGTTCTTCTGCCGCAGCGAGCCCGCCGCGGCGTTGCGCGGGTTGGGCGCCACCTTCCTTCCATCCGCGAGCAGGCGCTCGTTCAGCTCGCGGAAGCCCGACAGCGGCATGTAGACCTCGCCGCGCACCTCGACCACGGGCGGCGGCGAGCCCCCGAGGAGGCGGAGCGGGACGGACGGGATCGTCCGCAGGTTGACCGTCACGTCCTCGCCCTCCTCGCCGTCGCCGCGCGTTGCGCCGCGCACGAGCACGCCGTCCTCGTACGTCAGGTTGATCGCCAGCCCGTCGATCTTCGGCTCGAGCACGTAGGCAACCTGCGCCGACGGATCGTCGAGGCGCTTCGCGACGTCCTCGTCCCACTTGCGCAGCGAGTCGTCGTCGGTCACCTTCTCGAGCGAGCCCATCGGAGTCAGGTGGCGCACCTTGGCGAACCGGTCCGAGGGCGGCTGGCCGACACGCTGGGTCGGAGAGTCGGGCGTCACGAGCTCGGGATGGTCGCGCTCCAGCGCGACGAGCTCGTCGTACGCGCGGTCGTAGGTTGCGTCGTCGACCGACGGGTTGTCGAGCACGTGGTACTCGTGCAGCCAGCGCGCGAGCTCGGTCCGAAGCTCGGCCGCGCGGCCGGCGACCGTGCTAGACGACATCGAGCAGCTCCTCTGCGCGGTCGACGATCACCTCTGCGTCGCCGAGCGCGTCGCGCGCGTGGATCCCTCCCCACGTCACGCCGATCGCGTGCAGGCCGCCGGCCCGCGCCGCCTGCATGTCGTACGGCGAGTCGCCGACGTACGCGGCGTCGCGCGCCTCCGCGCCGAGACGCTCGAGCGCCAGCCTGAGCGGCGCCGGGTCCGGCTTGTGCCGCTCCGTCTCGTCGCCGCCGACGATCGTCTCGAACAGGTGAGCGAGCGGCAGCCGGGCGAAGGCGAGATCGACCGTCGCGCGGCGCTTCGCAGTGACGATCCCGAGCCGGTGGCCTCGCTCGCGGAGGGCCTCGAGCGTCGCTCCGATCCCGTCGAACCCCTCGAGGGTCTCGTGCAGCGGCTCGTTGTGCGCCCGGTACACGCGCACGAGCTCCGCCGTGTCGCCCGGCCCGAACGCCGCCATCTGCGCCTCGAGACCGGGCCCGCCGACGTTCGCGAGCAGCTCGTCGTCCGTGAACTCCCGCCCGAGCACCGTCTGCGTCGCATGCCGCATCGAGGCGAGGATGATCCCGCCGGAATCGACGACCGTGCCGTCGAGGTCGAACAGGACGACGGGGTAGCGCATCCGCCTACTTGTATCGAACGCCGGTCAAGTAGAGCCCGTGGGGCGGCGCGGTGGCGCCTGCGTCGCTGCGTGGGCGGCCGGCGAGGAGCGGCTCGAGATCGCGCCCTTCGAGCATCGTCCCGACGATCGTCCGCACCATGTGCCGGAGGAACGAGTCGGCAGTCACCTCGAACACGGCGAGCGCCTCGTCGACCTCGTTCCACCGGGCGCTCTCGACCACGCGGGTGAACGTCTCGTGCTGCGTCTCGGTCGGGGTGAAGGCCCGGAAGTCGTGCTCGCCGACGAGCGCCCGGGCGGCCGCGTCGAGCGCAGGGACGTCGAGCGGCCGCGGGTGCCAGAGCGCCCGGGCCGCCTCGAGCGCCGACCGCTCCGAGCGACGCCAGACGCGATAGCGATACGACCGGGCGCGGGCATCGAAGCGTGCACTGAACCCGGCGGGAGCCTCCTCGGCGCCGACGATCGCCACGTCGGGCGGTAGCCCGGCGTTCAGGGCCCGCGCGGCGCGGGCCACCGGGGGGCCGCCGTCGACCTCCACCGAGACGACGTTTGCCAGCGCGTGCACCCCCGCGTCGGTCCGACCCGCGACCGCGAAGCTCTCGTGCCGGACGTACAGGCCGTCCAGCGCCCGCTCGAGCTCGCCGCGCACGGTCCGGAGGCCCGGCTGCGCGGCGAAGCCCTGGAAACCGGTGCCGTCGTACTCGACCGTGAGCTTCAGGCGCACGTCAGGAGCTCCTGACCCTGGTTGTAAGGTGCTCCATATGCTCTAGTCACTTGCGTTCTGTTCGATACACTCTACCCATGAGCGAGCAGAGCTTCCTCCTTCAGCGCGTCCAGCCCGCGATGATCGGCCTGATCGACGGATCGCTGTCGACCCTGGCGCCGATCTTCGGAATCGTCTTCTACACCCAGAAGCCGCACGCCGCGTTCGTCGCCGGCCTGGCGACGGCAATCGGCGCGGGCATCTCGATGGCGTTCTCCGAGGGACTGTCCGACACGGGCGAGCTGACCGGGCGCGGGAGCCCGGCCGTGCGCGGTGGGATCACCGGGATCGCAACGTTCATCGGCGGCATCCTTCACACGCTTCCGTTCCTGATCCCCGAGTACCGCGCGGCCGTGATCGCCGCGGTGATCGTCGTCGCCTTCGAGCTCGTCGGCCTCGCGGTCCTGCGCTGGCGCTTCTTCGCCACCAGCTTCGGCCGCTCGCTGCTCGCCGTCTCGATCGGGGGCGCGGTGATCGCGGTCGCCGGCGCCCTGATCGGCTCCGGCGCCTGATCGACAGGTGCCTGGCACCTGAGGTGCCAGGCACCGG
>Ga0335079_10002510_pt1 | contig 21181 bp, 17 predicted proteins | sample Lox_Sample_33_FD_206719 | JGI IMG/M metagenome (GOLD analysis project Ga0335079, IMG submission 206719) | Soil microbial communities from Loxahatchee National Wildlife Refuge, Florida, United States - Lox_Sample_3.3 | ecosystem: Environmental > Terrestrial > Soil > Wetlands | place: USA... | reverse complement strand
ACGACTATGACGAGTGGGACCGGGTGGTCGGGGAGCTCGCGGCCCTCGCGGCCCGGGCCCGGTTCGTGGGGCGCGAGCTGCCGGCCGCCGGCCGGGCGGCCTTCGACGAGCTGGTGCTGCACCCGGTGCTGGCGCTCGACAACCTGTACCGCCTCTACGAGGCCGTGGCCCGGAACCGGCGCTACGCGGCGCAGGGCCGCGCCTCGACCAACGACTGGGCCGCGCGGGCGCGAGCCCTGTTCGGGGTGGATGCCGCGATCACCACCTGGTACAACGACACGGTGGCCGGCGGCAAGTGGCGCCACATGATGGACCAGACCCACATCGGCTACACGACCTGGGATCAGCCGCCGCGGAACATCATGCCCGAGGTGCAGCGGATCTCCCTTCCCGGCCGGGCCGAGATGGGCGTCGCCATCCCCGGCTCGGACCGGTGGTGGCCGGCGGACACGTCGGCGGCGGCGCTGCCGGAGCTGAACGCCTGCCGCGATCCGCGGTTCGACGTCGAGGTGTTCAATCGCGGCAGTACGCCGTTCGCGTTCCGGGCCGTGTCCGACGCGCCCTGGCTGGTGGTCGCGCCGGCCGAGGGCACCGTGGACAAGGAGCGCCGCCTCCACGTGAGCGTGGACTGGCAACGGGCGCCGGTCGGGGAGCCGCGCGAGGCGGCCATCACGATCACGGGGGCGGGCCGCCCGGTGGTGGTGCACGCGCGCCTGCGCCATCCGGCCGGCCCGCGCCCGCGCGGGTTCGTGGAGACGGACGGCTACGTCGCCGTCGAGGCCGAGCACTTCTCCCGCGCCGTCGCCGCGGCGCCGATCCGGTGGGTGCGCATCCCGGGCCTGGGGCGGACGCTCTCCGGGATCACCGCGTTCCCGGTCACCGCCCCGCGCCAGACGCCTGGCGGCGACGCCCCGCGCCTCGAGTACCCGCTCCACCTGTTCGCAGGCGGCGACGTCCTGGTCCGGGCGACCTTCTCACCCACCCTCGACTTCCGCGCCACCGGCCTCCGGTACGCGGTCTCGTTCGACGACGACCCGCCGCAGGTCGTGGACCTCGCCGCCGACACCACGCTGCGCACCTGGGAGCGGCGGGTCAGCGACAACGCCATCGAATCGGCGACGCGCCATCGCGTCGCGGCCGGCGACCACGTCCTGCGCTACTGGCTGGTGGACCCCGGCGTCGTGCTCCAGCGCCTGGTCGTGGATCACGGCCGCCTCGGGGCCAGCTACCTCGGCCCACCCGAGAGCTGCGGCCCGAACTAGGACCGGCGCCGGCACCCGGCACCCGGCCACTCCCGGAGAAACCATGCACCCACGCCTCGCGTCATGCGCGTTCGCCGTCGCGCTCATCGCGGCCGGCCCCGGCCCGCTCGCCGCGCAGACGCTCGCCCCCGGCGCCGAAGCCCGGTTCGACTGGTTCGAGTACAGCGGTGACGACTCGATCTACCGCGTCGCGCACGCCACGCACGGCGAGTACCTGAACCCGATCCTGGCCGGCTTCTACCCCGATCCCACGATCTGCCGCCAGGGCGCCGACTACTACCTCGCGAATTCGAGCTTCGCGTACTACCCGGGCGTGCCGTTGTTCACCAGCCGCGACCTCGTGCACTGGCACCAGATCCGTTCCATCCTCGACCGGCCGTCGCAGCTCGACCTCGACAGCGCGGGCATCTCGCGCGGCATCTTTGCTCCCAGCCTGAGCTGCCGGCCGGGCCGGATGTGGATGATCACGACACTGGTGGACCGCGGCGGCAACTTCCTCGTCACGGCGACCGACCCCCGGGGTCCGTGGTCCGACCCGGTGTGGCTGCATTTCGACGGCATCGACCCCTCGCTGTTCTTCGACGACGACGGCAAGGTCTACATCGTCAACAACGGCCTGCCGGAGGGCCCGCAGCTCTACGGCCAGGGGCACCGCGCCATCTGGATCCAGGAGCTCGACACCACCGCGCAGCGGCTGGTCGGCCCCCGCCGGATGATCGTGAACGGCGGCGTCGACATCGCGCGGCACCCGATCTGGATCGAAGCGCCGCACGTCTTCAAGAAGGACGGCTGGTACTACCTGATCTGCGCCGAGGGCGGCACGGCCGAGCAGCACTCGGAGGTGGTCTTTCGCAGCCGCGCCGTGTTCGGACCGTACGCCCCGGGTCCCGTCGAGCCGATCCTGACCCAGCGGCACCTCGATCCCACGCGGCCGTTCCCCGTCTGGGCCACCGGCCACGCCGACTTCGTCGAGACGGAGAACGGCGAGTGGTGGGCGGTCTTCCTCGGCACGCGCCCCTACGAGGACTACACGTTCAACACCGGGCGCGAGACGTTCCTGCTGCCGGTCACGTGGCGCGACGGCTGGCCGGTCATCCTCACCGACACGGCGAGCGTGCCCTACGTCGTGCGCGCGCCGAAGCTCTCGCCGGAGCGGCACCCGTACCCGCCGCTGACCGGCAACTTCACGGCGCGTGACGACTTCGACGCGCCCCAGCTCTCCCCCGAGTGGAGCTTCCTGCGCACCGTGCGGGAGCCGTTCGCCGACCTGATCTCGCACCCGGGATGGCTCACGCTCCGCGCGCGATCCGTCCCGCTCGAAGGCCCGGGGCAGCCTGCGTTCGTCGGCCGCCGCCAGCAGCACGCCTGGGCCACGGCCACGACCGCGATGCGCTACCGGCCGCTGGCGGCGGGAGACCGCGCCGGGATGGTCGCGTTCCAGGGGAGCGACGCGTTCTTCTTCCTGGGCGTCGCGATGGAGGGCGGGCAACCCGTCGTCGAGCTGCAGCAGCGGAGCGGCCCGCGCGACTCGGCCGCCACGACCGTCATCGCGCTGGCCCCGCTCGAGGGCCCGCCGGATTCGACGCTGTACCTGAGAATTCGCGCGCGCGGGGGGAGCTACGACTTCTCCTACGCCTACCGCCCGGGCGACTGGATACTATTGAAAGGGGACGTGGACGGGACCATCCTGAGCAGCAAGGTGGCCGGCGGGTTCGTCGGGACCATGCTGGGACTGTACGCCTATCGGCTGCAGCCGTGACCTGGTGCCCCCCCCGGGCGGCTCGTCGCCGTCGCCGGGGGGGGCGCTCAGGTCAGATCGGGTGGTCGTCCGGATGGGTCGCGATGTAGATGACGCCCTGGCTGTGGCCGATGCCCCACCTGGCACTGGCCGCCACGCCGTCGTAGTGGCGGATGTACACCACGCTCGCCAGCTGCACCACGCTCAGTGCGTCCACCCCGCCGAGCTCGTTGCTGTCGAGGAAGACGCGGACCTCGGACGGCGTGGAGAAGCTGTCGGGCCCTCGCCCCTGGAGCCACTGGGGCCGGAGCGCCTGCAGCGCCTCCAGGACGGTGCTGAAGCCCTTGCCGCTCAGGTCCCCGCTGGTGAGCACCTCGCGGTTCGGCAGGGGCGCGGCCTGGCCCGACGGATGACGCGGTGCGCAGGCGGCGGCCAGCGCGATGAGGGCGGCGGCCCGGATCAGGGCGGCGGGTCTGACGAGCGAGCGCATGGGACAAGCCTCCTCTCTGCTCGACAGTATGCGGACCGCCGCGCCCCCACGCAAGCAATGACGGCCCGCCCGGTGAGTCTGGCCGACGGGCGGCGCGGCGCCTATCGTTGACGCGGATCTCTGCGGGAGGGGCCATGCCGGGCACGACGATCCGCAGGACGGTCGAACGGCTGCTCGAGCTGGCCGACGTCGCGATCGACGGCGACCGGCCCTGGGACGTCCGGGTCCACGATCCTCGGCTGTTCGCCCGCGTCGTGACCGGCGGTTCGCTCGGGCTGGGCGAGTCCTACATGGACGGCTGGTGGGACTGCGAGCGGCTCGACGAGTTCTTCACCCGGGTGCTCGGGGCCGAGCTGGATCGGCGGGTCCGGCCGTGGCGGGACGCGGCCGGCGCGTTGTGGGCCCGGCTGGTCAACCTCCAGCGGCCGGGCCGCGCCTTCCGGATCGGCCGGCACCACTACGATCTCGGCAACGACCTGTTCCGCCGGATGCTCGACCGGCGGATGATCTACAGCTGCGCGTACTGGAAGCATGCCGGCACGCTGGACGACGCCCAGGAGGCCAAACTGGACCTGGTGTGCCGCAAGCTCGGGCTGCGGCCGGGGATGCGCGTGCTCGACATCGGCTGCGGCTGGGGCGGCACCGCGCGGTTCGCGGCGGAGCGGTACGGGGTCTCGGTGGTGGGGATCACGGTGTCGGAGGAGCAGGCCAGGTTCGCCCGCGGACTGTGCGAGGGACTGCCGGTCGAGATCCGCCTCCAGGACTACCGCACGCTGGGCGGGAGGTTCGACCGCGTGCTGTCGATCGGCATGTTCGAGCACGTCGGGCGGAAGAACTACGGCACCTTCATGCGGGTCGTGCGCGGCCTGCTCGCGCGCGACGGCCTGTTCCTGCTCCACACCATCGGCGGCAACCGCTCCCAGACGGCGACGGATCCCTGGACCCAGCGCTACATCTTCCCGAACTCGATGCTCCCGTCCGCGCGGCAGATCGCCGCGGCGATCGAGGGGCGGTTCGTGCTGGAGGACTGGCACGGCTTCGGTCCGGACTACGACCGGACCCTGATGCAGTGGCACCGCAACTTCCAGCAGCACTGGCCCGAGATCTCCAGCCGGTACGGCGAGCGGTTCCGCCGGATGTGGCGCTACTTCCTGCTCTCGAGTGCGGGCGGGTTCCGTGCGCGGAAGAACCAGCTGTGGCAAGTCGTGCTCTCGCCCCGGGGCGTGCCCGGCGGGTACTCGGCGCCGCGCTGATGGCGGGCGGCTGGCGCACGTTCCACCCGTTCCCGGTCGGCAGCTGCGCCTCGGGCGGATGATTCCGTGACCACCTGCATCGCCCTGCTCCGCGCGGTCAACCTCGGCGGCCACGGTCGGGTGGCGATGGCCGACCTGCGCGAGCTGCTCGCCACGCTGGGCTTCGACGACGTGCGATCCCTGCTCCAGAGCGGCAACCTGGTGTTCCGCGCCGGCGCGGGGTCGGCCGCGGCGCTCGAGCGCCGGCTCGAGGCCGAGGTGTCGAAGCGCCTCGGGATCGAGACCGACTTCTTCGTGCGCACGGCGGACGAGTGGCGGTCCGTGGTCGCGAGGAACCCGTTCCGCGAGGCGGCCGAGCGGGACCCGGCTCACCTGGTGGTGATGTGCCTCAAGGACGCGCCGGGCCCGGCCCGCGCGCGGGCCCTGCAGGAGACGATCACGGGCCGGGAGCTGGTGCGGACCGCGGGCCAGCAGGCGTACGTCGTCTACCCCGACGGCATCGGCCCCTCGCGCCTCACCGTCGCGCGCATCGAGAAGGGCCTCGGGACGCGCGGCACCGGCCGCAACTGGAACACCGTGATGAAGCTCGGCGCGATGGTGTGGGACTGAGGCCGGCCGCCGGCACGGAGGGCGCGTGGCACGCAACGTCGAGATCAAGGCCCGCGTCGCGGACCCGGCCCGGACTCGCCGGCTGGTGGCCGCCGCCGCGGACGGTCCCGCGGCGTCGCTGGCGCAGACCGACACGTTCTTCCGGGTGCCCCGCGGCCGACTGAAGCTGCGCGAGGTCGCGGGCGCGGCCGCGGAGCTGATCTGGTACGAGCGCCCGGACACGCCCGAGCCGGCGGAGTCGGCCTACGAAGTCGTGCGGCTCGCGGACGGACCCGCGCTGCGGGAGCTGCTCGCGCGGGCGCTCGGCCCGTGCGGCCAGGTCGTCAAGCGCCGCCTCGTCTACCACGTCGGGCGCACGCGCGTGCACCTGGACGAGGTGGCCGGACTGGGGCACTTCCTGGAGCTGGAGGTGCAGCTCGCCGCCGGCGAGCCGGTGGAGGCCGGCGCTGCCGAGGCCCGGGCGCTGATGGAGCGGCTGGCGATCGGCGCAGCGTCACTGGTGGCGGAGGCCTACGTGGACCTGCTGAGCCGGTGAGGAACGCCCTTCCCGCCGCCTAGGTGAACAGCGCCAGCAGAATGACCACGATCATCACGAAGGCGATCACCCAGGTGCGCGTGGGCACCTTCCCGGGCATGATGGTGCGCCTGCGCGTCGCCTTCGCGCTCGCGGCGACCTCCTGCGCCTGCGCCACGCGCATCGCCTCGGTGCCCAGCTGGCCCGACAGCGCCCGCATGCGGCGCTCCTCCGTCGTGCGCGGGATCCAGCGGCACCCGCACCGCTGGCACACGCTCTGCACGATGGTGTCGATCCCCTGACCGCCCCCCACCATGCCGCGGAAGTGCTCGGTGGCCTGCGGCTCCGGCACGCTCGAGCGCCTCACCGGAGACGACAGGATGATGGTCGCCCCGCACCTGGGGCACGACACCGAGGGACCTGCGGCGGACATGCCAATACGGTGCACCGGGAGGGCGGGCCCGGCAAGGCGTTGGCCCGCGAGGTGCGGAACGGTCAGCTGTGCGCGGCCTGCGCGCCTTTCGTCACGGCGTGGACGGCTTGGCCAAGCTCGAGCATCGTGGCCGGCTTGTTCACCAGCCGGCGGATCCCGGCGGCCTTGATCGTCTCGTCGGGCAGCTCCTCCATGAAACCCGTCAGGAGGACGATCGGCACGTCCGGCCGCAGGTTGTGCACTTCGCGGGCGAGGTCGAGGCCCGCGAGCCGGGGCATCAGGTAGTCCGTGATCACCACGTCGTGCTCCGCCGGCCGCGACCGGAAGGTCTCCAGCGCGCGCTCGGGGTCGGTCTCCGCGACCACCACGTAGCCCAGCGCCTCGAGCCGGCGCTTGTTCATCCGCGCCAGCGTCGGCTCGTCGTCCACCAGGAGCACCCGCTCGCCGTGGCCCCGCGGCGCGACGCCGGCCTCGCGCTGCTCCTCGGCGGCGGACGCCGGGAGCACCGGGAAGAAGCACGTCACGCTCGTGCCGCGGCCCGGCTCGCTCGCCAGGTCGATCACGCCCTCGTGCGCCTCCACGATGGTGTGCACCATCGAGAGGCCGAGGCCCGTGCCCGAGCCCTTCGGCTTGGTGGTGAAGAAGGGCTCGAACGCGCGGCTGCGGACGCCGGCATCCATCCCGCCTCCGGTGTCCCGCACCACCAGCACCACGTACGGCCCCTCGTGCAGCCCCGGGTGCCTGCGCACGACGCTGTCGCGCACGTAGCGCGGCTCCACGAGGATGTCGAGCAGGCCACCGTGCGGCATCGCGTGCGCCGAGTTGGTGCCGAGGTTCATCAGGATCTGGTGAATCGAGGTCGCGTCGCCCAGCACCCACGGCGCCTCGGGATGGACGGTCACACGCACCTCGATCGAGGCCGGCAGCGTCGCGCGCAGCAGCTTCGCGGCCTCGGCGATCGTCGCGCCGATCTCCAGCGGGCGTCGCTCCGCGGGCTGGCGCCGGCTGAAGACCATGATCCGCTCGACCAGCTCCTTGCCGCGCGTGGCCGCCTTGAGCAGCTCGTCCAGGTCCGCCCTCGCGTCGGCCGGGCTCCCGGCCCGCCCGATCAGCTCGGCGTAGCCCACGATCCCGAACAGGATGTTGTTGAAGTCGTGCGCGATGCCCCCGGCGAGGGTCCCCACGGCCTCGAGCTTCTGCGCCTGCCGCAGATCCTCCTCCAGCCGGTGCCGCTCGTCCTCCGCCTTCTTGCGTGGGCTGATGTCCACGATGGACGCGAGGACGAACATCCCCTCGTCCGTCACGACCGGCGTCAGGCCGATCTCCACCGGCACCTCGGTGCCGTCCTTCCGCAGTCCGTACAGGTCGCGGCCGGCGCCCATCGCCCGCACCTTCGGGTCGGCCAGGAACGTGCCGCGGAAGCCCCCGTGACCCTGCCGGAACCGCTCGGGCACCAGCGTATCCACCGACTTGCCGAGCAGCTCCTCGCGCGGGTACCCGAACAGGCGCTCGATCTCGCGGTTGACGAGCACGATGCCGCCCCGGGCGTCCGTCATCAGGAGGCCGCTCGGCGACGAGTCCACGGCGACGCGCAACCGCTGCTCGGTGGCGCGCGATGCCTCGGGGATCACGCCGAACACTGCGGGGATAAATCCGACCACGCAAGTCGGGTAAGGCCCTACCAGGCGTGGCGAGCCGCCTCAGGCACGACGCCGCGCACCGACGCGGGAATGCCGGACCCGCCGGCCACCCTAACGGGCCCCTGACGCCGGGACGTATGCTAGGGGGGAGGTAGGACCGCTGGTGCGGCCCTTGCGTGTGTTCGCCTTGTCGCGGTTGTGGAGGCTCGATGCGGATCATCCCGTACCTTCGCGGCCTGTCCCGCGGGCGTCAGATCGCGATCGGCGCCGCCATCCTGGTCGTCGCCGTCGCGGCCACGAAGCTGCTGGCGCGCGGGCCGGCGACCGCCGACCGCGCGGTGGTCGCGACGGTGGAGCGCGGCCCGTTCACGGTCACCGTCACCACGTCGGGCGAGCTGCGGGCCAAGGAGTTCGTGCAGATCAACGCGCCGGCCAACGCGATGCAGGCGCAGGCCTACCAGATGCGCATCTCCTCGCTGGTGCCCGAGGGCACCGTGGTGAAGCCCGGCGACGTGGTCGCGGAGATCGACCGTTCCTCGCTGGCCTCGCGGCTCACCCAGGTGACCCTGGACCTCCAGAAGGCGCAGGCGCAGCAGGAGCAGGCGATGCTGGACTCGACGCTCACGTTGTCGACGGCGCGGGAGGCGATCCGCAACGACGAGCTGGACCTCGAGGCCAAGCGGCTCGCGAAGGAGCAGGCCGTCTACGAGGCGCCCACGGTCCAGCGCCAGACCCAGATCGACTACGAGCGCGCCGAGCGCGCCCTGGCGCAGGCGCACAGCGACCTCCAGACCCGCACCGAGCAGGCGCAGGCCAAGATGCGGGAGGTCGGCGCCGACGTGGAGCGGCAGCGGAGCCAGCTGCAGATCGTGCAGGACGTGCTGGCGGGGTTCACGATCCGCGCCCCGTCGCCGGGGATGGTCATCTACGTGAAGGAGTGGAACGGCAAGAAGCGCACGGCCGGCTCGCAGGTGAACGCGTGGGACCCCGGGGTCGCGACGCTGCCGGACCTGACGCACATGGAGTCGGTCACCTACGTCAACGAGATCGACGTGCGGCGGCTCGCCGTGGGGCAGCCGGTGACGATCACGCTCGACGCCGATCCCACCAAGAAGCTCAGCGGCACCGTGGCCAGCGTGGCCAACGTCGGCGAGCAGCGCCCCAACACCGACGCCAAGGTGTTCGAGGTCCACGTCACCGTGCTGCAGTCCGACACCACGCTGCGGCCCGGGATGACCACCGGCAACGCGGTCGAGACGCTGCGGCTGCCCGACGCGGTGCACGTGCCGCTCGAGGCCGTCAACGGCGACAGCGGCCTGACCTACGCCTACCGCCTCTCGGGCGCCCGGGTCGTCCGGCAGGAGATCGTGACCGGGCCGATGAACGACCACGCGGCGGTGGTCGAGCGCGGCCTGGCGCAGGGCGACCGCGTGCTCCTGTCGCCGCCCGCGAGCCCGGAGCGGCTCGCGCTGGTGCGGCTGCCCGCGGGCGCCGCGCCGCTTCCCGCGCGCGCCGACAGCGCGCGCGCCCGGCCGGCCCCGGCCCGCGACGCCACGGCCCCGCGGCGCTGACCGTGCGTCTCGATCGCGCGGCGCTGGCGCGGCTGGGCCGGGAGATCGCCGGCCACGTGGCCTTCAGCGGCCGCACCGCGGTGGTGGCCGTCGGCCACAACCGCCTGCGCGCCGCGCTCACCTCGCTGGGCATCCTGTTCGGCGTCGCCTCGGTCATCGCCATGCTCGCCATCGGCTCCGGCGCCGAGCGGGAGATCCTGGAGCAGATGCGGCTGCTGGGCTCCAACAACGTCGTGGTGACGCCGCTGGTCGAGCAGCACGAGGGCCCGGTCGAGGCGAAGGACGAGCGACAGGTGAGAAAGTGGTCGCCGGGCCTCACCTACGCCGACGCCCAGGCGATCCCGCTGGAGATCCCGGCCGTCGAGGCCGCCGCGGCGGAGGTGGTGGTGAACAGCACGATCACCCGCGAGGGCCGGAGCCGCTCGGGCAAGGTCGTCGGCGTGGACACGGCGTATTTCCGCCTCACCAACCTCGAGCTCGCCTCCGGCCGGTGGTTCAGCCCCCTCCAGGTGGCGCAGGGCCTGCCGGTGGCCATCATCGGCAACGGCGTGCGGTCGCGGTTCTTCACCACCGAGGGCGCGCTCGGCAAGCCGCTCAAGGTGGGCCAGATCTGGGTGACCGTCGTGGGCGTGCTCGCCGACCGGCGGGTGAGCAGCGCGACCACGCAGCAGCTCGGCGTCCGCGACGTGAGCATGGACGTCTACCTCCCGGTGCGCACCATGCTGCTCCGCTTCCGCAACCGCGCCGAGGTGACCCAGCGTGACATCGAGCTGGCGTCCCGCTACGGCGGCGCGACCCCGGACAGCGCGGACACCGAGAGCGCCGAGCAGCGCGAGGAGCGGCTCAACCACAACCAGCTGGACCGGATCATCGTGCGAGTCACGGACTCGAGGCTGGTGCCCGGCGTGGCCGACGTGGTGCGGCGGATGCTCACCCGCCGCCACAACGCGCTGGTGGATTTCGAGATCACCGTCCCGGAGCTGCTGCTCCGCCAGGAGCAGCGGACCCGGACCATCTTCAACGTGGTGCTCGGCGCCATCGCCTCGATTTCGCTGCTGGTGGGCGGGATCGGGATCATGAACATCATGCTCGCCTCGGTGCTCGAGCGGATCCGCGAGATCGGCGTGCGGCGCGCCGTGGGCGCCACTCGCCGCGACGTGCTGCTGCAGTTCCTCAGCGAGGCGGTGCTGATCAGCGTCGCGGGCGGGGTGGCCGGCATCGTCGCGGGCGTGGCGCTCAGCGCCGGCATCCGGCGCTTCGCCGGCATCCAGTCCATCGTGACCCTGGTCTCCGTCGTGCTCGCCTTCGGCGTCTCGATCACGGTCGGCGTCGCGTTCGGCATCATGCCCGCGTACCGCGCCGCGCAGCAGGACCCGGTCGTCTGTCTCCGTTACGAGTGACCCCATGAACGCAACTGACACGCGCCGCATCCTGCCCGCGCTGGCGTTCCTGCTCGTCTTCGCCGCCCCGCTCACCGCCCAGCAGCCCCTCCCGGCTCCCCCGCAGCCGCCGGCGCCGCCCGCCGCGCCCGGGCCGATCACGCTCCAGGAGGCGATCGCCCTGGCGCAGCAGGACGGCCACCAGGCCCGCGCCGCGCGCGCCGCGCACCAGGCCGCACGCTACCGCGACGCCGCGTTCCGGGACCGGCTGCTGCCGCAGCTGTCGTTGAGCGGCACGGTGCCCAGCTACAACCGCTCCATCATCCAGGTGCCGAGCCAGGACAGCGGCCATGCCGTGACCCTGTTCCTCCCGGAGGCGCAGACCACCACGGCGCTCAGCCTCCAGCTGGACCAGACGCTTCCGCTCACGGGGGGCAGCCTGTTCGTGTCGTCGTCCCTGACCAGGAACACGGTGACCGGGCAGAGCGGGCTGCAGCAGTGGTCCTCCGTGCCGTTCGTCGTCGGCCTGCGGCAGGACATCTTCCGGCCCAACGTCGCGGTGTGGGACCACCGCGTGCAGAACCTGCAGATCGAAGAGCAGGAGCGCGCGTACCGGGAAGCGATGGAGGACGTGGCGCTGCAGACCACCGGCCTGTTCTTCGCCGCCTACGCCGCCCGCAAGAACCTGGACAACGCCGTCACCGACGCCGCCGTGAACGACACGCTGTACCGGCTCAACACCGGCCGCTTCCAGGTGGGCCGGATCGGGGAGAACGATCTGCTGCAGAGCCAGCTGGCGCTGCTGCGGGCGCGCACGTCGCTGGACGCGGCGCGGCTGGAGTACGAGCGCGCGATCGCCCAGCTCCGCCTCGGCCTCGGGCTCCCGGCCGACCGGCCGCTCGAGGTGGCCGTCAGCCCGGACGTGCCGGACGTCGAGCCCGACACGGCCCTCGCGGTCGCGGAGGCGCTCCGCAACGCGTCCGCCGTGAGCGACGCGGCGCTCGCGGACGTGCAGGCGCGGCGCTCCGTCACGCAGGCGCAACTCGCCGACGGCATCGGCGCGACCCTCCAGGCGAGCTACGGCTACAACGCGACGACCACGGGCGGTTGGCGCCAGGCCTATGAGCAGCTGGCCGACGCCCGCCAGTTCACGCTGGCCGTGCAGCTGCCGCTGTGGCAGTGGGGCGCGCACGGCGCGGGCGTGAAGGCGGCGGAGGCCGACCGCGCCCGGGTGACCGACCAGAACGCGACGACCCTCGAGCAGCTGGCGTTCGACGCGCGGTTCGCGGCGCTCGGCCTGGCGCAGGCGCGCCGCAACGTCGCGCTCCTGACGGTGGGCGACAGCGTGGCCGGCAAGCGGTTCGAGGTGGCGTACAACCGCTACGTGATCGGGAAGATCACGATCGACAACCTGTACATCGCCCAGCAGGAGAAGGACGCGGCCCTCGTCGAGAACGTCGGTGGCCTGCGCGACTACTGGCTGGCGTACTACCGGCTGCGGCGCCTCACGCTGTACGACTTCGAGGCGGGGCGGCCGATCCGGTAGCCGTGGGACCTCGCGGCGCGGCCGATCCCGTGACGGTCGCTGCGGGGGCGGGCCCGCCCGCTCGGTCGTAGCGCGGGGGGCGGGCCCGGAGGCTCGCTAGTGCGAGCGCTGCCGCATCATCATCTGCTGCATCAGCTGCATGAACACCGCCTGATCGTAGGGCCGCGGCGTCTCGGTGATCTCGGACTTCGCGCCCATCCCGTGCGCCACCAGCACCAACTGGCCGGAATCGGGGGTGAGGGTCTTCACCATGCCGAACGGCAGGTCCGGCGCGACCCAGGTGTCGCTCGTGCCGTCGGCGTCCTGCACGTGCAGCGCGCGGAAGGTGCCGGCCGGGACCGTCACGCTCTCCCAGCCCACGACCTTGCTCGTGGTGCAGTCCTTGAGGGAGTTCGAGCTGGGCGCCTGCATGCCCGGGCCGTTCACCGGCATCTCCATCGCGGGCGCGCTGCCGAACTTCATGATCGTCGCGACCGGCGCGGCCATGCCGGGCCCGAAGCCCCGGACCAGCATCCGGTTGATCATGGAGACGGTGTCGCCCCCGCCTTCACCCCGTCCCATCGACATCCCGTGGATGGCGAACTCCATCCACAGATACGCCGTGCCGCCGCGGGTCTCCTGCCCGACGACGGCGATCCGCATCGAGCTGCCGGGCATCCGCCCGCCCTCGTTGCTGAACTGGGACCACGCGCCCACCGGCGGGTGCATCGCCCGGCGGCACAGGTCGGCGAGATCCTGGGCCCGCGCGGGCGGCACGGCCAGGCACAGCAGGACGGCGGGAGCGGCGAGCATTCGTCCCAGCATGGATCGTCTCCGGCGTAGTGGGTGTCCGGTCGGGGCGACGGCGCGTTACTGGTGGCGCCCGCCCTGCGGCATCATCATCTGCATGAACAGCCGCGGGTCGTAGGGCCGCGGCGTCTCGGTGATCTCGGACCTCGCGCCCGAGCCGTGCGCCAGCAGCACCATCTGCGTCGAGTCGTTCGCCCCGTGCCCGGTGCCCATCCTGACCAGGGCGAACGGAAGATCGGGCACGACCCAGGAATCGCCGCGGCCGTTCTCGTTCTGCACGTGCAACGCCCGGAAGGTTCCGGCCGGCACGGTCACGCTCTCCCATCCGAGCACCTTGGCGTTGCGGCAGTCCCGCAGGGCGTCCGATCCCGGCGCGCTCCGGCTGCCGGCCTGGCTGATGGGCATCACCATCGCGGGGCCGCTGCCGAGCTTCATGACGACCTCGCGCGGCGCCGCCATCCCCGGCCCGATGCCGGGGACCAGCATCTTGTTGACCATCGTGATCGTGTCGCCCCCGCCCCCGCTCCGCGGCCCGCCCATCCGGAAGCCGTGCGCCGCCATTTCCACCCACAGGTACGTGGTGTCCCCGTGCGCCTCGGACCCGACGATGGCCATCCGCACGGTGGCGCCGTTCTCCCGCCCGCCCTCGAGCCGGTAACGGGCCCAGGCACCGGCCGGCGGGTGCATCGCCCGGCGGCAGATGTCGACCAGGCTCTGCGCCCGCAGCGCGGGCGCGGCGAACAGCAGGCAGGCGGATGCGGCGGCGAGCCGGCGCAGCATGGGGAGCACTCCGGGGACGGGATGCATGGAATCTCGGCGGCGGGCGGGCGGCGTCAAGGCGTCCCGGGCGGCGCCGGCCGCCGGCGCGCGCCCCCCCGCGGCGGCGGCGTCCGGAGGCCGCGCTCCGCTTGACGCGTGGCCGATGGGGGCCGCACCTTTGCGGGATGGCCACAACCGCCAGCGCCGCGCCCGACGCCGCGTCCCTGCTCGCCACCCGCATTCTCGAGCTGGAGCGCGAGCGCGACCGGCTGATCACGATCATCGACATCCTCTCGGAGATCTCCGGGACGCTGCACTTCGTCGACATCCTCCAGACCATCGCCCGGCGGCTGGGCCAGACGTTCGGCCTCGACCGGTCGAGCATCTTCCTCGCCGACCGCGGCGCCCGCACCGTGCGGCTGGTGGCCTCGTACGAGGACCCCAGCATCCGCAACCTGGTGGTGGACCTGGCGCGCTACCCGGAGATCCGGCGGGCGATGGACTCGGGCGAGACGGTGTTCATCGCCGACGCGACGGCGGATCAGACCCTGCAGCACGTGAAGGGCGCGCTCACGCGCCGCAAGGTGCGGTCGATCACCGTGGTGCCGATCAAGTACCGGGAGGCGGCGATCGGCTGCATCTTCCTCCGGACCTTCAAGGACGGCGAGCCGCTGAGCGAGGGCGACATCAAGTTCACCCAGACCGTCGCCGACCTCACCGCCAAGGCGCTCCGCAACGCGCACCGCTACGAGAGCCTGATCAAGCGCACCCGCGGGATCGAGGCCGACGCGGAGGCCTCCCACCGCGCCGACATCGAGCGGGTCGCGCTGGTGGCCTACCTGCAGAAGCTGCTGGAGATCTTCGCGCAGCACGATCGGACGGCCCTCGAGCAGCTGCTGCCCAACACGTCCACCGCCGAGCTGCAGCGGCTGGTGGGCGTCACGATGGCGGTGCTGGCCGAAGAAGCCAAGGGCTAGATGCCCGATCCCGCCGCGCGGGCCGCCGAGCTGCGGCGCGTCCTCCACCGCGCGATCCACGCCTACTACGTGCTCGACGCGCCGGAGATGTCCGACGCCGAGTACGACCGGCTGTTCCAGGAGCTGCAGGCGCTCGAGGCCGAGCACCCCGAGGTCAAGACCCCCGACTCCCCGTCGCTGCGCGTGGGCGCCGAGCCCGCGACCAGCCTCGCCAAGCACCGGCACCTGGCGCCGATGCTCTCGCTCGCCAACGCCTTCAGCGACGAGGACCTGGCCGCCTGGGAGGAACGGAACGCGCGCATCGCCCCCGACGTGGTGTCGGCCGGCTACACCCTCGAGGTGAAGATCGACGGCGCGGCCGTGAACCTGACCTACCGGGACGGCGTGCTGGAGGTCGGCGCGACGCGCGGCAACGGCCTCGTCGGCGAGGTCGTGACGCCCAACCTCCGCACGGTCCCCGACATCCCGCTGCGCCTCCAGGGCCAGGGCTGGCCCGCGCTGCTCGAGGTGCGGGGCGAGGTCTACATGCCGCGCGCGACCTTCGAGGTGCTCAACCACAAGCGCGAGGCGGCGCTCGAGGCGCCCTTCGCCAACCCGCGCAACGCAGCCGCCGGCGGGCTGCGCCAGCTCGATTCGCGCGCCACCCGGGAGCGGGGGCTCCGCTTCTTCGCCTTCGCCGCCAGCGCGCCGGAAGCGAAGCTCGCCTTCCGGACCCAGGCGGAGCTGCTGGACGGGCTCCAGGCGTGGGGGTTCCGCGTCGAGCCCCACCGCCGTCGCGTGGCCGACCTGGCCGAGGCCCGGCACGCCATCGCGGCGCTGGAGCAGGAGCTGGACACGCTCCCCTTCGGGGCCGACGGCGTGGTGGTCAAGGTGGACCGCCTCGCGCTGCACGAGGAGCTGGGCAACATCGGCGACCGGGAGCCGCGCTGGGCCGTCGCGCGCAAGTTCGCGCCCGAGGTCGCCGTGACGCGGCTGCTGGACATCAAGGTGAACGTGGGCCGCACCGGCGCCCTCAATCCGTACGCCGAGCTCGAGCCGGTGGAGATCGGCGGCGTCACCGTCTCCACCGCGACGCTGCACAACGCCGACCTGGTGGCCGCCAAGGACATCCGCATCGGCGACTACGTCGAGGTGACGCGGGCCGGCGAGGTGATCCCTCAGGTCCTGGGCCCGGTGCGCGAGAAGCGCGAGGAGCTCGAGCGCCGCGGCGAGGCGCCGCGGCCGTTCACGATGCCCGCGCGCTGCCCCGCCTGCGGCTCCGAGGTCGAGGCGCCCGCCGACGAGGTGATGACCTACTGCCCCAACGTCTCGTGCCCCGGCCGCGTGCACGAGAGCATCTTCCACTTCGCCTCCCGCGGCGCGATGGACATCCGCGGCCTCGGCTACGAGAAGGTCCGGCAGCTGCTCGACGCCGGCCTCATCAAGGACGTCGCGGACCTGTACGCGCTCGAAGCCACGCAGCTCACGCCGCTCGAGGGCTTCGCCGAAAAATCGGCCGCGCAGCTGGTGCAGGCCGTGGCCGCGTCCAAGGGCCAGCCCCTGTCGCGGCTGCTGTTCGCGCTCGGCATCCGCCACGTGGGCGCCGGCGCCGCCGACCTGCTGGCGCGCCGCTTCGGCACGATGGACGCCCTGATGGCCGCCACCGGGGAGCAGATCGGCGAGGTGCGCGGCATCGGCCCCACCATCGCCGCCGCGGTCGCCGCGTTCTTCAGGGAGCAGCGCAATCGCGCGCTGGTCGAGCGCCTGGCCGCCGCCGGCCTGAGGATGGACGAGCCGGTGAAGATCGCGGCCGGCGGCGTGTTCGACGGGCAGACCTTCGTCCTCACCGGCACCCTGCCCGGCCTCTCGCGCGGCGAGGCGACCCGCCTCATCGAGCAGGCCGGCGGCGCCGTCACGGGGAGCGTGTCCAAGAAGACCACGGCGATCGTCGCCGGCGAGGAACCGGGCAGCAAGCTCGAGAAGGCCAAGACGCTCGGCGTCGCGGTGTGGGACGAGGCGGAGCTGCTGCGCCGCCTGGGCCGCTGACCGCGGGCGGCCGGGCGCTGGTCCGCCTCGCCGCGGTCCTGCTCGCGGCGCTCGGGCCGGCGCGCGGCCTCTGCCAGGCGCCGGTGCCCGTCGCCCAGGGCGCGCAGCTTCCCGCCCCGGCGATCCTCCCGCGACCGGACACCATCGCGCCGGGCCCGGGCGCCTTCGCGCTGCCGGCCCGCATCCACGTCGTCGTCGCTCAGCGCAGCCGCCGCCTCGACGAGATCGCGGCCTACCTGCGACGGGTGCTGGCGCACGAGACCGGCCTCCCGGTCGCGGTCGAGCGCCGCACGCCGCGCCGCGGCGACGTCGCCATCGCCCTCGACCCGGCGGCGGGGACCGGACCCGAGGCGTACACCCTCACGGTCGTGCCGGCGGGCGTCCGCATCGCGGCGCCGGGGCCCGAGGGCGTGCTGTGGGGCGTGCAGACCCTGCGGCAGCTGCTCCCTGCCCGGTCCGGCGGCGGGTCCGCTCCGGCGGGCGAGCGCGCGGGCGGCCCGGCCCGGACGATCGCCGCCGTCACCATCCACGACGCTCCGCGCTTCCGGTGGCGCGGCAGCCTGCTGGACGCCGGCCGGCACTTCTTCCCGGTGCCGTTCGTCGAGCGCTTCGTGGATCTGTCGTCGCGCTACAAGCTCAACGTGCTCCACTGGCACCTCACCGACGACCAGGGGTGGCGCCTCGAGATTCCGGACTGGCCGCGGCTGACCGAGGTCGGCGCGTGGCGCACCGAGGCCGACGGCACGCGCTACGGCGGCTTCTACACGCGCCGCGAGGTACGCGAGGTCGTGGAGTACGCGCGGCTCCGCGGCGTCACTGTGGTCCCGGAGATCGAGATGCCGGGCCACTCGGTGGCGGCCATCGCCTCGTACCCGTGGCTCGGGTGCACCGGCGACTCGATCCCGGTCGCCAACCGCTGGGGTGTCTTCCCCGACGTGTACTGCCCGCTCGGGAATACGTTCGGCTTCCTCGACGACCTGCTGTCGCAGGTGGTGGCGCTCTTCCCGTCGCGCTACCTGCACGTCGGCGGCGACGAGGTGCCGAAGGACCGCTGGCGGGCGTGCGCCGCCTGCCAGGCGCTGATGCGCACCGAGGGGCTGAAGGACGAGGACGCGCTGCAGGGCTGGTTCACCGGGCGGATCGGCGCGTGGCTCGCGGCGCACGGCCGCAGGCTGGTGGGCTGGGACGAGATCACCTCCGCGCCGCTCCCGCCCGACGCCGTGGTCGAGGTGTGGCGCGACACCGCGACCATCGCCCGCGTGGCACAGCAGGGCCACGACGTCGTCGCCGCGCCCGGAGCGTACACCTACCTCGACCACTCGCCGGGCGACCTCACCCTCGCGCGGGTGTACGCGTTCGATCCGGCTCCCGCGTCCTTCACGCCCGCGATGGCCGCGCACATCCTCGGCGGCGAGGCGCCGCTGTGGTCGGAGCGGATCACCCAGACCAACTTCGACCTGATGGCGTTCCCGCGACTGCTCGCCTTCGCCGAGGCGGTGTGGACCCGCGGGCCGCGCGACCTGGCCGACTTCAGGCAGCGGCTCGCGGCGACCGAGGCGCGGCTCGGTGCCGACGGCGTCGCGTTCGGTCCCGAGGACCGCGACGTGCTCCGGATGACGCCGGTCTACGACAGCGTCACGGGGCGGTTCACGATGCGGGTCGCAGCCGGCGTGCCGGGCGTCGAGGTGCGCTACACCCGCGACGGGACCGCGCCCGCCCCCGGCTCGCCGCTCTACGCGGACTCGGCGCCGCTCGACTCCGCCGGCACCGCGCGCTTCCAGGGCTTCTACCGTGGCGGGGCGCTGGGCGACGGGCGCACGATCACCCTGGCCCCGAGCCTGGCGCGCGGCCGGCCGTACACCCTCGCGACGCCGCCGAGCCCCCGCTACCCCGGCACCGGGCCGCGCGACCTCACCGACGGGGCCGCCGGCTCGCTCGACTTCACCGACGGCCTGTGGCAGGGCTGGCAGGGCGCCGACCTGGAGGCGACGCTCGACCTCGGCCGCGCCACGGCGGTCGCCGCGGTGGAGGGCTCGTTCCAGCAGACCACCGAGTCCTGGATCCTGCTGCCGCGCGACTTCACGGTCTGGCTCTCGGACGACGGAGCCACCTGGCGGCCGGCCGGCACGGCCGCGAGCGACCAGAGCCCGCAGCGCATGGACCCTTTCCTTTATAGGCTGACGGTGACGCTGCCGGCCGGAGCCGCTGCACGGTGGATCCGGGTGCGGGCGACCAATCCCGGGCCGCTGTCGGCCTGGCATCCGAGCGCGGGAAAGCCGTCGTGGATCTTCTGCGACGAGATCCGGGTGCGGTGAGCGCGGGGACCGGCCGCTGCGACCGGCCGGCGCGACGCTCGGTAATGGGTTATTGACCCACTACCCGACGCTCCGCTCTCTTGCGGCGCCTCGCCGACACGACCTAGATTCGCGGGCCATGACCGCCATTCCCCTGTCGCCGTCCACGCTGGTCGCGCTCTCGCCGCGCGCGCTGCACGCGCTCCGGGAGCGGGCCGGTGCCCAGGCGATGCAGGAAGCCGGCTACGCGGCCGGCGAGGCGACGTACCGCGCCTTCACGACCTGGCTGCCGCTGGCAGCCGGCGTGGATCGTCCGTCCAGCCTCGCCGCCCCACGCCTCGCCGAGGTGCTCTCCCAGTTCTTCGTCGCGCTGGGTTGGGGTGCGCTCCGGGTGACGGCCGCCGGGGACGCGGCGCTGGCCCTCGACGCGACGGAGTGGGCGGAGGCGATGCCGGACGCCCGCCTCCAGTACCCGTCGTGCCACTTCACCGCGGGGATGATGGCGGACTTCCTGGGCCGAATGGCCGATGCCTCGCTCGCGGCCATGGAGGTCGAGTGCCGCTCCCGCGGCGACGCGCGCTGCCGCTGGCTGGTGGGCGCACCGGAGACGCTGACGTCCCTGTACGAGCACATGTCCCAGGGGGCGGACTACTTGACGGTGCTCGGCGCCGCCTGACCCGCAGGACCTTCCGTGAGCCGCCGCGTCGTGTGACTGACCGACGCGCGGGGCTACCCGCACCAGCTCAACCAGGCACGATTCGAGGCGCATGCAGGGGTCCCCGCCGCACCGCCTCGGCACCGGGCGTTCGGACTTGCGACTTCGGTGTTTCTTCGGTATGCTGATTCTCCGATCCTTCCAGGCCATTCAGACACCCCCGGGTGGGAGCGTCACCGATGAGCGCAGCCGCCGCCGTTCCGCAGCTCAAGCAGCTGACCCCGGTCCTCGTGGTGGACAGCGTGGAGCCGTGCCTCGCCTTCTGGACCGAGCGGTTCGCATTCACGGCCGAGAACCAGGTGCCGGGCCCGGATGGCAAGCTCATCTTCGCCAGCGCGAAGAAGGGCGGGATCGAGGTGATGTACGAGACCCGGAAGGCCGCGGTGGCGGACAACGTCATCACCGCGAAGGAGCTGGACGGCCGCTCCTGCGTGCTGTTCATCGCGGTCGAGAGCCTGGACCAGGTCGAGCGGGCGCTGGCGGGCGTGCCGGTCCTGAAGGCGCGGCACAAGACGAGCTACGGGAGCCTGGAGGTCTACGTGCGCGAACCCGGCGGTCACGTTGTGGGGTTCGCGCAATTCGCGTGAGGGTTGGCGTGGTTCGAGGGGCGGTCGGCTGACGAGATCACGGGGGAGCGAATGGCGGGACGAGCAGCGGGTGACGATCTCCAGCGCATCCCGGGTGTGGGGCCGAGCATCGCGCGGGACTTGCGGGGGCTCGGCATCCGGCGGGTTGCGGACCTGCGGGGCCGGGATCCGGAGCGGTTGTATCGCCGACTGAACGAGCAGCGGGGGGAGCGGCAGGATCCCTGCGTGCTGTACGTGTTCCGCTGCGCGGTGTACTTCGCGAGCACGGCGCGGCCGGACCCCGAGCGGCTCAAGTGGTGGTGGTGGAAAGACCGGGCCGGCGCGGGTCGCCCGCGGGGACCGGCCGTGCGAACGGGCACGCGCCCGGCGGTAGCGTAGCCGTGCCGCACCCGCTCGTGCTGCAGCTCCGGTTCACCCGCTCCGAGTTCCGGCGCGCGATCTCGAAGGTGCCGGAGGCCGACGCCCGCAAGCGCGTGATGCCGATGAACAGCATCAGCTGGACCGTGGGTCATCTCGCGTGGCAGGAGCAGCGCTACTTCATCTACTTCCCGACCGGGGAGTACCTGCTCCCCGGGATCCAGGAGACGTACGCCTTCGGCT
>Ga0335079_10002509_pt1 | contig 21186 bp, 16 predicted proteins | sample Lox_Sample_33_FD_206719 | JGI IMG/M metagenome (GOLD analysis project Ga0335079, IMG submission 206719) | Soil microbial communities from Loxahatchee National Wildlife Refuge, Florida, United States - Lox_Sample_3.3 | ecosystem: Environmental > Terrestrial > Soil > Wetlands | place: USA... | reverse complement strand
CACGTCGAGCGCCGTCTCGCGCCCCCCGCGGCGGATCACCACCGGCACGGTGGGCTTGTCGCTGTCGGTCCACTGGCGCCGGAACTCCTCGAACGACGGGTCCTTGCGCACGTCCACGCCGCCCACGGTGACGATGGTGTCGCCGACCTGTCCACCGCCGGCGGCGTAGGCGCTTCCGGGCGTCACGGCCGTCACCCGCAGGCCGCCGCTGTCTCCCGCCGTGGAGATGCCGATGCGCGGCGCGCGGTAACTCCGCGCCGCGAAGTGGATTCCCGCCAGTGACAGCACCGAGTCGTAGGGCAGGGAGTCGCGGCCGTCCACGTAGCGGCGGTAGAAGTCCGCGAACGAGCGCCCGCCGGCGGCGCGCCCCACCGCCGACCAGAACTCCGCGTTGGTGAAGCCGCGGCCCTTGAGGTACGCGTCCCGGTACAGCCCGCGCATCACGTCGTCGAGCGACGCGCGGTCGTCGGTCGCGTCGCGGATCAGCACGTCGAGCAGCAGCCCGATCGTCGCGCCCTTGTCGTAGTACACGTAGGCCGTGCCGTCGGTGGGCTGGATCCAGGTCGACAGCGAGGCGTCCTCGACCGACACGGGCGGCGTGCCGAGGACGGTCTGGATGTGGCCGTAGAGGTCCTGCAGGAACGCCGCGGAGTCGACGTCGCCGCCGCGCACCTGGGCGAGGTCGGCGTAGTAGCTGGTGAACCCCTCGCTGACCCACAGCAGGGTCGTCGGCTGCGGGGCGTCGTAGCGATAGGGCACCATCTCGGCCGGCCGCAGGCGCTTCACGTTCCAGGCGTGGAACATCTCGTGCGCGACGATGCTGGTGAGGACCGGCGTCCCGATCAGCCGCGGCGTGTAGATGCCGACGTCCGAGCTCTGGTGCTCGAGCGCGCTGCCGCCGGGATAGTCGTCGTCGAAGATCATGAACACCGTGTAGTCGTCCCAGGGCGTGACGCCGAACACCGCGCTCGAGGCCGGGATGGTGCTCCGGAGGCCGCGCCACAGTCGCGCCCGGGGCTCGCCGGCGAGGCGGCCGGCCGGGTAGCTCGCGAGGCGCGTCCACTTCCCGGCGATCAGCTCGCTGTCCACGTCGAAGCGGCCGATGAACAGCGGCATGTCCACCAGGTCGTGGTACGTCCCCTCCCGGAAGGTGAGCGCCGGGCCGGCGCCGTGCATCCCGGTCGCGACCCGCCATCCCGGCTCCGTCCTGACCGCGACCGTCGCCGGCCCTTCGAGACTCCGGCCGCGGGCGTAGGGCAGCAGGTTGGTCCCGTCCACGAGCGCGAAGTCGGGCCGCGCCCAGGTGGACGCGTCGTCCAGCGTGTCGGCGGCGTAGTCGAACGCGACGCGCACCGCCCCGGCCCGCAGCGGCCGCACCCGCCAGGTGGTGTAGTCCCACTCGTCCCATCGGAGGGGCCGGCCGTCCTGCACGGCGCCGAACCCCCGGACCCGGCGCGCGAAGTTCAGGACGGTGTAGTGACCGGGGGCCCACACCGGGAGGGCGAGCAGCACCGGCGCCGTGCCCGCGACCTCGAAGGTCATCTCCACGTGAACCTGCCGTTTCGCGGCGGCCGCGCTGTCGAACGTCAGCTCGTAGCGGACTTCGCGGATCGGGGCCGACAGCGAGGAATCGGCGAGCGCCGCCCGCGGGGGCTCCGCGGCGGCGAGGCGCGAGGCGAGCAGTGCGAAGCACAGGACCAGCGGACGGCGCATCGGTGGCTCCCGGTGGCTCGAGGTGGTTCGGGTCGTGGCGCGGCTATCGTGAGACACGCAGCCGGGCCCGGGGGTTGGCGGCGGCCGCCGCGTGCCGCCGCGGCCGCCTATCCGCGGCCCGCCGGTCGTGGCTTGACCCTCCGGGGCCCGCTCTGCTATCCGTTGGGAGCGCAGGCCTGCTGCACTCCGCGGTGCCTGCTTCGACGTGAGGGAGTCCGCCGTGGACCGCACGACCCGGATCATGCTGCTCGCCATCGCGCTCCACGCGCTCGCGGCCCCGCGCCCGCTCCGCTCGCAGGAACCGGGTCCGCGGGGCACCGCCACCGTGCGCGGGGTGGTGCTGGCCGGTCCGGGCGAGCCGGTGCCGTACGCGGTCGTCGCGATGCCGCCGCGGTTCACGCAGCGGTTCACGGACGAGACGGGCGCGTTCGCCTTCACCCGGATCCCGGCCGGGACCTACCGGCTGCAGGCCCGCCAGGTCGGCTTCAAGCCGGTGGACACGACGGTGGTCGTGGCGGCGAACCAGACCGTGGCGGTCACGGTGACCATCGAGCGGCTGACCGTGCGGCTCGAGGAGATCACCGTCGTCGCGACCCGCGGCTGTACCCAGCCGGGCCCCCCGGACGCCGGCACGCCGGAGCTGGCGGCGCTGTTCGACCAGATCGGGCAGTTCGCCCGGCAGTACAAGCTGCTCGCCACGACGTACCAGTTCCGCTACCGGATGATCCGCACCTTCTCCGACCTCAACGAGGTCGGCAACGTGGAGTGGACGCGGCGCGACACCGCGGAGTACGTGAGCAGCGCCATCGCGCAGTACCGGCCCGGTGACGTGGTGGGCGCGACGGACATGCCCGACGGCACGATCGACCCCGCGGTCCGCCTCCCCACCATCACCGACATCGCCGACAGCGTGTTCCAGGCGAACCACTGCTTCTCGTTCACCGGCAGGGTGGCGGTCGGGGACACCGAGCTGGTGCGGTTCCATTTCCGCCCGCCCGACTCGCTGCAGGCGCCCGACCTGGCGGGCGACGTGGACATGGACCCGCGCTCCTACCAGGTGCGACGCATCACCGTCAGCCTCACCCACCCCGAGCGCGCCTGGGACAAGATGCGCTCGGCGACCTCCACCATCACGTTCGCCGAGCTGCTGCCGAACGTCGTCGTCCAGCGCAGCGTCGCGAGCATGCAGGTGCTGGCCAAGCCGGCCCTGCTCATGGCCGGCGCCCACTACGTCGCCCGGTTCGCCGAGGACCAGCTGCTCCTCGACACCCACTTCCTCCGGCCGCTGCCGGGTAGCCAGGACCCGGGCCCCTAGGCGGGCGGCCGCCGCCGCGGCGCGCGGCTACTCGCCCTCGCGGGCGGCGGCGAGCGCGGTGATCGCGTCCGCCACCGCCTGTTTCGCGTCCGCGCGGCTCAGGCCGTCCACCGCGCTCCTGAGGCGCGCCAGCGCGAGCGGCCGCGGCATCCCGAAGCGGAACGCCTGGAGTGCCCGGTCGCGCACGGAGCGCCGACCGTCGTCGAGCCGCCGGGCGAGCAGGTCGAGCGCGCGCTGGCTGCCGCGGGCGCCGAGGTGGGCCAGGACGAAGGCCGGGTACTGGCTCACCGCGAACAGGCTGTCGACCACGCCGACGAACGAGGTGTCGTCGTGGACGGCGATGGCGCGGAAGGCCGCGCTGCGGATGACGTCCTGGTACGACGAGTCGCCGAGCGCGGCCCGGACGACCGCCCCGGCGTCGGCGGAGTCCGCCTGCGTCAGCGCGCTCACCGCGGCGGCGCGGACCTGGTAGCTGGAGTCGTGCGCGAAGGCGGCCCGCGCCAGGGCGACGGCCCGCGACCCGCCCAGCTCGCCCAGTGCCTCCACCGCGGCCGCCCGGACGGCGGCCGACGTGTCCGCGCCCGCCGTCTCCAGCGCCGGCAGCGCGGCCGCGGCGGGGAAGTGCGCGAGCGCAGCGGCGGCGCTGCGCCGGACGAGGTAGTAGTCGGCGCGGGTCGCGGCCGTGGCCAGCGCGGCGGCGGCCGCGGTGTCGGACGGGCGCCCCGCCAGCTGCTCGATCGCCCACTCCCGGTCCCACAGGTCGGGGTCCTGCGCCAGCTGGGTCGCGAGCCAGGCCGTCGGCTGCTCGAAGTGCAGGCTCTTGAGGACCGCATTCCCGTCGTCGAAGACCACCATCGTGGGCGGGCTCGCGACGTTCGCGACGGTGTCCGTCTGCTCCCGCGCCCGCAGCACGATCCGCTGCGTCACGTCGCCCTGCGCCGTCCCGACCCGCACCACCAGGGGCATCCGGAAGACGGCCGGCACGGTGAACCTGAGGCCGGTGCTGTCCGGCTTGAGCGAGTCCTGCTGCGTCTGCCGGATCGTCAGCGTGAGAGCCCGGCGCGCGGAGTCGTAGGCGGCCGCCACGTCGAGCTGCGGGTAGCCGGCCTGGTACATCCACTCCGCCCAGAACCAGTCGAGGTTCTCGCCCGTCGCCTGGAGCACGGCCTGCCGCAGGTCGTCGGTCGTGGCCGTGCCGAGCGCGTGGCGGGCGAGGTACGCGTGGATCGAGGCCCAGAAGCGCTCCGGTCCGAGGTAGTGCTTCAGCATCTCCAGGACCAGCGCGCCCTTGGGGTAGATGTTGTTCGAGCCGAGCGAGGCCAGCGGCATCGGGCGCCGGCGGTCGATCCCCAGGTACGACTCGTACTCGTTCGCGTAGTAATCCTGCTCGGCCAGCGGGCCCAGCTTCTGGCCCCAGTACTGCCCGGGCATGAACTCCGCGAAGCCCTCGTTGAGCCACATGTTGGCCCAGTTCACGGTGGTGACGTAGTCGCCGAACCACTGATGGGCCAGCTCGTGCGGGATGAGGTCGCGCTGGTACCACGGCCGGTCCTGGTAGGCGCGCGCGTCGGGCAGCCAGTCCACCAGCGTCGTGGCGCTGACGTTCTCCATCCCGCCGAAGAAGTCGGCCACGGTGGTCTGCGCGTACTTGTCCCACGGATAGCGCACGCCGGTGAGCCGCGAATAGGTGCCGATCATGTCGGGAGTGACGTGGAACAGCGGCCACGCCAGGCTGCTGTCCTCGCGGTAGACGTAGTAGTCGACCGGGATGCCCTGCCAGGCGTCGTGGATCTTCACCAGCGGCGCCACGATCAGCGACACGAGGTAGGTGGCGGACGGCGCGTCCTGCCGCCACGTCATGGTGCGCTGTCCGCCCTTCACCACGTTGGACACCAGGCGTCCGTTGGAGACGGCGACGTCCGCCTCGGGCACGGTCGCCACCAGCTCCCAGCTCATCTTGTCGCTCGGGAAGTCGAACGTGGGGAACCAGTCGTGGTTGTTGTGGTCCTCGCCCTGGCTCCAGATCTGTCGCGGGCGGTGGGGCTGCCCGTCGCTGGTGATGAAGGTCAGGCCGTTGCCGTCCTTGACGCGTCCATGGTAGGCGACGGTGAACGTCAGGGTGTCGCCGAAGGCGAGCGGGCGCGCCGGGTACACCACCAGCGTGTCGCGGCTGCGGGCGCTGCGGAGGGCCGCACCGTCCCGGGCGGTCACCGCCGTGTTGACCAGCAGTGCGCCCTCGTCGAGCACTATGGAGTCGAGGCCGGGCCGGAGCGCGACCAGGGTCGTGACCACGGTGCCCTCGAAGGACAGCGAATCCCAGTCGAAGCCGGAGACGGCGATGCGCTGGTGCACCAGGTCGTAGTCGTGCGAGCGCGTGTAGTGGTCGTTGGCCATCAGCTCGGCGTTCGACTGCGCGAGCGCCGGGCCGGCGGCCGCGGCGAGGAGGAACGCAACCAGCGTGACCCGCATCGGAGAATCCTCGTGAGGCGAATGGCAAGGGCAACGCGGCGGGTCGGCGACCCGCGGCATCGGACGGCGTGTCGAGCGGATAGTACGCCGCTGGGCGCGCGATTGTTTCGGCCCGCCGGCGGCGCGGGGACGGCCCGCGCCGCCGACGGAGGGACACCGCTGCCGGGCCCCTCAGGACCAGCAGCGCATCACGTCGTGTCGGAGCAGCACATGGTGCAGTCGCAGGGGACGCATACCTTGCGAAGGGCAGCGCTGAACGGCAGGGGGTCGCCGGGCGGGTCGGGCGGGCCCGCGTCCTGCAGCCGCCCGACCGCGAGCACCTGGCAGAACGCTGCTTCCGGCCCATAGTGCGCCAAGGTCACCGGCGCCACCTTCATCCGCGCAGCGCCCGAAACCGGCACGAACACCGCTCGGAAGCCGCCGGCGACGCTATCCACCCAGATATACGCGACTCCGGGCGCCGACCCGCCCGCCCCCTCCACCGTGACCCGGGCCAGAATCCGGCCGCGGACGAGGTCCGCGTGGCTGATCGCCGCCGCGCCGATCTCGGGGGCCAACTCGGCATATGGCCCGACGACCAGACGCTCGCCCTGCGCGACGACGAGGTAGCGACGGTCCACACCCGGCGCCGTGGTGTCGAAGGACAGGCCGTGTGCGTACGCCAGCAAGGCGGCGTGCGACGAGGAGTCAACCGGCAAGGCGAGCGCCGGAGCCGGCGTGGGCCGCGGCCCGGCGACCGCTCGGCCAGGTGGCGGCGCCGTCCGGTTGCACCCGACGGCGAGCAGTGCGACGCCCAGCGCCGCGAACCATGGCACTGCCAGCGGGCGCCGTTCCAGCCTCGAGAGTCGCATACGCACCTCCTCTGGTGAGAGACGTGATGCAGGGCCTGCCGGGCCTACGGCGCGGACAGGCCGTGCATCGTCGAACGCAGGTCAGGGTCGGCGCCGCGCCACAGTGCGCTCGCCGCCGCCGCCCAGCGCCGGGCGACGTCCGGTTGGTGCCGCCGCATTCCCAGGTGCGCGCGCAGGACCATCGCCTGGGCGAGCGCGCCGGCGAGCCTCGGCTCGGCGATCAGGGACGTCTGCGCCGAGGCCAGGTTGTCGAGCAGGCGGTCGAGGAGCCACTCCGCCGCCGCCGTGTCGCGCACCACGAGGAACAGCTGGGCCTCCGGGTACACGGGCACGGGGAGAAGATCGCCGGGACTCATGCCTGCCTGGGTCCGGCGGGCGGCCGCGAGCCGCGCGCGCGCGGCCGCCGTGTCGCCGCGGGCCAGCAGCAGCGCGACATCGTAGAGGAAGTAGCCGGGCCACCCGACCCAACTCGTGTCCCAGGCCGCGCCGAGCGCCGGGAGCGGCGTCAGCTGATTGACGAGCGCCGCCCGCACGGTCGATCGCTGAGCCGGGTCCACCCAGCTCCGCAGCAACGAATCCACCCGCCCCCCCAGAGCCCGCACGCTGTCGGTCGGTGCCCCCAGGGCCACGAACCCCATCAGCCGGAGGGCGGCCCGCTTCACGGGCAACGCCAGGGTCAGCAGACCGAAGGTGGTGTCGGCAGCCATCCGCTCGAGCAGATCGGCGGCGCGAGCGGGGCGTCCCAGGAGCGCGGCGGTGCAGGCGAGCTGTCGCGCAATCTCCGGCGAGGGATCACTCGCGGTCGTGAGCAGCGAGTCCGCCACCCGTGCGGCCACGTCGAACTCGCCCAGCTTGAGCTGCAGGCGCACGTCGCCGACGGCCAACGCCACGCGCTCCTCCGGGTCCCGTTCAAGTCGCATGGCCTCCCTGATCTGGTCCAGCGCCGTCGGCCGGCCGCTGCCATCGTCCGCGAGAGACCCCTCCATCTCCAGGGTCTTGGCGAGTGCCGCGTGAGCCGGGGCACTTCGGGGGAATGCGGCGATCCACTTCGCCACCAGGCCGTGCAGCAGCTCGGCTCCCCGGGCGGCAGCGGCAGCATTCGTCGCCGGCAGGGGAGGGAAGGTCCTGCCGACGGGATACGGGACGAGCACCAGCGTGTCGTGGTCCAGGGCCGGGTACGCCACGAAACTCCCCGTGTCCGGCGGCACGGCCTCGCCCGGGCGCCAGCTGAGGCGCTCGGCCATGACGACCTGCGAGAGCCGGTTGTAGGTCTCCGCCCCGAAGGCTGCGTAGAGCGCCGGCGCGAGATCGAGGGCCCGCTGGTACGCCGTGACCGCGCCCTGGTAGCCTGCGCGGAAGCGCCAGCCGGTCGGGCTGGCGGCGTAGCGTACCACCGCATGGTCGCGCCGCTGGCACTCTCCCAGCCCGAACCACGCGATCACGTCGAGGGAGTCGCGGCTCAGCGCCTCCCGGTAGCGCGCGCATGCCTCGGGGAAGCGCCCCTCTGCCAGGGCGAGCAGGGCGAACGCGAGAACGCTGTCCCGCGACGTGGGGAGGCTGTGCGCGTTCACGACGGCGCTCCGCGCCGACCCGCGCCACGCGTCCAGCGGCTCGCCGGCCAGGGCACTGGTCTGGGCCAGCCAGAGCTGCGCGGCCGCCGCCTGCGGATTCGCTCCGACGGCCCGACGGAACGCCGCCTGGGCGCCGGACAGGTCCCACCGCGCCAGGGCGCGCTGGCCAGACGCGAACGCGCTGCCGGGAAACGCCAGTCGCCCGACCACGGCGACGGCCGCCACGACCGCGAGCGCCGCCACGACGACGGACCGGCGCCGCCACCAGGCACGGCCGGCCTCCGCGGCCGGTGCCTCCAGCGCCACGGCAAAGTCGGTCGCCGTGGCGAACCGATCGGCCGGCGCCTTCTCGAGCGAGCGCGCCACTGCCCGCGCCACGGCCGCGGGCACGTTCGGCCGCAGGACCGTCAGCGACGGGGGCGTGTCGTGGAGGTGCCGCGCGAGCACCGCCTGCGGCGTAGGCGAGCTGAACGGAGGCTCACCCGCCAGCAGCTCGTAGAGCACGCAGCCGAGGCTGTAGATGTCGCTGCGCCCGTCCACCGCGCCCCCGCCGGACGCCTGCTCGGGGCTGATGTAGGTCGGCGTGCCCAGTGCCAGGCCGGCGGCGGTCATTCGCTCGCCGCCAGCCGCCCTGAGAGCCAGGGCGATGCCGAAGTCCGCGACGATCGCCTCGCCGCCTTCGAGGAGGATGTTCTCCGGCTTGACGTCGCGGTGGACGATCCCGCGCGCGTGGGCGTAGGCCAGAGCGCCCGCCACCTGGCGCACGATGGCGAGCGCCTCCGGTACCGTGAGCTGCCGCTCGCGCAGCAGCCGCTCGCGCAGCGACTCTCCCTCCACGTAGGGCGCGACGTAGTAGAGGAGGCCGCCAGCTTCTCCCGAATCGAACAGCGGGAGGATGTGTGGGTGGTGAAGCTGGGCCGCGACCCGGATCTCCTGGACGAAGCGCTCGGTGCCGAGCCCCGCGCCGATCTCCGGCCGGAGGACCTTGATGGCGACCCGGCGGTCGTGCTTGGCGTCGTGCGCCAGGTAGACGACCGCCATGCCGCCCGCGCCGAGCTCCCCCTCGATGGCGTAATGGCCCGCGAGGGCGTCGCGGAATGGCTTGGGCGGCTCGTTCATCTGGAGGTAGGTGAGAACGTCGCTAACATAGGGGCCGCGCCCGCGGCCCGGTAGGGTCGCGGCCGTGTGCCCCGCGGAAGGTCAGCCCGTCGGACCCTACGGCAGCAGCTCGATGGCGGACGCGACAACGACGCCGCCGGCGTCCGGCGGGCCCGAGAACTCCAACCGCGTGGGGTAGTCGAAGACGGGATCGAACAGCGCCGTTACGAGCGTGCCGCCTGCCCGCGCCGCGATCGCCTCGGCGAACAACGCGTCGATGGTCGGCAGGGTGGCCGGCACTACGGGCACGGAGTCGTTCGCGGCGACGAATTGAGCGGATCGGACCGTGTCACCGAGGACCACCAGGCGCATCGCCCGACCGTCCAGGGCATTGAAGAACCCGGTAGTCTGGTACCGATACGCATACCGGGTGAGATGGTGTGCCGCCCACGCGGCTTGCACCCGCTGGAGGTCGGCGAGCGTGGGAGCGGTCGGGCCGCCCTGACAACCGGCCAGGCCTGCGACGAGCCCGATGAGCAGCAGCCGCGCGCTGGGGGTCACGGGGCCTCCGTCAGGCATCGGGGACATCGGGTCCTGAGTTCAGGATCCGGAAGGCAGCCTCGGCGTCCTCCGGGCTGGGCGCCGTGACAGTGGCGCGGACCAGCCGGTCGCGAGTGCCGAGTGCAGGAGCGGAGGGCGGGGGACTCGAACCCCCAAGGGCTTGCGCCCGGCGGTTTTCAAGACCGCTGCCTTGCCAGTTAGGTCTAGCCCTCCGAACTGCCTAAGCTATGACGGCGCCTGCGCTTCGCACAATGCCGCCGGGTCCTCGACGACGCCCCCGAAACAGCGGGGCCCCGCCGAACCGACGGGGCCCCGCCGAACCTCCGACGACACCGTGCGATTACTTGCCCTGATGCGCCGCGTTCCAGTTCATGGCCGCATTCAACTGGCGGATCGCCGTCCGGCACGCCGTCATCGCCGCGGCCTTGTGCCCGCCGAAGGTGTCCGGCGCGTTGCTCATGAAGTCCAGGGCGTCCTGGATCGCGGTGATGGCCGCCTGGAGCCGCGGGTACCCCTGCGCGTCCGCCGCGACCGCGTGCTGTGGGGTGATCAGACCGACCGCCATCGCGAGGGGGATCGATGCGAGCGCCCTGCTTGCGTCTCTGCGGTTCATCATCGCCTCCGGTGTGGTGGAAGAAGGCCCGGCTCACAGGTAGCCCTGGGCCGAAAGCGAAAAACAGCCCATATTGTACGTCTGAATTCCCAACACGTTAACAGCATTCCGCGGCCAACGCCATTCGGCAGGAGCAGGAGATGTTCACCGTCCTCGTCGCCCTCGTGGCCGCCGGCGCCCTCGGCCCGATCCAGCCCGACTCGCTGATCCTCGGCTTCCCTGCGCACGCGCGCATCGCCGACGACAGCGCCCATCAGCAGCTGGTCATCACGCTCGGCCCCGTCGTCCTGCCCGCGCACACGGAACACCACATGGTCGAGCAGCTCGGCGTGCAGTCGGTCGCGCTGCCGCGCGGCGGCTGGCTGCAGGGCTACGACGTGGACATCGTGGACTCCGGCGGGCGCCTGCTGCCGCGAGCCCTGATTCACCACGTGGAGCTGATCGAGTTGGACCGGCGCGCGCTCCTGGACGGCCAGGTCCAGCGGATGGCCTCGGTGGGCAAGGAGACGGGGGACGTGCGGCTGCCGGGGTTCATCGGCTACCCGGTACGCCGCGGCGAGGCGCTCGGCATCAACCCGATGCTCGACAACCCGACCGACACGAGCTACCCCGCCGCCTACGTGCGGCTGCGCATTCCCTACACGCCCGAGAACGCCGAGGACCGACCGGTGGACGTCTACAGCATCGGCACCGACGTCACCGGCGCGGTGGGGCGGTCGTCGGACTTCGACATCCCGGCCGGCCGCTCGTCACTGAGCCACGAGTTCGCCGTGCCGATCTCGGGCGCGCTGCTCGCGATCGGCGGGCACCTGCACGACCTCGGCCTCCGGCTGGTGCTCGTGAACCTCGCGACCGGCGACACGGTGTACGACGCGCGGGCGGCGCGCGACACCACGGGGCGGGTGCTGGGCATGCCGGTCCGGCAGCTGTGGCGGACCGGGGGCTACCAGATCGCCGCCGGCCAGCGCTTTCGCCTGACGGCCTTCTACGACAACCCGACCGGACATACGGTGGCGGCCGGGGCCATGGGGACGTTCGGGGGCGCGTTCAAGCCGGACGACGTCCAGGCGTGGCCGCGCCTCGATCCGAAGGACCCCGAGACGCAGCGGGACCTGACGTACCTGCACTCGCTCGGCGGGGCGATGGGAGGGATGCCGGGGATGAACATGCAGTGAGGCATCGGCCGGGCGGCGTGCCGCCGACCCGCCCTACTGCCGTACGGCCCGCTGCACCCACCCGCAGATCGGCTCGACCGCGGTCCGGGCCTGCGACGCCACCCGCGTCACCGCCCGCGGCGCCCAGTTGATCGGCACCTCGATGCCGTAGATGCGGCCGCCGCGCCGGATGCTCAGCGTGGCCAGCTCGGCGGGCAGGTGCTGCGAGAAGTCGAGGTAGAGCTGGCGGGTCGGCAGCATCAGGTCGCCTGCCGAGACGCTGTCGCCGTCCACGGCCAGCACGGTATCGCCTGCCAGGAGCCCGCGGCCCTTGAAGGGCGATTTCTCCCCGATCCATCCGACGATCGCCCGCTCGCGGCCGACGCCCACCAGGGCGACGTCGGGGCTGGTGGCGGCGCGGCAGGAGTCGAGCGGAATCGCCGCGATGGCCCTGGTCAGCTCGCCCGCGAAGGCCGACAGGTTCGGATAGGTGGCCCGGTCCCTCTCGTAGCGCACCAGGGCGTCCTCGAGCCACGGCACCAGCGCCATGTTGGCGCCCATCGCCTCGGTCCGCAGCGGCCAGGCGAGCGTCGGCTTGGCGGCCAGCAGCGCGCGAATGGTGATGGCCCGCGCCAGCTGCTCGCCGAGGGTCTCGTCCCAGAAGATCGGGGCGTAGCCCGCCCGCGCCATCGCGGCCTCGATGGTCGGCCGCAGCTGCACCGTGCGCTCCAGGATCTCGGGGTGCTCGGCGAACAGCCGCCGCACGACGGCGTGCGCCATCTGGTGACCGGCTGCGAGCCAGATGTAGCTGGGAGAGCGGAACGAGCGATCCGCGAAGACCGGGTCGGGGGCGATGAAGATCCGGTTCCCCAGCTCGTGGGTCCAGCCCACCGGATCGACGGTCGGACTGAGCTGCCGGGTCCAGAAGGTCCGCGCCAGCGTGACGTCGTAGCTCTCGCCCGCGTACCCGGAGTACGCCGCCAGCAGGCTGTCCGGGGCCTTGGACCCGGCGAGGGCGACGTACACGTCGGACAGGTCCCGCAGCCGCGCCGCCGCGTTGAGGCCCTCGAACGTGAGGGGCGCGGCCCGGGGCGCGAAGGCGCGGGCGGCCCCGATGAAGCGCGCGAGCGCGCGCCGTTGCGGCGCGTTGCCGGTGAAGCAGCGGCGGACGCCGGGGGCGATCCAGCCGCACGCCGAGTCCGGGGTCGCGGGCGCGGCCCAGGCCTCGAGCACCGGGCCCACCGGCGTCGGCCCGAGCGAGCGCGCCAGGTCGAACGCCGAGTCGTCCACCTCGGTTCCCAGGGCGACCGCCCACTTCTTGATCGGGCCCAGCGGCGGGATGTCGGCCGTATCCGACAGCCGCAGCACCAGCCCCACCAGATCGAGCGTCGAGTCCACCCGCACGGTGGTGCGCCCGAGGGTGAACGACGAGGTGCCGCGCGGCAGCTCCGACGTGCAGGCCGCGAGCGGGAGCGCGAGACCGAGGACGATCGCGAGTCGTTTCATCAGTGCCGGAATTGGCGTCTGCCGGTGAAGATCATCGCCAGGCCGTGCTCGTCGGCCGCCGCCACGACCTCGGGGTCGCGCACCGAGCCGCCGGGCTGGACGATGGCGCGGACGCCGGCCCTGGCCGCCTCGTCCACGCCGTCGCGGAACGGGAAGAACGCGTCGGAGGCCAGCACGGCGCCGGCGACCTCGTGGCCGGCGGCGCGCGCCTTGTGCACCGCCAGCATCGAGCTGTCCACCCGGCTCATCTGGCCCGCGCCGATGCCCAGCGCCTGCGCGTCCCTGGCGATGAGGATCGCGTTCGACTTGACGCTCATGACCGCCGCCCAGGCGAACCGCAGGTCGTCCAGCTCGGCCGCGGTGGGCGCGCGCTGCGTCACGGTCTTCCAGCCGCTCTCGTCCGGGTCGAACCGCAGGCGCGACTCGGCGAGGAAGCCGCTCCGCACGCGCTTGAAGTCGAGCGACTCCGCCGCCTGGCCGCGCGGCACCTCGACGATCCGGAGGTTCTTCTTCCGGCGCAGCACCTCGAGGGCGTCGGGCAGGAAGCAGGGCGCGACCACCGCCTCGACGAACAGCTCCGCCATCGCGGTCGCGGTCTCGGCGTCGAGCACGGTGTTGAGCCCCACCACCGAGCCGTACGCGGAAACCGGGTCGGTCGCGAGCGCGCGCCGGTACGCGTCCGCCGCCGTCTTGCCGAGGGCGATCCCGCACGGCGTGGTGTGCTTGATGATCACGCACGCCGTGTGATCGCTCCACGGCTCGAGGGCCAGGTACGCGGCGTCGAGATCGAGGAGGTTGTTGAAGGACAGCTCCTTGCCGCCGAGCTGGGAGAGGTCGGCCAGGCTGCCGCCCTCGCCCGTGACGTAGAACGCGGCCTTCTGCTCCGGGTTCTCGCCGTAGCGGAGCGCCTGCCGCCGCTCGAGGGCCAGCAGCAGGAAGGCCGGCAGGCCGCCGTCCGCGGCGGCGCCCGCGTGCGCCTCCAGCCACTGGGCGATCGCCGCGTCGTAGGTCGCGGTCTCGCGGAACACCTTGACCGCCAGCTCGCGCCGCAGCCCGGGACCCACGCCGCCGGCCTTGAGCGCGTCGGCCACCCGGGCGTAATCGGCCGGATCGACCACCACCGTGACCGCGTCGTGGTTCTTCGCCGCAGAGCGGAGCATGGAGGGCCCGCCGATGTCGATCTGCTCGATGGCCTCGTCCACCGTCACTCTGGGGTTCGCGACGGTCTCGCGGAACGGGTAGAGGTTGACGGCCACCAGGTCGATCGGGACGATGCCGTGGCGCTCCATCGCCATCACGTCGGAGGGCACGCGGCGCCGCGCCAGGAGGCCCCCGTGCACCGCCGGGTGGAGGGTCTTCACCCGGCCGTCCATCATCTCGGGGAAACCGGTGACCTTCTCGACCGGCGTCACGGCGACGCCCGCCGCCGCCAGCGCGCGCGCGGTGCCGCCCGTCGACACGATCTCCCAGCCCAGGGCGATCAGCGCGCGGGCGAACTCGACGACGCCGCGCTTGTCCGAGACCGAGATCAGGGCGCGAGGCATCACCACCCCTCCGCGATGGCCTGGATGACGTCGGCGAGGGCGACCAGGTCCGTCAAGTCGATCACCTCCGCCGGCGAGTGGGCGTAGCGCAGGGGCCACCCGAGCCCCACGTCGCTCACGCCGTAGGCGGTGAACACCGAGCCGTCGTTCCCGCCGTTGGTGGTCCCGGCCGCGAGCGGGATGCCCCGCGAGCGCGCCAGCGCGAGCAGCGAGTCCACCAGGGCGGGCGGCGCGACGGCGCTGTTGTCGATCGCCCGCACCACGGCGCCGCCGCCGAGCGGGGCGTCGGCGAACGTCGGGATCTCGAGCGGCGCGTCGGCGGACACGAAGGTGTCGATCGCGTGGACGCGCGCCGGGCGCTCCGCCGCGAGGTCGGCCGCCGCGGCCTTCGCGCCCTCGAGGCCGATCTCCTCGCGGACCGAGAAAACGAACACCACGGCGTGGCGCAGCGCGCGCGGGTCGAGACGGCGCAGCGCGAGCAGCTGCGCGGCGCAGCCCACCCGATCGTCCATCGAGCGCCCCGTGGCCCGGGACCCGGCCAGCGGCACGAACGCCTTCGGCATCGTCACCGCGTCGCCCGGCCGGATGCCGAGGGCCTCGGTCGCGGCCCGGCTCGCGGTGCCGGGATCGGCGCGGAGGGCGCCGGGGCTGCGGCGCGGCGCGGGACCGGCGCTGTCGCGCGGCACGAACACCGCGGGCACCACACCCCGCGACGTGTGCACCAGCGCGGGCTCTCCCTCGAACAGCGACGGGTAGAACCCGCCCGCCGCCCGCAGGTCGAGGCCGCCGTCGTCCCGGATCGCGGTGACCACGAACCCGATCTCGTCCAGGTGGGCGACGAACACCACCAGCGGCGCGCCGGAGCCGGCGCGCACCAGCACGTTCCCGGCCGTGTCGACCGAGGGACGCGCCCACGCCGGCAGCAGGCGGATGACGGCGTCGCGCACCGGCGCCTCGTGGCCGGACACGCCGTAGGTCTCGATGAGCCGGCCGAGCACGTCGGCCGCCTCGGCGAGCCGCGCCGGCTGCTGCGCCGCGGCCCCCGCCGCGCCCGCGAGGCCGCCGGCGAGGCACAGCGCCAGGGCGGCGCCGGTCCGCCCGGCGGCGGCCGCCCGCCTCACGGCGCGCCTCCGAGGAAGGAGCGCAGCCGCTCCGCGAGCGCCGAGGCGTCGCGCAGCGACACGGTCTCGACCGGCGTGCGGGCATAGCGCGCCGGCAGGCTCCAGGCCGTCACCGCGACCCAGCCCCCGGGCGTCGGGAGGCTGTCGCGCCGCGCGGGTGCGGCGCCGAGCCCGAGAGAGTCGGCGGATGCGGCGCCGCCGAGGACCACGACCTCGCCCGCGCCCGCCGCGCGATCCCGGAGGAGGAACGCGGCGCCGTCCCAGCGGAACTGGCGGCGCCGGGTGAAGGCGACGACCGCGGTGCCGCGGCCGCCGGCCCGCGGCGCCCGCTGCGACGCGTCGAGCAGCGCCGCGCAGGCCGCCCGGTCCGCGGCGCCCGGGGCGGCCACGAGATCGAACCCGTACCGGTGCGCGTGCTTGGCACGGGTGACCGGGGCGAGGATCGCGATGCCGAGCGCCGCCGCGTCGGCCGCCGACCTGGCGCCGACGTCCACCCTGGCGTCGTCGAGCCGGAAGGGCTCGTCGCCCTGGCCCGGCCGGCCGCGCGACAAATGGACGGAGCGCACGCCCACGACCCCCGGCACGGCGCCGCGCCGCCCGAACACGGTGACCCGCTGGCCCTCGAGGAACTGGTCGTAGAGCGGACCCGGCAGCGTGGTGCCGACGCGACGCAGCGTCAGGTAGCCGTCGGCGGTGATCGCGCCCACCACGTAGCCGATCTCGTCCATCGGGCAGAGGGCCACCCGCACCGGGCTGCCGGCGCCCCGGGTCCATACGACGTTCCCCGCGCGGTCCAGCGCCGAGCCCGGCAGGGCCGCCTGCAGGCTCTCCGCCATCGCGTCTTCCAGGCCCGTCACGGCGCTCATGTCGGCGAGTCGGACGACCAGCGAATCGAGGTGCTGGGCGCGGGCCGCCGCCGGGCCCGCGAGCAGCGCCGCGAGCGCGAGGGTGCTACCGCGCGGCCAGCGCATCGTCGAGCGTGCGGGGCAGGGTGGTGGAGGGCGCCGGGCGCCCGAGCGCCACGGCCAGCGCGCCCGCGCCGGGGACGGCGCCGAGCCGCGCGAACGCGAGCACCACGGCCGGGAGCAGGCGGTGCTCGACCGCGAGCACGCGTGCGGCGAGCGTCTCCGGCGTGTCGTCGGCGCGGACCGGCACGGGCCATTGCGCGACGATCTCGCCGTGGTCGTACTGGTCGTCCACCAGGTGCACGGTGGCGCCGCTCACCTGCGCGCCGCTCCGCAGCACCGCCTCGTGCACCCGCCGGCCGTACATCCCCGCGCCGCCGAAGGCGGGCAGGAGCGCGGGATGCACGTTCAGCATCCGGCCGCGGAACGCCCGCACGACGGCGTCCGGCACCTTCTTGAGCCAGCCCGCCAGCACCACCAGCTCGATCGCGTGCTCGGCGAGGAGCGCAAGCAGCCGCGCGGCGTCCTGCCCGTCCTCGGCGATCGTCGCCGTGGGGATGCCCGCCGCGGCGGCTCGGACGAGCGCGCCGGCCCCGGGCCGATTGGCCACCACCAGCGCGATCACCGCCGCCGGCGACGGATCGCGCGTGGCGTCGAGCAGAGCCTGGAGGTTGGATCCCTGGCCGGAGGCGAGGACCGCGACGCGCATGATGTCAGGAAGGAATACGGGGCCTTCCCCGAGGGCAAGGGAAGGCCCCGCGTCCGTCACCACTTCGTAACACCGCCCCCGGGTTCGGCCGACGGCCCCGGGGCCGCCCGGCTATCGCACCGACATCGAGAACGCTCCGAACGACCCCTGACGGTACGTATTGGCGATGATGCGGTACGCACCCGAGTACGGGAGGGTGTAGACGATGCGGGCATTGGTCCCGCCCCCCGAGTCGTCGTCCGCGGCGAGCTTCACGCCGTTCCCGTCCTGGACGATGGCGTACGCGTCGAAGTCCGTCGACACCACGTCCACCGTGATCGTCTCGCCGGTCGTGCCGATGTAGGTCCACGCCTGGTAGACCGACCCGTCCGAGAGCTTGGGGTCGGTGGGGCTGAGGCGGCCGGACATCGTCTGGCCGCGCATGATCTGGCCGACCGTGCCCGGCAGCACGCCGCCCGGGGCGCTGCCGCCCGAGGCCATCCCCAGGCTGCGCAGGCGCACCGTGTACGGGCCGTAGTGTCCCCGCTGCCAGCTGTTGGCGAGGATCTCGTAACTGCCGGTGGCCGGGATGGTGAAGATGATCCGCGCGTTTCGCTGGCCGCCGCTGTCGTCGTCGCGGGCCAGTATCGAGTCGTCCGTGGTCTGGAGGATCGCGAAGGCGTCGAAGGCGACGGACGCGACGTCGATCTGGACGATCTGCCCGGCCTGGGCGTCGAACCGCCACGCCTGGTAGACGCTGCTGTCGCGCAGCCGCGCGTCGGACCGGGTCAGCCGCCCGGTCGCCTCGCTGTTCATCGCCAGCGTGCGGACCACCGGCGCGATCGCCTCCGGCCGGCTGGGAGCGCAGCCGGCGAGGGCCAGCAGCGCGAGGGCATAGTGGGTTCGCGTCATCGAGGTCTCCGCCGCCGTTCGGGACTGCCTGTGAAGGTGCGTGCGCCTACTGGATGGACACCGTGTACCTGCCGGCGCGCCGCTCGTGGCCCGCGCTGTTCACGACGATCCGGTACCGGCCCGCTGCCGGGAGCGTGACGGCGAGGCGGGAGTTCAGGTCGCCCCCCGAGTCGTCGTCCTCGGCGATCTTCGTCCCGGAGGAGTCCAGGAGCTGCAGGAACGTGTCGAATTCGTCCGACCGCGCCTCGATGGTGACCTTCTCGCCCGCCGCGCCGGTGAACTCCCACACGTCGGCGAACGTGGAGTCCGCCATCAGCAGGTCGCCGGGCTCCAGCGCGCCGCGCATCGTCTGGCCGACCCGGATGAACCCCGTCTCGCCCGGCGCCGGGACCTCGTTCGCCGCCGGCGCAGGCCCCGACGGCGCGGCCCCCGGAGGATGGACCGCGAGCGGGTGCGCGTGATCGGCCTGCTGCGCCGCCAGCGGCTCGAGCCCCGCCACGGCGGCGAGGCCGAGCACCGCGAGCGCGCTCCTGGCCGCAGCGCCTCCGAGGCCGGCGCCCCCGGCGCTCACGCGCACCCCGCCGCGCCGCCCCCTAGCGGACGGTCAGGACGTACAGCCCCGTCCGCCGCTGGCGGCCGTTGCTGTTCACCACGATCTGGTACGTCCCCGCCGACGAAAGGGTGTACGCCAGGCCCGAGTTCGGGTGCCCGGCCGACTCCTGCAGCACGTTGCCCGCGCCGTCGAGCAGCTGGAGGTAGGTCGGAAAATCCTCCGAGCTGAGCTGGATGGCCACGGCCTGCCCGGCGCTCGCCTGGAACTGCCAGATGTCCGCATACGTGCTGTCCGAGCCCATCGTCTGGTCGCCCGCCTCGAGGCGGCCCTGCACCGTCTGGCCGATCATGATCTGGCCGGTCTGGCCCGGCGCCGGGATCATGTTGGTCGGCGTCCCGGCGGACGGCGGCGTCACGGTGGGCGTCACCTGCGGCGCGACGCCGCCCTGCAGCGGCACGACCTGGCCCACGGCCGCGATCTGCTGCACCTGGAGCGTATAGGACCCCGGCGTCGTCGAGGCCAGGCCCGTCGTGACGCCGAGCCGGTACTGTCCCGCCGAGGGGCAGGAGAACCGCAGCCGCGCGTTCAGTCCCTCGCCGCCGTCGTCGTCGTGCGCGATCTCGACGCCGTTCGGGTCGAACACGATGAGGTAGTTGTCCCAGCTCGACAGCACGTCGAACTGCGCGGACTGCCCCGGCGAGCACTGGTAGCCGTAGAGATGGATCGGCTTGTTGTTCCAGGCCACGCCGCCCGAGATCAGCGTGTTCTGCGCCTGCTGATTGAGCCCGATCTGGCCGACCAGGCCGAGCGCGTTGACGGACGGCAGGTTGCTGACCACCCCGGGCTGCAGGGTGGTGACCACGGGGCCGCTCGCCTGCGCGGGCTGGATCTGGAGCGTGAACGGCCCGTACTGCCCCGAGCGCAGGGTGTTGGCCAGGACCTGGTACATGCCGGTGTACGGCAGCTGGTGGATGATCCGGGAGTTGAGGTTGCCGCCGCCGTCGTCGTCGGTGGCGATGGACTGACCGTTGGAGTTGCGCAGGTACAGGTACGAGTCGAACGCGGTGGACATCAGGTCGATCTGCACCGTCTGCCCGGCCGTGCCCATGAAGGTGAACATCTTGTAGTGCGACCCGTCGGTCATCGTCGGGTCACTCGCCGTCAGCTCGCCCTGGACGGTCGTGCCGATGGGGATCTGCTGCGACATCCCGGAGGAAGGCACCTGCGCCATCTGCGGCGGCGGCGCCTCGCCCCCGCTCCGGACCTGCAGCGTGAACGCGCCCGTCTCGCCGCGGCCGACCGTGTTGGCGTAGATCTGGTACATCCCCGTGTACGGCAGCACGTGGACGATGCGGGAGTTGCGCCCGCCGCCGCCGTCGTCGTCCTGGGCGAGGGTGCTCCCGGTCTGGTCCTTGAGGTAGAGGTACGCGTCGAAGTCGGCCGACAGCAGGTCGATCTGCACGGTCTGGCCGGCGGTGCCCTGGAAGGTGAAGACCTTGTAATGCGTCTGATCGGTCAACAGCGGGTCGAACTGCGTGATCTGCCCGGTGACCGGCGTGTTGATCGGTATCTGCTGTTGCGCCCGAACCGGCAGCGCGAGGGCAGCCGCCAACGCGAGGCCCACCGCCAGCGTGCGCCCGACGGCAGCACCGCGACGAAGCGACATAAAGACGTACCTCCTCAATGGGTGCGGATGGGGCGCGAGCGGCCCCGCGAATGGCATCCTGCTCGGGGTGAGTATATGGCGGGCCGCGGCCCGCGCAATACCAGCGGTGCCAACGGGTTCGATGTGACTGGAGTCACGGCGCCGGCTCGCCGATGATGCGGGCCGCGGCGACCAGATCCGGCGCCACGGCGAAGCCCATCGTGCGGGCCCTGGCGGCCTCGTCCGGGGCCTCGGCCGACTCGAGCAGCAGGCCGTGCCCGCCGAGCCGCCGCGCCGGCTCGACGTCGCTCAGCCGGTCGCCCACCATCCACGATCGGGCGAGGTCGAGACGGTGCTCCCGTGCGGCCTGCTCGAACAGCGCGACGCCGGGCTTGCGACAGTCGCAGGGGCCGGTGAAGTCGGGATGGTGCGGGCAGAAGTACGCGGCGGCGAAACGCACGCCCTGGGGCGCGAGCAGCGCGCCGAGGCGCGTCAGGACGGCGGCGAAGGCCTCGGGACCGTACAGGCCGCGGGCCATGCCCGACTGGTTGCTCACGATCACCAGCGGCCATCCGGCCCGCGCGAGCGTCGCGAGGCCCGGGGCCACGCCGGGCAGCAGCTCGACCAGGTCGGGGTCGTGGAGGTAGCCCGGGTCCCGGACCAGCGTGCCGTCGCGGTCGAGGAAGACGGCGCCGCGCATCGCGCTACGCGAGCGCGGCGGCCACCGCCCCGATCACGGCCGGCTCGTCGTCCGGGAGGATGGTGCGGACGTCCAGCACCACCCGGCTCCCGGAGACGACCGTGATCACGGGCGGATCGCCGAGGCGCAGCCGCCGGGCGAACTCGGCGGCGGACACGCCCAAGGGGGCGACGGTGACGCCGGCGCTCGGCAGCTCGGTGCCCGGGAAGGCCCCGCCCCCGACGGCCGCGCGGGTCGGCGCGAGGGCCGCGCGCGCGCCGGCCGGGA
>Ga0335079_10002508_pt1 | contig 21194 bp, 15 predicted proteins | sample Lox_Sample_33_FD_206719 | JGI IMG/M metagenome (GOLD analysis project Ga0335079, IMG submission 206719) | Soil microbial communities from Loxahatchee National Wildlife Refuge, Florida, United States - Lox_Sample_3.3 | ecosystem: Environmental > Terrestrial > Soil > Wetlands | place: USA... | reverse complement strand
TGGACCTGTTCTCAAACAATCGGGCGCGGCGGCAAATCCACTCACGCCGCCACAGCAAAAGCTTTGGGACGACGCAATCGCGTATTACATCGAGAACTACGCGAGCAAAGACCTGCTGGTGAACATCGACCTGATCCTGCTGAAGAACCAGCTTGGGGATTTTGAAGATTGCACCGAGTTGACCGGGAAAAAACAGCCGCGGTGCGACGCGGGTTTGCCGGGCAGGATCGGGCCAGTGCTGGAATCGGTAGCGCCGATCTACCGGTCACGCTGGTGGGCCGATCACGACCGGGCTAACCGGCGGTGGGTGGCGCGAGTGGCACCTTTAGTGCGGGAACAAGGCGTGGGGTTGTCAGAACGCTTGGCGGATATTTACCAGACGCGCTGGCCCAAGGAGCGAATTCGCGTGGACGTGTGCGCGTACGCGAATGGCGCCGGCGCATATACAACACTTGATCCGGTGCGGGTGACGATCGCTAGTACTGATTCCCGAAACCAGGGAACGGAAGCGTTCGAGGTGCTTTTCCACGAAGCCTCGCACAGCATCGCGCTGCCTGTGGAAGCAGCGATCAGCCGGGAATGCAAGCAACGGGACAAACCGATTCCCAGGAATCTGTGGCACGCGCTAATCTTCTACACCACGGGAGAAGTCTTGCGGCCCATCATGAAAGGCCCGCCGGAACCCGAAAAAGGGGGAGGGGACGCAGCGCCGAAACCTGTACCCACTCCGCCAAAATCGAGCATCGTGCCCTATGAGTTGCGGGATATTCTGACGCAGCGGGGCTGGGAGCAATACCATTTGCTGCTGTTGATGTATTGGCAACCGTATCTGGACGGCAAGGTGACCTTCGGCGACGCCATCGCGCATTTGATTTCGGCGGCCTGAATTGACGATCGGATTTGTTCACTGCGGGTTGGTGTGTTAGGCTTTTGCCTGCAAGAACTCAGCCCGGCTAGCGCCACGCAAGTCCCAACGTCGCTCGACCTCTTCCGGAACCGCCCCCGAGCCGCACGAGGTGTACTTGTCTCTGCGCAGAAGCCAGGCGAAGGATTCTCTGGAACACATGCCCGGTAGACAAGTGGCTTCCCAACCCGAAAAAGAGGCCCGCGAGATCAAGCTCGCGCACTCCCCGGATTCCGACGACGCATTCATGTTTTACGCGCTGGCGACGCATAAACTCGCCACACCGGGATACAAATACACGCATATTCTCTCGGACATTCAGTCGCTGAACGAAGCGGCGCTCACGGAAACGTACGACGTAACGGCGGTGAGCTTCGCCGCATATCCATCGCTGCGGGACAAGTACATTCTGCTGGACTGTGGCGCGAGCTTTGGCGAAGGGTACGGGCCAATCGTGGTGGCCACGCATTCGATGAAACCGACGGAGCTCAAGGGCACGCGGGTAGGCGTGCCGGGATTGAAGACGTCGGCTTACCTGTCGCTGAAATTGTACGAGCCCGATTTTGAAGCAGTGGTCATGCCGTTCGATAAGATCATCGAAGCGGTGAAGAACGGCTTGGTGGAAGCCGGATTGCTCATTCATGAGGGCCAGCTGTTCTTTCCGCAGTTGGGGCTGCACCGGGTGGTGGACTTGGGAGTCTGGTGGCAGGAGCTGACCGGATTGCCGCTGCCGCTTGGGGGGAACGCGGTGCGACGGTCCCTAGGGCCCGATCTGGCACGACTGATCGCGCGCACGATTCGCGACAGCGTGTCGTATGGGTTGGAGCACCGGGAAGAAGCGCTGAATTATGCGATGCAGTTTGCGCGAGAGATGGATACCGAACTGGCGGACAAGTTTGTGGGAATGTATGTGAACAAGTGGACGCTCGGGTACGGGGAAAAAGGGAAAAAGGCCGTGCGGGAGTTGATTGAGCGCGGGACAGCAGCGGGGTTGTTGCCCGGCCCGGCGAATGTGGAGTTTTTGGAAGAGTAGGCAGGGCGCAGGTCCTGCACCCAGTACCCTCGTGAAATTCACAATTCGCGCCAAGACACAGCGGCTGAGATCCTTCGTCGCCAACGGCGCTCCTCAGGATGACAAGTCTTCTTTGGAGTTCAGCCGATCGGCTGTGGTCTCCTACTTTTTGGGGATGGGCGTGAAGTACAGATCCTGGTAGTCGAAACTGAAATCGGCTAACGGTGAGACGGCAACCATGGTGAAGTGGTGAATGGAGCCGTCAGGGTTGAGCGCAAAGGTAGCGAAGGCGTCTTCGACGGTGCGGTCGCGCCAGTGAGCCTTGAAGGTGTCGTACTGCCAGTGCTGAAGGTCGGCGATTCCTTTGGGAGTGCGTTCGAAGTTCAAGACCAGGCCGCTGTTTTCCACCTTGATGTTGACCTTGCCATACCAGGGATCGGAGTAGTCGCCGGCATACTTTTCGAGAGGAAGAACAGATTTAGAGTCAGCCGCGCGGGATTGCGCGGCTTTGTCCATGGTGTCTTCAGCGTCCTTTTTGTTTTTGTCATTGAGGGTCTTGAAGGCGGCGATGTAGTCGATTGTTGATCCGCCGAAATACGAATCGAGGATGTGAAAGAGCACGGAGTCAAACGCGGCGGTTTCCTCGGCATTCGTGAGAATGACGACTCCGAGACTTTCTTCCGGAACCAACATGACGCGGGTCACAAAGCCTGCGACGCCGCCGGTGTGGCCAACCAGTTTTCGGCCTTTGTAATCGCGCAAGCCCCAGCCCATGCCGTAACCACCGAAATGAGCCTGCAGATTTTTGACTTCTTCCGGGAGGTTGCTGACGGGAACCACCATTTGCTGCGCCCACATGGCGCGCGATGCCTGTTCGCTAAAGACCCGTGCCTCGCTCCCCGGTATTTTGCCGCGATTCAGTTGCAGCAGAACCCACTTAGACATGTCGGCAATGGACGAGTCGATGGAGCCGGCGGGGCCTGCATTGTCGAGATTCTCGAAAGGGATGGTCTGGAGCTTGCCGTCGACTTTGGAATGCGGATAGGCCCAGTTGCCGCTGGCGTTAAAAAGAGAGTTGCTGGTGTTGGAACTGTTCATGCCGAGCGGCTGAAAAATGTTTTCGCGAATGTAGTCGTCCCAGGATTTGCCGGAGACTTCCGCGACGACTTGTCCGGCGGTAAGGAACATGAGGTTGTTGTAGGCGTAGGTGGTGCGGAAACTGGTTGCGGGCTTGAGAAAGCGGAGACGATAGACGACTTCATCGCGGGTAAAGGTGGTATGCGGCCAGAACATAAGGTCGCCTTCGCCAAGGCCGAGGCCGCTGCGATGGCAGAGAAGATCCCGAATGCGCATTTCCTTGGACACGTAGGGATCGTACATCTGGAACCCTTTCAGGCGTTCGTAGACGGGATCATCCCAGGAGATTTTGCCGGCATCGACGAGCGTGGCGAGAGCGGCGGCGGTAAACGCCTTGGTGTTGGAGCCAATGCCGAAGAGGGTGTTTTCGTCGACAGGAGTAGCATCGCCCAGCTTGCGAACACCGTAGCCTTTCGAGAAGACGACTTTGCCGTCTTTGACGATGGCGACGGCCATGCCGGGCACTTCGAAGGTTTTCATCGAACGGGCAACATAGTCATCGAGATCGGCGGGAGGAGCGGCGGGCTGCTGCTGAGCGAGAATGGGCAATGCAACAAGTAGCGCAACTAGCAAAGTCGCAGGCAATGCGATGCGGCGGGAACGCATAGTTAGAGGAGCTCCTTATCCGGATTCAAGTTGGTGCAAGCATAGTAAAAGCGCAAAACCGTATAAAGTGAAAAGTGGCCAGTGCAAGGTTCCAGCGAGCCAACTTGACGCGGCGAACTGGAATCACATAGTGTCGGATTTCCATCATGCCAACAAAACACCTGAGAAGTGTTGCGCTCGTATTTGTGACGCTGGCGCCGATTTGCGTATTGGGGCAGGCAGCGCATGAGTTTCGCGACCATCCGGAGATTCCTAAGGAGTGGCCGCGAGAGGCAGTGCGGGGTGCGCATGGCATGGTGGCCACGGACGAAAAGCTGGCGTCGGAAGCTGGCGTGGCAATTTTGAAACGCGGCGGAAACGCCATCGATGCAGCGGTGGCCACGGCGTTCGCGCTGGCGGTGGTGGAACCCGCTGCGGGCAACATCGGGGGCGGCGGATTCATGCTGGTGCGGATGGCGGACGGCAAGACAAACTTTTTCGACTATCGCGAGATGGCGCCGGGAAAAGCGACCCGCGAGATGTACGTCAAGCCGGACGGAAGGCTGGATAATGAGGCGGCTACGATTGGCTACAGATCAGTGGCTGTGCCGGGGACGGTGGCAGGTCTGGCGCTGGCGTTGCGAACGCACGGAACGATGAAGTTATCGGAGGTAATGGCGCCGGCGATTCGCTACGCGGAGGACGGGATACCCGTCACCGAGAAACTGATTCGGGAATTTGCGGAGGAGCGCAAAGACCTGCAGCGATTTTCTATGAGCAGTCGAGTGTTCCTGAACGACGGAAAGTTCTATCACGCCGGCGACACGCTGAAGCAGCCGGAGCTGGCAGCGACGCTGAAGCGCATAGCGAAGAATGGGCCCGATGACTTTTATCGCGGCGAGACGGCAAAAATATTGGCAAGCGACATGGCGGCGATGGACGGGCTGATCACATTGGAGGATTTGGCAAAATATCAGCCGAAGATTCGCGAAGTGCTGCACGCAAATTACACGGTGAATGGCGCGCGGTGGGAAGTAATTTCGGCGCCGCCGCCGAGTTCAGGTGGAGTAGCGGTGATCGAAGCGCTGAACATGCTCCAGGGCGTGCCACTGAAGGGTTGGGACGATCCGCAAAGTATGCACATGGCGGTAGAAGTGATGCGGCGGGTATTTGTGGATCGCGCGGCCTATCTGGCCGACCCGGACTTTTCGAATGTGCCAGTGGCGGGGCTAACGAGCCCTTGCTACGCACAGGAGTTGCTGGCGACGATCCATCCACTGCACGCGAGTTCGAGCGCGGACGTGAGGGCCGGCAATCCACACGTGTGTACTTCGGGAGTGAGCGCGAGTGTGCCGCCGAATACGATCGTCAGTTTGGGCGAGGGGCCGCATACCACACATTTTTCGGTGGTGGACGCGGCGGGAAATGCAGTCGCAAGCACGACGACGTTGAATGACAGCTATGGATCGCACGTGACTTCGTCGGCGGGCTTCTTGCTGAATGATGAGATGGATGACTTCACGACGCAGCCGGGCGTGCCCAACGCGTTGTTTGGGCTGATCCAGTCAGAGGGGAACACGATTGCTCCGGGAAAGCGGCCGTTGAGTTCGATGACGCCGACCATTGTGCTGCGGGACGGGCAACTGAGTTTCGTGACAGGATCGCCGGGCGGTCCCACAATCATTTCCGCAACGCTGCTGACCGTGCTCAATTGGATGACGCTGGGGATGGACGCACAGACGGCAATCAATGCGCCGCGGTTTCATCATCAATGGCTGCCGGACCAAATTGTGATGGAGCGGCTGTTTTCCCCGGAGATGGAAGAGCAGATGAAGGCTCGCGGGTACGCGGTGAAGCGGAAGGGTCACATCGGACTGGTGAACGCGATTGGGATTGATGCGAAGACGAATGAGCGATGTGGGGCGGCCGACCCTCGGGATGAGGGGTGGGCGGTAGGATATTAGACAGGCATGAGGGCGTGGAGCTTCTCGCGGCCAGCTTGAATGAGCCAAGACGCACCGGTTGCGTGCTGGATCGGTCATTTTTGGTAGTAACCAAAACTGTGAGGTGGGTTTCGCAACGCCCGCTCGAAATTGCGCCTGCAGGCTAAACTAGTCACTTATGCAACGAATCCTTTCGACATATCTATTCGTTTCGAAAAAGCTGACGCGCGAGTTGTTGGGGCAAGTGCGCGAGGCGGGTTTCCAGGCCGTGGAAATTTTCGCAACCCGGAGTCATTTCGACTACGCGACCAAGGCGGAAGTCCAGGCGATTGCGCACGCATTGGCGGATCACCAGTTGCTGCTGAATTCACTCCATGCGCCGACGAGCCGGGACGTGAGCGTCAACCGCGAGGGAGGAGTGCCCCTTTCCGTGACGGAAGTGGAGCGAGTGCGGCGGATCGAAGCAACGGATGAGTTAAAGCGGGTGATTGACGTAGCGGAGGACTTGCCGTTCCCGCGAATGATTCTGCACATGGGTGGATCGCGTGAATCGGCGGACCCGCGGAAGCGAGATGCGGCGTTCAGCACCCTGGAGCACCTGGTGCTGCATGCGCGCCACGCCGGGGTGACGATTTGCCTGGAAAATACCACAAGCGAAATGGGGGAGCCGGCGTACTTGCGTTCGTTTGTCGACGAGACGCGGCTGACGGGGTTGCGCTTCAATTTTGACATTGGGCATGCGCATTTGTCCGATGGAGAGGAAACCGGAAGAATTGCGAGGAATCTGGAACCATTGAAGGACTTGGTGGCCAGCACGCACATCCACGACAATCACGGGGAAAAGGACGAGCATCTGCCGCCGTATGAGGGAACGATCGACTGGCCGGAAGCGCTCAAGGCGTTGAAGACCGTCCCCGGTGTTGACGTGCCGCTGACGGTCGAGCTGAAGGAGAAGGCCGGGCCGGACGCACCGGGGCTGAGCGAGCAGATTACGGCGGCGGCAAAAGCGCTGGACAAACTCGAGGCAGAATGGGCTTCCGCTTGACGCCAGCGAATTTGACCATTTTTTTGACTATGGTCTATAATTTTGACTATAGGGCCGAACGATGAAACACGTAGCCATTTCCGAATTCAAGGCCAAGTGCCTGGAACTGTTAGAGCAAGTACGGCGTACACGCCAACCTCTGCGGGTCACGCGCCACGGGAAGCCAGTGGCAGAAATTGTGCCTCCAACGCCAGTGGCTGATCGAAAGGCAATGTTCGGATCCATGAAAGGGTCGATCGAGATTCTTGGCGACATCATTTCCCCGGCAAACGACCCAGACGATTGGGAGGCGCTCCGCGATTGAAGCTCCTGCTGGACACGCACATTTGGCTGTGGTTTAGGACCGATACGCCACGATTGACTCGAGCTGTGTCGCGAGCACTTGGAAATCAAGAAAACGAGCTTTGGTTGTCACCCATAAGCACGTGGGAAGTGCTGATGCTAAACAGCAAAGGGCGAATAAAATTATCCGGAGATGCAGGCGTCTGGATACAGAGGGCAATTGAGGGGATAAACGAAGCCGTTTTAACTCACGAGATCGTCTCTGTCGCTGGAAATCTTCTCGTCCAAAGAGATCCTTCGGATTGTATGATCGCGGCGACGGCCATCGTGAACGACATGACTCTCCTTACGGCGGACGACAAACTTCTCCAACTGCCCGGGCTGAAGACTCTGGCGAATCGCTGACGAATCTGACTCAGAGAACCGGGAAAAAAGTCTCGCGGAAAATCGGGAAGAAGATCTCTTTAGAGTTCGGACTCCAGCCTTGAATGGATTGCGGACTCACGAGCACAGGATTGCGCGCCTCCGGGCTGCTCATCTTGAGAGAATAACCATTTGCCAAGTAGGAAGGGAGTTCCCGGTCATCCGAGACGGGAATATACGGGCCTTGCTTGCCCAAGTGGACGTGATAGCGATTGTCCTGGAACCGGTGCGGAAGCAAACGGGCTCCGGCATTTTTCCCGCGCGAAACGGTGGCAAACAACATTCGGTTTCTCCCGAGAGCTGGATTTCGCGGAAAAGTGTAGCGGGCGGTGGAGTTGGGAGTAAGTGCAGCTTCTGTGGAAAAATGTGCGCGCCTGTGAATGTTTAGGCGCCCGCCGACGCGCACTCTTCTTTGTTAGACTATGTGTTTGCGGTAACGGTGGCGAACCCATATGACGACGATCACGATTGAACAGGCGGGGCAGCACGACGGCCAGGAAGCGACGATTCGCGGCTGGCTCTACAACATACGCGAGGCGGGGAAGCTGCTGTTCCCCATTTTTCGCGACGGCACGGGAATCATTCAGGGCGTGTGTTCGTTGAAGGAGTCGCCGGAAGCGTTCGAGCGGCTGAAGGGCCTGACGCAAGAGTCGAGCGTCATGGTGACGGGAAAGATTCGCGCGGAGCAGCGCGCGCCGGGCGGCTACGAGATTGGCATCACCGGGATCGAAATTGTGCAGAAGGTGCCGGAGGACACGCCCTTTCCAATTCAGCTTAAGGAGCACGGCGTGGATTTCCTGCTAGACCAGCGGCATTTGTGGATTCGCACGCCGCGGCAGGCAGCGATTTTGCGGATTCGCGCGGAAGCGGTGCGTGCGGCGCGCAATTACATGGATTCGCAAGGCTACACGCTGACGGACGCGCCGATGTTCACGCCAGCTGCGTGCGAGGGCACGTCGACGCTGTTCGAAGTGAATTACATCGACGACCAAAAGGCCTACCTTACGCAGAGCGGACAGCTGTACATCGAAGCGACAGCCATGGCGCTCGGGAAGGTGTATACGTTCGGGCCGACGTTTCGCGCGGAGAAATCGAAGACGCGGCGGCACCTGACGGAATTCTGGATGCTCGAGCCCGAGGCGGCATACGCAACGCTCGACGACATGATGGACTTGGGCGAAGGCCTGGTGAGCGCAATCGTGCAGGGTGTGGTGAAGAACCGTTCGCGCGAATTGGAGATGTTGAAGCGCGACATCAAAAAGCTGGAGAACATCAAGCCGCCGTTCCCGCGCGTAACATACGAGGAAGCGATCGAGATTCTGGCAAAGAACGGGAAGCCGGCGAAGTTCGGGGATGATTTTGGGGGGGACGAAGAGACGGTGATCTCGAACAGCTTCGATCGGCCGGTAATGGTGCACCACTACCCGACGGCGATCAAAGCGTTCTACATGCAGCCGGACTCGGAGCGACCCGATCTGGCGCTGTCGTTTGACATGCTGGCACCGGAGGGGGCGGGAGAGATCATCGGGGGTAGCCAGCGCATCCACGACTACGACTTACTCGTTAAGCGATTGAAAGAGCACAACTTACCAGAGGACGCGTTCCAGTGGTATCTGGATTTGCGGCGGTATGGAAGCGTGCCCCACGCGGGGTTTGGGCTGGGTTTGGAGCGTACGGTCGGATGGATTTGCGGCACCGAACACATCCGCGAGGTGATTCCCTTCCCGCGGATGATTTACCGCGTGTATCCTTAGGTTGGGTAGTTGATTCGGTAGTTCAGGTTGGGTAGTTGATTCGGTAGTTCCTCATCGCAGCACGTTTAAATTCGAGCGTTTATTGCCTGTAGCTGTGCGCGGAGAGAGATTCCTCGCTTCGCTCGGAATGACGGGCTGCTTTGTGATTGCGCGAAAGGGCTGCCGACTTCTTTCGAAGTTGACGATCGCAAGTCGCAAGGAATCGTATGGCACAGAAGATCCGGATTATTGGCGTACCTATGGATTTGGGAGCGAGTCGGCGGGGAGTCGATATGGGTCCGTCGGCGGTGCGCGTGGCGGGATTGCAGGCGCGCATCAAACAGCTCGGGCATCAAGTGGAAGACTTCGGAAACATCTCCGTGAAGCAGCCCGAAGAGATGCCGTACGGGGAGAAGCGCGCGAAGTACATCGAGGAGATCGCGGACGCGTGCAAGGATTTGGGTGAGGCGGTGCAGAAATCGTTGGCGGAAGGCTATCTGCCGCTGGTGCTGGGCGGAGACCATTCGATCGCGGCGGGATCGATCAGCGGAGTGGCGGCACACTTCAAGAAAGAAAAGAAAAATATTGGCTGCATCTGGCTGGATGCGCACAGCGACATGAACACGCCGGAGACTTCGCCGTCGGGGAACGTTCACGGTATGCCGCTTTCCGGGATTATGGGGTATGGCACGGAAGAGTTGTACGACCTGTTTGGGTTCAAGCCAAAGATCGAGCCGCAGAACGTGGTGCTGGTGGGGGTGCGGGATTTGGACTCGCACGAGAAGAAATTCATCAAGAAACTAGGGGTGAAGACCTTCACGATGCGGGAGATCGATGAACGCGGAATGCGCGAAGTGATGTCCGACGCGTTGAAATATGCGATGGACGATACCGACGGGATTGCGGTGAGCCTGGACATGGACTTTGTGGACCCGAGCGACGCGCCGGGGGTGGGAACACCGGTGCGCGGGGGAGTGACCTATCGCGAAGCGCACCTGGCGATGGAGATGATCGCGGACAGCGAGGCGATGGTGTCCATGGAGATCGTGGAGATTAATCCGGTCATTGACGAGCATAACCGAACGGCGTTGCTGGCGGTGGAGTTGGCGCTGTCGGGGCTCGGGAAGAAAATTTTGTAGGGGGGCTGTAAGCAACGCTGGCACCCAACCGATCCGCAATCGGTTGGGAATCATCAGCTCGGAAAATTAGTGCGGAGGCCCTAAGATTCATCTTAACCTCCGCACGGTAACACTCTCTGGTTATTCACTGGCGTGTGATGCGGCCTTCTTCTCCAGTTCTTCCTTCAGTTGTTGAAGATTGAAGCTGGCGCCCTTCTGCATCGGTGGAAACTCCAAAAAAGTTTGTGCCGCCTGCGCGACTTGTTTCTGGACAAACGCGAAGCGCCAGAATTCATACGCAAACCAGTTGTAGTAATTGAGCGAGCCAGTCAAACCGGTGCGCTCATACGGGTCAAGTCTGAGGTTCGTCAGGATCGGCCAATCGACTTTGACGGTAGCGCCCAGCCAACCGTTTGGCTGGTCCGTGAAGCGGTATTTGTAATCATCGATCCGCACCGCCGAAAGGGTTCCCTCGGTCAGGTAGTAAATCTCGTGTCGCTTTGATGATCCCTTTCCGGTGATCAGGTCGGTTTGGTCGTAGCCGTCGAGATGAACCTTGTAGGTGCGATCTCCAATCTTCTTTCCTGCTTTGAGTTCCTCAACAATATTAGGGTTACCGGCCGCGGCCACAAATGTCGGGAACCAATCGAGTCCGGACACGATGCCATTCTCGACCTTGCCCTCTGGAGTGTGCCCTGGCCAACGGATAATCATCGGCACACGAAATCCACCTTCGAGCGCCGTTCCTTTGCCGCCCGCGAAGGGAGTTTGTCCGCCATCCGGCCATGTGAAATTCTCAGCCCCGTTGTCTGTGCTAAACGCGAGAATCGTGTCGTTATCCATGCCGTTATCTTGAACGTACTGCATCACGCTGCCCACGATATCGTCGAGTTGCGCCAGTCCCCCTTCTTGGACTGACCATCCGTTTTCAGGCGTGCGCATCTTCTCGTATTTGTCCGAAAGGTGCGTGACCACGTGCATGCGCGTCGGATTGAGCCACAAGAAGAACGGCTTGTTATCCTTGCGGGCCTTATCCACAAACGCCAGTGCTTTCGACAGGATTTCGTCATCAACGGTTTTCATTCGCTCCGGACAGAGTTCGCCAGCATCCTCGATCTTCTGCTTGCCGATCTTGCCCCAACGCGGCTGTTCTGTGGGGTCGTCCACGTCGGTCGCCCAGCTATGCACGATGTTTCGCGGTCCTATTGTCGTCTTTAAGGCTGGCGGATAATTTGGATGGCATGGGTCTTCCATTGCGTCAAGATGGTAAAGATAACCGAAAAACTCATCGAAGCCGTGCGCCGTGGGCAGAAAGCGATTCAGGTCGCCCAGGTGATTCTTGCCGAATTGACCTGTCGTATAGCCCATCGATTTCAAGACAGTTGCGATCGTCGGCGCATCGTCCGGCATGCCGAGGGGCGATCCGGCCTGACCTACGGTGGTGAGCCCCGTTCGGATCGGCAGTTCGCCTGTAATAAAGTTGGCTCGTCCCGCGGTGCAACTCGCTTCCGCGTAGTAGTCAGTGAACCGCATGCCTCGCGCCGCAAGCTTGTCTAGATTTGGCGTACGGGCCGCCATGATTCCTTGATTGTAGACACCAATGTTGGCCCAGCCTACGTCATCGCCCATGATGAAGATGATGTTTGGTTTTTTGTTCTGTGAGTGAGCAACACTGGCGAATAGAAGTAAGGACAAACCCGCCAACACCCGAAACACACCAACTCGATACCAGGACATATCGGACCTCCTCGTGGCGTTCTGATTGGGCGGTAAAATCGGCGTCGTTTCCCGCCAGGCGGCCTTCGGATCAACTTCAATTGGGGAGGTGAGAAAGACGCGGAGCGGATTCTACATCAATAAGGAACATGAGCAAGAGAGGATTTTCCGATCGGCAGGAATATCAATAAGTTGTGACTCCCGATTAGCGGTGACGGTTCAAACGGTCCAAGTACGTATCAGTGCCACGGTTTTCCATCGTCGCACGAACGGGTCCCCTCCTTCGTCAGGCCTAGCCAATGACCTGCCGCTAAAATGAATATTTTGGGGATTTTTGTGTGGATTCCCGGTACTCTGAAGAAGCCAACAGAGAAGTCCTAAGTACTTCCTTGCCCGAACCCTCCCCGGGCTGAAAACCAAATCCCAGCGACGCCAGGAGCTGAAAGGGAGAGGAATGTGAACAGCGGAGTTATAGGCAGGAGTTTTCGAAACCTGCGAGGCGGGGTGTGTGTCGCCGCGCTGATTTTGTGCGGCCTGCTTTGCGCGGCACCCCATGTTTCCGCGGACGCGCACGCGTTTGACTTGATGGGGCCGCGGATCGCACTGACCGTCACGCGCGGTGGAAAGACTTTGCCGATTTCGAATGTGACGGAATTGTTGCCGGGAGACCAGCTATGGATTCACCCGGATTTTCCCGGCGACGAGTCGGTTCACTATCTGTTGGTGGTAGCGTTTTTGCAGGGTCCGACGAATCCGCCGCCGGAAGCCTGGTTCACGCGGACGGAAACGTGGACGAAGCGGGCGAAAGAGCAGGGCACCTATGTGACGGTGCCGGACGGGGCGCAGCAAGCGTTATTGTTCTTGGCGCCAGAGACCGGAGGAGATTTCAGCACGCTGCGGGGAGCGGTGCGCGGCAAGCCGGGCGTTTTTGTGCGGGCAACCCAGGACTTGGAGCAGGCCAGTCTGGATCGCACCAGGCTCGACAAATATCTCTCGGAAATCACCGCCACGTCGAACACCGACCCGAGCGCACTAAAGAAAAACTCGACGCTGCTGGCGCAAACGCTGCGGTTGAAGATCAATGAAGATTGCTTCAGCCGGCCGGTAGAGCAGCAGTCGGTGTGCCTGACGCAGGGCAGCGACCAGATGGTGCTGGACGACTCGCACGATCAATCGCTGGTGGCAACGCTGACGTCGGGACCTTCGACTGATTTGGTCAACGCACTGAACGCCACGCCGATGGCGAGCCGGATTGCGTTCAGCCCGTACGTGGGCGCGGTCGTGGACGCGGTGCGCTTGATGGGAACACTGCACACAGCAACGTATCAGTACATTCCTGCGCTGACCCTTCCAGACCAGGACCAGTTGATTCTGAAATTGAACGCCGCGCCTTCGTTTAAGAATCCCAAGTCGGTGCTGGTAGTCGGGCTGCCATCGATTGGGCAGTCCCCGGTGCCGGTGCTGCATCCCGTCGATCCAAAGCAGATCTTTTGCGTGCAGCAGCGGCCGCTGGTGTTGCCCGTGGAGGGTGCGCCACTGATGTTCTCGACGGGGATGGGGTACGACTTCACGGCGCGAGTGGAGGGAAAGGGTGTAAGTCCCGTGGAACTGCCAGCTACGCCGGACGCGGTACTGGGAGGGTTCGTGGTGGATACGCGCGGGCTGCACACGACAGCAACGGATCCCAAGCTGACGGCTACGATTCACGGGATGTGGGGGTTCACGCCCTTCGAAGGGCCATCATTCCAGTTACGTAACGCGAGCGAGCAGCACTGGAGCATGGCCGGCACGGAAGCGAGCGGATTGCTAGCGGGACATCCCTCGACAGTGCATATCGAGGGCGAATGCGCGCCGTGCGTGGAAAAAGTGGCGCTACTGGATTCATCCAGGAAGGACCTGAAACCGACCTGGAAGGCTGCCCCGCCGAATCGGGTAGAGGTGGAGTTGCCGCTGAAAGACGCAGCGCCGGGCGTGCTGAATCTGGCGGTAACGCAATACGGCCAGGCTAAGCCAGACGTTGTGTCGCTTCACGTGTATTCGGATGCGGTACACCTGGAACATTTCAATATGTTCGCCGGCGACACCCATGGCGTGTTGACGGGAACGCATCTTGAGGAAGTAGCCGGTCTGGAATTGAACGGTGTGCACTTTGCACCCGCCGAGTCTTCGCGAAACGATAAAGGGAGCTCGTTGGAGCTGGCGACGCAAGGATCGAGCAACGCGTTGAAAACCGACGCGGCGCTTTCGGCGCATGTAACGCTGAAGGACGGCCGGATGCTGGATGTGCCCGCCACGATTGATCCTCCCCGTCCAAAAGTGGACCTGGTGAGCAAGAATCTGCAGGCGGCTTCGGGAACGGCGACGCTGGTGCGATTTGCGAAGCCGGAAGCGCTGCCGCAAGACGCGAGGCTTTCCTTCTTCCTGAAGGCCGCAGTGCCGTCGCAATTCTCGCGAACGGAAAAGATTGAAGTAGGCACGATTGATGGAGCATTTTCAACGACCCTGAGCTTGAGCGATGGGTCGTTGGTACAGCAGGACACCGGAAGTGTCTTGGGCCTGCTGGACCCGCTGAAAGCGTTCGGTCCCGCGGCGTTTGGACCTTTGCGATTCCGGCCGGTGGAAGCGAATGGGGCGAAGGGCGACTGGCAGCCGCTGGCAACGCTGGTGCGCGTTCCGGCGCTGAAGGAAGTACACTGCCCGGACACGACGGAGAAACAATGCACGCTGAGCGGAACGAATCTGTTCTTGCTGGACTCCGTGGCATCGGATTCGCAGTTCAAGAATGCAGTAACGGTTCCGGCGGGATACGTCAGCGATACGCTCTTTGTGCCGCGGCCGTATGGAACGCGGCTGTATATCAAGCTGCGCGACGACCCGGCGACGGTGGGAACGGTATCCTTGCCGGTGCTACCGGATGCCCGCTGAGTTCTGCTAACTTTGCGGACATGGGTACGCGGTTTGTTGACGAAAGCGCCGAGCCCGTGGTTCAGGGCTATCTGGAAGAGCCGGAGCGGGTGAACGGCGATGGCGTGGTGTTGGCACATGGAGCTGGGTCCAATTGCCAAGCGAAGCTGCTGATTGGCCTGTCGGAAGCGCTGGCTCAAGCGGGATTCGTTGTGCTGCGAATCGATCTCCCCTTTCGCGTCGAGCGGCCCACCGGACCGCCGCGACCGGGCAGCGCGGAAAAGGATCGCGCCGGGATAAAGCGGGCGGCGCAATTACTGAGAGTCCGGATTCGCGGGCGATTGTTCATCGGCGGCCACTCGTATGGAGGACGGCAAGCGTCGATGCTCGCGGCAGAGGAGCCTGGCTTGGCGGACGGACTGCTCTTGCTGTCGTATCCATTGCATCCGCCGAAGAAGCCCGTGGAGCTGCGCACGAAACATTTTGGCGAACTAACTGCGCCGGCGTTCTTTGCGCATGGAACGCGAGACCCGTTCGGCTCCATCGCGGAAATGAAGGCAGCGCTGAAATTGCTGCGCGCGAAGCATGAATTGCTGGCGGTCGAAGGTGCGGGCCACGACTTGCTGTTGCGGAAGGCCTCCGCGAATGTTCCCACGCGAGTCGCTCAAGCGTTTACAGCATTTGCGGGTAATTTTTAGGACCTGCGGCATTCTGGAAAAATCTTTCTGACCCAGCCTTCCAGTAGACTGAAGCTATCCACACGAGCGCATCGCTCCAACCAGAACTGCCGAGGGAAGCGGTTATGACACCAGCGCAGCGGGAATTGCTGCAGGAGTTCCAGAAATTCGCGCAAACTGCGCCGAATGTAACGGCGCTGATGGATCATATTGCGAAACGTCTGCATGAAAAGCAGACCCGGTACAACTGGGTGGGATTCTATCTGGTCGATCCAGTGGATTCGAATTACCTGGTTGTAGGGCCGTTCGCCGGAAGTTTCACGCCGAACCAGCGGTTCACCCTGCAGACAGGACTGTGCGGGGCAGCGGCAACCAGCGGAAACGTGGTGGTGGTGCAAGACGTGACGAAGGATCCGCGATATCTGGCGGGGTCCTCGATGGTGAAATCCGAGATCGTGGTACCGATTTTCGTAAACAAGAAGCTGGCGGCGGAGCTGGACATCGAGAGCTATTTCGCGGATACGTTCGCGCCGATGGAGCAGGAATTTGTCGAGGCTGGGGCACAAGTGGTAGCGGGATATCTGGCGAAGGCGTGATTGCTGGCGAAAATCGCGCGCCAAAAAGCATCGAGACAAGACTCAACGAATGAGATCCTTCGCCCGCCGCGGCGGGCTCCTCAAGATGACACGGTTTGATTTGTGGCTGCCTGGAGCCCTGCGCGATGCGCCCGACGATGCGAAGCTGCGAGACGCGCCAACACGGCGGTCGACGTTCCCAGGCTAGTCGCGTTCGAAGAAGGCGTTGGCGCCGGGTTTTGGCGCGGCGTCGGAATCGCTGTTGGCGGCGTCCCAATCTTTGCGCGTTATCGGCTGAATCGCGGGGAGCTTGCTCTTCGTCAGGGTCTTATTGACGCCCGGAAGCTCCTTCGCTACGAAGGCGTCGAATTCCGATTCGACATCGCCTAGTTCCTTTTTCAGCGAGTCGATGCGGGCAAGCTGGTAATCGCCGGGGCGGCCCTCATACAGGTTCAACGACCCGTAAAGCTGCGTGCTCTTCTCGCGGATGCGCTCCTCGCCCGTGATTGCTCCGCCTTCCTTCGTGGCGACGATTTTGCGGCGAATGTCGTCGACTTTGCCCGCAAGTTCTTGCAAATGCTTCGCGAGTACCGGGTCTTTTCCGACTTTCTCGGAATCCTGCAAGAGGGCCATGCGAACGCCGTTGATACGGTCGACGTCGTAGGACATATCGCCAAGCAAATCGTAAATGCGCATGACGGCGGCGAATTGTGCCTTGCGATCGTCGACGCTGTATTTGGCGCGGGAGTCGAGGCCAACCGTGATCGTCTCGGTGTAAGTGTCCTTGCCGCGCGTGAGCTTCACGGTGTAGTTGCCGGGCAACACGCGGGGGCCTTCCGAGGCCTCAAACGCAGCGGTGGCAGCCGGCGGAACGTGCGGCGCTTTGAGCTGCATGGGCCATTCGACGCGGCTGATACCCCGGCGATTGTTGGAAGGCAGCGTGTCGACGAGCTTGCCATCCGCGTCGAGTATTTCCAGTTTCATGCGGCCGAAAATATGCCGCTTCTGCTGATAGTAGTTGATGACCGCGGCGTTAGGCGGGTTGGGCCCGGTAAACGAAGCGCTGCCTTCTGCCCATCCGCCAAAGGTGTTGATGTGCTGTTGTGTGGGAACGCCGGGAAGGAAAGCTGCTTCCGAGGCGAGGACTTTGGGCGTGAGATTACGAAGCGGAGTGATGTCGTCAACGATCCAGATGCCGCGGCCGTGCGTAGCAACCACCAGGTCGGACGTTCTTGGATGAACGACAATGTCGCGAACTGCGACGCAAGGGAACTTTTGACCCTTGTATTGCGCCCAGTGCTTTCCACCATCGGGTGAGATCCACAGACCCAGCTCGGTACCGGCAAACAGAAGGTCGGGCACAACCCTGTCTTCTTTGATGACGTGAGCATAGCCGACCATGCCAGAGTCGGCCGAAACGATAGGTGCCCAAGTCTTTCCGTAGTCGCTGGTCTTAAAGATGTACGGCGCCATGTCGCCGAAGGTGTGGCGATCAAAGGCCGCGTAAGCGGTGGCGGGATCATAAAGACTGGCTTCCACCCAGGAAACCCAGGAGAACTTAGGAAGGTTGGGAACATTGGCGACGACATTATTCCAGGTTTTGCCGCCGTCGCGCGTAAGTTGGACGTTGCCGTCATCGGTTCCAACCCAAATAGTGTTGCCGTCTCTGGGTGATTCGCTGATGGAGTAGACCGTCGTGTGCGTTTCGGCGGAAGAGTTGTCCACGGTGACGCCGCCGGATTCTTCCTGTTTCTGCTTCTCAGGGTCGTTCGTAGTGAGATCGGGAGAAATCTTGTCCCAGGTCTGGCCGTGGTCGCGGGAACGGAAGAGATATTGCGCGCCGATGTAGATCGTGCCCTTTTCGTTGGGGCTCATGTGAATGGGCGTGTTCCAGTTAAAGCGTAGCTTGGGTTCGCCATAGCCGGGTTGGGGTTTAATGAGGCGCTTCTCGAGAGTATGACGGTTCACGCGAGCGATTTCGCCGCCTTGCGCCTCCGCATAGGCGTAATTGGGATCGCCAGTATCGGAAAACGCCCAGAAACCGTCGCCGCCGAAAAGATTTTCCCAGCGACCGTTAGTGATGCCGCCGGGATATTGGGTATCACCCGCCCAGGAACTGTTGTCCTGCAAGCCGCCGTAGACCTGGTAAGGGTCGGCCATGTCAACGCTGACATGGTAGAACTGCGAAATCGGCAGGTTGTTGGCCTTCCACCAGGTGTTTGCGCCGTCGTAGGAATACCAGACGCCGCCATCGTCACCAGCGATGAGTTTATCGGTGTTGTCAGGATCGATCCACACGTCGTGCCAGTCGCCGTGGCCGCCATTGCCGACGCCACTGAAGCTCTTACCGCCATCGTCGCTCATGATGAGGGTAAGGTCGGTTTTGTAGACTTTGTCTGCGTTCTTGGGATCGACGATGAGATTGGCGAAGTAGAACGGCCGCCACACCATCCAGTTGCTGCGGTCGCGTTCTTCCCAGGTCTTGCCGCCGTCCTTGGAATAGTAGAGAGCGCTGTGAGGAGATTCGATCAAGGCGTAAATGACATCAGGATTCGACGGCGCGATGGTGACGGCAACACGGCCCCACGGCTTCGCGGGAAGACCCTTTGCAGATTTTTCGTCGAGATCGTTCCAGGTGGCGCCGCCGTCGGTGGACATAAAGAAACCGCTGCCACTGGGAGCGGTTGCGTTTTCCCCGCCGGAGCGGAACGTCCAACCTTTGCGGCGGAAATCCCACATGCCGGCGAACAGGACTTTGGGATTCTGCGGGTTCATGGAAATCATGGAGCAGCCGGTGGAGAGATTGGAACCCTTGAGAATTTTGTTCCAGGTCTTCCCGCCGTCGGTGGTCTTGTAGACGCCGCGATCGTCACTATCGCTCCAGAGTTTTCCTGGTGCGCAGGCATAGACGGTGTTGGAGTCCTTGGGATCAACAATGATTTTGGTGATGCGCTCGGAATTTTTGAGCCCCATGTTGGTCCAGTTTTCGCCGGCGTCTTTTGAAACGTAGATGCCGTCGCCGATGGACACGCTGTTGCGCGTCCAGGATTCGCCGGTGCCGACCCATATGGTTTTGGGAGCTTGTGGGTCGATAGCGATGGCGCCGATGGACTGCACGGGCTGTTTATCAAACATGGGCTTATACGTAGTTCCGCCGTTCACCGATTTCCAGACGCCGCCGCTGGCCGCGCCGATGTAAACAGTGAGGCGGCCGTTTTCCTTGACTGCGGCTAGGGTTGAAACACGGCCGCTCATGGTGGCGGAGCCGATATTGCGGGCGCCGAGGCCGGAGATGGTGTCGGAATCAAATTTGGCTTCCTGTGCGAAAGCACGTGGCGCGACGAGAGACAACGCGAGCAACAGCCAAGCAACAAAATGAGCAGCAGTGGTTTTCGACATGATTTTTCTCTCAATCCTGTTCATTAAATTGGCTCGAGTCATGGTGAGATGGAACTTCACTTGGCGGCAGCAGGCTTGGCAGGCACGGAGAAGCGCGTGTCATCGAGGTTTGGATTGATTTCGACCTTTTCGATGCTCAAGCGGATGTGCTGGTCCGAAGGACTGTTGCTTTCGCCCGCCTCGACCGAGAAGGGGAAAAAGACGCCGTCGACCTGCTCGTAGTCGCCGAGCATGGTGTCGGTGTAGACCACGGCGCCGCGAACCGTGGATTGCGTTTCAATCTTGATTTCGAGGTAGGAGTCCGCGTCGAGATAGTAGTAGCGCACGTCTCCGTCTTTCAGCGTAAGTTTGATCTTGTAGCAATCGGTCCCCTCGACCGAATCATGTCCGACAAGTTCTGCCTTGTGCCCTTTCTCCTTGTAGTCGATCAGGAAGCCTTCCAGGTCGGAATCGAGGATAAGCTGCTTGGTGTCGTCGGCGGACATGAGTTCAGGGTCCTTACGGCCGCCAAACGGATTGATCTGCCACGCGCTCTTGCCATCGTATGCCTGAATCTGGGCCATCCCCTGAATGATGGTTTCCTCGCGGACTTTATCGGCGCGCTTATTTTCCTGAACGTACGTAGCGCGGAACGTGCCTTGAGAGAGACGCGCAGTGATCCGCACACTCTTTATCGCACGCAGCTTTTCAATGCCGCCGCGGGCCTGCGCGTTTTTGGCGATAATCTCGTCGACCGTTTGGGACCGCACCGCAGAGGGAGAGAGGAACGCAACAGCTAAAAGCAGATAGACACACCGTTTCATCGAGTAAGGCTCCTTCCAAATACCTGCTTACGAATGGACCAGGGCCGTGGGAGAGCGGCTCCAAGATAACCGCCCCAAAAGTGAGCTCTAACGAATGCCCAGGAAGACTTTAGAATGTTTGATCAGCCTCGCGCGCCAATTAATTAGCAAAGTCTGCACTAAATTCCAAGTGATTTCCTCACAGAGTCCCTTGGCTAGCCGAAATTACAACAAACACCGTCGAAACCGAAAAGAGAGGGTTAACGCAGTGGACGCGGAGGATTCATCTGCGAGTTCACGGAGTTGGTTGCAGGCTGGGAAACGCGAGAGCGAGTCGGCCTCCCCTCGCCATGGTTTATGCCGTATAAAAGAGGACGGATACCAAGAGCGGCCCAGCTCGACAGGAACGGAAAGTGACCCCAGACAAGAAGAAGAGATTGCGTGTAGGCGTGCTATTTGGAGGACGCTCGGGAGAGCATGAAGTGTCGCTGGTGTCGGCGGCGTCGGTGATCCGAGGAATGGACCCCGACAAATACGAGCCCGTGCCGATCGGAATCACCAAGGATGGCCACTGGCTGGTCGGAGAAGGTGCCGTCAAGATGCTGCCGGACGTGCTGAAGGGCGGGCGGCGAGTGATGTTGACGGCGGACCCGACCGAAGCGGCGCTGGTGCCACTGGATCGTGGCGCGGGGGCGCAGCGGCTGGATGTGATTTTTCCGGTAATGCACGGAACCTTTGGGGAAGACGGGACGATTCAAGGCATGCTGGACCTTGCCGGGCTGCCGTTCGTGGGGGCGGGCGTGCTGGGTTCCGCTGTCGGAATGGATAAGGATGTCGCCAAGCGGCTGTGCCAGGAAGCGGGAATTCCCGTCGTGCCGTGGGTGACGGTGCACCGCTGGCGCTGGGAGAAAGACCCTGGAGCGGTGAAGGAAGAGATTGAGAAGAGTTTTGAGTGTCCG
>Ga0335079_10002507_pt1 | contig 21197 bp, 18 predicted proteins | sample Lox_Sample_33_FD_206719 | JGI IMG/M metagenome (GOLD analysis project Ga0335079, IMG submission 206719) | Soil microbial communities from Loxahatchee National Wildlife Refuge, Florida, United States - Lox_Sample_3.3 | ecosystem: Environmental > Terrestrial > Soil > Wetlands | place: USA... | reverse complement strand
ATTCGCGCACATAAGCGTCCCAATCGCCGCGTTTGATCGTGATGTCCGCAATCAGGTGATGCAGGTTGGATTCGTGCATTACTACGACGCCAGGGCGCCGCAACGCCGTCTCATAGACGAAATCGTGGCAATCGTTATTTCCCAGTTGATAGAGGACGGCATCAAATCGCGCCGGGTCAAAACCCGGATCCGCGCGGGAGAAGATCTCCACGTGCGCCAGAGGCCGGAGTGCGGCGACGAGCGCCTCGGAGTAATCGGCAATCCCGCTGCGCGCCGGCGGCAGCGGCGAGAAGTATGCGATGCGCATGTTCACCGGAGCCGGACGTCCGCTATCGGACCAGCTCCAGCGAAAGCGTGCCGACGCTGAACGGAACCCGAACCAAAAGCGGTGTTCGCGCCGGATCGCGGGCAAAGAAGATCTCGACTTGCGTGTCCGACGCCGGCCCTTTGATATACACTAACACGCGGTCAGCCGTAACCGGTTGCTCGCCGATGTCGATGTTTTGTGCGCCGGCATATTGCAGTTGCGCGGAGTAAGCGGGCCCATAAAAGATCTGCTCCGGCGGAGGCACGCGCCCCTGCCCCAGTTGGCGGCGCGCATAATAGATGAACGCCAGCGCGTCATGAGCGCAGGAAGAAACCGGTATTTCACTTCGGCCGCCATTCACGGTCTGACGCCGCGCGACATCCTGCTGGTAGTCGAACACCGTCTGATCTTGCGATTTACGGTCTCCATGGCTGATGGTGCGCGCGAATTTCACAGAGCACGCTTGGAGGTTCGTGGCTGAATCATATTGGTCCGCCACGGCATAGCCGGGAATGCCGGCCCGGATGGTCATTCCGAAATCCCAGCCCAGCGCGGATTGTCGTGCGGATAGAGTCAAGTCGCCCAGACTCAGGCCGCTCGGCCAGTTCACGGTGTAACGCAGCGACTCGTTTTGAAAGGGAAATCCGGTTTGGCCAGAAGCACCGCGGAGTGATCCGCACGCCATCACAGCGGCGATCGCCCAAGCGGCGCGCCCAGGGATCATCGGTGAGCGACGGTCGGAGAGGCCGCCACCCGGACCGCGGCGCGCGCCCTATCGGCAACCGTATCGTATACATTCAGGGTCTCTTGCGCAGCGCGTTTCCAACTAAAGTGCGCCGCGCGCTGCAATCCCAGCCGCTCCATGCGAGAGCGCAGCTCCGAGTGCAGCAGAAGGTCGGCCATCGCTCGCACCATCTCGTTCACCGAATAGGGATCGAACAATAATGCTGCTCCATCGGCCACTTCCGGCAGCGACGAGGTATTGGAGCAGACCACAGCACGGCCGCACGCCATCGCTTCCAGCACCGGGATTCCGAAACCCTCGTAGTACGACGGAAACACGAAGACGTCGCAGGCATTATAGAGGTGCAGCAATTCCTGGTCGGAGACGAATCCCAGAAATCGGATGCGATCGGCCACGCCGGATTCCCGCGCGGCCTGGTAGACGCGAGGTGCGAACCAGGTGGCCTTCCCCGCCAGCACAAGATTGTGCGGAAACTGAGGGTACTCACGGATGAGGCGCGCAAACGCACGAATGAGCCCGATCTGGTTTTTTCGCGGCTGCAGGTCGCCGACACCCAGCAGGAAAGGAGCAGCGAGCGAAAAGCGGTCGCGAACGGCGGCGGCCGCAGCCTCACGCGAGATTTTGCGGAACGCCGGGCTGGCCGCGATCGGCACCACCACCACTTTGTCTTCCGCCAACTCGCCGTAGACCTTCAGGATCGAATTTCGGGCGGACTCGCTGCCAGTCAGAATTTTCGCGGCGCGCTGGACGGTCCGGCGCACAGTCCATTTCAATTGGAGTGCGCGCTCTCGCGTAAAGTACTCTGGATGCTCCAGATAACTGACATCGTGGACGGTGGCCACCACAGGCACGGGGCACGCGAGCGGGGCCGTGTACTGGACATGTAGCAGGTCCGGTTGATGTTTCCAAACTTTCGCGCTCAGGTCGACGCCCAGGCGCAGAAACGGATTGGTGGAAATTCGGCTGGTTCGCACCCCGGCTGCCAAGGTCTGGGACGCCTCTTCTGAGGAGACATACGCCAGCAACTCCCAGCCCCGGCCTTCGGCCGCCATTGCATTTACCAGGCTGCGAATGTAGACCTCGTTCCCCGTTAAACGCCGGCCAATCGCATGTGCATCGATCGCGAAACGCATCAGTGGTACCAGTATACTGGACGTTCCCTCTATCCCACGCTGTTTCTAGTAAATACAACGAAAGTTACTAGTCGAGTGGGGTAAATTCCCGCACGATTTACGAAAGAGCTTCAATTATTCAGTGTGCCCGGGAACGAGAAAATCTAGAGTTTTCCAGGCGCTCTCCCATGTAAATTCTTTCTCCAGCAGACGTCTTCCGGCAGCGCCGAGTTTCACCCGCAGATCTTCGTTTTTTAATAGCTGAGAGACCGCGCGGGCAAACTCAACGCCGCTATCGGCCAGAAGCAGGTGTTCGCCGTCTCGAACCGGTAGACCCTCCGCGCCAAGGGTTGTAGAAACCACTGGCACACCCGCTGCCCAAGCCTCGAGAATCTTCAAACGGGTTCCGCTGCCGGCGCGAATCGGCGCAACCGCCACTTGAGAGCGCGCCAGTTCGGAAATTGCGTCGTCGACGGGCCCGCGCACCTCGATGCGGGAATCATGAGAAGTCCAGGCCCGGATGGCGTCGGGATTTTTCCCGATTAGCCGCCAGACGAGAGACGGCCATTGTTCGCGGAGAATCGGCCAGATCTCTTCCCGAAAAAAGCGAACAGCCGAGATGTTCGGGTGGTACTCGAGGTTGCCGGAAAATACAACAGCCTGATCGGGAGTTTGGCTCGGAACCGGAACCATTGGCACGGCATTCGGATAGACCGTGACCTGCACCCGTGGCGCGCGCTCACGCGCGAGTTTGGCATCGGGATCAGAAGTAACGAGGATCTGAGAAAAGCGCGGCATCCACGCGCGTTCCCGCTTCAAAGCTGCGGCTGCAAAAGAGGCATGCGCCAGCGCGGTGGCGCCTCGCTCCGTTTCCGCACACCGGGAGTGCAACACCGATTCGATGTTGTGTAAATCGAGCACGGTCCGGCGGCATACCGGAGCGATTTGTGTCCAATAAGCGGCACACCAAAAGTGCTCGATGATGCCAACGGCATAGGATTGTCCGGCCACGGCGGCGGCGATCTGTGATTCGAACCCGGCAAAGCGATCGACCAGCGGGGGCGTGCGCCGGGCCAGACGCCAGGCATTGCGAAGGGCTCGGGCGGCGCCTCCGGTGCGATGCCAGGGAAGGTCGATGGTCACGACGCGACGAACCAGATCGGGCGGCAGAAGCTTGGCGGGATCAGGTCCGCCGGGTTGGCGGAAGACGATCAGGTCGACGTTGGCGTGCGCGGCCAGGTAGTGCAGCAACGATGCGCTGCGGAGGGCGCCGCCACCATGCAGGGGATAGGGCGGCTCGGGCGAGAGAAACAAAGCGCGCGGGCGCTGGGATTGAAGATCAGTGGCCAAACCGCCGGCGCGCCTCCTCATAAACTTGATAGGTCAAGCGCGCCGAGCGCTCCCAGGTAAACTCGCGGGCGCGCGACAGAGAACGCGCACGGCGGTCGGCAACCCATTCGGGATTCTCGGCGGCCTGGCGCAGGGCACGGGCCAGTGCGGCAGGGCCGTCCCCATATATCGCAGCGTCACCGCCCGCTTCGGCTACCGCAGGCGAAGCGATGACACACGCGCCGCACTGCATCGCTTCCAGCACCGGCAGCCCGAAGCCCTCGTACAAAGACGGGTAGACGAACGCCAGCGCACCCGAGTAGAGCGCCGGCAATTGCGCGTCGGTCACTTCGCCCATCAGCCGGAGGCCGGGCTGCGGTTTGAGTTCGGGTGCATCGGCGCGGCGGCGCCCGGCGAGGACGAGATCGATGTCGTGGTCACGCCGGACGTCGAGCCAAGCATCGAGGATTGCAGGCAGATTCTTTCGCGGCTCGATGGTCCCGACGAAGAGAAAATACGGGTGCTGCGGCTGCACCGCAACCGGACCCAGCCAGGGCGGCGCGGCTTCGGGCACCGCAACCACGCGCTCCGGATCGAGCCCAAAGCGTGCGATCGCCTGCTTTCGCACGGCCTCGCCGGGCGTGATCACCATGGTGGCGATTCCGAACTTCAACAGAAGTGGAGTACGCCAGCGGACGCGTTGGGCCGCATGATGCCACTCCGGGTTGATCCAGGGAGAGAGGTCATGAAGAGTCAGTACGCTGGGCCTTTGCGGAAGATAGGGGACGGCGAAATCCGGACCGTGGATCAGATCGGCGTGAAATCGGCGCGCTTCTCTGCCCAGGCCCCACAACCACCAGCGGCGCTCGGCCGAAGTGCGCGGGCCGCCGCCGCGCTTCAAATTCGGCGGCGCATCGGCCGGCATCGGAAAGGGTTGGTCGGAGACGAGGATGAATTCGTCAGCGGGAAAGCAACGCGCCAGGGCCAGGCTCAACTCCCCGGTGTACCGCAACAACCCGCCGCTTGAAAGGCTCAGCGGCGTGGCTTCCAATACCACCCGCATAGCGTCCCCCACCCCAGCATGTGGATTTCATCGTAGCATCCGCACGCACGCGCTACCATGGGCGAAGAATGCACGCTCGCTGCCTCTCCGCCAGTTTTCTTCTCGTCGCCTGCGCTTGGGGAGCGAATCCGCCGAAATTGCGTGTGGATGATGCGGTTCGCCCCGTGCGCTACGCCGCCGATCTCACGTTGCGGCCCGAATCGACTATGTTCGCTGGGGCGATCGACATCGACGTCGAAGTATCGCGCCCGACGACGCTCCTCTGGCTGAATGCGGTCGACCTGACTATCCGCGAGGCGACCTTGGTGCGCGGCGGGGAGAACCGGCGGGCGGTGATTGAGCCGGGCGACGCCAATTTTGTGGGGCTGCGCTTCCCGGCCGAGGTGCCCACGGGCGCTGGGCGACTACGCATTCAATATGAAGGTAAAATCAGCCCGCGCAACGCATCCGGAATTTTCCAAGGCCGCGACGGCAACGAGACCTATTTATACACTCAATTCGAATCGATCGACGCGCGCCGGGCCTTCCCCTGCTTCGATCAGCCGAATTTCAAAACACCGTGGCGGTTGACGCTGCATATCCCGGCGCGGGACACCGCGGTTTCCAATACGCCGCAAGAATCCGAGCGGGCTGAAGGCGACGGCATGAAGACGGTGGTCTTTGCGCCCACCAAGCCTCTACCCAGCTATTTGGTCGCCTTTGCCGTCGGGCCGTTCGATATTGTGGATGCCGGCCGCGCCGGACAGAATCACGTTCCGGTTCGCATCGTCGCGCCCAGAGGGAAAGGCTACCAGGCTAAATATGCGGCCGAGGTCACTGCGATGATCCTCGATCAACTGGAGAAATATTTCGGCATTCCCTTTCCCTACGAGAAGGCCGACCAAGTGGCCATCCCGCTGACGTACGGGTTTGGCGCGATGGAGAACGCCGGGATGATTACCTACGGACAGACGATTCTGCTCTCCGACCCGGCCACCGATAGCGAGCAACGGCAGCGGAGTTACGCGATCGACGCGGCGCATGAATTGGCGCACCAGTGGTTCGGCGATTTGGTGACGCCCGTCTGGTGGGACGACACCTGGCTGAATGAAGCATTCGCCACATGGATGGAAGTCAAAATCCTCGATCAATGGCGCCCGGAGTGGCACACACGCCTCAACGAACTGGGCGAGAAGTTCGAGGCCGTGAGGCGCGACAGCCTGGCCTCCACGCGGCGGATCCGGCAGCCGATTGAAAGCCTCAACGACATTTCGAACGCGTTTGACGATATCACGTACCAGAAAGGCGCGGCGGTCATCCGCATGTTCGAGAGCTGGGCCGGGGAAGAACAGTTTCAGGCCGGCGTCACGGCATATCTGAAACGGTACGCCTATGGCAACGCGACGGTGCATGATTTTCTGGACTCCATTTCGTCGGCCGGCCAACCCCGCCTGACGCAAGCGTTTTCCACATTTCTGGATCAGCCCGGAGTGCCCGAAGTTTCCGTAGAGCTGAACTGCGCCGGCGCGCCTCGCGTCAAGCTCAGCCAGAAACGGTATCGGGAGATCGGCTCGGCGGCCGCGGGCAGCGAGACATGGGCCATTCCGGTGTGCGTGCGGTACCAGACCAGCCGCGGGCCACAAACGGAATGCTTCCTGCTCGACCGGCCCAGCGCCGAATTCGCTTTGAATCAGGCGACAAGTTGCCCCTCATACCTGAGCGCCAACGATGAAGCTTCCGGCTATTACGAGTCCTCTTACCAAGGTGAACTGCTCGCGAACCTGACCAGCCACGGGGGCGAATTCTTGAGTGCTTCCGAGCGAATGAGCCTGCTCCACGATTTGAGCGCGCTCGCGGACTCTGGCGAGGCGAAAGCCGGCGAGGCGCTCGAGGCTGTGCTGCCATTTTCGAAGGCGCCCGAGCGGCAGGTAGCAGGCGAAGCGCAACGCGTCGTGGGCGGTGTGCGCCGATTCGTGCCGGCCAGCCTTCAGCCCAATTATCATCGTTTCATCCGCGGCGCGTTTGGAGAGCGAGCTGACGCGTTGGGCTGGTCGGACAAGCCGGGTGATGATGCCGATACGAAGCTGCAACGCGCGAGCATGGTGCCGTTCGTCGCGGTGGTGGGCGACGACCGCGCCTTACAGGCGGAAGCCAGACGGCTGGCCGAGGGATGGCTGCGCGACCGCAAGGGCATCAATTCGGAAATGCTAAGCGCGATTCTGTCGACCGCGGCCCACTCTGGCGACCGCGCGCTGTTTGAGGCCATGTTGCGAGAGTTCAAAAAGAGCCAGGATCGCCGGACGCGGGCCGCTCTGATCGGAGCAATCGGCTCGTTCAGCGATCCCGCGCTGGCCCAGGCGGCCATGCAATTGCTGCTCGCACCGGATCTGGACATCCGCGAAACCGAAGCCTTGTTGTATGGCCCCCTCAGTTCTCCGCAAACCGAACGGCTGCCGTTTGCGTTCGTTCAGGCGAACTATGACCGCCTGGTTTCGCGGCTGCCTTCGGGCGGCGATTTCGACGGGCGCACGCAATTGCTGGCGGTCGGCGCCGGTCTGTGCGATGCAGCGTCCGAGCGGGAGTTCGAGAAGTTCTTCGGCGAGCGCGCCAAGCAATACATCGGGGGGCCACGCGTGTACGCGCAGCGGGTCGAAAGCATCCACGTTTGCGAGGCCCGCAAGGCCGCCGAAGTGGCGGACATCGCGGCGTTTCTTGCGAAGCAATAACGAATCGGCAATCCGGCGGAATTCGATAAAATAGGCCCAATGAAACTCCAAGCGTGGGACACGCTCGAAAGCGAGCAGATGAACCCGCATCTCAGCCGCAAGTGCATTCATGGGGAGAATGTGACCATCGCGCGGATCGAGTTGCGGAAGGGCGGCGTGGTTCCTGAGCACAGCCATGTCAACGAACAGGTCTCGATGGTCCAGAGCGGTGCCATCAAATTTGTGAGCAACGGTCGCGAGCACACTGTACGCGCGGGCGAATGCCTGACGATCCCTCCCAACGTGCCGCACCGGGTCGATGTGCTGGAGGATAGCGTTGTGGTGGACGTTTTTTCGCCGGCGCGCGAAGATTGGATCCGCGGCGACGATAATTATTTGAGACGTTGATCCGTGTCATCCGATGCCGGGCCGACGCGCTGCCGTGAAGCTCACGGGTGCGGCCATCGTGGGCGCCGCAGCACTCCTGATCGGCGGCTCCTGGCGCGCACACACGCCGCTCTGGGCCGGAGCGCGATTCAGCGCCGCCGACTACCAACGCGCGCAGCGTCGCGGCTTGTTCTTCCTCTATGCCGCCGCACGCCGGCCGGACACGTTTCGCGAGTGGGGGCACGATCTCCTCTCGGCTTTCGTCAATATCGCATCGACCAATGCCAACCGTGAGGTCAGCGATTTGGCTTGGCGCATGGGCCACGAGCGGGCGGGAGAGTGGCGCCGGCTGAACCGCGAGATTCCGGCGAATGCCGACGCGGACGACCTTGCCAATCTGGTATACGGAAGCGATGCAGCCGAGGCGTTGGGAGTGCACGATCGTCATCTTCATGACGCGCTGATGCGGACCGCCTCCCGTTTTTCGACTGCGGATTATCTAGGTTTCGATCCCCTCCGCGAGCCTCCGCCCGCGAACGGCCGCTATGAGACTTTCCAAGATGCTCTGATCGGCGCCTACACGTTCGATCACTACGGCATACCGATCGGCGCACACTATGCCGACGTGCTGCACTGGCTTCCGGCGATGCATCCTTATCCGGCACGTGGTTCGGGTCTGTATTATCGCTCGGTCTACACCATTACGCACGTCGTTTACACGTACAACGGCTACAACCAATACCGCGTCGCCCCAGAGTGCTTTCCGGAAGAGTTCGCCTATCTGAACGCGAACTTTGAGCACGCCATTGTGGATAACGATGCCGAAACCCTGGGCGAGTACCTGGATACGCTGCAGGCGTTTGGTTTGACATGGGCCGATCCACGCATGCGGCGCGCCGTGGAATTTTTACTGACTGCTCAGAATCCCGACGGTAGTTGGGGCAATCCGAAAGAGAGCGATGCCTACACCCGGTATCACTCGACGTGGACCGCTCTGGATGGAGTTCAACGGTATCGCAATCGCGCGGTGCTTCCGTGCCCCTAAAAAGCGGTTAAGGAGACGTGAGCAAATTGGGTTCGCCGGCGACAAGATCGCCGGCGCCAGGGCGCAGATGCCTTTTCCCGGTGTGCGCTATTCCGACAGTAACCGGATCGAGCCGACTCCGCCGTGGATCTCCAGGTGAATTCGCACCTTGGCATCCTCCCACGCGCTGTTGTAATACCGGTTTCCCTGATGCTGGAACCCGGATGCTTCGATCGATCCAATGCCACCCTGCGCTTCGGCTTCGACGCCCACATCGGACGGCAGATGCACCACCGCCTCCCCAACGCCGCCATGGACTTGAACGTCGTAGCTCTTTTTGGGATTGCCGCGCAGGTCCAGATCCAACTGCCCGACGCCCATCTCGACCGACACGTTGCGCAGCGTCAGCCCTCCCACATCGAGGTGGGCCTCTCCGGCGCCGAACTTCAGATCGAGATCCATCGGAACCTCGCGATTCATCCGCAGGTCCCATTCGTATTCCGTACCGGCCATGTGAACGCTCTGATTTGGGGGTTGGTCGATGGTGAGCGTTCCGCGATCAGCGTTCTTGGTGTACCGGAGCTCCGGTTTCCAGGATGGGACATTGTAGGTAAAGTCGGCCGCGACGAGCTTATCGGTTCCGGTATCGATCCTTAGCTTCCCTGCCCCCATCTTCATCCGGACACTGACCATCTCCGCGTTGTCGCGCTCAATCGCCTGGAAATCATGCTGAGTCGGCCCGGCATGCTGTACGACGCATCCGCCACACAGGGCCGCCAGCGGAAGGATCCATCCGCCCTTCATCTCATCTCCTTTTGACAGGCAATACGTGCGGAAGCACCGTCTTGTTCCGGGAAAGTTGGGATTACCGCATCTGGTCGTACACGACGCGCCCGCCCACTACTGTGAGTACTGATTTTAATCGCTTAATTTCCTCATCCGGGACTCTTTTGGGATCGAAGTAATCGTCGCTGAGCACGACCAAGTCGCCGAGTTTGCCCGGCTCGATCGACCCGAGCCGGTCCTCTTCGCGGAAGAACCACCCGTTTTGGGCGGTGTAGAGGCGCAGCGCCTCCATCCGGGGAATCTGCTGCTTATCATTGATCAGCGCCCCGGCGGCATTCTTGCCGGTGACCATGTAATAGATCATGAGCCACGGATCGAGCGTGGAAATCTGGGCCGAATCGGAGCCCGCACCGGCGTGAATGCCGCTATCGAGAATCATGCGCACGGGCGGCCCCGACCCCGGCGCGCCGGACAGATATTCGAACGGGTGAATCGCAATACCGGCGCCGAGCGCTTTGAACCGGCTCAGTGTGGCCTGATCGATGCGCGGCGCGTGCGCAATCGACCAGCGCAGACCGGCGATCGGCGTCTTCGCGTTCACCGACTCGAAAGTGTTGGCGGTGAGCTGATCTTCGGCCGGCGAAAGGCTGTGCTGTTGAAAGGCCCAGCCGTGAGCGGCGATGAGCTGCAAAGCCGCCAGGTAGTTCGGCGGCGGCGTCACCTGCCCGAACAGCGGCCATTGCGTGGCGAATTCGCCGATGCCGGATACGCGCATCATAGCGTCGCCGAAGTCGTCAAATGCGTTGAGCAGCCGCTGCTTGAGCAGCGGCACTCCGGCCTCGGTATCCATACTGAGCATGAACAACCGCAGGCGCACCGGCATCTTGCGCTCACGATGCAGCGTCAAGGCCGCGTCGTACATATGGAACGGGTCGGCGCTGGCGAGCGTGTCGAACGCGAAGGCATCCTGTGTATCGAGCGTCCCGGGAATGACGAACGCGCCCATATCGACATCGGTGGTGACACCGACGCTGGCCGAGTAATTCATCGCATCGGTGGTTCCGCGCTTCTCGTCATCAAACGTCTGCGCGGCGCGCAAGGCGTTCAACGCCGCCATCGAGGGCGCGTTGGCGGCGATGGCGCCGGTGTCACTGACGGCGACTCCTTTTGCCGTGAGAAACTTCTTGCCGGCCGTGTTGGTGGCGGCGGGGCCGGTGAAGGCCTGGAAAGCCAGAATCGGATGATCGGCGGAAGTCGCGTCCAGTTCCGCGAGCGTGGGAAGGCGCTTTTCGGCGAATTGCGCTGCGTTCCAGCCGCCCATGGCCGTGAGAAAACCGCCCGCCGGAACGGTCTTGGCGCGCTCGCGAAAGAGCCTCTGCACATCCGCGATGGAGGCCGCGGTCTCCAACCGCGTGTCATAACCCGGCCGAATGCCCAGCAACACAATATGGTTGTGGTTGTCGATCAACCCCGGCACCACGGTGCGTCCGTGCAGGTTGATGACCTTGGTGCACGGATCGAGTTTCTGGCCGTCGGCAACGAAGCGGCCGTCCTGAATGGTCACCGAAGAGACGATCGAATTCCGCCCGTCCATCGTGACGATTCTGCCGTTGGTGAGGCGCAGGTCGCGGGCGTCGTCGCACCGGCTGGCGGAGAAAACGAGGGCCGCCCCCGCCAGTAGTAATAGCAATAAGCGTGTCATTAGTAGTAGCGGTGGGCAGGTCGGAGAACTGCCCCACCGGATAGATATACCACGACGCTGCGGCCGGGCTCTGATATATACTTGACGCGATGTTTCGGCCTGCTCTGCTGCTGCTCGTGGCGCCGCTGGCGGCGCAGTGGGTCCACTACCCGACGCCTGGGATTCCGCGAACCAAAGACGGCAAGCCGAATCTCACCGCGCCGACGCCTCGCATGACCAACGGCAAACCCGATTTCTCCGGAATCTGGGAAGCTCCGAGCGACAAGTACCTCGATAACCTAGGCGCCGACGGCGTCGAGATTCCGATGCGTCCCTGGGCCGCGGCCCTGTACAAAGAACGCCGCGACAATTTTGGGAAAGACCGCCCGAGCAGCCATTGTCTGCCGCATAGCGTCACGGATTTCGATGCGCATTTCATGCCCAAGAAGATCGTTCACACGCCTGGACTGCTGGCGATGTTATTTGAAAGCTACCACTCGTGGCGGCAAATCTTCACCGACGGGCGTTCGCTTCCCGAGCAGCGCGACCCCGCCTGGTTCGGCTACTCGGTGGGCCAATGGGAAGGGGACACGCTGGTCGTCAACACGGTCGGGATCAACGAAAAGACATGGCTGGATGACGGTGGCCACCCGCACAGCGAGGCGCTTCATGTCATTGAGCACTTCCGTCGACCCGATTTCGGGCATATGCAGGTGGAGCTGACCATCGATGACCTCAAGACTTACACGAAGCCCTGGACCGTGACGATCCCCTGGGAATTTGTCGCTGATACCGACTTGCTCGACTGGGTTTGCGAGAACGAGAAGGACGCTCCGCACTTGGTGGGCAAATAAGCCTGACTGCCGCCCAAATTTCACGCGGGTCTGAATATCTCGATCCGTCATATTGACGATTTCGCGGCGGGTGTCGGATTTTCGATACGATGGGCGGGCGGCTGACGAGGTTGAAACCGCGGAGCGGATTTTGCGCCGAAACGGGAGCGGCCGGAGCCGTCCTGTTGGCCACACATCTCGGGTTGCCCGTCTCGACGACGCATGCCATTGCCGGGGTCGGCAGCATTCACCGGCTCAAAGCCGTCCGTTGGGGCATCGCCGCCAACATCGTGTGGGCGTGGGTGTTAACGATTCCGGCCTCGGCGGCGATTGCCTGGCTTTGCTTCGCGCTCGTCTACCTGCTCCATCCGAGCGCGTGACGTCATCGGTACTCCGAATTACGATTCATCGGATCGCTCAACGGGACAGTTCCACTCCGAGTCGGCGCCATATCGTCAGTCAAAGAGCGTATTTTCGTCCGAATATCTTTTGGCGTATGCTGTAGGTGCTTCGGAACGAGCCTCAATTCCTAGCCCGTCGCGGCTCAGTAAGGAGGCCAAAGCGCTAAAGGTGAACCGGCAGAGGGGCGACTGCCAAGCGCTGCCATTGATCGCGCCAACCAAACCGGTCGCCCCTCTAGCAGCGTGTCGGCGCATTGGCCTGGTGCCGAGAACTTCATCACATCCTGGCTCACCCGGTGGTGATGGGTTATTCCGCGGTTTGTTAGAACTGTTGTTCTTCGAGCGATTCGGCCGGCAATTCCTCCTCATTCGTATCGCGTTCGAAACTCGGGCCTTGCGATCCGTGCGGCGGTTGATCCGATTGCCAAGCGACACCCGAACCGGCGCCGACCATGCCGTTCAGGCGCCCCACGATCGAATGCAGCGTCTCGGACTGCGCGGTCAACTCCTGGCTCGCCGATGCGCTTTCCTCCGCGCTAGCTGCCGCGGTCTGAGTCACCTGCTCCATATGAACGATGGCTTTGGAGACCTGGTCGATGCCGCGAGCCTGCTCCTGGCTGCCCAGATTCACTTCGTCCACCAGTGTCTTCACCCTCTCGGCCACATCCGTGATCGAGCGTACCGCGGCCGACACCTGGTCGAGTTTGGTCTTGCCGTCGTTTGATTTCGCAATCGACTCCTCGATCAGCCCTGCCGTGTCTTTGGCGGCTTGCGCGCTGCGCTGGGCGAGGTTGCGTACTTCATCGGCCACCACCGCGAATCCCATGCCGGCTTCGCCCGCGCGCGCGGCTTCCACCGCCGCATTCAGCGCGAGAATATTGGTTTGAAACGCGATCTCATCAATCACTCGAATGATCTTCGAGATCTTGTCACTGGATGCATTGATGTCGTTCATCGACGCCACCATCTGGCTCAGGTTACGATTGGCCTCGGCGACCCGGCGCGACGTCTCCACCATGTTCTCCGCGGCGATTCTGGAGTTTTCCGCGTTCCGGCGCGCCATCGAGTTGATCTGTTCGCTCGAGGCCGACGTCTGCTGGATCGAAGCGGCCTGTTCCGATGCGCCTTGCGCCAGCGACTGGCTGGACCCGGAAACCTGGGAAGCCGCCGCCGCTACTTGTTCGGCGCCATCCGCCATCTCCACTGCGATTTGCCGCAGCGTCGCGCTGATGTGCCAGATCAGCCAGGAGATGGCCCCGGTCATCGCCAGGCAGAGGACGATCAGGCCAACCCCTATCCACTGCGCGCGCGATGATGCCTCTTCGGCGGCCTTGGCCGATTCCGCCAGATGCAGCCTCTGGTTGGCCTGCAACTGGTCCGTCGCTTTCTGAATCTGATCGGCTAGCGCCGATGTCTTGGACATGATCGGGCCGATATCACGGAACTGACCGGCCGCGCTCATCGCCGCCAGCTGCTCGAAGAGCGGCTGCCAGGCGGCGGTCTGCGTCTGGATGGTCTCGATCGCCTGGCGGCCTTTAGCGGAGGCAATCAGCGGTTTGTAATCCGCGGTCAGCTTGCGCATGCGGTCCGAATAGGACGCGAACTGCGACTTGCTCTTCTGCAGCTGGGCTGCGTCCTTCAGCTCCGAATACAAGACCACGCCTTGCTGGGCGCTGCGCAAGTAAGCATTGGCGGTATCCATTTGCGCGGCCAACTCCGTTTTTTTGGCGGTTTTCTTGAGAGCTGTATCCAGTTCCCGGCTCAGGCTCCCGATCCAGGTGAGGGACGTATATGTCAGCCCCAGCATGAGGGCGACCATGCCGCCGAAACCGATCATCAGTTTCTTGCCAATGGTGATTTCCGTGTTCATAAAAATGCGCACTCCAAGGGGAGTAAGACGGAACCTGCATCGGTTACAGGCGTCTGCCCGAAGGGGTCCGCTTTCCGCCCTCGTTCCCAGGAACTATCGGAGCGCACGCCCATCGACTTTAGCTCAGCGGCGACGGTCCGCAATCCGGCGGCTCATTAATAAACGTAGTTTTAGATCCGATATGCGGCATGAGGTTACGTCATGCACGCAAATCGAATCATCCTACTTCTTTCGGCCTATATGACTGCGGCGCCGCTGATGGCTCAACCGGCCAAGCCCGCGGACAAGCCCAGCCCGCAGACGCCGATCTCAAGCACGGTGAATGAGGGTCTGCCCAGGTGGCTGCGTTTCAGCGGCGAAGAGCGGGTCCGCATGGAGTACCCTTCGGGCACGGGGTTCGTCGATGTCAGCGATTATTATCTGATGAACCGACTCCGGCTGGACATGCAGGTCCGGCCGCTGCCGTGGTTGCAATTTCAATTCGAAGGCCAGGACGCGCGTGTCTTCGAACAAACCGCCCTGCCGGCTCCTGCCTCGCAAAAGAATGCCATGGATTTGCGGGTCGGGTATTTACAGATCGGAACTGAGGAGAGCAGCCCGCTGACTGTGCGCGCGGGACGTCTGCCTCTGTCTTTTGGGGAAGGGCGCGTGCTGGCGGATCCCGGCTGGTCGAACGTGGGCCGCACTTTTGATGCGGCGCGCCTAACGCTCCGTGGCGGGCCGGTGAAAGTAGACCTGTTCTCCGGCCTATTAGTGAAAGTCGATACCATGGGGTGCGACCAGTCCACACCCGGAAATCATTTCCATGGCGCGTACGGAACCGTTGGACAGATCGTTCCCAATTCGACCATCGAGCCGTATTTGCTGTGGCGCCTCGATCATAACTACAAAAACGAAGCCGGACAGAAGGGCAATCTCGACGAGAAGACCCTCGGACTTCGGTTTGCCGGCAAATTCCGGGCGGTCGATTGGGGCCTCGAAGTGGCTGACCAGATCGGCCTCAACGCCGGCGATCGCATCCATTCGTGGGCCGGCCACTGGGCTGCGGGATACACGCTCCCCAGCAAGCGTTACCGGCCGCGCCTCTTCGCCGAGCTAAACCGAGCCTCGGGCGACGCCAACGCGCACGACGCCACTCGCGGCGGCTTCGACCCGCTCTACCCCAGCACGCACGACAAACTCGGGCTGGCGGACTTGTTCACATGGACCAACCTCGTGCACTTCCGCGGCGGGTTGGGTTGGACTCTCCTTCCTCGAGTCACGGCGGCGCTGGCCTACGACTCGTACTGGCTGGCGGATGCGCACGACGGAGTGTACTGCGGAGGTAAGCTGGTGGCTCGCAGCGCCGCCGGGACGGCCGGAACTCACATCGGCCAGGAAGCCGATTTGCAAGCCGGCTGGACACCGACCCGCAGCACGCAGTTCCAAGCCGGTTACGGGCGGTTGATTCCGGGCGAGTTCCTGCACAACACCACGGCCCACGTGCCGTACAGCATCGTGTTTCTGAACATTGCCCAGCGGTTCTGAGGCAGCGGAACGGCGGAGTGACCGATGCGGTCGGGCGGAACGCGCGGGCGCACGTCGCATTCGGCTGGCGCCCGGTGTCTTCGGCGGATTGCTGGTTTGTTTTCCGTGGGGTCCGCGATCCGCACGCCGGCGCGCCGGCATTTCGGACGATTTTGGTACGCGTCGCGAGACGGCAAATGGCATCACGTCCCGATAATGATTCAGGCCGAACATCCGATAAAGAGCATTTGGGGAGTTGAGGCGCACTCGACTCGCAAGCGGGCTGCGCCGAATTTCGAGATGACCAAATCGTAAGGAGACCATGTGCCATCGACAGTAGCGTTGCCAGACGAAAAGAATGCCGCCGCCAAGACCGACGAGCGGGCGGGCAAGTATCTGGTCTTCCACCTGGGGAATGAAGAGTTCGGAATCCGGGTGTTGAAGGTCCGGGAAATCATGGGCGTTCTCGATATCACGGCAGTGCCGCAGACGCCGGCGTACGTGAAGGGCGTGATTAACCTGCGCGGGAAAGTGATCCCGGTAGTGGATCTGCGGCTGAAGTTCGGGCTGCCAGAAACCGAGTATACGCAGCGCACTTGCATCATCGTGGTGCAAGTGCAGGGCGAGGCCGGCATGATGCTGATGGGGATCGTGGTGGACGGCGTGGCCGAAGTGCTCAATCTGGCGCCGGCCGACATCGAAGACACGCCCGATTTCGGCCAGGGTGTGGCCACGCCGTATCTGCTCGGCATGGCCAAGGTCAAAGGCAAGGTCAAGATTCTGCTGGAGATCAACCAGGTGCTGACGAGCACGGAACTGCACGGGCTGGACGCCTTGGTGCACTGAGATAGGCAGTCAAGAGGAGAACGGTTCGATGAAAAACATGACGATTGGCAAGAAATTGATGCTCGGGTTCTCGGCCAGCCTTCTGATCACGCTGGTCTTTGGCGGGCTGATGTTGAATGTGGTGGGAAACCTGCGCGGCGACATGGAAAGGACCGTTACCGTCTCGGCGCACAAGGTGGATCTGGCCAATGACTTGGACGCGGCGGTCGCAAGGATGCGAACCAATGTACGCGGCCTGCTGCTGGCCACCTCGATGAAAGATGCGGCGCAGTTGGCGAAGGACCAGAAAGAGTTTCAGTCCCAGGCGGCGGCGTTCCGCAAAACCCACGCCGAATTGCGGACGCTCGTGACTTCCGAGCGCGGTAAGGCGGCACTCAGCCGCCTGGAAGCTGCGATGAACGATTGGATGCCGGTGGTGGACCAGATGGTGGAACTGTGCAAGCAAGGCAAGCTGCCGGAAGCCAACGCTCTACGCAACGGCAAACAGCAGGAGGTTGTCAGCCAACTGAAGGCCGGAAGCGACGATCTGCAGCAGATCCAGCACGAAATCATGAACAACGACTATAAAGGCGCGGAAAGTGACGCCACCAAGAGCCGCTGGACGGTGATCATCGCCATCACTCTGTCGCTGGTGATCGGGGTGGTGGTGCTCGTTGTGATCCGCCAGATCAACCGCGCACTCCGCCAGGCGGTCACGGAACTCGCTGAAGGTGCCGAGCAGACTGCCAGCGCGGCCTCGCAGGTATCTTCTTCGAGCCAGTCGCTGGCGCAGGGATCGTCGGAGCAGGCTGCCTCCTTGCAAGAGACTTCGGCGTCGAGCGAAGAGATCAACTCGATGGCGCGCAAGAATTCGGAGAACTCGCGCGGGGCCACCGACCTGGTCGGCCAGTCGCAGCAGAAGTTCACCGAAACCAACCATTCGCTCGATCAGATGGTCGTGGCGATGGGCGAGATCAATGCGTCAAGCGACAAGATCGCCAAAATCATCAAGGTGATCGACGAGATCGCGTTCCAGACCAATATCCTGGCGCTGAACGCAGCGGTGGAGGCAGCGCGCGCGGGCGAAGCCGGGATGGGATTTGCGGTCGTCGCCGACGAAGTTCGCAACCTGGCACAGCGCTGCGCCCAGGCCGCCAAGGACACCGCGGCCTTGATCGAGGAGTCGATCGCCAAATCCAACGACGGCAAAAACAAGGTGGACCAGGTAGCCAGCGCCATCCGGACCATCACCGAAGAATCGGCCAAGGTCAAGACTCTGGTCGATGAAGTGAACCTGGGCAGCCAGGAGCAGGCGCGCGGCATCGAGCAGATCGGCAAGGCCATCTCGCAGATGGAACAGGTCACACAGAAGACAGCCGCAAACGCGGAGGAAAGCGCGTCGGCGGCCGAAGAGCTCAACGCGCAGTCGGAGACGTTGAAGGAGATCGTGTCGCGCCTGACGGCCATGGTAGGCGGCGGCGACTCCGCAAGCGGTGCCGGACATATCACGAGACGGGCCGCTCACAAACCGCTCCGGGGCGCTAAGCCAACCGCAAACTTGACGGCGCTGCGCAGCGCGGTCGCGCACAAACCGGCCCATGCCGACTCCCCGGCAGCCGCAGCCAAGGACTTCCCGCTCGAGGAGGAGTTCAAGGAGTTCTGAGCGGGCCGGGGTGCCGGTCCGCCAGTTCTCACAAGGATAGAACGCGAGAGGCATTATGTCGCAAACGGGCGGTCGCGAGGAGTTGCAGGGCCGGATCGATGAACTGGCCATGCACCTGGTGATGGAAGGAGCCGTCGACAAACTCGCCGAGCAACTGGCCGAGCTGAGCGAACTGGCTAGCGGCAAAGGCTGGCCGGAGACCGCGCGAGCGGCCTCGGAGCTGGCCGCGACCGCTCAGTCCTCCCCGCCGGCCGTCGAAGACACGCTGCGCACCGGCATCACCCGGCTCCAGGAGGTGCTGGAGCAGGAAGCCCGCCAGGCGGCCGCACCGGCCGGTACGCCGGAACCGGCTGCCCCGCCGGCGATGCCCGCCGCGCTGGCGCAGGATCCGGAGCTGGTGCGCGATTTCATCGTCGAAGCACGGGAGCACCTGGTCTCCATTGAGAGCAAGATGCTGGTGCTCGAACAAAATGCCGCGGACACCGATAGCATCCACTCGGTCTTTCGCGGTTTCCACACCATCAAAGGCCTGGCGGGATTCCTCGAGTTCCCCCGCATCCAGCAGGTGGCCCACGAAACCGAAACCCTGCTCGACCGTGCCCGCAACGGCAAATTGACGATCACTTCGGCGGTGGTGGATGGCGTGCTGGCCAGCGCCGATTATCTGAAGCAGGCCATCGACGCCGTCGAGGCGGAATCAGCCGGCAACGCCGCGGCCGACCCCGGCGATCCGCGGGTGCTGGTGGACCGGATCCGAAGCTTGACGACGCAGGCGGAGACGCCGCCGGATGAGAGCGACAACCACGTTGCGCCACCGCCTTCCGAGTCTGCAAAACCGCCGGCCGAGCCAGCCCCGGCCGGGCCGCCGCCGGACGCCCCGTCGCCGTCCGGGGAACCGGCCGGTAAGGAAGCTCGCACGCCTGCGCCAGCCGCCAAAGGCGCGGATACCTTCTCGGTGCGGGTCGAGACCGCCAAGCTCGATTACCTGCTCGATATGGTGGGCGAAATGGTGATCGCCCAATCGCTTATCCACCACAACCCGAAGCTCGCCTCCGTGCAGGATTCGCGCCTGCAGGGCGATCTGTCGCAATTGGCCCGCATTACCAGCGAAGTGCAGCGGACCACCATGAGCATGCGGATGATCCCGATCGGCCAGTTGTTCCAGCGCACCGCCCGGCAGGTGCGGGATCTATCGCGCAAGGCCGGTAAGAAGGTGGAGCTCGAAACCAGCGGGGAGGATACGGAGCTCGACAAGACCATTGCCGAGGAGCTGGCCGATCCGCTCATGCACATGGTTCGCAACGCCATTGATCACGGAATTGAACTGCCGGCTGCGCGCGAGGCGGCGGGCAAGAATCCAGTGGCGCACGTGCGGCTCGCCGCCTACCACCAGGGCGGCCAGATCGTGGTCGAAATCGCCGACGATGGCCGCGGGCTCGACCGGGAGAAAATCCTGAAGAAGGCGCAGCAGAACGGGCTGGTCACCGATGGTGCGCAGCTCTCGGACACGGAAATTTTTCACCTCATTTTCGAGCCGGGCTTTTCGACCGCCGAACAGGTGACCGACATCTCCGGGCGCGGCGTGGGAATGGACGTCGTCCGTAAACACGTGCAGAAGCTGCGCGGCCGCATCGACATTCAATCGAAGATCGGGCAGGGCGCCGCGTTTTTCCTCAAGCTGCCGCTGACCCTGGCGATCATCGAGGGACTGGTGGTGGTGGTCGGCAAGTACCGTTACATTGTTCCGATTTTCGCGGTACGCGAAATGTTCCGTCCGGCGCCGGAAGCCGTGGCCACCGTGCACGGCCGGGACGAGATGGCGCTGGTGCGCGGTCGCCTGTTGCCGGTCGTGCGGTTGCACCGCCGGTTCGGAGTGGAGCCGCGGAGCGAAGATCCGTGCGAAGGGCTCCTGGTCGTGGCCGAGTGCGAAGGCCGGCCGTTCTGTCTGCTGGTGGACGATCTGATCGGTAAACAGGAAGTGGTGATCAAGAGTCTGGGCGAAAGCCTCAAAAACATCGCCGGGATCGCCGGCGGCGCCATCCTGGGTGACGGCCGTGTGGGGCTGATTCTCGATATGGAAGGCGTCTTTCGCGGGGCCCGCCATGAGTGAGACCAAGGGGGATCTCGAAATCCGCCCGCTGACACAGCGGGAATTCCAGCAGTTCCGCCAACTCGCCTACGACAAGTTCGGCCTCGATCTGCGCATGGGCAAAGAGCAACTGGTTTCGGCGCGGCTGGGAAAGAAGATCCGGGAACTGCGCTTCCGCTCCTATCAGGAGTATTACCGGCACGTCGTGGAAGACTCGAGCGGCGAAGCGCTGGCGGCTTTGATCGATGCCCTCACCACCAACCACACCAGCTTCTTTCGCGAGGCGGCGCATTTTGACTTCCTGCGCAAGACGATTTTGCCGGGGTTGCGCGAACGGCCGCGAGTCGCGGTATGGAGCGCGGCCTGTTCGAGCGGGGAAGAGCCGTACACGATTGCGTTCAGCGTCATCGAGGAATGGGGCGATCCGGCGTTCGAGAAGCTGCGGATTCTGGCGACGGACATTTCGACCAAGGTTCTGACCAGCGCCGAAAAAGGCATCTATCCGGCGGCGCGTTTCGAGGCCATGCCGGTGCTCGAACGGCGGCGCTGTCTGCTGCGCGGCGAAGGCCGGTGGAAAGACTGGTACCAGGTGAAACCGGAGGTGAGGCGGCTGGTGGAATACCGCCGCCTGAATTTGATGGAGGACTTCGCGCATATCGGCCCGTTTCCCGTAATCTTCTGTCGGAACGTCATGATCTATTTCGACAAGCCCACCCAGCAGGAGCTGGTCGGGCGCCTGGCTGGCCGGCTGGAGCCGGGAGGATATCTCCTCATCGGCCACGCCGAGAGTCTCAACGGCATCGAACATCCGCTTCAGTACATTCTCCCGGCGGTTTACCGGAAGTCCGGGGGCGGGGCCACTGACAAGCCGGCGCGGCGAGGGCGGCCGTGA
>Ga0335079_10002506_pt1 | contig 21197 bp, 17 predicted proteins | sample Lox_Sample_33_FD_206719 | JGI IMG/M metagenome (GOLD analysis project Ga0335079, IMG submission 206719) | Soil microbial communities from Loxahatchee National Wildlife Refuge, Florida, United States - Lox_Sample_3.3 | ecosystem: Environmental > Terrestrial > Soil > Wetlands | place: USA... | reverse complement strand
TCACGCGCGTGCCGAAGGCATCGAGTGACGCCACCCGCTTGCGCAGCTCCGCCCCGACGGCAAACAGGTCATGGTCGACGTAGCGGTCGGCGCCGTCGGAGCGCAGCGGCTCGCGCTCCCCGAGGACACTGCGATCGCCGCTGAGACTCGACATGGCCCAGAACGGCGCCTCGAGCGCGGACGGCATGTAGCGCATTGCGAGGTGCCAGGCGAGAGTGTGGTCGCTCGCGAACGAGTAGTAGCCGTGCGCGTCGAGGCCGACGAACGTGTAGGACACCGAGTTTGCGAGCGCACGCGCATGCCCTTCTGCGGAACGCTGCTGGAATCGCGCGTACCCATAGGTCAGCCCGCTGACCGGGTCGACGTCGAGCTCCGGAACCGGGATGAACGACGCGCTCGCTGGCTTGCGCGCGCTGGACGGGGGCTAGCGAAGCCGACTCAGTCGCCGTATCGGCGGCGCGCGCAAACGGCGGCCTCCGACGCTGTCGGCTGCCCTCAGATGGGGCGGCCCGTCAGCGCGGATTCCAGCGATAGGTGCCCTCGACCCCAAAGGTGCGCGGTTCCCCGGGCGTGTTCCACGCGATAGTAGGCGCGGGCGCGAGCGGCGCGGCGAACGTGCCGCCGGTGTAGGCGTAGCGCTCATCGCCGAGATTATTGCCGTAAAGCGCCACTTCCCAGCTGTGCGAGGAGCCCGCGAGCGCCACGCGGGCGTTCACGGTGCCGTAGGAGGGCTGATAGTTGAAATCGTTGATGACGTTGAACTGGATCTTGTCCTGCCAGGCGTAGTCGGCGCGCAACGTCAGATCGCCGACTGCCGTCGGTATCCGGTATACGCCGGCCACCGTAACCATGTAGCGCGGCGTCTGGTAGAAGTCGTTGCCGGAAAGATCCTGGGCCGGCGCGCCCGCGACCGGCGTGTACATGAAAGTCTGATAGCGCGCGTCGGTGTAGCCGAACGACAGCTGCAGCGCCGCGTGCGCCGTCGCCTGCCACATCGTCTCGAGCTCTGCGCCGCTGATGCGCGCACGGCCCGCGTTGATGACCTGGGTCGTGGGCGTGGTCCCGCTGAGCATCGCCAGCAGCCGCTGCATATCGTCGTAGTCGCCGTAGAACACGTCCGCGTCGATGCCGAGCGCCCCGCCGAGCAGGTCCGCCTTCAGACCCAGCTCATAATCAGTGAGCTGCTCCGGACGGAAGGGCTGGTCCTGGACGGTACTGAGAGGCGCGTTCCAGCCGCCGGAGCGCTGGCTGCGGCCGATGCGTGCGTAGGTATTGACCTCCGGGCTCAGGCGATAGCGGCTCGAAAGCTCCCACGACCAGAAGCCGTAGCTCACGCTCTTGTCGATCGGCGGACAGGGACCGGCGATCTGAGACGGCGGCGGGAGCGAGGTGTCGAGGATCGTGCAGTTCTGGCCCAGCCCCGGAACGATGACGTAGTCGTTCTCCTCGAGCTCGCGCTTGTCGTCGGTGCGCCGCAGGCCCGCGGCCACCCACCAGTCGGAGCTCAGCTGGTATTCGCCGTGCAGGTAGGCGGCGAGCGAGCTGTTGGTGACGGAATTCTGCTCGTAGACCGCCAGCGGGGTGAAGATCTGCGCGAGGTTCTGCCCGGTCAGGGCATCGAACTGCCCAACCGCCGCCAGAAACTCCGGTGAGGCCGGCGACTGCACCGAGGGTGCGCTGCCGTCGTCGCGGAACCAGTAGAGTCCCGCCACCCAGTCGAGGCGTCCGTCGCTCGACTTGTCGTTCAGCTGCAGCTCGGCGCTCTTCTGGTTCGAGGTATTGAAGAGCGTGCTGTCGGCGAGTGGCAGCGTGGAGGCATCGACGTCCAACGCCGTGGTGGTATCGAGATGGCGGTAGCCGAGGATGAGCTTCACCGCGAGCCCGCTCTCGAGCTGGTGCGTGGCGGTGAGCTGCAGAGCATCGGTCGTGGCGTCATCGCTCGAGGGGAAATTGCCGGCCGTCTGGTACGGATCGGAGGGAAAGGAGACCACCGGCAGTCCCGGAATCGGTACCTGGGCGAACGCCGCGCCGATCTGCGACACCAGCGTGCCGGGCGCCGGACCCGTGAGCGGGTGCAGCACCGCGCCGCCCTCGTTCGCCTTGAAGTGCTCGTAGGTGAAGTAGACATCAGTAGCCGCGTCGGGCTTCCACAGCGCGCCGAGCCGCGCCTGATAGCGATGCTGGTTCTGCAGGTCGTCCTGTCCGGTGGCGACGTTCGCGCCCAGGCCGTTGCGGTCGTTGCTCTGGAAGGCAAAGCGCAGCCCGAAGGTGCTGCTCAGCGGTACGTTCGCGATGGCGCGCGTCATGAACTCGGAGTAATTGCCCGCCGAGGTAGCGAACTCCGCCGCCGGCTGGTCGAGGTCGGGGCGATGCGTGAGCAGCATGATCGAGCCGCCGGTGTTGTTGCGCCCGAACAGCGTTCCCTGCGTCCCGCGCAGCACCGCCACCGAGTCCACGTCGAGGAGCGTCATCAGGGCACCCTGGCCGTTGGCGACGTACACGCCATCGACGTACAGCCCGACCGCCGGATCGAACACGATCGCCGAGCGATTGACGGTCTGCCCGCGCATCGACACATCGAGCGCCGACACCGACTGCGGTGAGGCGTACATGCGCAGGTTGGGCACGTCGCGCCCCACGTCATCGAGCAGCACCGCAGAGGCCTCGCGCAGCTCCTCGCCGGTGCGGGCGCTGATCGCGAGCGGCGCATCCTCGATGCGCTCGGGGCGGCGGCGGGCGTAGACGATGACCTCCTGGAGCTGGCCGATGTCGGCGGACGGCGCCACCGCTGCCGCCGGCGCCTCGTCGGCGGGCAGCGCCGCCGGTGCGCCCAGAGCCAGACCGAGCGCGAGCCAGGCGGCGGTGTGCTTCCGATCCCCCGCCCGCTGGCGGGTGAGCTGTGCAGGTTGTCGCGGATTCATGTTGGGACGACCCTCCGGTTTGAGCGCTTGCGCCGTCGTTTGCCTTGTTCGACCGGTTGGCGCGCAAATGTAACAGATTGCTCCGTCCTATAATCACACTCACTCATTCCCGCGATCGAATCGAAGGCGTTACCCATGAGTTCAGCATCCGGGCGGACGGGCGAGCGGGCCGTGTGCGTCTACTGCGCCTCGAGCCGCAGCTCCCATGCCGAGTATCGCGCGGCGGCACACCGCCTCGGCGAGGTGCTCGCAGCCGCGGGCCTCGGCATCGTCTACGGCGGGGGCGCGGTCGGCTCGATGGGCGCGCTGGCCGATGGAGCGCTCGGCAAGGGGGGGCGCGTCATCGGCATCCTGCCGCGCTTCATGGCGGACCTCGAGTGGGGCCACCGGGGACTCACCGAGCTCGAGCTGGTCGAGGACCTGCGCGCCCGCAAGCACCTCATGCTGTCGAGGAGCGATGCGGCGATCGCGCTCCCCGGCGGCTCGGGCACACTCGAGGAGCTGCTCGAGGCGATTACGCTCAAGCGCCTCGGCCTCTACCTCAAGCCCATCGTGCTGGTGAATACCCGCGGGTTCTTCGCGCCGCTGGTCGCGCTCCTCAACCACGCGGTCGAGGAGCGCTTCATGGACACTCGACATCTCGAGATGTGGCAGGTCGTCGACCGCCCGGAGGACGTACCCGCAGCGCTCGCCGCCGCACCCCCCTGGTCGGCCGAATCGCGCAGCTTCGCTGCCGTCTGAGGAGCAACTCAGGCACTCGCGCCTCGCGCCGCGGCGAGATCGAACGGCAGCGAATGCAGGCGGATGCCGGTCGCCGCGCGCACCGCGTTGGCGACCGCCGGTGCAATCGGCGGCGTCCCCGGCTCGCCGACACCGGAGGGCGCGTTGGTCGACGGCACGATGTGGACCTCGATGGTGCGCGGCATGTCCTCGAGACGCAGCACCTGGTACTGGTGGAAGTTGCTCTGGTCCACGTGACCGTCGGTGAGCGTGATCTTCCCCAGGAGCGCCGCCGACAGACCGTAGCCGATCGCGCTCTGCATCTGCGCCCTCACCACGTCCGGCGTGACCGCGATTCCGCAGTCGACCGCGCACACCACGCGATCCACGCTGATCTTCGCGCCGCTCACGGTGACCTCCGCGACCTGCGCGACCACCGTGCCGAAGGACTCGTGTACCGCGACGCCGCGCCCGCGGCCCTTCTCCTTCGGGAACGGCTGGTTCCAGCCGGCCTTCTCCGCCGCAAGCTTGAGTGCCGCGGCATGGCGCGGATGCTTGCCGAGATACGCGAGACGAAAAGCTACCGGATCCTGGCCCGCCGCCTGCGCGAGCTCGTCCATGATCACTTCCTTGGAATACGCCGTGTGCGTGTTCTCGACCGAGCGCCACCACAGCACCGGCACTCCCACCTTCGGCTGCGTCCAGCTGATGTGCGCGTGGTCGAGGTCATACTCCTCGGCGGCATGGCCGCCGAAGGCGTTGGGATCGAGCCCGTCCTTCATCATCGACTCGAACGGCGTTCCCGCCAGAATCGACTGGCCGACCAGGCGCTGCCTCCAGGCGATCTTTCCGTCCTTGTCGATGCCGGCCTCGACGCGGTGATAGTTGAGCGGTCGGTAGCGCCCTCCGGTGATGTCGTCCTCGCGCGTCCAGATGAGCCGCACCGGATACCTGCCTCCCGTGGCCTTGGCGATCGATACGACCTCGGCGGTGTAGTCGGAATCGGGAGTCGCACGGCGCCCGAAGGTGCCGCCGGCTGCAAGAGTATTGATCACGACCTGCTCGGTCTTGAGTCCCGTAATAGCTGCCGCGGTCGCCTGATCGAGCGTCTGGAACTGGCAGCCGGACCAGATCTCGCACTTGTCGGCCGAGAGCGCGCAGACCGCCGCGAGCGGCTCCATGGTCGCGTGCGCCAGGTAGGGGAACTCGAACTCTCCGGCAACGCGCTTGACGGAGCGGGCCAGCGCCGCATCGGCGTCGCCGACCTCCGCTGCAGTGAGCGCGACCTTGCCACGGGCGAGCTCGCGGAACTCCTTCATGAGCTGCGCGGTTCCGCGCTTCTCCGCTCCCGACTCGTCCCAGGTCACCACGAGCGCCGCCCGCCCCTGCTTGGCCGACCACAGGTCGCGTCCGACGACGGCCACGCCGCGCGGGATCTCGACGACATCGACGACGCCCGCGACGGCCTTCGCCTTCGCGGCATCGAAGGACTGCACCTTGCCGCCGAAGCGCGGCGGACGGGCGACGACCGCGGTCATCATCCCCGGGAGCCTCACATCGATCGCATACTGCTGCGCACCCGTCGACTTGGCGCGCGAATCGAGCCGCGGCAGCTTTTCCCGGCCGATGATCTTGAAGCTCGACGGATCCTTGAGGGCGACCTTCTCGGGGACGGGCTGCTTCGCCGCATCCCCAGCGAGCTCGCCGAAGCTGGCCTTGCGGCCTGAAGGCCCGTGCGCGACCACTCCCTCGGTCACGGTCACCTCTGCTGCGGGCACTCCCCAGCGATGCGCCGCGGCCGCGACCAGCATGGCGCGCGCGGTGGCGCCCGCTTGGCGCAGCTGTTCCCAGGAGTTGGCGATCGCGGTCGAGCCGCCGGTGAGCTGGATCTTCCCGCCCATCGCGAGGTTGCCGTACATCGGCACCTTGGCGGGCGCGCTCTCGACCCGCATCTGCTCCCAGGACGCATCGAGCTCCTCGGCCACGATCGCCGGCAGCCCCGTCCACACCCCCTGGCCCGCCTCGAGGTGCTTCGAGATCACGGTGACGGTGTTGTCCGGCGCAATGCGCACGAAGGGCATCTCGAGGGGTGCCGCCGGGCCGGCCGCACCCGCGCCGGATCCAGCCGAGCCGCAGCCCGGCAGTACGACGCCGAGCGTCAGCCCGGAGCCGGCGAGCGTCGTGAGCTCGAGGAACTGGCGGCGGGTCAATCCGATGTTGCGTGGGTTCATGGCTCAACTCCCCGCGGGTTTCGGCGTGTTGAGCGCGCCGGCCGCCTGATGAATGGCGGCGCGGATGCGCACGTAGGTGGCACAGCGGCAGATGTTGCCGGACATGGCGGCGTCGATGTCCGCATCGCTCGGCTGCGGGTTGCTGCCGAGCAGCGCGGCTGCCGACATGATCTGCCCGCTCTGGCAGTAGCCGCACTGCGGCACATCGAGCGCGATCCAGGCCTGCTGCACCGCCTTGCCGGCAGCGGTCGCCAGGCCCTCGATGGTGGTGACGCTCTTGCCGGCCACGGCTGAGACCGGCGTCACGCAGGAGCGCGTCGGCTGACCGTCGACGTGCACCGTGCACGCCCCGCACAGCGCCATCCCGCAGCCGAATTTCGTGCCGCTGAGCTCGAGGTGATCGCGGATCGCCCAGAGCAGCGGCATCTCGGGGTCGACATCGAGCTCGCGCGCCTCCCCGTTCACGGTCAGCTTGATCGACATGGATAACGCCCTCCCCTCAACTGCCACCATCCGAAGGCGCCCGCGCGCCGCACCATCCCCCGCCGGGGAGATTAACCGACTTTAATCATTCGGCCACCGGGAGGGAATCTCGCCGGGGCTAAGGTGTCGCGATGCGTGCCAGTCCGCCTCTTGCGGTAGTGATCCGGGCCGGCCTCGCGGCCCTCGGCGCGCTCATCGCGACCGGCTGCAGCCTGGGGCCGCGCTATCACAAGCCCGACCTCCCGGCCCCCGATCACTGGGTGACGACGAGCGATCCGGCCTCGCCCGAGTGGCCGACCGCCGAGTGGTGGCGCGCCTTCAATTCCCCGGATCTCGACGCGCTCATCGTCCAGGCGCAGGCCGCCAACGACGATCTGCGCGTCGCCATCGCGCGTGTGAGCGAGGCCGATGCCGAGCGGCGCATCGCCGCAGCGCCGCTGTGGCCGGCGCTCTCGGTCGGCGCCCAGGCGACGCGGGCGCGCGCCCAGGTGCCGACTGGCGGCTACGCGACCGGCGACAATTTCAACCCGTTCCTCACGGCGAGCTATCAGCTCGACTTCTTCGGCAAGAGCCGCGCGCAGCTTGCGGCCGCGAGCGCCAACGCCGCCGCCAGCCGCTACGCCCGCACGACGGTCGAGCTGACGGTCATGGCGGGCGTCGCCACCAGCTACTTCCAGGCGCTCGAGCTGCGCGACCGGCTGGCGATCGCCGACACCAACCTCGCCAACGCCAGCCAGGTCCTGCGGGGACTGAAGCTCGAGGAGAACGCCGGCATCGCGACGGCTCTCGATGTGGCGCAGCAGGAGACCGTGGTCGCGTCCGTGAACGCCTCGATCCCGCCGCTGAAGCAGCAGCTGCGCCAGAGCCTCGATGCGCTTGCCGTCCTCATCGGCTCGACGCCCGAGAGCGTCGATGTGACGAGCGGCGGCCTGGACGCGATCAGGCAGCCGCCGGTGCGCCCCGGACTGCCCTCGGAGCTGCTCACGCGGCGGCCGGACGTGGCCGCCGCGGAGCAGCAGCTGATCGCCGCCAACGCCAACATCGCCGCGGCGCGCGCCGCGTTTTTTCCCACCATCAGCCTGACGGCCGACGGCGGCTACGAGAACCCGGCGCTCGCGGCGCTCCTGATGCCCGCGAGCCGCGTCTGGTCGATCGGCGCCGGACTCACGCAGCCGATCTTCCAGGGCGGCGCGCTCAGCGGCGGCTACTCGCTCGCCGAGGCGCAATACCAGGAGCTGCTCGCCGACTACCACAAGGCGGTGCTCGCGGCGCTCGCCAACGTGGAGGACGCATTGGTCGCCGTGCAGCAGACCGCCGCGCAGGTCAGCCGGCAACGGCAGGCCGCCGAGCAGGCGCGGCGCGCCTACCGCTTCGCGCAGATGCAGATGCGCGCCGGCACCATCAACGTGCTCACCCTTCTCAACACGGAGACCACCTTGTTCACGGCAGAGGATGCCCTGGCGCAGGCGAAATATGCCCACCTGCAGTCGCTCGTTTCGCTCTACCAGGCGCTCGGCGGCGGCTGGCAGGAGCGTGCGCCGGTATGAGCAGCCGCCTGATGCGCCAGCCGCGCTTGCTCGCCGCCGCCGCGGCGCTCATCGTGATCGCAGCGCTTTCCTGGCACTCGGTCGCCGCGTGGCTGCGGCCCCCCGCGGTGCCGAAGCCGGCCGCTATCGCGGTCGACGTCGCGGCCGTGGAGCGCGCCGACGTGCCGGTGTACCTCGAGGGGCTCGGCACCGTGCAGGCCTTTTATACCGTCACGGTCACCGCACGCGTGGACGGCCAGATAGAGAAGGTGGCGTTCAAGGAGGGGCAGCACGTGAGGAAGGGCGACCTGCTGGTGCAGATCGACCCACGCCCCTACCAGGCGGCTCTCGGTGTCGCCCAGGCGACGCGCGCCAAGGATGAGGCGCTGCTCGCCAACGCCCGGCTCGACATGCAGCGCTATGAGCAGCTCGCCCCGGAGGATCTCGCGAGCAAGCAGACCGTCGACACCCAGCGGGCGCTCATCGCCCAGCTCGGCGCGCAGGTAAAGGGCGATGCGGCAGCGATCGACAACGCGCGCACCAACCTCGATTACACCACCATCACCTCGCCGATCGAGGGTCGTACCGGCATCCGCCTGGTCGATCCGGGCAACATCGTCCACGCCTCCGACACCGCCGGCATGGTGGTGGTCACCCAGCTCGAGCCCATCGCGGTGATGCTGAGCCTCCCGGAGGAGAACTTCGCCGAGCTGAGCGCGGCGCTCAGGCGCGGACCGGTCGCCGCCACCGCGCTGTCGCGCGATGGCGCGAGCGTGCTCGACACCGGCACGGTCGAGCTCATCGACAACCAGATCGATCAGACGACCGGCACGATCCGCGTCAAGGCGATCCTGCCGAACAGACAGCAGCAGCTGTGGCCGGGGCAGTTCGTGAACCTGCGCGTCCAGACGCAGATCCGCTCCCAGGTGCTGACCATCCCCGCGTCCGCGCTCGAGCGCGGTCCGGACGGTACCTTCACCTACGTGGTGCAGCGCGATTCCACGGTCGCCATGGCGCCGCTCACCATCGGCGAGCAGACCGGTGACATCGTCGTGGTCGAGAAGGGTGTCAGCGCGGGACAGCAGGTGGTGACCAGCAATCAGTACCGCCTCCAGCCCGGCACGCACGTACGGGTCAATGGACCGGAGGCGGCCCGGGTCCAGGGCGCGCGGCTGGCGAGGCCCGCGTCGTGAACATCTCGCGGCCTTTCATCGACCGCCCGGTCGCCACGACGCTGCTGATGGCGGGCCTCGCGCTCATCGGCCTCGCCGCCTTTCCCTTCCTGCCGGTGGCACCGCTGCCGCAGGTGGACTTTCCCACCATCCTGGTGAGCGCGCAGCTGCCGGGTGCCAGCCCGGAGATCATGGCCTCCTCCGTCGCGCAGCCGCTCGAGACGCAGTTCGCGCAGATTCCCGGCGTGGCGCAGATGACCTCGACCAGTGTGCTGGGAGGCACGCAGATCACGCTGCAGTTCGAGCTCGACCGCAACATCGATGCGGCGGCTGGCGACGTCCAGTCGGCCATCAACGCCGCCGGTGGCCAGCTGCCGAAGAACCTGCCCTCGCCCCCCTCCTACCGCAAGTACAACCCGGCGGACTACTCGATCATCATCTACGCGGTGCACTCGGACGTACTGCCGATGACCGAGGTCGACAACTACGCCGAGACGGTGATCGCTCAGCAGCTCTCGCAGTTGCCGGGCATCGCTAACGTGGGCGTCGGCGGCCAGCAGAAACCTGCCGTTCGCATACAGGTCGACCCGGTGAAGCTCGCCGCGGTCGGGTTGCAGCTGGAGGACGTCGCCAATCTCATCACCGTGGCGACCGTCGACTCCCCGCAGGGCGCGATCACCGGCGCCCATCACAACTACACCATCTACGACAACGACCAGCTGCTCGCCGCCGCGCCCTGGAACGACGTCATCGTCGCCTACAGGAACGGGGCGCCGATCCGCATCCGCGACATAGGGGTGGCCGTCGACGGTCCGGAGAACAGCCAGTCGATTGCCTTCCAGAACGGCCGCACCGGGGTGCTGCTGTTCATCCACAAGCTGCCCGGCAGCAACGTGATCGAGGACGTGCAGGCTGTAAAGGCCGCTCTGCCGCACATCATGACCTCGGTCCCCCCGTCGCTGAAGCTCGACCAGGTGATCGACCGCACCGTCACCATCCAGGCTTCGGTGCGTGACGTGGAGCTGACGTTGCTGCTGGCGATCTGCCTGGTGGTGATGGTGATCTTCCTGTTCCTGAGGAACTTCTGGGCCACCGCGATTCCCGGGGTGACCGTTCCGCTCGCGCTGTTGGGCACGGCGGCATTGATGTACGTGGTCGGTTACAGCCTCGACAACCTGTCGCTGATGGCTCTCACCATCGCCGTCGGCTTCGTCGTCGACGATGCGATCGTGATGCTGGAGAACATCTACCGGCACATCGAGGCGGGGATGGCGCCCCACGAAGCGGCCATCAAGGGCGCGGGCGAGATCGGCTTCACGATCCTCTCCATCAGCATCTCGCTGGTGGCGGTGTTCATCCCGTTGCTGCTGATGAGCGGGCTCGTCGGCCGGCTGTTCCATGAGTTCGCGGTCACCGTGACCATGACCATCGCGGTCTCCGCGATCGTCTCGCTCACCCTCTCGCCCATGATGGGCGCGCTGTTCCTGCGCGACGAGCGGCACGTGAGCCACGGGCGGCTCTATATGGCGCTCGAGCGCGGCTTCCAGCGGATGGTCGAGCATTACACACGCGGACTCGACCTGGTGCTGCGCCACCAGCGCGCGACGCTGACCACTTTCCTCGCCACGGTGGCCACCGCCGTGCTGCTCTACGTCCTGATCCCCAAGGGCTTCTTCCCGCAGCAGGACACCGGGGTCCTCGCCGGAGTCACCGATGCGCCGCAGGACGTGTCCTTCGAGGAGATGGTGACCACGGAGCGTCGCCTCATGAAGGTCATCGGCGAGGATCCTGCGGTCGCGGGCTGGGCCGCCTTCGTCGGCGGCAGCCAACCGCTCAATAACGGCTACGTGTTTCTCGGGCTCAAGCCGCGCGAGGAGCGCGATGCGACCGCGGATCAGGTCGTCACGCAGCTGCGCAGGAAGATCGCCGCGGTGCCGGGCGGTACCGTGTTTCTGCAGGCCGCGCAGGACCTGAACGTCGGCGGGCGCCCCTCGCGCACCCAGTACCAGTACACGCTGCAGGACGCCAACATCGAGGAGCTGAACCTGTGGGCGCCGCGGCTGCTGGGAGAGCTGAAGAAGCTGCCACAGCTCACCGACGTCGCCTCCGACCAGCAATCGAGCAGCGCCAAGCTCCAGCTCGTCATCGATCGCAACCAGGCGGCGCGCTTCGGCATCCAGCCGGCGCTCATCGACAACACCCTCTATGACGCCTTCGGCCAGCGCCAGGTGACCCAATACTTCACCCAGCTCGCGAGCTACCACGTGGTGCTCGAGGTGCTGCCGTCGCTCCTCGGCCAGCCCGGAACACTCAATAAGATCTATATCAAGTCGCCTACCACCGGGCAGCAGGTGCCGCTGTCCGCGTTCACCAGGTTCGACACCGGTCACACCAGCTACCTGTCGATCAATCACCAGGGGCAGTTTCCCGCGGTGACGCTGTCCTTCAATCTGGCGCCCGGCGCTGCGCTCGGCGATGCGGTCACAGCGATCCAGAAGACCGCGGCCGCGATCCACATGCCGGCTGCGATCTCCGGAACCTTCCAGGGCACCGCGCAGGCCTTCCAGTCGTCGCTGAAAACCCTGCCGCTGCTGATCCTGGCGGCGCTGGTGGTCGTGTACGTCATCCTCGGCGTGCTCTACGAGAGCTACATCCACCCGCTCACGATTCTGTCGACGCTCCCCTCCGCGGGCGTCGGCGCGCTGCTGATGCTGATGCTGTTCCACTTCGACCTGTCGATCGTGGGAACGATCGGCATCATCCTCCTGATCGGCATCGTCAAGAAGAACGGCATCATGATGGTGGACTTCGCCATCCACGCCGAGCGCAACGAGGGCCTCGCGCCCGAGGCGGCCATCCGCAAGGCATGCCTGCTGCGCTTCCGCCCGATCATGATGACGACCATGGCGGCGATCCTCGGCGCCCTGCCGCTCATGCTCGGACGCGGCACCGGCTCGGAGCTGCGCCAGCCGCTCGGCTATACAATGGTCGGTGGACTGGTGTTGAGCCAGATGCTGACGCTGTTCACGACGCCCGTGGTGTATCTCTACCTCGATCGCCTGTCGGTGCGCTGGGCGCGCAAGCACCCGCAGCGCGCGGGCGCGCCCGTGCCGTCGACCGGTGAGGCGGCCGCATCGTGAAGATCCTGATAGTCGAGGACAACGAGCGGGTGGCGCAGTTCGTCACCAAGGGCCTGCGCGAAGCGGGCCATACGGTCGAGCACGCTGCCAACGGCCGGGACGGCCTGTTTCTCGCCGCCAGCGAGCCACACGACGTCATCGTCATGGACCGCATGCTCCCCGGCAACGTCGACGGTCTCGGCATCATCGAGGCGCTGCGCCAGGCCGGCAACCGCACGCCGATCCTGATCCTCTCGGCGCTCGATGCGGTCGATGAGCGCATCAAGGGCCTGCGCTCCGGCGGCGATGACTACCTCACCAAGCCGTTCGCCTTCGGGGAGCTGCTGGCGCGGGTCGATGCCCTCGGGCGCCGCAGCTCCGGCGCCGAGGCCGGACATACGCTGCAGGTCGGCGACCTGCGCATGGATCTGCTGTCGCGCCGCGTCACGCGCGGCAGCCGCGCCATCACGCTGCAGCCGCGCGAGTTCAAGCTGCTCGAGTATCTGATGCGGCACGCCGACCAGGTCGTGACGCGCACCATGCTGCTGGAGGCGGTGTGGGAATATAACTTCGACCCGCAGACCAACGTGGTCGACGTGCACATCTCCAAGCTCCGGCAGAAGATCGAGCATGAGTCCGAAGCTCCGCTGGTGCGCACGGTGCGCAACGCCGGCTACATGATGACCGAGCATGAATAGGCTGCTGCGCTCCTCCCCGGTCACGTGGGCGCTCGGCTACCTGCTGCTCGGGCTCGCCGCGCTGGTCGCCTTCGCGGTGCTGCTGTGGTACGCGTGGAACGTCAGCATCTTCTCCGGGCGCGAGGAGATCCTGCACGCCGATGCGCAGCACCTCGCGGACGTGTTCGCGCGCGAGGGGCCGCAGGGGCTCAAGGCCCACATCGACTCGAGGCTGCGCCTGCAGATCGTCGGGGAGCGCACGCTGCTCCTGACCGACGCCGACTACCGGCCGCTCGCGGGCAACCTCGCCGCCTGGCCACGCGAGATCCCCGACGGCGCGGGCACCCACGCGGTGATGGTGGATCAGCTCGCCGGACAGCCGGTGCACACGCTGCTGTTGCGCACCACGCTCCCCGGCGGCTACCACCTGCTGGTCGGCCGCGACCTCGGCTTCTACCTGCCGCTCGAGCGCAAGTTCGCCTGGGGACTCACCGCCGCGATCACCTTCCTGTTCGTGGTGGGCGTCGCCGGCGCCGTCCTCATCCGCCGCCAGCTGCTGGCGCGGGTGCAGGGCATGCGCACCACGGTGTCGGCCATCATGGCCGGCGATCTGCGCCGGCGGTTGCCGGCCGCGGACTCCGGCGACGAGTTCGATACCCTGTCGCGGACCATCAACGGCATGCTCGATCACATCGAGCGCCTCATCCACGGCGTCAGCGACGTCTCGAACTCCATCGCGCACGACCTGCGCACGCCGCTCGCCGAGCTGCGCTCGCGCCTCGAGGAGCTGACCCTCACGCGTCCCGAGCCCGCAGAGACCTTTGCCGCGATCGAGGCGGCGGTCGCCGACGTCGACCGGGTGATGAGCATCTTCGCGGCCCTGCTGCGCCTCGCCGAGCTCGACACCGGGGCGCGCCGCTCGGGCTTCGTCGAGGTGGACGCGGCGCGCGTGGCGGCCGAGGTGGTCGAGTTCTACGAGCCGGCGGCCGAGCAGAAGGGCGTGGCGTTCTCGTTCCGCGCCGCCGGCGCCGCCCCGGTGGCGGGCGACCCGGTACTGCTCGCACAAGCGCTCAGCAACCTCATAGACAACTCACTCAAGTGCGTGCCGGAGCGCGGCGCCATCGTCGTGTGCGTCGACAAACGCGCCGACGGCTCGGTCGCGATCGAGGTCGCCGACAACGGGCCGGGGATTGCGGCGGCCGACAAACCCAAGGCCACCGAGCGCTTCTTCCGCGGCGATGCGAGCCGCAACACGCCAGGCGTCGGCTTGGGTTTGTCGATCGTCGATGCCGTGGCGAGGCTCCACGGCGGGGCGCTCGAGCTGCTCGACAACCACCCGGGCCTGCGTGCCCAGATGGTGCTGCCGGTTACTGCCGCGACGTCGAGTCGATGAAGGCGTCGAGATCGCCCTTCATCTTCGCCAGCGAAGGCGGATGCACGTACATCATGTGCCCAGCCTCGTAGTACCTCATGGCGATGCGCGCGCTGGCGGACGGCGGCACACCGAGATGCGTCATCACGTACTCGGTGGCCGAGAACGGCGTGGCGAGGTCGTAGTAGCCGTTGAGCACCAGCACCTTGAGGTTCTGGTCCTGAACCAGCGCCTGGGCGAGATCCACGCCTGAGTTGACGATGGGCTGCTCGCCGTTGTCGGTCTTGTGGGTCCACTTCCACTTCTCGCCGATCCCGAAGTTGGTGGTGTAGTAGGTGACCCCGTGGCCGAACTTGAGGTCCCCGTGATAGTAGTCGAGGAAGGCCGCGGTGAAGGCGGCGCCGATCGCCGCCGACTGCGGGTCGTAGTCCACCTCCTTCGCGAGCGGGTCCTGCGTGGGTCCCACGAAGCGCCCGTCGAGCCGGCCGATGGTCTGCCGCTGCGCCTTGAGCAGCTCGTGCGCAAACATGATCTCCGAGACTCTCAGGTTGGCGTACTTGAGATACTCCACCGAGAGCCCGGTGTACTCGTGCAGCTGCGTCGCGACCGCGTCCCGCTCGGCGTCGGAGAGCGCATCACCCTTCAGCAGCGCCGCCGTGTACGGACCCATGGCATAGGAGCGGACCTCGCTGAGGAACGGCTCGAGCGCCGGCGGCTGGTGTGGCAGCGCCTTGTGATACCACGCCACCGCCGCATAGCCCGGCAGGTACACCGAGTAGGGGCGATCGTTCCCCGGCAGCTCGGCGAAGATCGCCTCGATATCGGTCGCCACCGACACCAGGATCAGCCCGTTGAAGTTGAGCGAGCGGCGCGCGCGCAGCCAGTTGACGATCGCGGCTCCACGCGTCGTGCCGTAGCTCTCCCCGAGCAGATAGCGCGGCGAGCTCCAGCGGTTGTTGTCGGAGAGGTACTGGGCGATGAAGCGGCTGATGGACTCGATGTCGGGATCGACACCCCAGAACTCGTCGTCCTTGTGATTGCAGACCGCGTGCGACAGGCCCGTGCCCACCGGGTCGATCATCACGAGATCGGACTTGTCGAGCACGCCGTAGGCATTCTCGACGGTGCGATAAGGTGCGCTCGGCGTCGGTGTGGGATCGGACACGACGACGCGCCGCGGACCGAGGACTCCCATGTGCAGCCACAGCGACGAGGAGCCAGGTCCCCCGTTGAAGGCGAACATCAGCGGACGCTCCTCCCCGGCGCGTGTCGCAGCGTGCGTATAGGCGACGTAACCCAGGCTCGCCATCGGCTTGTCCTCGTCGTCACGGACGATCAGGGTGCCGGCGGTGGCGGTGTAGTCGAAGGACTTGCCGCCCGCACCGAAGTGATGCTGGGTCACCGAGCTCTGCGCCTCCGGCAGGCGGCGCCATTCGTCCTTGAGGTCCCCCTTCACGTCGATGTGGCACAGGCTCTTCAGGTCCGCCGGCGGCGGGGAGTCGCCTCCCTTGACCTTCGCTCCCGTCTCGTCGGCGTACGCCGCTCCGGCAACGCCGACGACCGCAACCATCGCTACCGCCAGTGACTTCAGCATTGGATCCTCCGCGGCCCTCGGGACTGTGGCGCGGCCTTATACCACGGGTATCGCCGCCCCGCGCACCTTCCGCCGCGCTAGGATCCCGCCTCAAGCATGCCCGAGGAAGCTCATCCCCGCCCGATCCGCTCCTTCGTCACGCGCGCCGGGCGCGTCACGGCGGCGCAGCAGCGCGCGCTCGCCGAGCTCGCCCCGAAGTACGCGGTCGGCGTGGAGGCGCAGGGACCGCTCGATCTGGCGCGCCTGTTCGCGCGCGCGGCTCCCTGTACCCTCGAGATCGGCTTCGGTAACGGCGAGAACCTGGTCGCGCTGGCGCACGCGCATCCCGAGCGCAACTACCTCGGCGTCGAGGTGCATCGTCCCGGCGTCGGACGTTTGCTGCTGGCCGTCGAGGAACGGCAACTCGCCAACGTGCGGGTCATCTGCCAGGACGCCGTCGAGGTGCTCGAGCGGCGGATCGCCCCGGCAAGCCTCGCTGAGATCCTCATCCTCTTCCCCGATCCCTGGCCGAAGAAGCGCCACCACAAGCGGCGCCTGATTCAGGCGCCCTTTGTTGCGCTGCTCGAGCGCGCGCTCGCGCCGGGCGGTGTCCTGCGGCTCGCGACCGACTGGCAGCCCTACGCGCTCGAGATGCTGGCGGCGCTCGGCGCAGCGCCCGGACTCGTCAATCTCGCCGCCGGCGGCGGCTTCGCGCCGCGCCCGGCGGAGCGGATGCCGACGCGCTTCGAGCGGCGCGGCGTGCGCCTCGGCCACGAGGTATGGGATCTGGCCTTCAGCCGGCGCGCCTGAGCGCCCCGGGGCTCAGCTGACCGCGAACGCCTGCCGCAGTCCGTCGAGCACGAACTGCACCGCGAGCGCGCCGAGGATCACCCCGAGGATGCGGCTCGCGACGTTGGCGCCCGTCACCCCGATCACCCGCATGAGCGGCTCCGCCACCCACAGCAGCGCCAGCACGATCGCCAGCACGAGCGCGGCCGCGGTGATCAACCCCGCGAACAGGCCCGCCTGCGCCGGGAGCACCACTCGTCCGAACCACAGCAGGATGGTGGCGAGGGCTCCCGGGCCCGCGATGAAGGGGAACGCCAGCGGAAAGACCGAGATGTCCGCGCGGCGGCGGCTCTCGGCGGCCTCGTCACTCGAGGTACGTGTCCCGGACTCGCGCGCGAAGACCATCTCGAGTGCCAGCAGAAACAGCAACAAGCCGCCGAAAATGCGAAACGCCTCGAGACTGATGCCCATCAGTTGCAGAAACGCCGCACCTCCGAGGGCGAACAGCAGCAGGATCGCAGCCGAGATGGCCACGGCCTTGATCGCCATGCGGCGCTTGTACTGCGTGCTGGCCCCGGCCGTGAGTCCCGTGAACAGCGGAATCAGGGAAACCGGGTCGACCACCACGAAGAACACCACGAAGAATTTCAGCGACTGCTCGAACATTGATGCTGTGCGTCTTGAAACCGTCAAGAGCGAGGCGCAACATGAATTGCCTCGGGCAGTCCTCTTCAGAGTGTTCGCCAGGCCCTCCGGCCTCAGCATAACAGCTGCGGCGCGAGCGGCCTCGGGAGGTTGCGACGATGACGGCTCCTCACCCTGGCATCGGCGACTGGTATCGCCTGAGCGGCGCCCAGTTGTTCGAGGTCGTCGCCGTCGATGACGACGACGGCACCATCGAGATCCAGTACTTCGACGGCACGGTCGAGGAGATGGATGTCGAGGACTGGGCAGCTCAGTGGGAGGAGGGCAACCTCGAGGCGGCCGAGGCGCCCGAGGACTGGAGCGGCTCGGTCGACGTCGACGCCGGCGACGAGGAAACACGCGGCTCCGACGGCCTCGGCGAGGATCGGGAGCCGCGCATGAGCTCGCTCGACGGCATCGACCTGTTCGACTAGCGGCCGCGCAGGCCGCCGCTAGGCGATTCTTGCCGCTTCGCCGAGCGCGGCGACATCCACGCTGTCCGCCAGCATCACGAAGCCGTTCACCACCTCGAGCGGCACGGGAGTGAGCGAGCGCCCCGCGCACGGCCCCGCCACGCAGAAGCCCGTGAGCTTCTCGAACAGCGCGCCGTGCGAGGAGCACAGGAGCAGCGCGCCGTCGGGCGTGCAGAAACGGTCTGGCAGGAGGTTGAGCGGATGTCCGGCGTGCGGGCAGCGGTTCACGTAGGCACGCAGATGCGCGCCCGCCCGCAACACGACCCCTCGCAGCGGCCAGTCGCCGGCGCCGATCGTGAAGGCGCGCGCTCCGTGCGCCTCGAGCTCGCTCAGGCGGCACACCACCCGCTCCACATCGAGTGCGCCGGCGGGCGCGCGCGGGAGCTGCGCTTCGCTCACGGTGCCTCCCGCGCCCGCAGCCGCTCGAGAGCCGCGATGCGCGCACGGGTCAGCCACACCATCGCGAGCCCGGGCAGCGCGAGCGCAAAGCTCGTCACGTAGTACACGTACCAGCCGCCGTGATCGGCAATCCAGCCCGCGGGATACCCCAGACTGTAGCGCGGCAGGAGGGCGATCGCCGACAGCAGCGCGTACTGGAAGGCGCTGTAGCGCACGTCGCACAGCGCCATGATGAGCGCCACCAGGGCGATGTTGCCCATCGCCCCGGCGACGTGCTCGATGACCACCGCCATCACCATGATGGGATAGCTCTTGCCGGCCACTGCCATGGCGCAGTAGAGCAGATTGCTGAGCGCCTGCAGCGCTCCGAAACCGAGCATCGAGCGCACCAGTCCGAGGCGCACCATCAGCACGCCGCCGAGGACCGAGCCGAAGAGCGCACTCGCCGTGAACAGCGCCTTGGCGATGAGGCCGATCTCGGTCTTGGAGAAGCCCACGTCCATCATGAAGGGCGTGAACAGCTTGTTGGCGAACGCGTCGCCGATCTTGAAGAGCATGACCACCGCAATGAGGATCGCGGCGCTCGGGCTCTCGAGCAGCTCGGAAAGCGGCGCGATGACCGACTCGCGCAGCGTGCGGGGCGGCGCGTGGTGATAGTCGGGCTCGGGCGCGCGCCAGCTCGCGGCGCAGAACGTCAGCATCACGACCGCGAGCACGAGGTACACGCCGCGCCAGCCGATGTAGTCGGCGGCCGCCAGCGCGAACGCGGCGGCCAGCCACGCGGCGGTGCGGTAGCCGAGATTGCTGGCGGCGGCGGCCGGGCCGCGCTCGCTCGGCAGCGACACATCCGTGCGCCAGGCGTCGATGGCGATGTCCTGGGTCGCCGAGCAGAACGCGATGCCGAAGGCGCACAGCGCCATGGCCCCGAGGCCCAGCGCGGGATCCTGCAGCCCGAGGAGCGCGATCGCGGCCGCGAGCCCGAGCTGCATGGCGAATGCCCAGCCGCGGCGCCGGCCGAGGAAAGGGAGCGGGAAGCGATCGATGAGCGGCGCCCACAATGGCTTCAGCAGATAGGGCAGCGCCACGTAGGACATCACGCCGATGGTGGTGTTGCTCAGGTGGGCGTCCTTGAGCCACCCCTGTAGCGCGCTCTCGGTGAGCTGATTGGGGAATCCCGACGCCGCCCCGAGCGCGAGTATCGCGAGCATCTTCGGGCTCGCGAGCAGCTGCGCGAGCGGAGTCCGCCGCTCCGCCTGCCCTGTGCTCACAGCTCGTAGTCCATGGTGAGCGGTGCGTGATCCGAGAAGCGCTTCGCCCTGTATATGGAGGCCGAGCGTGCCCGGCCCGCGAGCGATCCGCTCACCACCTGGTAGTCGATGCGCCAGCCGACGTTGTTCGCGCGCGCCTGCCCGCGGTTCGACCACCAGGTATAGAGGTCGGGTCCCGGACGCACCTCGCGGAAGGCGTCCACATAGCCCGCCGGACCGAACAGGGTGTCCATCCAGGCGCGCTCCTCGGGGAGGAACCCGGAATTTTTCTGGTTGGAGCGCCAGTTCCTCAAGTCGATGGGGCGGTGCGCGATATTCCAGTCGCCGCTCAGGATGCAACGCCGGCGGCTGCGCTTCAGGCGCGCCAGATGTGGCATGAAGGCCTCCATGAAGCGGTACTTGGACGCCTGGCGGGCGGGGCCCGCCGAGCCCGACGGCAGGTACAGCGATACCACCGACAGGTCGCCGACGCGCGCCTCGAGGTAGCGGCCCTCACGGTCGAACTCCGCCGTCCCGAAGCCACGGATGACGCGGTCGACTTGATGGCGGGTGTAGAGCGCAACCCCGGCGTAGCCCTTGCGCTCGCCCTCGCAGAAGAAGCTCCGGTAGCCCGGCAGCGCCACGTCGTGGCCGCTGAGCTGCTCCTCCTGGCAGCGCGTCTCCTGCAGGCAGATGAAATCGGCCCGCTGGCGGCGCAGCCAGCGGAACAGTCCCTTGGCCGCCGCCGAGCGGATGCCGCAGACGTTGACGGTGATCACGCGCAAGCCGAACAATGATATGACATGCAGGAATACCAGCTCACCTTCATCGAGCTCGCGCTCGCGCGCGAGGCGCTGCGCTTCGGGCAGTTCCGCCTGAAGTCGGGCCGCGACAGCCCCTACTTCTTCAACGCGGGGCTCTTCAGCGACGGGGAAGCCGCCGAGGTGCTCGGCCGTTGCTACGCGGCAGCCATCGTGCGCTCAGGGGTCGAGTTCGACATGATCTTCGGCCCCGCCTACAAGGGCATCCCGCTCGCCACCGCCACCGCCATCGCCCTCGCGGCGCATCACGGACGCAGCGTCCCGTACGCCTTCAATCGCAAGGAGGCCAAGGCGCACGGCGAAGGCGGCGTGGTGGTCGGCGCGCCGCTGCACGGGCGCGTGCTCATCGTCGACGACGTGATCACCGCCGGCACCGCGGCGCGCGAGTCGCTCGATCTGATCCGGGGCGCCGGCGCCGAGCCGGTGGCCCTGGCACTCGCGCTCGATCGCGAGGAGCGCGGCCTCACGGACGCGAGCGCCGTGCAGGAGCTCGAGCGCGCCGAGGGCGTGAAATGTGTGAGCATCATCACACTCTCGGGCCTCATCGAGGCCCTCACCGCGCCTGCGGGCGCCCGGCCGCGCGTAACTGCCGAGCAGCTCACGGCGCTCGAGGCCTATCGGGAGCGTTACGGCGCGCGTTGAGGCTTGCCAGCACCGCGGGCGCGGCAGAAGATAAGGCTCATGTCGGTCTCATTGCCGCGCTCGACACTGGTGGCACTGCTCGCTGCGTTGGCCGCGGGCGGTGCGCTCGCCGCCCCTTCCGCTAAATCACCGGCGAGCGGCACTCACACGACCATGTACCGCTGGGTCGACGATCAGGGCGTCGTCCACTACGGCGACCAGATCCCGCCTGAGTACGCGGGCAAGGACCGGGAGCTCATGAATGCGCAGGGCGTGCCGGTCAAGCACTTTGACGCGAAGAAAAGCCCCGAGCAGGCCGCCGCCGAGGCCCGCGACCGTGAGGCGGTGATCAAGCAGAAGCAGCACGAC
>Ga0335079_10002504_pt1 | contig 21203 bp, 19 predicted proteins | sample Lox_Sample_33_FD_206719 | JGI IMG/M metagenome (GOLD analysis project Ga0335079, IMG submission 206719) | Soil microbial communities from Loxahatchee National Wildlife Refuge, Florida, United States - Lox_Sample_3.3 | ecosystem: Environmental > Terrestrial > Soil > Wetlands | place: USA... | reverse complement strand
GTCATGGCTGGACCTGCTCACCAACAGGAAGTATCGCTCATCGGATACGCTTTCTCTCGATCCCCGATCGGGCGTGATTCTCTTCACTCAAAAAGGAATGTAATATGAGATCATTGTGCTTACTTCTTCTCACATTTATTGCACCGGGCTTACTCCTGGCGGCCGACAGCGTGGATGTCTATTTCACCTACAAGTCGAACAGCAGTCCGACGAACGTGTATCTTCCGGGCGAATTCAATAACTGGGCGAATAATTCGGGTGGCGTCATATCACCCAATCCATTGTGGAACATGACCTATGATAATACGAACCACCTCTGGTACAAGACCGTGCGCCTGCAGGTCGGCGGTGCACCCACCGGCGGAGTTCATGGTGCGTATCAATATAAATTCAACGAGAACGGTTGCAGCAGCTGCTGGACCAACGATCCTCTGAACCAGCATGTCAATGCGGCAGACAACAGTAATTCGTTCGTCTACATCAAGGATCCTACGATCTTGCATCTCTTGCCGAACCAGCGGAATCCCATCATCAATACTTCCTTTCCGACAATTTCGGCGTACATCTTTCCGAAAGTCGGATCGACGGTAGATACCTCAACGCTCGCTGTCTCTATTGATGGAGTATTGACCGCTGGACTGGGAGTTCAATATAACTTTGCTACGAGTCTCTTCGCGTATACACCGGCTTCACCTCTGCCGAATGGTGGTCATACCGTGATTCTCTTCGCGGGCGCCAATGCTGATACTGTGACATTCACCACCCACGGAGGATTCATCCAGGTTCAGAATGAGTTTCCGTTTACAACCTGGAAGCCCTCGTGGACACTGAACGGCATCATTAACGACAGCTCGATCACTCAGGCGAAGATCGTGCGCAATGGCACCGACACATTTTCGATTGCAGTCTCTCAGGCCCAGTTCTCCGCCTCCATCCCGCTGGTTGAGGGGGTGAACAGTCTCGTTGCGGTTGCAGACTCCCAGGGTTTGCCGAGAGCTTCTTCAGCAGTGACGTACACCCGAAGAGTCAATCATAGTCCGTGGGCTCAGATTGTCGTGCAGGATACCAGCGGTGGAAATATTACGCTGAGCGCGACTTCGAGTACTGACCCCGATTCGAACCAGTCGAGTACACTGACGTATCTGTGGTCTGTAGACCCCGCGAATCCGACCGCGGTCGGAGGCGGAGTGGACGGCTCAACGGCAGGGCAGGTGACATTTCCGACTCCATCAACGCCCGGCGAATACTACTTCGGGCTCATTGCAACCGATCTGAATGGTAACAAAGATACGACGAGAAATTATTTCACAGTGAACGGCAACAATACGATTACCATCCCTCAAATCCAGAATAATCCGGAATGGGCAAAGGAAGCGAGGATTTATTTTCTTTTTCCGAAGGCGGCATCAGCCGCAGGAACGCTCAATGCGTCAGCGGCACTCCTGCCGTACATCAAGCAGATGGGATTCAGCGTCGTCTGGCTTATGCCGATTATGAAGAATGCGTACCCGATCGACAATAATTATGGCCCGGGTTATAATATTGTGGATTTCTACAATGTTGCTCCTGAGTATGGCACGAATCAGGATTTTGCCAATTTCATGACCCAGGCACACTCTCTGGGTCTGCATGTCATTCTCGATATCACACCGAATCATTCCAGCCGTTTCCATCCATGGTCGGCGGACGCTCATACGTTTGGAGTCAACTCGCCGTACTGGGGATGGTATGAGCACCAGGAAATCACATCCAATACGAACGAGCTCGGGGACTGTCTCGATGCCAACAACTTCAACTATTACTGTGGGTTCAGCGATCAGCTCCTTAATCTGAACTGGAAGGATGTCGATATGCAGACGGAGATGATCAATACGTACAGGTATTGGATCAAGAAATACGGGGTTGATGGATTCCGGTTCGATGTCTACTGGGGTCCGCACCGGCGATATGGCGAACAGTATATGGGAATGCCGGTGCGTGATGCGTTGAAACATATAAAGCCCGATATCCTCCTGCTCGCGGAGGATGACGGCACCGGTGCTGGTACCGAAGCAATTTACGCCGATTATTCGAACGGCGGTATCAGCGGAGGAGTAGATGCATCGTACGACTTCAATCTCTATTTCAACGCGATTGAAAATTTCGGATTCACGAACGCGCAGATACAGAATCTCAATACGGATATTCAGAACGGGGGGTTTTATCCGGGGGTTGATGCGCTGTACATGCGTTTCATGGAGTCGCAGGATCAGGACCGGATCGTCTATTTCTATTCCAACAATTTCGCGATTGATGCAACTACGACATTCGAGAGAACCATGCCGATGGCGAGTGTCCTGTTCACCATACCCGGGGTGCCAATGGTCTGGAACGGACAGGAAGTGGGGTTCGGATATGGAATCGGCGGTGCAAAGGAAGCCCGCGACCGAAGCGTGATTAACTGGAATTACCAGGGCAAGACACTCTTGTCGCCGCATTATCAGAAACTTGCAAGTATCAGGGCGCAATTCCCGGCATTTACGCAGCATAAACAGGACACGAACGGTGACGGGCAGGTAAACGCATCGGACGCCTCGGATTTTGTCAGCGTCACATGCTCGAATCCGATCATGTATGCCTTTGCGAGGCCATTCACCGATCAAAACGGTCTGACGGTTGTGAATTTTTCCGGGTCTGAGCAGTCAGCGTACCTGAATTTCCTTTCAGGTTCCGGGCTGAAATTCACCGGCGGAGTACAGCCGGGGTCAACATATTACCTGAACAATCTTTATGCGAACACGCACCAGCAGATTACGGGCTCATCGCTCGATTCGGTATACATTGATCTTTCCGCATATGGAAGCGGCATCTATACCGTGTCGACAACAAGGGATTCCGTGACCATCAGCAACCCGATTCTCTCGGTTCAGGAAACGGGGCCCAAAGAGCTCCCGAGAGAGTTTTCCCTGCATCAGAACTATCCCAACCCGTTCAATCCATCAACCGTTATCCGGTTCGATGTGCCGAAGAGATCTGCTTTGAGTTTGAAGATCTATGATGTTATCGGGAGGGAAATTGCCACACTCGCTGCCGGCGAGTACGTCCCCGGCAATTACCAGGTGACGTGGAATGCAGGGAATGTTCCGAGCGGAGTCTATTTTTACCAGCTCACCACTTCTTCGGGGAGATTAGTGAAGAAGATGTTGCTCGTTCGGTAGAGCTTGTTGGAGACGGTGATTGTCACTGGTGCCCGATGTTTTTGGAATCGGGCACCGGCATTTCCGAGGTGTCAGAACAGAGTGTAGATGAAGGGCGCGAGTGCGGATCCTTGCGTCAGAATGAGGATCAGTCCCATGAGGACGAGAACCAGAATAATCGGTCCGATCCACCATTTTTTCTGCGTTTTCATGAATGCCCAAAGTTCTCCGAAGATGGAAAATTTTGAGCGTAAATCCCTGAGCCATTTCATAGCTTGCTGATCTCCTGAGTACCTGCCTTAGTCGAGTTCATAGGCTTTCTGCCACGATGTATCCTTCACACCTGCCGGGATGGAGCGCTTTTCAACAAGATACGAACCGAGCACCAAATAATCCATGTCCGTGCGCATGAAGCATGTGAGCGCATCTTCCGGAGTGCAGACGATCGGTTCACCCCGTACATTGAATGAAGTATTGATCAGAACCGGGCAGCCGGTCTGCCGCTCGAACTCTCCAATCAGATCATAATAGAGCCCGTGCTGCTTTCTGGATATGGTTTGTAGGCGGGCCGAACCGTCGACGTGGGTGACGGCAGGTATCGTTCTCCGGTCATCGCGAACCTGTGCGACGAACAGCATGAAGGGACTCGGCCTGTCGAAATCGAAGTACTCCCCGAGGCGATCCTCCAGGATGGTGGGGGCAAAGGGGCGGAAGCTCTCCCGAAACTTGATCTTCAGGTTCACTCTCTTCCAGTTCTCCGGATTTCGCGGGTCTGCAAGGATGCTTCTGCTCCCGAGTGCACGAGGGCCGTATTCCATTCTTCCCTGAAACCAGCCGACGACATTCTGTTCCGTCAGCAGCCGTGCGACGGTCGAAAGAAGTTCGTTCCGGTCGAGCTTCTTCGCCGAAAGGTGGTGTTCACTGAGAAAGCTTTCGAGGAAATTGTCGTCGTATGACGGGCCCAGAAATGCATGATCCATTGAAGGAGGGCGGGGGTTCCCCAAAATCGTATTATAGATGTAGTACGCAACGCCGAGTGCGCCCCCCGCGTCGCCCGCGGCAGGTTGTACGAAAATATTCTTGAACGGAGTTTGTGCGAGCACCTTGCTGTTGGCGACGCAATTCAACGCAACGCCTCCTGCCATACAGAGATTTGAGAGGTTGGTCTCACGATGAAGATGGTTGGCAATCCGGACCACGACTTCATCGGTAACCTTCTGGAGGCTTGCAGCGAGATCCTTATGGAATTGAGTCATCGCCGATTCCTGCTCGCGCCGGGGTTGACCGAATAAACGCGCGAACTTCCTTCCCGTCATTGTTAATGCCCGGTCGTAGACGAAATAATCCATGTTGAGCCGGAAGCTCCCGTCATCTTTGACGTCGATGAGGTGCTTCATGATCGTGTCGTAATATTTTGGGTCCCCGTACGGCGCAAGGCCCATGACCTTATACTCCGCGCTGTTGACTTTGAACCCAAGATAGTAGGTGAATGCGGAGTAAAAGAGGCCAAGCGAGTGCGGAAAATGTATCGTCTTCAGAAGCTCCACAGATGTGCCGCGACCAATCCCGTATGTTGTCGTATCCCATTCGCCAACGCCGTCGAGTGTGAGAATTGCCGCCTCTTCAAACGGTGAAACGAGAAACGCGCTGGCTGCATGTGAGACGTGATGTTCTGAAAACAGGATGGGACCCTCGTATTCGAGCTTCTTGCGGATAGTCTGGGGAGTCCACATTTTTTCGTTCAGCCACACTGGCATTGCCTTGAAAAAAGAAGGAAAACTCCGCGGCCAGGTCGCAAGATACGTCTGAAGGATCCTGTCGAATTTGGTCATCGGCTTATCATAAAAGCCGATATAATCGAGATCGGATATGCTGATCTTCCCCTCGCGGAGGCAATATTCAATCGCATGTTCAGGAAAATCAGGATCATGCCGCTTCCTGGTGAACCTCTCCTCATGAGCGGCGGAAATGAGTTTCCCGTCCTGCACAAGTGCCGCCGCCGAATCATGATAATAACACGAGATGCCGAGGATATTCATATCTAAAATTGATGTTTTGCTTCTTCAAGTGAGTGCTTGAGAGGCACCTTGGCGATCCAGTAGGTGCCGTCTTTCTGCATCCGGCGCCGGAGAATGTCCTTGCTCATGAGCATGACGATGAGGGCAGGAATGGCAAGGACAAGAAAATAGAAGAGCGTGAGTATCACTCGGGTGTTCAGCCACCCTAACGCATGGGCAAACGCCATCCACCACGATTTGAGCTTTCGGGCGATGGTGAAGATGAGGGGTGCCTGCCGGATTTCCTGTATTGACTGATTCATTGGATATTTCAATATAGTAAGAGCGGGCCATTGAATCAAACAGAGCCGGAGGTGGTTGCATTTCTGCAAATATTGCGGTACCTTACACAAATTTAAAGAAGAATCGCCGCGGTCTCGTCAATCATACCACACTTAGTCTGCGATGAACGATAGTCGTCACCTCGAGCAGGCCCTTTCTCATCTTCAGAAGCTTCGATCATCTCCACTTGGCTCCCATGAGGATTATGCAATCCCAGGGCTTTGGCGGATTGATCAGAAGGAGAAGGGATCCGACTTCGTGAACCCGCTTGCCTATTTTGTCGAATCTCTCCGTACCATACTTGCCCGGCCTGAGGTGAAGATTGAAAGGACATCGGGGGGAGACTGGACAAAGGATGCGGTAATTTACAACGTCTTCGTGAGAACGACATGTGCCGTCGACCATGATCGAAACGGAAAACTCGATCTGCCGGTGAATAGCCAGGGGTGGCGAGAAACGGGTTCGTTCATGAAAGCATTGACGATGCTCCCGTATATAGGCTCGCTTGGTGTCAATACGATTCACCTTCTGCCGATAACCGCGATTGGATCCGATGGCAACAAGGGCACGCTCGGATCTCCGTATGCAATCAGAAATCCCTATCGCCTTGATGAACATTTGTCCGAACCCAACCTCGGCTTCGGGGTAGAAGAAGAATTCCGCCTATTTGTCGACGCGGCTCACCGGCTCGGCATGCGCGTCGTCGTCGAGTTTGTCTTTCGCACATCCTCAAAGGACGGTGATTGGGTCAGGGAACATCCGGAATGGTATTACTGGATCAAGAGCTCGGTTCACGACAGAAAAGCCGGCGACCACGATGAATCCAAATACGGGAATCCAATTTTTACACCGGAAGAGCTCAAGACTATTCTGGAAGCGGTCGAAGAGCACCGGTTGAAGAACCTTATCCCGCCGCATGAATCCTACCGTTCGATGTTTTTGCCGGCACCCCGGAACGATGCGGTCCGGCTCGAGAAGGGAAAATATAAGGGGGTTTCGGGTGGTGAAGAAGTGCGCATCCCGGGGGCCTTCGCCGACTGGCCTCCGGACGACTCCCAGCCGCCGTGGGGAGATGTCACGTACCTTAAGATGTACGATCATCCGGATTTTAACTATATCGCGTATAACACGATACGAATGTATGATGAGGCGCTGACAGTTGAGAAGAACATTAAGCGATCCCTCTGGGATACGATCGCCGAGATCATTCCTCATTATCAGAAAGAGTTCGGCATCAACGGTGTGATGATTGATATGGGACATGCCCTTCCGATGGAGTTGAAGAAACGTATGATCGGGCAGGCAAGGAGCATCGACCCGGATTTTGCGTTTTGGGATGAGAACTTCTCCATCAGCGAACGCAGCGTTCGGGAGGGATATAACGCGGTGATTGGATACCAGTGGAGCGATCAGCATCATCCTGCAAAATTCAAGTCAATGCTTCAACGATTTGCGACGGAGGGATTTGCTCTTCCGTTCTTTGCGACTGCCGAAAGTCACAATACTCCCCGTGCAGCGGCCCGCGAGGGAGGGCTGGTCTATTCTCGGTATGCGTGGGCAATCAGCAATTTCATCCCTGCGATCCCGTTCATCCACTCGGGATTTGAAATTGGCGAGACATTCCCGATCAATACGGGTCTGGATTTCACAAGGGACGAGCTGAAAAAGCTCCCTTCGGAAAAGCTTCCACTGTTCAGTGAGTATGCCTATCGCTGGGATGCCGACAAGAACATTGTCGACTGGATCAGAAAAGTCGCTTCGGTCCGGAACCGATATCGGGATTGTATTATCAACAGTTCGAAGGACTCGTTCGTTTGGCTGGAAACGAGTGATGAGAACGTGTTCGCGTTTGTTCGGCAGGATCCGGACCGGAAAACGCGATTGCTGATCGTCGGAAACATGAATATGAAGAAATCTGTCACAGGAACGATTCCTGTCGAGAACCCCGGCGCATCGTTGCAGGACTTGCTGGAAGGAGGCACCTGCGCGGTTTCAGGAAAGGGAGTCGAAGTGAAGTTGAATCGTGGGCAAGTGGCGGTCTTCCGGCTATGAAAATTCGCGCAGCTCTTATATTCCTGATGGGCATGCTCCTGGTTTCATGCGCCCCGAAGCGCGATCCTAAACGGATCGTTATCTGGCATCAGATGCGTGTCGACGAACGCGTCATCCTGGAAAAACAGATGAACCGATATATGTCGATTCATCCGGATGTGCATCTCGAAGCGATTTATAAGGAAACAGAGGAGTTACGTTCAGGTTTCATCATCGCCGCAATTGCAGGCCAGGGCCCTGACCTCGTCTACGGACCTTCGGATCAGGTCGGCCCGTTCCAGGTGATGAACATTATCAGGCCGATGGAAAACCTCTTCGATACGTCGTGGTTGAATTCCTTTACACCAAAGGCACTCACATGGTATAAGGGTCATTTGCTGCAGATCGCCGATAAGCTGGGAAATCATCTGACGCTTGTGTACAACAAGAAGTACGTGCAGAAACCCCCTGAGACGGATGAGGAACTTATCGCACTTTGCCAGAAGCTCACTGTTGATAGAGAGCGGTACGGACTGGTCTGGAACTACACCGAGCCATTTTTCTTTGTCCCGTTCATGAGCGGTTTTGGCGGCTGGGTGATGGATGACAGCGGGAGGCCGACGCTCGACAACCGCGGTGTCATTGATGGATTGAAATTTATCCGCGACCTCAGGGACAAGTATAAGGTTATTCCGGCGGAAGCGGATTATAATATCGCCGATGCACTCTTCAAGGATGGGAAAGCGGTGATGATTATCAACGGAGACTGGTCTTGGTCGGGGTACCGGAAAGCGGGAATCGATATCGGTGTTGCCCCGCTCCCGAAGATCACCAAGACCGGGCTCTGGTGCGCACCGATGGTATCCCCGAAGGGTTATTCGATCAACAGGAATGTCCCGGAGGAGAAGATCCCTCTCATCGTGGATGTGCTGAAGTTCCTCCTCTCTCCGGAAAATCAGCTTGAAACCGCAAAAGTGCTGAGCACGATGCCGACGCGCGTCTCATTGTACTCTGATCCGTACATCGAAAATGATGAAATCCTCAGGAATTCCAGGCTGCAAATCGATCGCGGAAGGGCGATGCCGGTGGTCCCGGAACTGCGCGCAATTTGGGATGCCATGCGGCCGAATTATCAGGCAGTCCTTGGAGGTGTGAAGAGCCCTGAAGATGCAGCACGCGATATGCAGACCCTCGCATTACAAAAGATACAGGAAATGAATGAATAAGCTTTACCGCAAAATATTCATCGTGATCTTTGTCGTTCCTTCGTTCCTGATTCTGATCGGGGTGGTCTTCTATCCGTTTCTCTACAATGTGGTGATCTCGCTTTCGAACATGAACCTTCGCCACATTACGGACTGGCACCTCATCGGATTCAACCAGTACCAGAAAGTCTTCACAGAACCGACGGAGCCGAGCTTCTATAATATCTTTGTGAAGACCATCATCTGGACCGTGGCGAATGTCTTTTTCCATGTGGTGATCGGCGTGTTTCTGGCGTTGATCCTCAACCAGAGCATTCGGGGAAAGTCCGTGTATCGGACGCTTCTCATCCTTCCCTGGGCAATTCCGCAGTACATCGTTGCGTTAACCTGGCGCGGCATGTTCAATTACGAATATGGATCGATTAATCTCGTGCTGACGAAATACCTGCATCTTCCCGCCGTAGAGTGGTTGAAAAATCCCACGGAGGCGTTCCTGGCGTGTATACTCACAAACGTCTGGCTCGGTTTTCCGTTCATGATGGTAGTAGCGCTGGGAGCATTGCAGAGCATTCCGCATGAGTTATATGAAGCAGCGGATATTGACGGCGCTTCCTGGTTCTACAAGCTCAAGAATATTACGTTGCCACTAATCAGGCCCGTCATGATTCCTGCGATCACACTCGGTATCGTCTGGACATTCAACAATCTGAACATTATCTGGCTGGTCAGTAATGGGGGAGAGCCGTCGGACAGCACGCATATTCTCGTATCCTTTGTCTACAAGGCGGCGTTTAACCTCTACCGCTACGGGTATGCCGCAGCGCTTTCCATGGTCATTTTTGCTGTTCTGCTTCTCCTGAGTCTGACGTTCATGAAGAAAACCAAAGCCACGGAGGCAGCATATTGATGATCCTCGAGTATTGCCGGACGGGAATGGTATGAAGAAGATCGGTAAAAAATCTCTTCAGCGGCTGGCATCACATTTCGTGCTGGTACTGTTCAGTATTATTGCAGTTTATCCGGTCCTGCAGGTCGTGACAATATCACTCAGGCCAGCAGACAAGCTTCTTTCGACTTCATTGGAAATCATACCTCAGGGTGCGACGTTCAGATCGTATATCAAGCTCTTTACCGAGCAGCCGTTCCTGCTCTGGCTGCGAAATAGTGCGGCTATTTCATTGACTGTTACTCTGACGGGTGTTGTGCTGGCCGCGATGGCTGGGTATGCGTTTTCCCGGTTCAGCTTCGTGGGGAAGAAGATGGGGCTTCTCAGCCTCCTGCTGACTCAGATGTTTCCCGCAACGATGCTCCTTCTGCCCCTGTACATCATGCTGATCTATCTTGGGCTGATCAATACGTATCTGGGAATTATCATCACGTATACAGCAACAGCGTTGCCATTCTGTATCTGGACTATGAAGGGATATTATGACACGATCCCGACGAGTTTGGAGGAAGCGGCCCGCATTGATGGATGTAATCAATTCGAAGCATTCTATAAAGTGATTCTGCCTCTTGCGGCACCTGCGTTGGTGATTACGGGGCTCTTTTCATTCATGACGGCATGGGCGGAATATATCGTTGCCGCCCAGATCCTGCAGGATACGGAATTATGGACACTCCCGCTCGGGCTCAAATCATTTGAAGCTAATATGTCGACGGAGTGGGGCTTGTATGGTGCGGCATCACTTCTCGTCATGATTCCGGTCGTCATTCTTTTCCTGATTCTCTCCAGATGGCTGGTGTCGGGGCTTACCTTGGGGAGTGTAAAGGGCTAAGGCTCGCATACCCTCTTTGAATCTTTAACACCTCCTTGGGACCGCCCCTCGCTCCATTCTGCTCCCGCCATGCTCCCGAATTCCAACTCTCAAGTAAGTGATATCTTTGAGTCGACTGATTGTGCCAGGCGCGATTAGTCGTTGGGTATTAGTTAGATGACTGGCGATGACTGCTTGGAATGTTTCTCGTGGTGTCTGGATTGGATTTGAGTTCCTCTATCTAATCTGATAGGACCTGATTATTGTTGAAATGAATTCACCTAGTATCACAATTTATATAGATGTTATCGTGATTAATTAAACTTATTTATTGAATTTATTCTGCGTTGAAGAAGAAGCTTTGGTGATCTAACACTGGCGTATTATGCGAAGGAGGAGTTCATTCAGATTCCTGGCCCGGAAAACGTCCGCTGGTTGGTTATGAGAGTTGCATTATTTTGAATCTGAGTTTTTTGGATTTTTCCCGCTGGAATTCCAAAATGCTCCCGGAGCACATGAAGGTCGTAACCAAAAGGGGAGAGAAGTGTTTCAACGGCCTTGAGCAAGAATTCCGTATACTTCTCGATGTCGTATCCGTCTTCCGGTCGATAGGTCATCAGACTCCTGGCTTTCTGAGGATCCCGTTTGCCGCTCTGATCGATAATCACATATTCGATCTGTTCTCCCGGCTGAAGATGAATTCCATAGTGAGCCAGCTCTTTTACCACCATCGCGTTGAGACTGTTGTGGACGTACTGTTCGGCCTCTTTTTGGATTCTCCGTCGAACGATCAGCTCGTGGGGATTAACACGCCCGGAACGAAGCTCCCGAATATAGAAAAGTGATTCCTGGAGGAGGGCAGGAATAGCACTCCGGACATCGCCAATGGTTTCAGCTTCCGAGAGCATTCGCAAGAGTTCTTTCTGAACATACTGAATAAAAAACGGAACGTCCTTTCTCCGCGCCTCGATCCCGCGCATCTTGATATCGCCGTGCCTGTACCATCCGACATATTTCCCTGAAGTGGGTATCCCGGCATCCGTCTTGGAGCTGGGGAAGAGTATCCAGCGATAGATTCCTTCAAGTGAAATTGGTACCCCGACGGCACTTTTGATCTCTTCACACAACTCCTTGTAATCCTGCTCGGTTGCACCGCTCTTCTTCAACCATAAACAATCAATGATCGCATGAACAAGATGGTACCCTCTTTCTTCGGCGATCTCTTTGGCGGTGAGGAGAGCCTCGCGGGAAAAAGCGTTGACGGATTCATGCGCTTCGATTCTTCCGAAACGGGCATTTTTATATCCTAAATACCCGAAACAGGTAACGAGCATCCACTTCAGTGCGTTCTGGCGCCGATCGTATTTCTGATATTCCTGACGTGTTGTTGCCTTGTTCCGCCGCTGTTTGTAATACGCGCGCTTCTCAATGACCGGTCTCAATGTCGTGGGAACAATCCCCCGGCGCTTCTCGCAAATACTGTAACCAAGTTCCGGAACAACATGATTTTGACAGCAGTTACAGTTGATCGTTTCAGGACTAATATTATGGACTTCCATCAGACTTGGATACATGCTTGCAAAGTCGAGCTCGGCAACATTTTCATGATATCCGAGCTCGGGCAGAAAAACGAGTCCGCCTCTGTCGCTGAGCAAAAGATCATCGGCGGTCTTAAAATCTTCACCTTCTTTTTTTTCCGCCGGGATGAGGATATTATTGCGATAGGCATAGCTCATCTGCATGCTGGCAAGCCCGGTACCGATTGAAGACCGGGATTGTTTCTGCATCGGAATTTGAGCCAAACGCGCAATTTCGACATTTCCCTCAAGATCCGATTCTTCCATGAAGAAGCTGTTCTGATTATCGACATGCCACCGTCCGGCCAGCATGAATGCTCCATCGCGATGCATGACCTGACCATAGGTCCAGTAGCTTCGTTCCTTCGTGAGGAAATAGCCGTTCGACTCATCTCTGTTGAGAGAAAGGGGAACGCCGTAACGTTGTGATGCTCCCGCAAGGGTTGGAAGGAGTGTGGCGTCTCCCCAGGAGGTCAGAATGACGTCCGGATCGTAATGATAGAGGTACCAGTTGAGTGTTTCGAGCACATCCGTCGGGTCGTTTTGTTCGAGACTGTGGGCCGTTCCATCGTACACAATCTGAAGCTCGAGGCGTTTATGGAATTTTGTGGAACATCCGCCCGCTATGTTCTCGAGTTTCATGATTCTGAGGGAGGGAACAGTATACTCTATGCTGTCGAACGAATCTTCCAGAAAGATTTCTTCCAGCAGGGACTCCGCAGTCACGGAAAATCTGCAGCGGGCAAGCGGAAAAAGCTGATGTTCGTACAGATACATCTGGGCTACGGGGATATTGCTGTTGTAGAAGACAAAATGGGGAAAGAACTTCTGCAACGACCAGACGCACGGGTTCAACTGGAGGGGATCGTGTACGGTCAATGCCGCGACATTCCACTCTTCTCCGCTGAAGAGCTCACGTTTCCGGCATGCCGAGAGAGTAACCGGCAGGCGAAGCTTCTGAACGAGTGCCGGGAGCCGTTTGCTGTCGGCGGCATCGAGATGGAGATAGAACACGGGTCGGAACGGATGGAAATACGCATGGGCTTCTCCGTTGTCATCGATGATCCAGACGCGCATGCCGTGCTGTACGGGATAGGCGTCAAAGAACCAGCCGGGGATGGTCCGTGTGGTGTCAGGCATGGGGCGGCGATTCCTCGATGCTGATGGTATCCTGAGAAGGAAGCTCATGAATACGGAGCTGCCGTTCGAGCTGCTTGATCTTTTTATACTGTTCCAGAAGCATTGCCATAAAAATTGTTTCCAGCGGAACGGCATGGGCAAGGTAGGCACTTGCCGCCAGGTGAATTTTCGGCGCACGCCAGAGCTCGTCGAACAGCATCTGGTCTTCGATCCTGAGCCCCCGGCGGAATTTGGTCCATGCCTCCTTGTTTTTGTCGATAATCAGTGTGAAGGTATCATTGTTCCTGCCCATGGGAGGTTCCTTTCTTCAGAGAGATGTCCTTCGGGATGGATTGCAAGAACATGATGTGCCGCTTCATGGAGGAGCGTAAACAGGTGTTCTTTCCCCGGCGGGGGATGTTCGACAAGAACGCCGGCGATGAGAACATGAACGTTCCGCGCCACAAGCTGCCGGAGTGTGCAAAGAATACGGCGAATGCTCTCCCGGCATTCTGCAGGGCGGATCTGGTCGTCGTAAAAGGTATCGAGAAGATCCAGGATGATGACGCTGCGGCAGTGTGTCGAAGCAATGAAGGGAGGAAGTTTGGTGGTGATTGCCGCTTCCGTTTGAAATGCCGTAAACGACCGGGTAAGATACGTGCGCCGGAGTAACTGCTGGGGCGAGCAGGAAACGATTTTCGCAAGTTCTGCAAGGACATAGCTGTTAAACTTCATTCCTCCATCGATAACGGCGACGGGCTTCCCGGTGGCGCTTCCCAGTGCCAGCCCGAGGAGATAACAGGTTGAATGTCCGTGGAGGAGGTGCAGCTGTGCCGGCCTGTCCCGGAATGCCTGAAGCGTTGTCGTAAATCCCGGAATATCCTGCAGCGGGGTTCCTGTGTCCTGCCGATGATGCATGCCGATGAAGAGGATTGTTTGCTGAAAATACGATACGACAAATTTGTCTTATTGTCAAGAGTAAAATGATAAAAATGTCGTCTCTATGCCGGTTTTGCGCGGCCGCACAGAAACTTGACTTTTTCCTTCCAATGTCTTATTATGGTAAAGTTTATTTGATAATTACCTTACTTATTTAATTTTTAATTCGATTATCCTTACTTAAGTCAAGCCCATGATTGACGCGATCGATCGCACGATCCTTGAAATCCTGCAGAAAAACGGGCGTACCCGGCGCAATGACCTCGCCGAGCAGGTCGGACTTTCCCTCCCGAGCGTCAGCGACCGTCTGCGGAAGCTCGAGGAGAACGGCATCATCACGTCGTACGCTGCCATCGTTAATCCCCGAAAGCTCGGAAAAGATATCACCGCCTTTATCATGGTCACCATCGACACCTCGAAACATTATCATAACTTCGTCGAACACGCGAACGCTCTCGAAGAGATCCTCGAATGCCACGCCATTACCGGAGAGGGCTCTCATGTTCTCAAGATCCGGACGGAAAATACCTCCACGCTCGAACGCCTCCTCGCAAAAATCCAGTCATGGCCCGGCGTTACCGGCACCCGCACTCATCTCGTTCTCTCGACATCAAAGGAATCGTCTGTTATCTCATTCACTCATTCTAAATCATAACATGGAAGGAATGTTCAATGGCTAAGAAAGTTTCCCCCGCCGCCGGTGTGCCAACGGCAAAGGAAATACTGCAACGGATCAAGTCCGAAGGCGTCCAGTTCGTCCAGCTGCAGTTTACGGATCTCAACGGTCTGCTCAAGGGAGTCACGATCCCTGTCTCCAAGGTCGAGGACGCACTGGAGGACGGTCTGTGGTTCGACGGATCTTCGATCGAGGGGTTTACACGAATCTTCGAAAGCGACATGTACCTCAAACTGGATACGCAGACGTATTCCGTGATTCCCTGGACCAGGTCGGGCAGCAGCCAGGCCGTGGTTGCGCGTTTCATGTGCGATGTCTACATGCCCGATGGGAAGCCGTTCGAGGGAGACCCCCGGTTCATTCTCAAACAACAGCTCGCCCGTGCGCGCAAAATGGGGTTCGTCTACAACGTCGGTCCCGAGCTCGAATTCTTCCTCTTCCGGAAAGAGAACGGCCGTCTTGAGCCGTTGCCGCACGATACGGCGGGGTATTTCGATCAGACAACAGACCTTGCCATGGAAATACGCCAGGAGATGACTGAAATGCTTCGCGGATTCGGTATCGACGTCGAAGCACTGCATCATGAGGTTGCTATCGGCCAGCACGAGATCGATTTCCGGTACGGAAACGCCCTGACAATTGCCGATCAGGCATCCACGCTGAAGTTTACCCTTAAGTATGTTGCGGCCCATAATAACCTCCACGCTACGTTCATGCCCAAGCCGATTGCCGGCATCAACGGTTCCGGTATGCACGTGCACCAGAGTCTTTTCGCTCCGGATGGAAAGAATCTCTTCTTTGATCCCAAAGATGAGTATCATCTTTCGAAGCTGGCGAAGTCGTTCATCATGGGGCAGCTGATGCATATTAAGGGAATGAATGCAATCCTGAATCCGACCATCAATTCGTACAAGCGGCTTGTGGTCGGATATGAGGCACCGGTCTACATCGCCTGGGGTCAGCGGAATCGATCAGCGCTCATCCGGATACCCCGCTATACGCCTGGCCGCGAGAAAGCCGTACGCGCCGAGCTTCGCTGTCCCGACCCGACCGCAAATCCGTATCTGGCGTTCGCGGTGATGCTTGCTGCCGGTCTCGACGGGATCGAAAAGAAATTGGTGCCGCCGGCTCCGGTCGAGGAGAATATCTTCGAATTCACCGACGAAGAAGCGAGAAAGCGCAAGATCGGGGTTCTCTCAAAAGATATTTCTGAGGCGCTCGATAATCTCGAGAAGGATAGTGTCATCCGCGGCGCTCTCGGAGAATTCGCATTCGGAAAACTGAAAGAGCTGAAGAACCAGGAGTGGGACAGTTATCGTCTGCAGGTTTCTGCCTGGGAAATCGATCAGTATCTCGAAAAGTACTGACCGTTTCAACTCTTTCCACATCTCTGCTCTGCCTGCCTCGTGCAGGCAGAGCATTTTTTTTCTTATTTGAGATTAAAATGGAAGTTTAGTATTTTTAGCGACATGAATCATACCTCCGTCACGCACTCGATCGAACAGCGCACGGCTCTGGTCACACTGAACGTTCCTCAACGGCGCAATGCTCTCGATGAGGCGATGATGCGCGAGCTCACCGATCTTCTCGGTTCACTCAATCGCCAGAATGCGGTGCGCGTAGTGGTGCTGACGGGATCAGGGACCTCGTTTTGCTCCGGCATGGACCTCGATTATCTTCAGAAGTATTCTCAGCTTGGTCAGGAGGAGAACCTGGAAGATGCGCGGACATTCCTCAAGCTCCTCCAACTCATCACGGAAATGCGGAAGCCGGTTATCGCCATGGTCAACGGCCCCGCTCTTGGCGGTGGATGCGGTATTGCCGCGGCGTGCGATTTTGTTCTGGCTGCCCGATCTGCGGCAAAACTCGGTGTTCCCGAAGTTCGCCTTGGGTTTGTTCCCGCAATTATTCTGTTTTTTCTCATCCGCCGCATGGGGAATGGTGCTGCACGGGAATTTGTACTTCGGGGAGACATCCTCAATGCCGAATCCGCACAGTCGAAAGGCCTCGTGACACAGATCGTTGAAGACGGGGAGCTCCGGTCGGCCACTCTCGCGTTTGCAGAGACGCTTGCGGCAACGACAAGCCCTTCGTCCATCGCCTTGACTAAGGATTTATTCAACCGCTTTCATGAAATGAGCACGCGGGATGCCCTGGAGTACGCCGCAAATCTCAATGCGCTCACGCGCAAGACTGAGGATTTCAAACGGGGGATACAATCATTCCTTAAGAAAGAGAAACTTCAATGGTGACGACAGCAGATTATCTGCGATCAGTTATCCGGAATGTTCCGGACTTTCCCAAGAAAGGTGTTGTCTTCAGAGATATTACGACGCTTCTGCAGGACCCGGAGGCATTTTCGAAAGCCATCGACTTGCTCTGCGAGCATTATCGCGGCCGGCAGTTTGATAAAGTGGTGAGTGTTGAATCGCGTGGTTTCATTTTCGGGAGCGCATTGGCATACCGCTTGAAAGCGGGTTTTGTTCCCGTCCGAAAACCAAAAAAACTTCCTTCGAGAACGATCCGGGAAGAATACCAGCTCGAGTACGGCACGGATTGTCTGGAAATACATGCGGATGCAGTCAGATCGGGAGAACATGTCCTCATTGTCGACGATCTCATCGCGACGGGCGGAACAATTCTCGCTGCATGCAAGCTCGTCGAACGACTAGGCGGGGTTGTCGAGAGTGTGTCGTTTCTTATCGAACTTTCCTTCCTCCACGGCAGAGAGCGGCTCGGGAAGTATGATGTGTATTCCATCATCCGGTACGACACTGAATAGGGGAGAGGAGAGAGTCAAACCGTATTACGGATCCTTATGTTGCCGAGGGCCTCTCGTTCTTACAAATGGCGAGGAGGTCGATGGAATTCGATTCGACATCCGATCGGAGAACGCGGAAATCAGTAAGACCCAGTGATGCACTTGCAATTCTCTTCACCACGCTCTTCCGCGTTAAGAACTTCCCAATTCGGTACAATGGCGAATTCTGTACGATGGTTCGCAGTATGCTGGGAGAGGCATAGCCGATTCCTGACAATTCAAAACTCGAAAAATGATCGGACAGGAGACGGTGAAACTGGGCGGCGTTCATCTCATTTGCATGAAAGGGGTTCGCATCACGTTCTGGTGTCGGGATCCGGACATTCGGTGTCGTGATGATGATCGTCCCGCCAGACACGACAGCCGTCGTGAGTTTCAGCAGAAAAAGTTCAAGATCCCGCATGTGTTCGATGACCTGGAAGGAGACCCCAAGATCGAACTCGTTTCTGAACCGGACGTCGGAGATATCCGATCGGATATATGACACGTTCGAAGCGGGAAAGTTCTTGGAGCAATATTCTATTGCTTCCGGGTCATGATCAATACCCACAACCGATTGCGCCACGTCCGACAAAATCCTGCACCCGTATCCCGTCCCGCACCCGAGATCGAGAACCCGACGGGACCGGGCATATTGCCGTGCGTATGCATACGCAAATTTGTGACGCGCAAAGACATAGCTGATCTCACCCTCCCCCGTGGGGATCATCCGTTCTCCCGTATCCTTCAATGGCATTTGACTCGACAGGTTCATACCTCTTCCGTGCAAGGTATGAAGATCCAAAAAGAGTTCCAATCGGGAGTCGAAACGAAACGGAGGGGTGAGGATTCACGAGAACTTGCCGGTGCATATGTGTCCAATTCATTGCAGTAGAGTGAATTTTGTCGTACATTAGCACGTCGAACCAGGGTACTTCCATGAAAACAATTATCGAGCCGTTCAAAATCAAGACAGTGGAGCCGATCAGGTTCACGACTTCCGCCGAACGCGAAGAAATTTTGCGGACGGCAGGATATAATCCTTTCATGATTCACGCGGATGATGTTCTGATCGACCTTCTCACCGACAGTGGTACGGCTGCCATGAGTGCAAAGCAGTGGGCGGGGATGATGGAGGGTGACGAATCCTACGCCGGCGCGCGCAGCTTCTTCCGTTTTGAGAAGATCGCCAAAGAGCTTACGGGATTCAAATATATCATCCCCACGCACCAGGGAAGAGCCGCGGAGAAGATCCTCTTCACTTTGGTAGGCGGAAAGGGGAAATTCATACCAAATAACACGCACTTCGACACCACGCGTGCAAATATCGAATACTCCGGTGCCGAAGCGTTCGATTTTCTTCTTCCTGCCGGGAAAGATCCTACTGTGATTGCCGACTTCAAAGGAAATATGGATCTCGAAACACTTGAGCAGTTTATCCGTCAGAAGGGGAAAGAGAATATTCCTCTCATCATGCTCACGGTAACAAATAACGCGGGAGGCGGGCAGCCGGTTTCCATGAAGAATATCCGGGAGACCAAAGCCCTCGCGCAGCGATATGGCATTCCCCTCTATCTCGATGCATGCCGCTTTGCGGAAAACGCGTTCTTCATAAAGAAACGTGAGCCCGGATACCAAACCCGCCCTGTTCGTGAAATCGTACAGGAGATGTTTTCGTATACCGATGGGTGCACGATGAGCGCGAAGAAAGACGCGATCGTGAACATGGGAGGATTCCTTGGCCTGAACAACGACGACCTTGCGATGAACGCCCGGAATATTCTCGTGGTAACCGAAGGATTTCCCACATACGGCGGTCTTGCAGGGAGGGATCTTGAGGCAATGGCGCAGGGTCTTGAAGAGGTGCTTGACGAGCATTATTTGACTTATCGCATCCGTTCAGTAGAATATCTCGGCGAAAAACTCGTTCAGGCGGGCGTTCCTATCCTGGAACCTCCCGGCGGTCATGCAATTTACCTCGACGCGAAACGCTTTCTTCCGCATATCCCCCCGCATCAGTTTCCCGGCCAGTCGCTTGTTTGTGAGCTCTACCGAATCGGAGGCATCAGATCCGTAGAGATCGGAAGCGTGATGTTCGGGAAGAAGGATCCTGTGACCGGGTTCTTTGTGCCTCCCCCGATGGAACTCGTTCGGCTTGCAATTCCCCGGCGGGTATACACACAAAGTCACATCGATTACGTTGTCGAGGCGGTTGTGGAAGTCTACCAGCGGCGATCCTCACTGCGAGGGATGAAAATTACCTTTGAGGCGCCGATGCTCAGGCATTTCACTGCCAGATTTGAACAGCTTGCAGCATGATGACCTGCCCCATTTGCCATACGGAAAACCATCACCTCGCCGTCATCTGCTCGTCGTGCGGAGGGTTCCTGCAATACAGGGCCGATAACCTCGATCTGTTCACGACGGCCTGGGAAGTTATCGAACGCCCCCGCCGCGCCTTTCATTTCATCGCCACTGCACGGCACAAGAATTATACATATATCCTCTCGGCCTTTGCAGGCATCGGCATGATGTTTTCCATTTTCTGGATCATGAAGGCAGGCAATTATTCGGAATCCCTGCTCAATCTCCTTGCCGCCGGGCTTGCACTCGGACCGTTTCTCGGCATTCTCTCGACGCTCCTGTATTCCATCATTGTGAAGCTCGAGAGCAAAGTTCTGTCACTGGTTCTCTCGTTCCGGAATGCGTTTGCGGTCGGAGCGTACTCGCTGGTTCCCATTGTCCTCTCCGTCATATTCATTCTGCCGATCGAACTTCTTACGTTCGGTCAATATTTCTTCAGTTCGAATCCTTCTCCCTTTGTCCTCAGGCCGGTTTCATACTCTGTCCTGCTCACACTCGATGCGCTCTTCGCCTGCTGGTCGCTCGCGCTGCAATTCGTCGGCCTGCGGGTACTCCTCCGGATCAGATGGACGAAAGTTCTGCTGATCCTTGTGATCGGCAACGGCGGCATCGTGGCATCGGTCTGGTATCTCATCTCGAAATTTGCGCACGTGCTGTAGCCCCGTCTATGGAGCGTGAGGAATTCGAAGAGCATGTGCAGAAGGTCTTTGACCGGCTGCCGGAAAAATTCCAATCGGCAATCGAAAATGTGCGGATCATCGTCGAAGAGTATCCCTCCGACGAACTCGTGGAAAAGCTCCAACTGTCATCACGGTACCAGTTGCTGGGGCTCTATCAGGGCGTTCCCCTTCCTCACAGAACCACATGGTATGGAACCTCGCCTGTCGTTCCGGACACCGTGACGCTCTTTCGGGGTAATCTCGAATCGAGAAGCAGGTCACGGGAAGAGTTGGAGCGCCAGATCTATGAGACGCTTGTTCATGAAATAGGACACTATTTCGGGATGACGGAAGACGAAATTCGTGCGGCGGGATATTAGCAAAAATATTCGTATATTGGGAAAAATTCAGAAAGGGACTTGATGGCAAAGGTACTATTCACGATCTCGTATGACGTTAACCCGGGCAAGAGGGAGGAGTACCTTTCCCTGATACAGGAGATGAAACGTCACTTTTCTTCCGTGAACGGGCGATCCTATTCGGTCTATGAGCAGAAGGGAA
>Ga0335079_10002502_pt1 | contig 21216 bp, 17 predicted proteins | sample Lox_Sample_33_FD_206719 | JGI IMG/M metagenome (GOLD analysis project Ga0335079, IMG submission 206719) | Soil microbial communities from Loxahatchee National Wildlife Refuge, Florida, United States - Lox_Sample_3.3 | ecosystem: Environmental > Terrestrial > Soil > Wetlands | place: USA... | reverse complement strand
TGAAAATGTGGCGCTTGTCGAACCAGCGGCGACGGCCACGGAAGCCGGCACTCCGAGGTTGGCGCTGTCAGAGGACAGTCCCACAGCCGCCCCGCCAGAGCCACTGAGTGTGACCGTGCAGGTAGTGGAGGCCGAGGGCGCCAGAGCGTTTGAGCCGCACGAGAGGCTGCTTGGCACGAGCGAGACCGGGGCGCCCGGTATGCTGATGCTTCCTCCACTGCCGCCAACGCTAACGGCGGAACTGTCGGCGGCTGCGCCCAGCGTCCCGGTAACCCCGATGGCAACGGTGGAGACACCCGACGCCGGCGTGACGGACACGACCGCCACAGGACCGCTGGGAATGGAGGTTGTGTTCATCCCATAGAGGACACAAGTGGTGCCGGTGGAGTTGGGGCCGCAAGTCAAAGTCATTCCAGCGGAGCTTAGAGCTGGTGTGGCGGCGACTGAGAAGGCAGTAACACTGCCCGCAGGGTACGCAAAACCCCATTGCAAAGCAACAACGGTACTAGTAGAAGCCGTAGCTAAAGATAGGGTCAATGGTACTGAAGTACCTGAACTCCCTGTAGCGGACGACAAACTGAGTGTTGTCTGTCCCCAAATACAACAATTTAAATAATTTAAGATGATTATAGTCTTCAGGATGCTGGGTTTCTTGGTCATTCAGCGCGACTCCGAAAACGGACCTTAGCACCATTAGCCGTACTGGTACGAGTTGGCACTTGATATCGAACCACTCGTTCACAAAGGTACATATCCGTACGGTTCATTGTGGCTAATAAGGTATTATCCTATGAACTTTCCACAACTTTTGTATTACTTATAACGATGAAATGGCGAATCTAAATGAAATTTTATGGGTATGTGTTAAAAAAATTACTTTGGAGCGAAAACACAGGAAAAACTAAAGTTTGTATGCAGGAAGCCGGAGATCGAAAGCCTGGGTTGCACGGTCGAAGTGCGGTCGCCGGTACCATTTGCCTGAAATTGAGCCTTCCGTACCAGGGTCCTGTGTCTTGACTTGAGTCACGCATGCTGTATTCTGGCGGAGTCCTGAAGAGCACATAGCGAGGAACACGCTACAGGACGGGAGGGTGGCGAAGATCACCCCTGCAGAATCAGACTCTGCCGTCAAACTTTCAGGGGGTTTGGATGCGCAGAGCAAATGGAGGAGCCTGTTGAACACACCAACACCGCGTGAAATCCGGACAATTCTGGTCGGCGAAGACGAGCTTGAAGTTCGAGGGTACTTGGCTACGGCGCTTCAGTGCCTCGGCTATCGCGTTGAGCTTGCACAGGATGGCGATGAGGTTCTGGCCTGTCTACAGGCTTCGCGGGGCGACATTTATGCGATCCTGCTCGACCTGATGATGCCGAATCGTGACGGCCTCGATACGCTGGTCCAGATCCGGCGGATGGACGCGGCGATTCCGGTGATCGTGATTTCCGGTGCGGCATCCACTATCAATGTAGTTGCAGCCATGAAATGCGGGGCGACGGACTTTCTGTGCAAGCCGGTATTGCACGAGGAATTGCAGCGCGCGATCGCCCGGGCCGTGGAACTGAGAGCGCCGGACGCGGCGCCGCGAATGAAGGTTCGTGCCCCGGCGTCGCGGACGTTTGTGTGCCGGGACGAGCGGATGCGGGAAATCCAGTCGCTGTTGGGACAGGTGGGCTGGTCCGAGGCGCCGGTTCTGATTCAGGGGGAAACCGGCAGCGGCAAGGAGGTGGTTGCGCGAGAGCTGCATGCATTGTCGCCCCGAGCTGATAAGCCGTTCCTCAAACTGAATTGCGCCGCGCTTCCGTCGGAGCTGGTGGAGAGCGAGCTGTTCGGGTACGAGCGCGGTGCGTTTACGGGAGCCTATCAGAAAAAGGCCGGAATGTTCGAGCTGGCGGACGGGGGCACGATCCTGCTGGACGAGATTGGGGACATGGATTTCCGGCTCCAGGCGAAGCTGCTCCAGGTGTTACAGGATCATGAATTTCAACGCATCGGCGGGAAGGACGTCGTCAAGGTGGACGTGCGGCTGATGGCGGCCACGCACGTGGACCTGGAGGCGGCCATCGCGGAGAGGAAGTTCCGCGAAGATCTGTACTACCGGCTGAACGTGATCAATCTGAAGATACCGCCGCTGCGCGAAAGGCGCGAGGACCTGATTCCGCTGGCCGAGTTTCTGGTGCGCCGGCATATTGGCCCTTCCGATCCGATCCCATTGATTACGGAAGAGTTAAGGCACGCCATCATGAGTTATTACTGGCCCGGCAATGTGCGTGAGCTGGAGAATTTCGTGCGCCGGCTGATCATCCTGCGGGATGCCTCGCTGCTGGCGCGGGAATTACACACAAAAGCCATGCGCAAGCCGCTGGCTGCGGTCGGCGTCGCAGACGCTCCGGGCGTTGCGACTCCCGCCGGTGCGGAAGCCGCGGAGGCGCCGATTCTGGAGCAGGTCACCAAAGCCAAGCGGCAGGCCGAGGTGGAAGCCATCGTGGCGGCACTGGACTCGACGCATTGGAACCGGAAACGGGCCGCGATGCTCCTGAAGGTGGACTATAAGGCCTTGCTATACAAGATGAAACGCCTGGGAATCGAAGAACGGGCGAACGCCGGGCGCGAGCCGGAAAAACCGCGAACGCAGGCCGCCCGGGCGGCTGGGGACTCGCGGAGCTGAGTCGCATTCCTGTGCTGGGGCCGGGAAAATTACCGAAGCTTGGTGAAGATTCCCAAAGATTGGTGCCCTGGGAGTGCGGATTACGCACAATTCGGGCTCCGGACTGTTGGTACCAAAACTGCCTACCCTTGGTTATGGCCCCCCGGCTTCCGAGTCGAATTCTGGCGTGCGGGTGGACGCTGCTACTGCTTCCCTGTCTGGCGGCTGCGGCGTCTACAGCGGGTAAGGATCCGGTCGGCTTCGATTCCGCGATGCTCTACGGCATGGCGGTGCAGCAGTTGGCGCCGGTTTCGGGGTTTGTTACTCCGTCCGCCGGGGCGGGCATGGAATTTCCCGGACCCGCCGAAATGCAGAACCATCCGCTGCTGGCGGGACCCTACCACTCCGGCGCGACCCTGGATCTGATTGCCGATTCTCAGGTGGGCGATGGCGATGATGACATTCGTCCCGATCCCCGACCCAGAATGAAGAAATTCATGCTGATCGTGCTGCTGATCGGCGCCGTAGTAAAGTATCTTACTTCACCGAGTTATTTGAAACTCGTCAGCGAAGTAACCGACCCGTGGGCATCTTAGGTACGGTGCCGTATTGAGTACTTTCAATTGTATTCCGAAAGCATCTGATCCCTGCCGGGTAGCGAACTCGGAGGACAATCCGCTCCCACGGCTATTGGTCTCGCATGCGAATGTTGCTGGACAGGATCATGCGAATGGTTTCGACCCAGTCGTGGCGGGCGTTTTCGTCGGTCGCGATCGGTTTCTGCTCGACCAGGTTGGCCTGCAGAAAGACCGGCGGGGGCTCTTCTATGTCATCGACGACGGTGATGACCTTGAGGGCCGGCTGTGCCAAGCGGAGGTCGGCGATGAAGGAGGCGGCATCCGGCAGGTTCGCGTTGATAACTACGAGATCGGCATTAAGTCCAAGCTCCGTCAATAACTTGCTGGCGCCGGAGGCGCTTACGGCGGGCAGCGCGTAAAAACCCGCCTGGTCCAAGGCGTGCCCCAGCCAAAACGCAAACCCCAAGTCGTTATCCACGATGAGGACGGTTTTCACGTCGATGTTGGTATCAAGTAATTGCAAGGGGCCGGAAGCATAGCAATCGGCACGCCACGGATGCCAATCAATCAAATTCAATCAGTTAGACGCTTTCCGCGCACCCGGCAAACCCAATGCGGCGAAGAAAGTCACACGAAATTGCCTTTAGTACCGTACTATATGGGGCAATTATATCCTATTACCCGGACCCGGGCGTAGTTTCACGCCTGTCCTTAGAGCCGGATGATCTTCTCTGAAGTCAGGCTGCGCAACGCATTCCGGGTGTCGACGATGAGGTTGGCTACCTCGACCAGGGCACGGCAGTCGAAGTTCGCGTGGTCCGTAATAATTACTCCGCAATCCGACTGAGCGAGGGCCTCGGTGGGGTCGGTGGAGAAGAGAGTTTCGTCTTCGATGCGGAGAGTCGGGACATAGGGGTCGGTGTAGGTGACTGTGGCGCCGCGGCGCCGGAGCAGGTGGATGATATCCAGGGCTGGGGACTCGCGGACATCATCGATATCGCGCTTGTAGGCCACGCCCAAAATATGGATTTTCGAGCCTTTTACCGCCTTGCCGCGGTCGTTGAGGGCGTTCTGTACCTTTTCGACGACGAAATGCGGCATCTGGCCGTTGATATACCCAGCGAGCTCAATGAAGCGGGCCTCGATGCCGGCCTGCTTGGTCTTCCAGGAAAGATAGAACGGGTCGATCGGGATGCAATGGCCGCCCAGTCCGGGACCCGGATAGAAAGGCATGAAACCGAACGGCTTGGTGGCCGCGGCATCGATGACTTCCCAGATGTTGATGCCCATCCGGTCGCACATCACGGCCAACTCGTTGACCAGCCCGATGTTGATCATGCGGAAGGTATTCTCGAGCAGCTTGACCATTTCAGCGACCTGCGTCGAGCTGACCGGCACGACGTTTTGCAGGGCTTGCGAGTAAAACAGCTTGCCCATCTCAGTGCAGGCTGGGGTCACGCCACCGACGACCTTGGGGATGTTCCGGGTCTGATACTTGGGATTGCCGGGATCGACCCGCTCCGGAGAAAAGCAGAGAAAGAAATCCCGCCCCACCTGCATGCCGCCGCCGGAAAGCATGGGCAGCACGAGTTCATCCGTGGTTCCGGGATAGGTGGTGGATTCGAGAATGACCAGCATCCCGGGATGAACGTATTTGACCATCTCCTGGCAGGCCGACACGATGTAGCTCATGTCGGGGTCCTTGGTTTTGCGGAGCGGCGTGGGGACACAGATGTTGATCGTATCCAAATCGGCGACGACGCTGAAATCCGTAGTGGCGCGCAGCTTGCCAGCGTCCACCAGGGCGCAGACCTCATCGGAGGGAACGTCCTGGACATACGAATCTCCAGCATTTATTCTCTCGACTTTGGATTCAATCAGGTCGATTCCTGTTACCGAAAAGCCCGCTTTGGCGAACTCGACCGCCAGCGGGAGTCCCACGTATCCGAGGCCGATGATTCCTACGTGTGCTGTGCGGTCCGCGATCTTCTTTGCGAGAGTTTCGACGGCGGGGGCCGTCACCGGTATAGTCCCTTGCGACATGAAATCAAAGCTCCGTTTCGAGGAATTTCGAGGAGAATATGAAGCAATTCAATCACCGATTCCGCAAGCTGAGCTGGCCTTGGTTTTTCCCGTGCCGGCATCTTCCGGGAGGCGATTTTCCAGGCCCAGTTTTTTCATTTTGTACAGCAGCGCTTTGTAATCGATCTTCAGGAGGGCGGCCGCGCGTTTCCGGTTCCAGCGGTTGGATTGGAGGGTGCGAGTATGGCTTCGGATTCAGCCTGCTCCTGGGCCTTGCTGACCTGTTCGAAGACGCCATCGCCAGGAACGGAGTCCCGAACATCGTCTACGGCATCGCGAAGGCGGAGCCGGGGACTCTCGGGCTTCGGGAATGCCCGCGCCTGCAACTCCTGAGCCAGCATCGCCGGATCGCGCAGAATCAGAAATTTCCGAACCACGTTCTCCAGCTCGCGCACATTACCGGGCCAGCGGTGTTCCATCAGGGCCTGGGCCAGATCGGGCGTGATCTCAGGCATGGGGACGTTTGAGGGGGCGTGTTTTCGCATTAAGAACCCGGCCAAGGGAACGATATCTTCCTGCCGCTCGCGGAGCGGGGGCAGCACGAAGTTAACGACATTCAGACGGTAGTACAGGTCTTCGCGGAAACTGCGGGCGGCGATGGCGGCTTCCAGGTCGCGGTGGATTGCGGCCATGACGCGCACATCGACTTTGATGGTCTCGCGGCCGCCGATACGACGGAACTCGTGATCCTGAAGAACCTGCAGCAGCTTGGCCTGGAGGCGGACATCCATGTCGCCGATTTCGTCCAGCAGGATGGTGCCGCCGTCAGCCATCTCGAACATGCCTGCCTTCTTTTGAAACGCGCCGGTGAAGGAGCCACGCTCGTAGCCGAACAGCTCGCTTTCCACCAGCTCCGAAGGCAGGGCGGCACAATTCAATTTCAGAAAGGGCTGAGCCGCGCGCGGCGATTGGGCGTGCAGTTCACGGGCGATCACTTCCTTGCCGGTGCCGGTTTCACCCTGGATCAGTACTGGAGCGTCGCTCCATCCGACTTGTGCCACCAGATCATAGAGCGCCGCCATGCGCGGGTCGCGGCCCAGGAAGGTCTTGCTGAGGACGGAGGTTTTGCGCGGCAGCGCCGACACATCCAAGACCCCGTGCGTTTCCAGCGCGCGATGGAGCGCTTTGGCGAGTTCTTCGTGGGATACGGGCTTGCACAGGAAATCGGTCGCGCCCATCTTCATGGCCCTGACGATATTCAGTGTGGATGCCTCGCCGGACACCAGGATGACAGGCAGGTCGGGCCGCGAACGGCGGATCTCGAGCAGGGTTTCCAGTCCGTCGCGGTTCGGCATGACGAGGTCCAACAGGACGGCCGACAGGTTTCCGTCGAGTTCCTCGATTGCGGAGAGAACCTCGTCCCCGTCGCCGGCGGTCTCGACGGAAAATCCCAGGCATCTCGCAACGGTTTGCAGGTAGTCGCGCACTTCCAGTTCGTCCTCGCCTATCAGAATCGTGCATCCGGCATGCGTGCGGTCAATGCTCAAGTGCCTCCTCCGTGTCGCTGGTCAGATCGCTGTGGTTTAACCAGACTGGTGCGCGGGGACCACCGGGCGTTACATCGGCAGTACTACGCTGAACATGGGACCCTGGTCAGTGTTCTCCGCCCAGACGGTTCCCTCATGCTGGTTAACGATCATTCTCGTGATGGCCAGACCGAGCCCTCCCCCGGAACGGTCGCGGCCACCCGCATAGGATGTGTATTCTTCAAAGATATCATTGAGGTGCTCCGGCGGGACGGGACACCCGGAGTCGCGGATGTCGATGCGATAGGCATTTGGGTCGTACCGGACGCGATGTCGGCGCTCGGCTCCCGGCGGAATGGCGGAACGCGTGAGGCGCCGCTCCCAGAAATAAGGGTAGCAGCGGACATCGATGGTGCCGGCTTTCGGGGTGAACTTGCAGGCGTTATCCAGGATGTTGACGAGAACCTGTTCGATCTGACCGGCTTCGAAAAACAGGGGCTGCTCCGGCGCGACGACGTCCGTGTTGATGGCGATGGATTTGTCTTCGGCGAAGGGCGTGATTTCGTGGAGGGCCTGTTCCAGGCAGTCGCGAATATCGCCGTGCTGCAGGTCGGGGCGGCGCTTGACGTGCCGTCCGACACTCAACTGGAACATGGCGGCGGCCATGCGCGAGAGGCGCTTGGCACTGTGCTGCATGCGCTGGAGCACCTCCCGCTGGGATTGGGTCAGGGGGCCGAGGGGCTCGCTGAGCAACAGCCCGCAGTAGCCGCTGAGGGCGGTAAGGGGCGCGCGAAAATCGTGCACGGCGCGGGCCAGGAAAGTGGTCCGATCCTGATCGTATTCTTGAAGGCGCAGGTTGGCCTGAATCAGGCACTGGAGGATTTCGTCGCGGTCGGCGCGCAGGGACTGAGCCGAGGATAGATGGTCGTTGCGCCCGCTGGAGGCCAGGAAGGCGGAAAGTGTGGCGCGAGAGACGGGCTTCAGCAGGATGTGGCCGTCGTCGGCGCCTGTCTGCTCCCGAAAGCGTGCCAGGTCCTTGCGATCGACCAGAAACAAGTGTTTGGAGGGGCTGGTGAAGACGCAATCCGGCAGGGGTACATCGGGATGGCAGTCCCAGAGGGAGAGGTCGGAGTCCTCAGATACTTGCTCGGCGGAAACCACCGTCAGGTTCCAATCGTCGCCGGCGATTTCGGAGAGCACCTCCCGGCAGAGCCGGTAGAGCTCACGGTCTTGAGAGAAGAGTTGTGCGTGCATGGTTGAAAAATGAACTAAGGAGCTGAGGATCTTCCGGGATCGAAAGCGATCCGGCCTTCCGGCCGGGCGCAAGGGAAACGAATTTGAACAAAGTGCCAAAAACTGAATTTTGGTGACCGGCGGGTATGTAACCGGCAACCAATCCGCCCGTGGTCCGGAGGGTGCGGCACGGGTGTGTTTCCATCGGACTGAGCCGACGGTGATTCGGCGTTCGAAAAATCGCAGGGACCCGGACAGGGCGATGCTTCGGGGCCATAGACTTATACAGTACAGATGAAAAATGCGACAGGCGATCGAAGTCCATAAGGAAAACCGCAGCGATCTTGTTTTAGCGATTTTCATGCCACCTCGAACACCGGCCCGGCACAAAGATTCGTCCGGCGGCTCCGAGCGAGTATCGAGCATTGCCAGAGAAGAGAAGCGGGAGCGGACGGTGCCGATTTGGACGCGATTTCCCAAGAAAAGTACTAGGGCGAGATCGGCGTCGTCTCAAACGAAATCGTGAAGGCCGACTGGATCCGAAATCAAGGGATCTGTTTTCCTGGCGGACGCCGGCTAGCTGGAAATCAGTCCTTCAAATCTCGATTTTCGGAAACATTTCCCAAACTACTAAATCCCTCGAATTCCCGCCTTTCTACTTAACCATATCATTTCATGTGAATTAGCGATCGGCAGAGCAATTGCTGCATCGAGTGATAGCTGAACTTTATGAAAACAAAGCTAATTAGGACAATTTCAGTCCGCGTTGCGGCGTTCGCTCTCCTATCCGTATGCATGTATGCCGATTCGATGGTGTGGGTTGGCAACTGGGCGGGGGTATGGTCGGGATATGGTACTAGTCCTTATACGGCCCATGACGCAACGGTGGGGAAAGACATCACGATTTTCTGCCTGGATTTCAATGATGAAATCGCGCCTCCGTACGCGTGGAATGCGAATATCTATGCTCTCAATTCGACGAACGTGACGAACATGGCGCAATTCGGCGGGAACTATGGATACGGTGTTCAGGCCCCGCCGAACCCGGCGGCCTTCGCGTTTCAGGGAGATACGGCCGGGACCTACTCGGTTAATATGACCGCGAGTCCGAACGCGTACACGCGATACCTCGAAGCCGCCTGGCTATTCAGCAACATTCAGAAGGCCGGGTCCGGGGACCTCGACAACGAGATTATTTCCCAGGTTGCGGCGTGGGAGCTGTTTGTGGATTCGAACCACATTGGCACGTTGCACTCAGATATTCAGTCGACAAACGGCACTTACACCTTCAACAACTACCTCTATTCCGTCGATCATTATGGGAGTATTTCAACCTCCTCCATTTCCGGCCTGAGTTTCGAGCAGGCCGTCATCGAGGCGCTGAACGCGGCGCAGCAGGCAGTCACGACTGAAAACTGGGCAGGCTCGGTGTTCATGGGCTCGTGGGACTTGGTGACGGCGGACCCGACCTGGGTGGCGACCACCGGCAACTATAAGCCGGCGCAGGAGTTCCTCACGCCGATTGCCAACCCGGAACCAGGTGCGATCGTGCTTCTCGGCAGTTGCATACTCCTTGTGGCCGCGACGCAGCGGAAGCGGCTGGCAGCGCGACAGGCATCACCGGACCAGAGCTAAACGGACCGCTAAAGTTCGATTCGAGAATCAAGATGGGGCAGGCCGTAAGCCTGCCCGACTGCTTTTTGTGGCCCGCGAAATGCACCAATGGCGGCATGTTCCGCGGCAGAGTATTCTCCTGGACCACCTTCGTTGTGTTATCGGCTGGAATTGCTATGATTTCATGCCGAAAATCTCCCCAGGCCAGGGAGGCTAATTTCCTCGCCAACGGTCAGAAGCTTTTCGATAAGCACGACTACGCGCGAGCTCTGCTGGAATATCGCAATGCTGCAGGAGCGGTTCCACGGGACGCCGAGCCGTATTACCGCATCGGTCTGACGGAGCTTGCGATGGGGGACGCCCGAAGCGCGGTGGCGGCGTTGCGGAAGGCGACGGAGCTGAACCCCAAGCACGAGGGCGCTCAACTGCAACTGGCAGCGCTACAGACCGCGACGACCAACAAGTCACTGGTGGAGGACGCCTCATCGCGTCTGCAGGAGGTGCTGAAGGCATCGCCGCAGAATACACAGGCGAACGACCTGCTGGCGCTCGCCGAATGGAAGCTGGGAAATAATGATGAAGCGCTGAAACGGCTCGAAGAGAACCTGCAGAAGTTCCCCTCGAACCTGAGCTCGTCGGTGCTGTTGGCCCGATTCAAGCTAAGCAGGAAAGACTTCGACGGCGCCGAGGAGGCGCTGAAGAAGGCGGTTGCCGCGGCTCCCGATTCGTCGTACGCCGTAATGGCATTGGCCGAGCTTCACCTGATGGCTGGAAAGAACGACGTTGCGGAGACCGAGATCCGGCGGGCAGCGCAACTCGACCCAAAGAACGCGCGGGCCCTGTTCGGACTGGCGGCAATTCAGTCGGCGGGCAACCGGATGGACGAGGCCGAGCAGACTTACCGGCAGATCTCAGCTCTTCCGCGGAAAGAATACAAACCGGTTCACGCGCTATTCCTGTTCAAGACCGGCAAGCAGGAGGCCGCCCTGACGGAGCTCAAGAAGCTGGCGCAGGACGATCCAAGGGATCCGGCGGCACGGCGGCGCGTGATTGCCGCCTGTTTCGCGATGAAGAAGCTGGACGAAGCGCAGAGCATGCTGGCGGCCGATTTGAAGAAGAACCCCAAGGACGTGGACGCGCTGCTAATGAGAAGCCAGCTGCTTCTGCGAAGCGGCAAAGCGGCCGAGGCGCAGAAGGACCTCGAGCAGGTGCTCCACTACAAACCGGATTCGGCTGAAGCCCATTTTGCCATTGCTCTGGCATACGCGGCCCAGGGCTTGGAACAGAACGCGAAGCGGGAACTAACGCGCGCGGTGGAATTGAAACCGGCATTGCTGGATGCCCGGATTGCGTTGGCCCGGACCTACACGCAGGAGAACCAACCCAAGGCCGCCATCGAGTTGCTGGATCAGGCGCCCAACAGTCAAATCAACCTTGCCCCCGTTATGGTCGAGCGCAACTGGGCCCTGCTGGCTAGGGGCGACACGGAGAAGATGAAGCCGCTGCTGGCGGCTGCGCTGGCGTCTCACCGTGAGCCGGTGTTTGTGCTTCAGCAGGCTCTGCTCCGTTTCGAAGAGAAAGACTACGCGGGAGCCAGGGCCAGCGCGGAAGAAGCGCTAAAGGCCATGCCGGACGATGTGCGCGCCGCGCGGATTATCGCCGAAACCTATGGGGCGCAGAAGCAGAACGAAAAGGCCACCGAGCGCCTGACGGAAATCGCGCGGTCGCATCCTAATTCGGCACCATACCAACACCTGCTGGGATTGTGGCAGACGAAGGTCGGGAATCGCGCGGGCGCGCGGCAGGCGTTTGAAGCCGCATTGGCCGCGGACCCGGCGTTTGTGCCGGCAGAACTCGCGCTGGCGGACATGGACCGGAACGAGAACCACTCCGACGCCGCGGCGCAGCGCCTGAACCGTGTTCTGGCGCGCGATCCGAAGAATAACGGGGCACTGATGCTGATGGCCGAGTTGGATATGGCAGCGGGCAACCGGAACGACGCGATCGCCCGATATCGCACGGTTCTGAGCTCGAACCCCACCAATGTCATGGCATTAAACAACGCCGCATACCTGCTGGCGTTCGACAATCCGGACGAGGCCCTTACGCTGGCTCAGCGGGCGGCCGAAGCGGCTCCGGACAGCCCGGCGATACAGGATACGCTGGGCTGGGTCTACTACCGGAAGGGCATTTACAGGTCGGCGATCAATTACCTGTCGGCGGCGGTGAGTAAAGAACCCACGCCCCGGCGGCAATTTCACCTGGCCATGTCCTATATCCGGGCCGGAGACTCGGGAACCGGCCAGAAAATCCTGCAAACAGCGCTGCAAAAAGACCCGAAACTACCTGTTACGGAGCGAGGGTGGTAGTACGGCGGGCAGTAGCCACCGGCCAACCAAAGGTAACATTGAAACTTCTGCGAGACCGCCCTATCGTTCGTGTTAAGGTGATTGCCCCCGCCGCAAGCTGGATGGCCAGCATCACCAGAGAATAGCGAGATCTTGCAGGGTTGTATGAGAAACCGACAGATTTTCCTGAGGTACACCCTGGCTGGCGACAGCCGTACACATGTGAAATCGGCATATCGAATCGTGATCGACGGCCAAGGCGGCCTGCTGCTTTATCGCGTGGAAAGCGGGCGGCCTGAGAGGGTGTGCCTCGACGATCTGGAGTCTTTCAGCATCCACACGGTAGGCGTTCCCAAGCGGCCCGCACGGGCAGTGGCGGCCTGAGACCGCCCTACGACGAGGCCCTGCTTCGCTGGGTCTGCGCCATGCTCGCCGCGTGAGCTTCTGCGCGACGCTTCATCTCTTCGGGAGCGACATCCTCTTTGTGTGTGGCGATGGCCCAAGAGTGGCCGAAGGGATCCGTCAGTTTGCCGAAGCGATCGCCCCAGAACTGGTCCGCAACCGGCATGTTGGATTTCGCACCAGTAGCAATTGCCTTGTTGAAGGTGGCATCGACATCCGGTACATAGAGAAACACGGCGGCACAGCTTCCGCCCAGGGATTGAGGCGAGCGAACCTCGCCGCCCGGCATCTCGTCGGACAGCATGATCACCGAGTCGCCGATGCGTAGCTCGGCGTGGCCGATTTTTCCGCCGGGGCCGTGCATGCGCATGATTTCCTTAGCATCGAAAGCGCGTTTGTAGAAGTCGATTGCCTTGGCGGCGTCGTGGACGGTCAAGTAGGGCGTCGCGGTATGATAGCCTTCCGGAATCGGTCTTACATTAGTTGGCATAACACACTCCTTGGTGGATTGACTTCACCAGTTTATGACCGTCCGCAGGGTACAGGCTGTGCTAATTCGCTCCCCGCTGAGCGAAGGCGTATAGAGTATCACCCGCACCCACGATCAGGTACTGCCGTCCGTCCAGGAGCGCTGTAGATGGCCCATTGCTCACATTCTGGGCCAGGTGGTAGTGCCAGAGGATCTTGCCGGAGGCAGGATCGAAGGCGATGAGATTCTGCGAGGGGTCGCCGGTAAAGAGCAGCTTGCCGGCGGTCGTCAGAATTCCGGAGAACGACGTGCCGAAGGTGCCGCTGGGGTAGGCGTGGCTCCAGGAGATGTTGCCGGTCTTTACGTCGAGTGCTTCGAGCACAGCTTCGGTGATTAGCCCGCCGCCGCGGCCGCCGTAACCTTCGGGCTGCTCGTCGGTGTCAGTCAGATAGGCGATGCTGTAACCACGAGCGGCATTGACATAGAAGAGACCCGTATCCGGGTTGTAACTCGGCGGCGGCCAGTTAGTCCCTCCGCCCCCGGGGATGTTGATGAGCGAGCCATCCACCTGAGGCTCTTTGGCGGGGTCGGGAATCGGCTGTCCTTTGCCATCGACGCCCTTGGACCAGTTGACGCCTACGAATCCTTTCGAGACCAGGTTTTTTCCATCGGTCCGGTCCAGCACGAAGAAGTACCCGCAGCGAGCGGCCTGGGCCAGGAGCTTGCGCGGCCGGCCGTCGACGGTGGCGTCGAAGAGCACCGGGGTTTCGACATTGTCCCAATCGTGAGTGTCGTGGGGGGATGCCTGGAACCACCAGGCGAGTTTGCCGGTATCGGCGTTGAGCGCAACGATGGAGGCCGTCCAGAGGTTCGCGCCCTTGCGGCTCTGTCCGGCATAAACGGGGTTGGCGTTTCCAGTGCCCCAGTAGAGCAGGTTGAGATCCGGGTCGTACGTTCCGGGCATCCAGGTCATGCCGCCGCCGTGATCCATGGCGGCTTTGTTGGGCCAGGTGTCCGAGCCGGGATCGCCGGGTTTTTCGGGTTCGCTCCACCAGCGCCACTGCAGTTCGCCGGTTTCGGGGTCGCGGGATTCCAGGTAGCCGCGCACATCCATGGCATCGCCGCCGACGCCGACCAGGACGTGGTTTTTGACCACCAGCGTCGATGTGGTGGTGAAGTACTGCAGCTTCTCGTCGGCCACTTTTTTGCGCCAGCGTTCCTTTCCGGTGTGCGCGTCGAGGGAAATGAACCAGCCGTCGGGCCCGAGAAAGTAGAGCCAATTGCCGTACATCCCGACGCCGCGCTGGCCCACGAGGTGCCCGCCGTGATCTTCCCAATCGTATTGCCACAGGAGCCGGCCCCGGCGCGCGTCGACGGCGAAGACGTGGTCGGGAATCGTGAAATAGAGGACGCCGTTCACCAGCAGCGGGGTCGACTTGATCACGGGATTTCCGACGCCGCGTTGCGGGCCGACGCCGGCGATGCGGTAGGTCCAGACGGGTATGAGCGAACTGATGTTGGCGGCGTTGATCTGTGCCAGAGGGCTGTACCGGCGCCCGGAGTAGTCGCCATTGTAAGTGGGCCAGGTATCGGCAGGCGGTTGAAACAGGCGCAGCGCTTTCGGGTCGAGGCCCTGGGAGGCAGCCAATACGGGAAGCAGGAACAGCAACGTTCTTGGATTCATTTGAGGGTCACCAGGTAGGCGGTGAGGTCGTGGATATCGGCGTCGGAGTATTTGTCGAGTAGAGCGCGATGGGCGGTGAGCCGGTCTTCCACGTCGACCCTTACACCGTTGTCGCGGTTGAACGAGCGCCGGACGCCGGAGGCATCGGTGAGATCGACCGAGAAATCGTCGATGCGGGCAAGGGTGCCGCTGACCTTCTCTCCGGAGGGCAGCTCCACGGTGACTTTCCGCGCAGCTCCCCGCCCTCCGCCGGGCCACAGGAAGCGGTTTTGCAACTGGTCGGGCGGGTAGCGCGCGGCGATTTTCGCGAGGTCGCCGGTGGGCGAATGGCAGGCGGCGCATCCGCCGGCGCCGTTGAAGTACTGTTCGCCTCTCTTCGGGTCGCCGGTGACCACGTTGAGGGTTTTGTAGGTGCCCCGGTTGGCGGTGAGCTCGACGCGCAAGTGCAGGAATTGCGCGATATCGGAGAGCTGGGCGGAGGTCATGGCGGCGAACGCGGGCATGCCCTTGTCGGGGCGTCCCTCGCGCAGCAGGGGAACGATGAGCTCGCCTTTTTCGTCGTGCAGGACGACGGGTGAGCGCACCAGGTCGGGACCGCTGGCGCCGTTGGCCTTCTCTCCGTGGCAGAAGCCGCAGTTTGGGGAAAAGAGTTTGGCGCCGCGCTCGGCGGCTTCAGCATCGGGCGGCGGACCGAGGCCGAGGAATTCGCGCAGAGCTGGACCGCCACGTCCGCCGCGTCCTCCGGCGGGCGGCTCCTGCGCGGGGAGCAGAGCGGTGAGCGCGAGGGCGGAGATGGCGCAGAGCATCCTCATGGGCGTTCAGACTATAACGTTCGCGGGGAGAATTCAACTCTGAGGATCCACTGAAGCCAGTCCCACGCTTTGAGTCAGGATTTCTTCAGCATCTCGCGTACTTTGGATGCGATCGCTTCGGCGGTGTAGGGCTTGGGGAGGAATGCGAGATCCTGGTCGAGCACGCCGCGATGGGCGATGACGTCGGCAGTATAACCGGAGGTGTACAGGACGGCGACTTCGGAGCGCGCGGCTTTCATGCGCTCGGCAAGTTCGCGCCCATTCATGGTGGGCAGTACGACGTCGGTCACCAGGAGGTGGATTGGCCCGGGATAGCGCTGCGAAAGTTCCAGCGCCTCGTCTGCGTCGGCTGCGTTGAGAACGTGATATCCAAAGGCCGCGAGCGCGCTTACGGCGAAGGCGCGAACCTCTTCCTGGTCTTCCACCACCAGCAGGGTTTCGGATCCGCTGGGCGGCGGTCCGCCGTCCGCACTTTCCGGTGCGGCATCGGTGCCGGCGATGCGCGGCAGATAGATCTCGAAGCTCGAGCCTTTGCCGGGCTCGCTTTGCACCCGAATCCATCCGTGGCTTTGCTTGACGATGCCGTAAACGGTGGCCAATCCCAGGCCGGTACCCTGGGCGACACCCTTGGTGGTGAAGAAGGGCTCGAAGATGTGCTCGCGAGTGCTCTCGTCCATGCCGTGGCCATTGTCGGACACGGTGAGGCAGACGGCCGGGCCGGGGGTAACTTCCGGCCGGCCGGCGGCGCTCTGGGAGTCAATTTCGACGACATCGGTCTCGATGATCAACCTGCCTCCGTCGGGCATGGCGTCGCGGGCATTGACCACGAGATTCATCAGCACCTGGTTAATTTGGCCGGGATCGGCGAGAGTCATCGCCGGCCGCGGGCCAAGCCTGGCGATCAGCTCGATATCCTCTCCGAGCAGCCGGCTGAACATCTTTTCGCACTCCCTGACGACGGAGTTCAGGTCGACCGGTCGCGGCCGGATCATCTGTTTGCGTCCGAAGGCCAGCAGTTGTTGGGTGAGACTGGCGGCACGCTCGCCCGCCTTGCGAATCTCCTTGACGTGCTGCCGCGCGGGATGGCTGCTTTCCAGTTTGCCCAGGACAATCTCGCTGTACCCGTTGATTACGGTGAGGAGGTTATTGAAATCGTGGGCCACGCCGCCGGCGAGGCGGCCGATGCTTTCCAGCTTCTGGGCTTGCATGTAGCGTTCCTGGGAGTCGCGCAACTCGGCTTGCGCCTGGCGAGTCCGTGTGCGCTCGCGGACCAGGCGGATGGTTTGCCAGCAGGTAAGCCCGAAAAGGGAAGCGAACAGGATGGTTGCGATGGCCAGTCGCGTTTCGCGCCGCCGGGCGTCGAGCAAGGCTTCCACGGATTCGACGTCCTCGCCGGACATGACGCCCCACTGTCCGAATATGGATGCCAGGCGTCCCTCCTCGGCCATGGCGCCGATCTCATCGCGGATGGCGTCGGCTGCTGCGCGCGACTCGAAGGTGGCGCCGACACCCAGGCGCGAATGGACCTGCGGAACGCCAATCCATCGAAGCGTGTGACCACCGCACGCGGGCATTTCCATGAGTGCCGAAATAGCGGTGTACTTATCCATGAAGGCGGCGTCGGTACGTCCGCCGCAGGTATCCTCCAGCACCTCGGCAATCAAGGGGTGTAAGCGGGGGGTTGCGCCGGGCAGCACCAACTTCAGGTGAACAGTGTCGATCGCGGCGTTGGCGATTCCGATGGTTGCGGCGGAGAGGTCCTCGATTCGCTTGTATCGGCTGTCGTCGCGCACCAAAAGGCAGTGTTCATGCTGAAGGTAAGGCTCCGATATGTGGAAGGCCTGGAGACGCTCCGGTGTAATGGTGATGAGAGGCCACAGGTCCACGCTTTTGCTCTTCAGGGCGGATTCCGAGCTGTCCGGCCAGAAAACCCATTGGAGAGAGATGCCGCGGCGGCGGGCCGCCTCCTTCACAAGCTCGACGGAAAGTCCTGCCTCTTTCCCATCCGCACCGCGAACCTGGAACGGCGGCGAGATCATCCACCCGATGCGATAGACGCGCTGCCCAGGACTGGAGGCGTGAAAGTGCCACCAGCCGGCAGAGGCGGCCAGGGCCAATACACCGAGGGCAACGACTATCGTCCGCCTGCGCACAATTTTCCCCGCGACACATAAGGGTAACAGCCACGGGCAGCCACTGGAAAGTCGGAGCCGGCGGGACTACAAACCTGCGTTGCGCGCGGAGACTCTGGCGATACTGGACCAATCCAGATTGGCTTGACCGGACGCCACCCCAGACAGGAGGTGGTCGCGAACGAGGCTGGCGATCGGCATGGGCGCCGCGCATTCCTGGGAGGTTTCCAGCACCAGACGGATGTCCTTCAGTCCAAGGCGCAGTGCGAACCCCGCCGGGTCGAACTGTTCATTTACAATCAAGCGGCCATAGTTCGCGTAGACCGGGGAGCCGAAGAGCGCGGTCATGGCATCAAGGAAGACGTGCGGGTCGACGCCGGCCTTCCGCAGGCACGCGACGGCTTCGCCGAAGGTCTCGATCATACTGCCTATCATGAAATTGCCGCACAGCTTGAGCGCGTTTGCCTGCCAGGGCTGATCGCCGGCAACGAAGGTCTGGCGGCCGATGGCGGCGAAGAGGGGCTGGAAGCGGTCCACAAGTGCGGAGGGACCGGCCGCGACTACCACCAGTCTTGCGGAGGCAGCGGCGTCGGGACGGCCAAACACAGGGGCGCTGAGAAATCCCTGGCCGCGTTTGGAGTGCTCGTCCGCAAGGCGGCGGGCTATGGCGGTGCTGATGGTGCTGGAAGAAATGTGCGCCGCGGCGGGCGGGAGCGCCCCGGCGATGCCATCGCTGCCGAAGACGGCGCTCTCGACGGCGGCATCGTCGCTCAGCATGGTGAAGACCGCTTCGGCATCGCGGCAGGCATCGGCGGGCGATGCGGCAATGCGCGCGCCATCCGGAGCAAGCGCTTCTGCCTTGGCGCGAGTACGATTGTAAGCCGCGAGGCGGTGTCCGGCCCGAAGCAGGTTGCGAGCCATGCCCTCGCCCATATTCCCCAGTCCAACGAATCCGATTTTCATCCCTACCAGGGTAGCGCCCCGCCAGCTACAGGGTCTTCTGATCCACTTTCTGAAGCTGGGTATCTTTGACGCCGTAACACATGTGAACATTAAGGCCGCTGACGTCATGAAGGGCAAAGACGGGAGTGTCGGCGGCATGCGGGGTCTTGACCTGGAAGAAGTCCGCGTCCTGGACATCGTCGAGCACGAAGGCGGGCCGGTGGTCTTCCTGAGCGGCCTGGATTAAGACGTTTTCGAACTGAATGCTCCTGACATGGCGGACGTAGAATCCTTGGGAGGGCATTTTGTGCCGCTCGACTGGAGCGGCGGGGCCCCGGCCGGCGCCGCGCCCCTGTCCTTCGGCCACGAATTGGCCGTCGGGACCGCGGCCGTTGCGTCCGGGCCGGGGCGGTGCGGTGAACATGTCCGGCTCGGGATAGATGTCCTCGTATTCGGGCGGCTGGTAGGCGGCGTCTTCGCGCGTCCCGCCGCCCTGGTGAAGGATCTGGACATTGCTGATCTTCACGTCCTCGATGTAGTGGCCGGGAATACCGCTGATTACCGAACCCAACGCCGCGACCGAGTTGGAGCACACCAGGTTGCTGATGATCACGCGCTTGAGCGTGCCGACCTGCGTGCCATCCGGGCCGCGCAGGCGGCGGCCCAGGCGCACGAAAATAGGCGCGCTCATGATGTCGCGCATGGAGATGTTGGTCACGGTCACATCTTCCAGCAGGGCGCCGTCGACTGACTCGAGCGCCAGACCCTGGCAGCCCTCGAAGACGCAGTTGGAGATGGTGACGTTGCGGAAGCCGCCGCTGGATTCGGTTCCGAACTTGATACGGCCTGTGTGGGGGACGCGTTGGTCCGGGCCGAATTTTCTGTAAGTGCCGTCAAGCATAGTGCCTTCCTGCCAGCAGCCGCTCACGTAGCAGTTGGTGATGGTGACGAACTCGGTCTGCCGCGCGGAGCCGAGCGCGTAATCCGCTTTGAGGCAGATGCCGTCGTCCCAGGGCGAATTAACGTAGCAGTTGGAGACGCGCACGTTGCGGCAGGAGTCGATATCCATGCCGTCGCGGTTGGTGTCGATCATCAGGTTGTCGATGGTGAGGTTGTCGACTCCGCTGGCGAGGATGCCGAAATGGCCGCCGTGCAGGATGGAGAAATCCCGCAAAAGAATATTGTGGCAGTTTCGAAGGGCGATGGATTTGTTTCCGACGCCCGGATTCATGGCGCCCTGGCCCCGGCTGAGCCCCTTGCCCCAGATGTGTCCGGGGCCGGTGATACCGGCATTCCCAATGCCGTCTCCCCAGATCAGGCTGTTGTGGAAATGGCTGTGGCCGAAGTCCTGATAGCGGTCCCACTGGTTGGGCTCTGCGGGGTCGTAACCGCTCGCACCACCTTCCGGTGTGTCTGCGGCGATGATGGTTGCGCCTTCATCCAGATACAGGGCCACGTTGCTTCTCAGACGGACAGAGAAGCAGAGGTAATTGCCGGCGGGGAATGCGACGGTCCCGCCGCCGGCCAAGACTGCGGCCTCGATGGCTTTGTTGACAGCGAGGGTGTCGAGCGACTTGCCGTCGCCTGTAGCGCCGAAAGCTTTGACGTCGAAGGAGCCCAGGGGGCCTGCTGTGGCTACCCGGCGGAATGCCAGCGATGCTGCAGCCAAGCCCAGGCCGGCACTCTTCAGGAAGGTCCTTCGCAATGTCATCGTCAATGACGATAGCAGAAAGCGGCTGTGTTCGAGTTTGGGGGCGGCAGCTCTGCACCCTGGTATTGGCAAAGCTTAGAAATGCAAGCACAACAATCGCTAAATGACAATCATTAGAACATCAGACCAATGTTTAGGACTAAACTATATGACTTGCAATTAGAAGTGATTTGTAAACTATTTAGCTACATATGTATGCAGCCACGTAGAAGTTGGAAGATTGCGTGCTGAACCGTACCGCCCCTGGGGGGAATCCACGAGTTAAGAAAGGAATAAAGATGAGTAAGAGTATCTAGAGGGTGCTCCTCTTATTCGCTTGCATGGCCGTCGCCGCGAACGCCGACATCTACAATGTCGGCACGATCACGTGGGACGTAACCTCATCCACGACCGGTTCGTTTGGCATTCTCAACGTCACCGGACCAAATTCAATCGCTCTATCTTGACCCGAATTTTCCGATCCTGACCCAACTCGGTCTCACAGGCCTAAGTTTCCAGGTCGATTTCGAGAATGGCACCAGCCAGACCTTCGGTTCTTCCTATCACGCTGGGCTCCGATGGTGAGTCCTTTAATGGAGGCATCATTCCGATTGGCGGCACGAATCCCAAGCCGAAAGATGCTACGCTGACGGGGACGTTCAGCACGACCAGTATCAATGTCAATGGCGTCGGACCCGTAACGATCAACTCATCGTTCAGCGTGACGTTCTCCGACTCACCCAACCTGGTGGACGGTGATTTCGGCCTGATTACGGCGACCACCGGCACAGCCGCCAGCGTTCCGGAACCCGGCGCGTGGACACTGCTTGCCACCTGTCTCCTGGGAGTGGCGATCACCCGGCCGAGTGTTCGGCGCGTCTTGGTCCGGAAGCAGAACGTCCTTCCGCTCGCGTTGCTGGCATGCTGCCTGGCCGCTGTGCAGAGCGCTTCAGCCTCGGTTCCGACGGTAAACCTGACAACCTGGACGACCCCCGACAACGGTGTGGCTGGCGTCGACAGCGTAAATGTGGTCGGCTCCGGCTTCCCCAGCGGGACCATTACTCCCGCTAACATCCAGGTCACCTTCGCCACCAGTTGCGGCGGGGCGGTCTCCGCCAC
>Ga0335079_10002500_pt1 | contig 21218 bp, 20 predicted proteins | sample Lox_Sample_33_FD_206719 | JGI IMG/M metagenome (GOLD analysis project Ga0335079, IMG submission 206719) | Soil microbial communities from Loxahatchee National Wildlife Refuge, Florida, United States - Lox_Sample_3.3 | ecosystem: Environmental > Terrestrial > Soil > Wetlands | place: USA... | reverse complement strand
AAGATATTGGCGCCGATCTCGATCTTCTCGCCGGGATCGAGGAAGGCGAGCAGCCGCTCCCGGGCACCCACCCGCATGTGGTGGCTGCATTTGGGACAGACATAGAGATTGCGCTCGAGCTCGGCCCGATAGAGCACGGCATCGCACGCCGGGCACTTGATCCAAAGACCCTCGGGCACGGAGCGCGTCCGACGCTCCGTCTTGATGCGCGAGGGCATGATCTTCTCGAACCAGGACATGCGTGGGGCTCCCCTAAGCCGGCCGCGTGAGTTCTGGCGGCATCATAGCCGATGCGCTCGAGGCCTCCCCCCGGGGCACCCCGAAGGGGGCCGGATAGCGCACCTGGGTGAGATACAGCCCATCAGCCGGCGCGGTGGGCGCCCCGCGGGTGCGGTCGCGGCCTGCGAGCACCTCGGCGGCCCAGCCTACCGGCGCCCTGCCGCGGCCGATCTCGATCAAAAGCCCGGCGATGTTGCGCACCATGTGATGCAGGAAGGCGTTCGCCGTGACGCGAATCAGCACCAGGTCCCCGCGCCGCTGCACCGCCAGCGACTCGAGGATCCGCACCGGTGAGCGTGCCTGGCACTCCACCGCACGGAAGGCGCTGAAATCATGCTCACCCTCAAGCAGCCGCCCCGCCGCCGCCATCTCCTCGTGCGCCAGCGCATAGTGCACATGCGTCACCCGTCCGGCCCCGAGCGCGGGGCGCGCCGTGCGGTTGCAGATCACGTAGGTGTAGGTGCGCGCCTCGGCGCTGTAGCGCGCATGGAAGTGCCCTGGCATGGCCTGCACCCAGGTGAGGCTCACATCCGCCGGCAGCAGCGTATTGGCGCCCAGCAGCCAGCCACGCGCCGAGCGGGCCGCCTGGGTATCGAAGTGGGCCACCTGACCGGTCGCGTGCACACCGGCATCGGTGCGGCCGGCGCAGATGAGACTCACCGGCTCGGCGGCAACGCTCGTGAGCGCCGCCTCGACGCAGGCCTGGATGGAGGGTGCGGTCGCTTGCGTCTGCCAGCCGGCGTAGGCCCGGCCGTCGTACTCCAGGCCGACCGCAACCCGGGTCAAAGCCTGCCGGCGATCAGGCGCCGGGGAGCGATGCGATCAGACGCTGGGCTTCCTGCTTCTGCGCGACGGAGCCCTCGTGCATCACTTCTTCGAGAATGTTGCGCGCGCCTTCCGGATCGCCCATGTCCATGTACGCCCGCGCGAGATCGAGCTTGGTGCCCACCTCGCTCATCGTCACGGGCTCGAGATCGGGCAGCGCGAGCTCCTCCGACCCCAGCCGTTGCGTCGCCGTGAAGACGGCATCCGGCACGGTCGCCGTACCGACATCGAGATCCACCTCGCCACCAGCGCCATTCGTGGGCGCAGCGGCCTGCTCGGCCGAGCCGATGTCGAAGTCCAGCGTGCCGCCGGATTTCAGCGCCTTCAGGCGCGAGGTCGCCGAGCTTTCATCCATCGCCGGAGGCGGCGTCACCTGGGTCGCGGCGACATCGCCGAGCTCACTGCCCTCGAAGTGCCAGGAGCCGGTCTCGGAGGCCTTGAGATCACCGCCGCCGTTCATGGCCCGCTGCTCGGCGGTCTCCATGATGCGGCGCGAATGCTCATCCAGACCCGCGACCATCGTCGGCGCATCGGCGCCGCCGCCGACCGGCTGCTCCGGTGCATCGAGAGCGGTCAAGTCGAGGCCGAGATCATCGATGGCGAGCTCTGTGGTGTGCTCGCCGCCGGCGCCATGCTTCAGCGCCGTCTCCACCTTCTGGCGGATCGTCGGCTGACTCGACATCTGCAGCGTCGGCTGCTCCACCGTCGGCACATCCGCCGACGGGTCATCGACCATCGAACGCGGCCCGCCCGGAATGCGGGTCGTCATCTCGCGCGTGGAGCCGGTCTGCGCCTCGCGCTCGACCGTGTCCTCGTGCAAGGCGAGGTTCTTGTCCGTCGCCTGCTGCGCGGCGGCTTCCGCCGTCGGGTCGCGCTCGCCAATCGCCGTGCCGATATCCAGATCGACGTTGTCCGAAGACATCGCCACCGGCTCGCCCAGGATGTCGAAGTCGACGCGGCTCTCGCCGCCCTGCAGATCGAGGTCGACGCCGGCTGCGGCCGCACCGCTCACGCCGCCCGCACCCGAGAACAGCGGATCGTTCGGGGCGAGCTGCTTGCCCATGATCACAATCTTGTCCCACTCACCCGCCGGCGCCTGCGCGCGGCTCTCCGCGAGCTCGCGTGCGGTCTGCAGGAACTGATCCTTGTTGCCCCACACGAAGAACACTTCGAGGAGCTTCAGTTTCAGGTCGCGGCGGTTCGGCTCGCGCTGGATCGCGATGCGGACGAGATCGGCGGCCTGGTCGTACAGACCGTAGGCCATGTGGAAGTCGGCTTCGGCGAGCGGGTCACCCTGATCGAGGTTGATCGCCGTCTCGCTGCTGATCGTCTCATCCGAGGGCACATGGCGCGGCGCGGCGCCGCTGACCACGGCCGGATCGAGGCGCGGCCGCTCGTGCGAGCCGGACTCCTCGACGAGGAAATTGTCTTCGCGCCCGAGCTTGATCTGCGGATTGGTCGACGTGAAGCTCGGCTCGCGATCGTGACTCAACGACTCGGCGCCCGCCGCGGCGAGCTTGCCCAGGGAATCATCGAAGCCCGAGGCCTGACGGGCGCGCCAGGCGCGCAATCCCATCACGGCGGCGATCGCGACGATGACCAGCGCAATGACCCACCACAGTCCCTTCACCGTATCCAGGATCGAGCCGAGGAAGGAAGGCTCCTCGGCGGCCGGCGCGTGCGTCGCGATGGGCTTCTTCACGGCCGGGGTCGGCGCAGGCGCTGGCGGCGGCGGCTGGGCGGCCGTCGTCTCGGCAGGCGGATTCGCGGCCGGCGGCGGCGTGGCGGCCTCGCTGGGCGCGGGCGTCTGAGCCGACGGGGCCGGTGCAGGCGGCGGCGCCGGCGTTGGCGCGACAGCCGGGGTCTTGCCCTGGCTCGCGGCGAGCTTCGCCTGCAGGTCGGCGAGATCCTTGTTCTTCAGGTCGAGCAGGCGGCGCGATTCATCGAGCTGCGCCTGCAGCTCATTCACCTTCGCCTGCAGCTGCGAATTCGTGCCCGTGCCTGCGGCGCCAGCCGGGCCGGAAGCCGTGGGGCTCTCGGCGGGCGCCACCAGGCGCAGCCGGCCGGGCTCAGAGCCCGTGCCACCGCCGCCTGCGGCACGCCAGGCCGCGTACTGACGGTGCACTTCGGCCACCGCCGCAGAGGCCGGCACGGCGCTCACGGCGGACTGATCTGGCACGCGCAGGACCGAGCCCGAGCGCAACAGATTCATATTGTCTTTTTCGAACGCGGACGGATTGGCCTGAAAGGTCGCCACCATCCAGCGGCGTTGTTCATCGGCGCTGCCCGGCGCCATGCGCGAGGCGAGCTTGGAGAGCGCATCGCCACGGCGCACCGTGTAGCTCTCAGCACCCGCAGCAGCCGGGGCGCTCGCTTCGCTCGGCGGTGCGGCAGCGGCAGTCGCGGCCTGCGAAGGTGCCCGCTCGACCGCTCCCTCCCGCGTCCCCGTACTCACCGCGGCGGGCGCGACGGGCGCCGTATTCGCGGCATTCTGGTTCGGGGTGTAGACCGGAGGATCGAGCAGAACCGTGTATTCGTGGACGTAGCGGCCACGCGCCCAGTCGAGCTCGACCAGGAACGTGACGAACGGATCGGTGACCGCTTCCTGCGACTTCATGCGGATGACGTCGCGGCCGTCCTGCGTGTGCACGACGGCGAGCGTCACGCCTTGCAGGAAAGCGGGGTAATCAAGACCGTTCTGAGCAAACAGTTCGCGCGAGGCGATCGCCGGCTTGAGCGTCGTCAGCTGGTCCGGCGTGGCACCGATGACCTCAATGTCGGCATCAAAGGGAGCATTCAATGTGGAATTGAGGTGAATGTCTCCCAGGCCAAGCGCCAGCGCAGCCGCCGGGCTCAAGGCCAGCGTAGCGAGTGCCCACTTGAGGGATTTGGCGATCATCACGACACCCCAATTCGCAAAGGGCTATGAGAAACCCAAGCGAAAACAACAGCATGGAATGAATTGAACATATCCACGCGACGGTCGGCAATATAACTTATAAGTACTCGCGCACCAAAACTTCCGCGATTTGAACGCTGTTGGTGGCTGCACCCTTGCGTACGTTGTCTGCAACGATCCATAGGTTGAGTCCGCGCTCGTGAGACATATCTTCACGTATCCGTCCGACATAAACTGTGTCGCGGTTCGCTGCCTCGATGGCAGTCGGATACCCCCCGGGGCGGCGCTCATCCACCACTTCGACCCCTGGAGCCGCAGATAGCAGCTCCCGGACCCTCTCAACTGTGATGCGGTTCCGGGTTTCCAGGTGTACCGCCTCGGAATGCCCGAAGAACACCGGCACCCGCACCGCGGTGGGATTCACCCGGATCGACTCGTCGCCGAGAATCTTTCGGGTTTCCCACAGCATTTTCATCTCTTCCTTGGTATAGCCGTTCTCCTGAAACTGATCGATCTGCGGCACGCAGTTGAAGGCGATCTGTTTGGGAATGATGCCGGGCTCGACCGGTCCTTTGCCGGAGAGCAGGGCCGCCGACTGGGTCGCGAGCTCCTCGACCGCTTCGCGGCCGGCGCCGGAGACGGACTGATAGGTGGCCACATTGATGCGCTCGATCCGCGCCTCATCGTGGATCGGTTTCAGCACCACCACCATCTGAATGGTGGAGCAGTTGGGGTTGGCGATGATGCCGCGATTGCGGTAGTTCGCGATGTCCTGCGGATTGACCTCGGGCACCACGAGCGGAATGTCGGGCTGGTAGCGGAACTGCGAGGTGTTATCGATCACCACGCAGCCGGCGGCCGCGGCCTTGGGGGCGTACACGCGCGAGACCTCGGCGCCGGGGGAGAACAGGCCGATGTCGGCCTGTGAGAAATCAAAACTTGCGAGATCTGCGACGGCATAGCCTTTACCGCGAAACTCCACGCGCTTGCCCAGCGAGCGGCTGCTCGCCAGCGGATAGAGAACCTCGACGGGAAAGTTCCGCTCCTCCAGAACCTGAATCATGGTCTCGCCGACCAGGCCTGTGGCGCCGACGACGGCGACGCGGTACGCGCTCTTCCTGGGACTCATCGATCCAATCACTTCGTGATGACGGGAGTGGAGGATCTCACGTCGGCATTCTGGCCACGGTGACGCAGGTAGTGATCCATCAGCACGATCGCGAGCATGGCCTCCGCGATCGGCACGGCACGCAAGCCCACGCACGGATCGTGCCGACCCGTGGTCACGACCTCGGTGGCGACACCCCCCACATCAACGGTCCTGGCCGGCACCTGGATGCTCGAGGTGGGCTTGAATGAGACGTGCACCAGGATCTCCTGCCCCGAGGAGATGCCGCCCAGAACTCCGCCCGAGTGATTGCTCGTGAACCCGGCCGGAGTGAGCTCATCGCGATGCTCGCTGCCGTGCTGCTCGGTGGCCCGGGTGCCATCGCCGATCTCGACCGCCTTCGCCGCATTGATGCCCATCATGGCGCCGGCGATATCGGCATCGAGCTTGTCGAATACCGGCTCGCCCAGGCCCGGCGGCACGCCCGCCGCCGCAACCGTGATGCGCGCCCCGACCGAATCGCCCGCCTCGCGGGTCTTCCAGAGCAGCGCCTCGAGCTCCGGTACGCGCGCCGGGTCGGGGCAGAAGAACGGATTCTGATACGCGGCCTGCGGATCCTTCGCCTCCAGGCGCACGCTGCCGATCTGCGAGACGTAACCGTAGATCCGCACGCCTAAGCGCTCGGCGAGGTACTTGCGCGCGATGGCACCGGCTGCAACCCGCATCACCGTCTCGCGCGCCGAGGAGCGCCCGCCGCCGCGGTGATCGCGCAGACCGTACTTCTGCTGATAGGTGTAGTCGGCGTGATTGGGGCGGAAGCGGTCCTTCAATTTCTCGTAGTCACGCGAGCGTGCGTCCGTGTTCTCGATGAGGATGCCGATCGGCGTGCCGGTGGTGCGCCCCTCGAAAACGCCCGAGAGGATCTTCACCTGATCGCCCTCGCGCCTCTGGCTCACGAAGTGCGACGTACCCGTGCGGCGACGGTCGACATCGGATTGCAGATCGCTTTCGGCAAGCGTGAGGCCGGGCGGACAGCCATCGACGATGCAACCCATCGCCGGCCCGTGGCTCTCGCCGAAGGTCGTGACCGTGAACAGTTTGCCGATCGTGTTGCCCGACATAGAACCCTTAGCGGCGCCGCGCCGCGCCGGCCAGTTGCTCGGCCGTGAGCACAAATACCCCGCCACCGCCGCGCTCGAACGTGAGCCAGGTAAATGGCAGCCGCGGAAAGGCACGCTGCACCGAACTTTCCGTGTTGCCCACCTCCACCACCAGGATGCCGCGCGGCCTCAAGTGGCGTCGCGCCTCACGCAGGATGGTCCGCACGGACGCCAGCCCGTCGGTTCCGGCAGCGAGCGCCAGCCTCGGTTCGTGGCGATATTCGGGCGGCAGTGCCGCAAGTTCTCGTGCACCCACGTAGGGCGGATTGCTCACGATAATATCGTAGGCCGCCCGGCCCAGCGCGCGGAAGTGATCGGATTTCACCACCCGGACGCGCCGCCCCAGGCGGTGCCGGCGCACATTCAAACGCGCCACCGCGAGCGCACCGGCCTCCACATCCGTCGCGTCCACGCGCGCGCGCGCGAAGGCCCGTGCGCAGGCAATCGCGATGCAGCCACTGCCGGTGCCCAGATCCAGCACCCGGCGCACGCGCGCCGGATCGATCCACGGCACAAAGCGACGCTCGATGAGCTCGGCGAGCGGCGAGCGCGGAATGAGCACCCGTGGATCGACTTCAAAGATGAGGCCTGCGAAACCCGTAAGGCCGATGAGATAGGGCGCGGGGATGCGCTCGTGCACGCGCCGCTCGATGAGCGCGCGCGCGGCCGCCTGACCCTTTAGGCCGACGCGCCGCGGGTAGGCTTTCGATGGCGCACCGAAGGGCACGCCGAGCGCGTGCAGTGTCAGCGCCGCCGACTCGTCCCAGGCGTTATCGGTGCCGTGACCGAAGAACACGCCGGCGCGCTCGAGCCGCCGTGCGCCGCGCGCGATCAGGGCCGCGAGCGTGACGGGCGATGTGGCGCGGGGGGATCGAGCGCGGCTGTGGGATAATTTGCGCATGAAGTGGCGACCTGTGTGGGCATTGTATGGGCTGCTGGCAATCGGCGCGGCGCTCGCCGGTGTCTGGGTCGCCCGTCACGCGAGTCTTCAGGGCGAAGCGCACGCGCCCGAGCTCGCCAGCGGCACCTGGCTGCCGGTCGCGCGGCAGATCGGGGACTTCACGCTCAAGGATCAAACCGGCGCGGCACTGACGGCCGCGCAGCTGCGCGGCGCGCCCACGCTGGTGTTCTTCGGCTACACGCACTGCCCGGATGTGTGCCCCACGACGCTCTTCACGCTCGCGCAGGTACGACGCGCTCTGGGTGCCGCCGCACCCCGCGTGCTGTTCGTGAGCGTCGATCCGGCGCGCGATACGCCGTCGCAGCTCGCACAGTATGTGAGTGCGTTCGATCCGCAGTTCATGGCCGCGAGCGGCGAGCCGGCGGAGCTTGCACGGGTGGCGGCGCAGTTCGGCGTCGCGTACCTGCGCGTGGATCTGCCCGGCGGGGACTACACGATGGATCACACGGCGGCGCTGTTCCTGCTCGATGCGCAGGTGCGCAATGTCGCGATCTTCACCCCGCCCTTCGATGCGCAGCGGCTGGCGCAGGATCTGCGGCGCGTGGCGTTCATGAACGGCTTCGGCGGCACGGGCGGCTGAGGCGTGGGCGACCGGCTCTTCATTCTGCTGCAGTACCTGCTGCCGCACCATTTTCTGTCGCGCATCGTGCATGCGCTGACGCGCAGCCGCTCGCGCTGGCTCAAGGACGCGTTGATCGGCGCATTCGTTCGCCACTTTCGTCCCGAGATGCGCGATGCGCTGCAGCCCGATCCGCACCGCTATGCGAGCTTCAATGAGTTCTTCACTCGTGCGCTGGCGCCCGATGCGCGCCCGCTCGACACCGACCCCGATATCGTCGTCTCCCCCGTCGATGGCACCGTGAGCCAGATCGGCTATCTCGACGGCACGACACTCGTGCAGGCCAAGGGCCGCACCTATGGCCTCGACGCGCTTCTCGCCGGCGGGCGCTGGGTCCGCCGCTTCGAGGGCGGTGCGTTCGCAACGCTCTATCTGGCGCCCTACAACTACCATCGTATTCACATGCCCTGCCGCGGCGCGCTCACCACTGCGCGCTACGTGCCGGGCCGGCTCTTCAGCGTGAACGCGCTGACGGCGAACGCGGTGCCCGGATTGTTCGCGCGCAACGAGCGCGTCATCTGCGGCTTCGCCGCGCACGCCGCCGCCGTCGGCGCCATTGCCGCCGCGCCGGATTTCGCGCTCATTCTCGTGGGCGCACTGTTCGTGGGCAGCATGACGACGCTGTGGCACGGCGACATCACGCCGACGCGCAGCCGCACCGCCCGCGATCTGAGTGCCCCGTTGGCGCGCGCGAGTCAGGGCACCGGCGCGGCCGAGCTCTCCAAGGGCGAGGAGATGGGCCGCTTCAACATGGGATCGACCGTGATCCTGCTCTACCCGCGCGACGTACTCGCGTGGCTCCCGGCTCTCGGCCCCGGGGCGCGCATCCGCATGGGACAGGCCCTCGGCCGCCTGCGGGGACCGTGGTGAGCGAGGCGGCGGCGGAGTGGCGCTCCCGCGCCACGCGCGCGGTGCTGGTGCGGCGCGCCGCACTGCTCGCAAAGGCCCGCGCCTTCTTCGCCGCGCGCGGCGTGCTCGAGGTGGACACGCCGCTGGTGGTCAACTCGGCCGTGACGGACGTGCATATCGAATCCGCAGCGGTGCAGCTCGGCGGCGCTGCGGGAGTGCGTTACCTTCACACCTCCCCTGAGTATGCGATGAAACGTCTGCTCGCCGGCGGCAGCGGGGATATCTATCAGATCTGCCACGTCGTGCGGGGGTTCGAAGTGAGCCGCCTGCACAATCCGGAGTTCACGCTGATCGAGTGGTATCGCACGAGCCTGCCGTGCGCTGCGCTGATGCAGGAGCTCGAAGCGCTGGTGCGCGAGCTGCTCGAAGCTCGCGCGCGCGGCCGCGCGAGCGAGCAGCTGAGCTATCGCGATGCGTTCCTGCGCGAGTTGGCGCTCGATCCGCTCGAGGCAAGTCTCGCCGAGCTGGCGCACGCCGCGGCTCGTGCCGGCTACCGCAGCGCTGGGACGGCCGAGCGCGATGAGCTCCTCGAGTTTCTCATGGCAACGCTGATCGGTCCGAAGCTCGGTCGCGACGCGCTCACGTTCATTCACGGCTATCCCGCCTCGCAGGCCGCCCTCGCCCGCCTGGATCCGCGCGACCCCCGCACCGCTTTGCGCTTCGAGCTCTATTGCGAAGGCGTTGAGCTCGCCAATGGCTTCGAGGAGCTCACCAGCCACGCCGAACAGCGCGCACGCTTCGAGCGCGATCGCGAGGAGCGCTCGCGCCTGGGCCTGCCCGTGCCTGCAGTCGATGAGCGGCTGCTCGCCGCGCTCGCTGCGGGCCTGCCCGCCTGCTCGGGCGTGGCGTTGGGCTTTGATCGCGTGCTGATGCTCGCCCTCGGCGTGAGCCGCATCGATGAAGTCCTGAGCTTTCCGCAGGAGACGGCCTGATGAGCTACGAGTCCGCGCGCTACGATTTCAGCGACAAGCCCGTCGCCTACGGCCAGCTGGCCGGGGAGCTGCGCGCGCTGCTCGCCGGCGAGCGCGACGCCATCGCCAATGCCGCGCAGATGAGCGCGCTGCTCTATGACGTGCTGCCGGAGCTCAACTGGGTCGGCTTCTACTTCATGAAAGGTACCGAGCTCGTGGTCGGGCCGTTCCAGGGCAAACCGGCGTGCGTGCGCATCGCACTGGGCAAGGGGGTGTGCGGCACGGCCGCCCAGCGGCGCGCGAGCGTCGTGGTGCCTGACGTGCATGCCTTCCCCGGCCACATCGCCTGCGACCACGCCTCGCAATCCGAGATCGTCGTGCCGCTGCTGCGCGGCGGCAGGCTACTCGGTGTGCTCGATCTGGATAGTCCGCGCAAGGCGCGCTTCGATGAGGAGGACCGGCGCGGCCTCGAGCAGGCCGTGGCCATCTATCTCGAGGGGAGCGATGCGTGAGTGAGAGACCGCGCGGCCTCGCCGCCGCCTGGGCCGCGTTCATCCTCTGGGGCCTGTTTCCGGTCTACTTCAGCTGGCTGAAGGACGTTCCCGTCCTGCAGGTGATCGCGCACCGCGTGGTGTGGTCGTGCCTGGTGCTCGCGATCGTGCTCGCCGTCAGACACGAGTGGACTTATCTGCTCGCCGTGCTGAAGAACGCCGCCGTGATGCGCAGGCTGGCGCTCTCTGCGCTGCTGATCAGCGTCAACTGGAGCGTCTACGTCTGGGGGGTCACTCACGGACACGTGGTCGAGGCGAGCCTCGGCTACTTCATCAATCCGCTGGTGAACGTGCTGCTGGGCGTGCTGGTGCTCTCCGAGCGCCTGAACCCGGCCCAGTGGCTCGCGGTGCTGCTCGCAGCCACCGGCGTCGCCTATCTCACCGTGATGACGGGCGCGGTGCCGTGGATCGCGCTCACCGTGGCCCTCACCTTTGGGTTGTATGGGCTGGTGCGCAAGATCGTTGCCGTGGAAGCTTTGCCCGGCCTCGCCGCGGAATCGCTGCTCATGCTGCCCTTTGCGGCCGGCTTTCTGCTGTGGTGTCAGGCCACCGGCACGGGCGCGTTCGGTCACGGCGGCGGCTGGCGCACGGTGCTGCTGCTGGGCTGCGGGCCGTTGAGCGCGCTGCCGCTGTTTCTGTTTGCCTACGGCGCCCGGCGCATTCCTTATTCGCTCGTGGGACTGATCCAGTACATCTCGCCCACGCTGCAGCTCGCCTCGGGGGTGTTGATCCTGCACGAGCCCTTCGAGCGCACAAGGGCGTTAGGATTTGCGCTCACCTGGCTCGCGCTGGCGGTGATCGCGACTGACAGTCTGCTTCGGGGGCGAAGATGAAGGGAATCATCCTGTTTCTGTCGCTGGTCGCACTGGCCGCCCTGGGCGCTCTGGTGGCCGTCGGGCACTTTTATGCGCCAGTGGGGCTGGATCTGGAGATCGCCAAGTCGCTGCTCGAGATCCTCACGGTCGCGGTCGTGGGGCAGGCCGTGGCCCTCACCGTCAAGCTGCACAACGACTCGCGCCGCAAGCAGGCCGCCGCGGATCAGATCCGGTATCGCGCGCTCGACACTCTCAACCACACCTTTGTGTCGGCCAAGCGGATCCGGCGCCGTGCGCGCGCACGCTCGACCGTGCTCTCGCCGGGCGAGGCGAGCGAGCACCGCCGAATCACCCGGGTGCAGTATTTCAAGTGCCTGGAGCAGGTGAATGACATCCAGCTTGCCCTCGAGGTATTGGCGAAGGACATCGAGACACGCGCCGGGCTGTTCAAGGAAGGCCGCGGCATCTTCAGGCTCGTGTCATCGATGGAGGAGTACCTGAATGGCCTGGTCGATGAGTGGGAGCACCTGAGCGTGCAGTTCACCGGCCAGCCGCGCGCCGTCGCGGTGCAGCGGCTGGCGCGGTTCGCGGACTTCATCGGTCCGTATCGCACTTCCAGATTTCGGCCGAAGTTCGTGCACGCCTACTACGAGGCCGTGGAACTGCTGCGCGCCTCACTCGCGGATGCACGCAGCCAGTCGTGGAAGCGGCGCGTGCAGCCGGGCGCGAGTGCTTAGGCGCCGGGCGGCTTTGCGGCCCGCATCTTCGCCAGCGCTCCGCCGGCCGCGCCGCCCAGCAGCTTCAGATAGTTCGCCACGACATACACCGTGGGCAGAACGACATTCCAGGTGAGCACGCCGTAGATGAGCGCGGCGATCGCGCCGACCAGAAGGCCGTGCAGGACGAACTGCCCGGCAGTGCGGCTCGCGACCCACCAGCCTGCGAAGAACGTGGCCGCCAGGCACAGCGGTATGACGAGGTACAGGAGCGCCTCGCGTCCGCCGGCGGTCATATTGAGGAGAATGGCCGCGGGGATCAGCACCACTTCCGCGATCACGGCCCCCACCAGGATTCGCAGCCAACGGTTCCGAAGCATCGCGGTGCGTCCTTATTGTTTGGCGCGCGAGATATACGCGCCGGTGCGCGTATCGACCTTGATGATTTCGCCTTCGTTGATGAACAGCGGCACGCGCACGACGGCGCCGGTCTCGAGCTTCGCGGGCTTCTGACCGCCGGTGGCGGTATCACCGCGCAGGCCGGGGTCGGTCTCAACGACGGTGAGCTCGATGTGCGGCGGCGGTGTCACGACGAGCGGGACGTTGTTCCACAGCGTGACGATGCAGGTCACGCCATCCTTGAGCCACACGCCGTTATCGCCCACCGCTGACTTGCCTGCGGTGTACTGCTCGAAGTTGTCCGGCACCATGAAGTGCCAGAAGTCCCCATCCTGATACAGGTACTGCATGTCCGTCTCGACCACATCGGCGGCCTCGACAGAATCGCCCGACTTGAAGGTGCGCTCGATCGTGCGCCCGGTCTTCAGGTTCTTGACCTTGACGCGGTTGAAGGCCTGGCCCTTGCCCGGCTTGACCATCTCATTCTCGACGATCGAGTAGGGATCACCGTCGAGGATGATCTTGACGCCGGAACGAAACTCGTTGGTGCTGATGCTGGCCATTTCTTTCTCGACGCGAGGGCTCCAGAATGCGGCCCTCAAAAGGGCGGCGAATGATACCGGCATCGATCAAGGCCCGCCAGCGGCCGACGGACTTAAGCTGGCAGCGACAGCTCGCGGAGGCGATATCGAGCCCCGCGGCACTGCTTGAGGCATTGGGGCTCGATCCGGCAGTGAGTGCCGCCATGCTCGAGGCTGCGGACTCATTTCGGGTTCGGGTCCCGTGGAGCTATGTGCGGCGCATGCGCTACGGCGATGCCGCCGATCCGCTCCTGCGACAGGTGTTCGCCGACCCGCAGGAGCTCGCGCCGCAGGCCGGCTACAGCGCCGATCCGCTCGCCGAGCAGGCGGCGCGCACGGCCGCAGGGCTGCTGCAGAAATTTCACGGCCGCGCGCTTCTGGTCACGACCGGGGCCTGCGCCGTGCACTGCCGATACTGCTTCCGCCGCGAATTTCCCTACGCCGAACAGGCCGACACGCCGCGCTGGGCCGAGGCCCTTGCGCGCATTGCCGAGGATCGCAGCATCGAAGAGGTGATCTTGAGTGGCGGGGATCCACTTACCCTCACCGACAGCCGGCTCGGCTCGCTCACGCAGGCGCTCTCGCGCATCGAGCACGTGCGCCGCTTGCGCATCCATACGCGCCTGCCGGTGGTGCTGCCCGCACGTGTCGATGATGGCCTCGTCGCCTGGCTGCGACAGCTCCCCTGGCCAACCGTGATGGTGCTGCATGCCAATCACGCCAACGAGATCGACGCGGAGGTGCGCGCGGCGTGTGCGCGCCTTGCGGCCGCCGGCGTCACGCTGCTCAATCAGTCGGTGCTGCTCAAGGGCGTGAATGACGACGCCGCGAGCCTCGCGGCGCTGTCGGCGAGTGTGTTTGAGGCGGGCGTGCTGCCCTACTACCTGCACCAGCTCGACCGCGTGCGCGGCGCAGCCCACTTCGAGGTGCCGGATGTCGAGGCCCGGCGCATTGCCGGGGAGCTCGCCGCACGACTGCCCGGCTATCTCGTGCCGCGGCTGGTGCGCGAGCAGGCCGGCGCGCCCTCAAAACTGCCCCTCGCGCCACATTTTCCCGCCGGTTCGGGGTGCTAATATCATCCGCCTCACGCGCTGCGCCTTGCTGGTCTGACGGAGGTCGGGTTTGTCCGAGCAGAACGCTGTTCCGCTCATCGTTTTCAGCGCCCTGCGGGACCCTGCGGAGCTGATCAACGGCATTCTGCGCCGCGCGGGCCACCCGGCGCATTGCACGTGGATCCCCTCCTTGCGGGACCTCGGCGATGCGCTGACGCAGATCAATCCCGAGCTGCTGCTCGTGATCGAGCAGAGCGGCGAGGAGCTCGCCGCGGCGGCCGGCGTGCGCGACCAGATTGCCCCTTCCGTCCCGCTCATCCTGGTCGCCGAGACACTCGATGAGACGCGCATGGCGGAGGCGATGGCGCACGGTGCGCGCGATGTGGTGACTCTGGCCCATGAGGGGCGCATGCAGGCGGTCATGGGCCGGGAGCTGCGCGGCTTTCGCCTGGAGCGCGCCTTGAACAGCACGCTGAAGACCGCGCGCGATACGCGCCGCCAGCTCGACACGGTGCTGCAGCGCTCGAACGACTCGATCGCGCAGGTTCAGGAGGGCATCGTCATCGAGGCGAATGCCGCCTGGCTCGAGCTGTTCGGCTTCGAGCGCGACTCCATCGTGGGCCAGCCGGTCATGGACGTGTTCGAGGAATCCAGTCACGCCGCACTCAAAGGCGCGCTCGCTGCGTGTCTCTCGGGACGCTGGAGCGATCACGAGCTGCAGGTCAACGGCTACTTCTCGGACGGCTCGCGCCAGGCGCTGAATCTCATGCTCTCGCTCGGCGATCACGACGGCGAGCCGTGCGTGCGGCTCGTCGTGCCGGCGCAGAAGCGCGACGAGAAGCGCCTCGAGCAGGATTTGCAGGATGCGGTGCAGCTGGATCCCTCGACGGGACTGCTGCACCGGCGCCCGCTCCTCGATGCGGTCAATGAGCGACTGGCGACGCCGGCTCCCGGCGGCGTGCGCTACATCGCGGTGGTGAAGCCCGACAAGTTCGCCACCATCGAGCGCGACGTAGGCGTCATGGTGAGCGAGGACGTGCTCATCGAGTTCGCCAAGCTCCTGAGCGCGCAGTTGAATCCCAACGACATCGCCGGACGCCTGGGCGGCATCGGCTTCCTGCTGTTGCTCGAGCGCGGCAACGAGCACGACGTCGAGGCCTGGAGCGATCAGCTGATCGCACGCACCGCGCGCGAAGTGGTGCATGTCGGGGAGAAGTCGCTCTCGCTCACCTGCTCCATCGGGCTGTCGGTGGTACCGAGCAGCTCCACCGATCCGGATCCGGTGATCGCCGATGCCGTGGAGGCGTGCCGCAAGGCGCAGCAGCGCGGCGGCAATCAGTCCGCGACTTCCGACCGCGCCGATGCCGACACCCGCGTGCAGCAGTACGACCAGGTGTGGGTGAAACACATCAAATCGGCGCTGATGGAGAACCGCTTCCGCCTGGTGCAGCAGCCGATCGCGAGCCTGCAGGGCGAGGATGCCGGCATGTTCGACGTGCTGGTGCGCATGCTCGACACGCAGGGCAAGGAAGTGCTGCCGGGCGACTTCCTGCCGGCCGCCGAGCGCAACGACCTGCTGAAGAACATCGACCGCTGGGTCGTGGGCGCCTCGCTGTCCTTTGCGGCACAGCGCAAGCCCGGCTGCCTGTTCGTGCGCCTGTCGCGCGATACCCTCAAGGACGCCTCATTCCTCGGCTGGATCGACAACCAGATCCGCGCCGCACGCGCCGAGCCCGAGCGGCTGTGCTTCCAGATCACCGAAGAGGTGGCCGCAAGTCAGCTCAAGGACTTTGCGACACTCGCCGGCGCTTTGAGTCAGCGCGGCTTTCGCTGCGCGCTGGAGCGCTTTGGCGGCGGACGCGATCCGCAGACGCTGCTCGGCTCCGCCCCGTTGAGCTTCATCAAGATCGACGGCGCGCTGGTGCAGAGCCTGACGCGCGATGCGGAGCTGCAGGGCCGCGTGCGTGCGCTGGTCGAGGCGGCGCAGAAGCGCAAGATCGAGACGATTGCCGAGCGCGTCGAGGATGCCAATACCATGGCGGTGCTGTGGCAGCTCGGCGTGCAGTACATCCAGGGCTATTTCGTGCACACCCCCGAAGAGGTGGTGCTGCGCGCCGAGCGCTGAAGCGCTCGCGCTAGTTCGCGAGCTGCGGCGCGACCTCACGCGCGAACAGCGTGAGCGATCGCAAGGCCTCCTCGTGGCGGATCTCGCCGAACACCATCTGGCAGAGAAAGAAGCTCGCACCGGCAAGGCCGGCCTGCTCCGTGAGGTAGGCGCGCACGCTTGCCGGTGAGCCGGCGATGCCCTGACCGGCCGCCTCGAACTCATCCCACTGCAACGGCAGTTTCAGCGGCAGCGGCACACCGCGCTCCTCCCACAGCGCCGAGAACGACTTGCGCCAGCGCGGAAACGCCGCGCGCGCCACCGCCTTCGCCTCCGCGTCCGTTTCGGCGACGACGATGTGGCGGGCGAGCCCCAGGAAGGGCAGCTCCGCCGCCGCGCGCCCCAGCCGCTGCCACTCATCACGGTAGCGATCGAGCGTGCGCCGGGCCATCGCGGCCGGTTGCAGCGAGATCGCGTTCGCGCTCTGCGCCGCCGCCCAGGGGGCGGACTCCGGATTGCCGATGCCGTACCACAAGGGCGGGCGCGGCTTCTGGAACGGCCGCAGCACCATGTGAAAGTCCGGCACGCGAAAGTGCTTGCCGGAGTAGCTCACGCGCTCGTTCGTCAGCGCGAGCAGCACCAGATCGCGCGCTTCCGTATAGCGCTCGGCGCTGGTGGTCGGATCCAGGCCGTAGATTTCCTGCTCCGGCCAGACCGCACCCCGGCCGATCCCCAGCTGCAGCCGCCCGCGGCTCAGCTGATCGAGCATGCAGATCTCCTCGGCGAGGCGCATCGGGTGATACAGGGGCGCCACGTACACCATCGGCCCGAACTTCAGACGCACGGTGCGCTGGGCAATGGCGGACAGGAGGATGTTGGGCGAAGGCGCAAGCCCGAGTGTCGTGCCGTGGTGCTCGGCGATGTGATAGGAGTAGAAGCCCAGCTCATCCATCGCCTCGATGAGCGCGAGCCGCATCTCGTAGTGCGCCGACGGCGGCAAGCCGCTGGCGTCAACGTGATCCATGACGCCGAACTTCATCAGTAGCGGCGCGCGAGCAGCCAGTCGGACAGCTGACGCAGCGGTTCGGCACTGGCGCCGAAGGGCTGCAGCGCCGCGAGCGCCGCGGCATGCAGTGAGCGCACGCGCTCCTCGGAGGCCGGCACCCCGATGATCGCCGGATGCGTCGGCTTGTCGCGCAACTGATCGGCACCGGTCGGCTTGCCCAAGGTTGCGGCATCCCCGAGCACATCGAGCAGATCGTCCTGGATCTGAAAGGCGAGCCCGATCGCGGCGGCATACTCGGCGAGCGCGGCGTACATGGGCGCCGGCAGTGTCGGCACGCAGGTCGCCGCCATCATCACGCTTGCGCGGATCAGGGCGCCGGTCTTGCGCGAGTGCATCTCCTCGACCTCGGCGACGCTCAGCCGCTTGCCCTGCACCGCCAGATCGATCGCCTGACCGCCGGCCATGCCGTAGGTGCCGCTCGCCTGCGCGAGCAGCGCCACGAGCGCGACGCGCACGCCGGGCGCGGCCGGCAGTGCCGGATCGGTGGCGAGCAGCTCGAAGGCGAGCGGCTGCAGGCCATCGCCCGCAAGAATCGCCGTCGCTTCGTCGTACGCCTTGTGGCAGGTCGGCCGGCCGCGGCGCAGATCATCGTTGTCCATCGCCGGCAGGTCATCGTGCACCAGCGAATACACGTGCACGAGCTCGATCGCACACGCCGCCGCCTCGACCTGATCTTCGGTGAGCCCCAGCGTGCGCGCGGTCGCAAAGACGAGTGCGGGGCGGATGCGCTTGCCCCCGCCCAGCACGCTGTAGCGCATCGCCTCGTGCAGGCGCGCGGGAACGGCATCAGCCGCCGGCAGACGCGCCGCGAGTGCACGCTCCATACGGGTCTGCCAGGCTGAAAGTTGTGTGCCGAAGGCGGCATCGGCGGAGTTCGCGCCGCCCGAAGTGCCGGCGCGCGCATCGGCCGCGGCGCTCACCGCGGTTCTGCCGCCTGCTGCTCGGAAGGCACGCGGGCGGGCATTTTCACCGCCGACAGCGGCACGCTCACCGTGCGTGCATCGGCGCCATACTGGATCGGCAGATCCGGGGCCATCGGACCTGTAACCCGCGGCCCGCGCAGTTTGACTTTGAGCGCGGCCAGCGGATTGGCGAAGGCGTGATTCACGGCCGTGCCCTCGAATCCGCAATGCGCCATGCAGTTGTCGCACTTGGGATTCACGCCCACGCCGTAGTTCTGCCACGGGGTCTCATCGATGAGCGAGCGGTAGCTGGGCGCGTAGCCCTCATCGGTCAGGAGGTAACAGGGCCGCTGCCAGCCGAACACGTTGTACGTGGGATTGCTCCACGGCGTGCACTGATAGCTCTGATTGCCCGCGAGAAAATCCAGGAACAGGCTCGATTGATTGAACTCCCAGCGCGTGGCGCGGCCCTTGCGGCGCTTGAAGATCTCGCGGAACAGGCGCTTGCTCGCGCTGCGGCCGAGGAACACGTCCTGACGCGGCGCGTGCTGATAGCTGTAGCCGGGTGAGACGGTGATGCCTTCGATGCCGAGCTTCATCGCGCTATCGAAGAACTCCGCGACCTCATCCGGATCCTCGCCGTTGAAGAGCGTGCAGTTGATCGTGACGCGAAAGCCCTTCGAGCGCGCGAGCCGGATCGCAGCCACTGCTTTCTCGTACACCCCTTCCTGGCAAACCGACTCATCGTGGCGTTGCTGATTGCCGTCGAGGTGAATCGAAAACGTGAGGTACGGCGAGGGCGTGTATTCGTCGATGTGACGCGCCAGCAGGATCGCATTGGTGCACAGGTAGACGAACTTCCTGCGCGCCACAATGCCGGCGACGATCTGCGGCATCTCTTTGTGAATGAGCGGCTCGCCGCCGGGAATCGACACGACCGGTGCGCCGCATTCATCCACGGCTGCGAGCGCATCCTCGAGACTCACGCGCTTGTGCAGAATCTCCTTCGGATAGTCGATCTTGCCGCAGCCGGCGCAGGCGAGATTGCACTGGAACAGCGGCTCGAGCATCAGCACCAGCGGATAGCGTTTGTCGCCGGCCAGCTTGCGCCCCAGCACGTAGCGGGCGATGCGGTAGGTTTGCAGCAGCGGGATAGCCAAGGGCTCAGGCTCCTTCGAGCGCGACGACCGCGTCCTGATGATCGCGGCAAATGCGGGTCCACTCCAGTATGAACCAGGGCGTGAAGCGTGCGGCAGCTTCGCCGCTCATCTCCCGCGCGAGCTCCTCCTGGCCGACCCAGCGCCAGTTCGCGATCTCGTCCCGGTTCACTCTCAGCCGGCCGCCGTGGCGGCCGGCGTACACCGAGCACAGCTCGTGCTCGGCACCGGCCGTGCCGAACTGTGCGTGGTATTGAAACTTGTAAAGAAATTGTAAGGGACAGCGGATCCCCAGCTCCTCATCCAGCCGTCGGTGAATCGCCGTGTCCATACTTTCATTGCGCCGCGGATGACTGCAGCAGCTGTTCGACCAGTACAGGGGCCACAGCGGCTTGCTCGCGGCACGCTGCTGCAGCAGCAGCTCGCCCTTGGGGTTGAAGATCAGCAGCGAGAACGCCCGGTGGAGCACACCCCGGCCCTGGTGGCATTCGGACTTGCTCAGGTGCCCGAGCTCGCGGTCCGCCTCATCCACCAGGATGAGCGCATCCGATTCCGCGGCCGCTGCGCCGCGCGCAGTCCCCGGGCCGGTGCGCAATCCATCCATTGCCGCATGATATCAGCGGCTGCGGGAGCGCGCCGACAGGTAGCCGTTGTCGCGAAACCACGCCACTGCGTCCGTGAGCGCCTCGAGCGGCGGCCGCCAGCGATAACCGAGCTCGCGCACGGCGCGGCTGCTGGAGAAATACATGCGCTTGCGGGCCATGCGTACCCCGTCGACCGTGATGCGGGTGTGGCCCCGGGTCAGGCGCGCCCAGCTCTCGGCGGCATAAGCGAGCGGCAGGACGGCGCCATGGGGCAGGCGCACACGGGGTGGCTCGCGGCCGGCGAGGCTTGCGAGCTGGCCCAGGATCGCCTGCAGCGTCATGTCCTCTCCGCCCAGGATATAGCGCTCGCCCGCGCGCCCGCGCTCGAGCGCCAGCAGATGCCCCGCCGCCACATCGTCCACGTGCACCACGTTCAAACCGGTATCGACGAAGGCCGGCATGCGCCCCGTGACCGCATCGAGGATCACCTGCCCCGTGGGTGTCGGCTTCACATCGCCGGGACCGATGGGTGTCGAGGGATTGACGATGACAATCCAGTTCTCGCGCGCGACATCGCGCACCAGTTGCTCGGCCAGGAATTTCGAGCGCTTGTAGTGTCCGATGAGATCGCGCGGATCAAGCGGCGTCGACTCATCGCCCGGCGTGCCATCCGGCGAGAATCCGATCGTCGAGACGCTGCTCGTGTAGACCGTGCGCTCGATGCCGGCGCGGCGCGCGGCGCGCAGCAGTTTGCCGGTGCCCTCGACATTCACGCGGTAGAGCTCGCGCGGATCGCGTGCCCAGAGCCGATAGTCGGCCGCGACGTGAAACAGCACTTCGCAGCCGCCCGCCGCATGAGCGAGCGACTCTTCCTCGTTCAAATCGCCGACGACCGCTTCGACGGCGAGGCCCGCAAGATTGCGGCGGTCCGAATCGGCGCGCACCAGACAGCGCACCTCATCGCCGCGCGCCACGAGCGCGCGCGCCACCGCCGCCCCGACGAAGCCGGTCGCGCCGGTGACGAGCACTTTCATGGCAGGCTCGCCGTCAGATCCGCCGCCCGTGCGGCGCTCGAGAGGCTCGCGTTCGCGGCACGGAAGCGGCGCGCGAACTGCCACCAGGCTCGAAGCTCCCCCGGCACAAGCAGATGGCGCGCAAGCTGCCCCGAGCCGCGCAGCCGACCGCCGGCATTGGCCGCGGCCGCAAGGCCTGCGGGCAGCACGTCATGCGCCGCATCGATGACGACGCGGATCACGAGGAAGGACAGCCCGAACTGGCGGGCCACTTCCCCGACGGCGAGGCTCTCCATATCGACGGCGACGGCGCCGCTCCCGCGGAAGGCCGCGATCTTCTGCGCGGGCGTCTCGATGGCCACCGGACTGGTCAGAAGCGGCGCGTGCGACAGCGGCGAGGCCGAACGCAGCGCCGCGCTGATGGAGGCATGCACGCGCTCGTGCCAGCGCGTCGTGGTCGGCAGCCGTGCACCGCTCACCGACAGCACTTCCTGCGGCAGCATCACCGCACCGGCGCGCCACTGCGGATCAAGCCCTCCCGCCACCCCGCAACTCACCAGCCCGGTCGCTCCTGCGGCGACGAGCGCGCGCGCCGCGGCGCTCGCGG
>Ga0335079_10002498_pt1 | contig 21232 bp, 18 predicted proteins | sample Lox_Sample_33_FD_206719 | JGI IMG/M metagenome (GOLD analysis project Ga0335079, IMG submission 206719) | Soil microbial communities from Loxahatchee National Wildlife Refuge, Florida, United States - Lox_Sample_3.3 | ecosystem: Environmental > Terrestrial > Soil > Wetlands | place: USA... | reverse complement strand
CAGCGAAATCCTCTCGCTCGGCGTGATCAATCAGGACCTGTTCACGATGATCGTGACGACGGCGATCGTGACCACCCTTGCGATGCCGCCCACGCTGCGCTGGGCGTTGTCAAGGCTTCCAATGCACGAGGAGGAGCGTTCCCGGCTCGAGCGTGAGGCGTTCGAAGCGAAGGGCTTTTTCAGCAAGGTGGAGCGGCTGCTTGTTGCTGTCGATGACAGCGCCAACAGCAAACTTGCCGTGCATCTGGCTGGCCTGATCGCCGGATCCAGGAAGATAACGACAACTGTGCTTCACCTCGGGCACGGAAGTCCCGAGGCCGCTTTGAAGGGGGCGGCAGAAGCAAGCACCGGCTCCTCATCACGCACGGATGAAGGAAAAAGGACGAGAGCCCATGTTATGCTGCGCACCGACTCATTCGCGACCGACTCGGCCGTCGCCAGGGAAATTCAGAAGGGTTACGGCCTGCTCGTTCTTGGCATCGCCAAGACCGTGGCATCGCAGGACGGATTTCACGAAGAGATTGCGCGGCTCGCCGCGACCTGTGACGGTCCGCTTGCAGTTGTCGTTGCGCGGGGCCCGCAGGTCGACTTCACGCGGGAAGAGGCCTTGAACATCCTGGTTCCGGTGAGGGGTAACAAGGTGTCGCGTCGCGCTGCCGAGGTTGCGCTTTCGATCGCGAAGATGAGCAACAGCCCGATGACCGCGCTTTATGTTCTCGGCACGGTCGGTCTGGGTGCTGCGCATCGCCGGCTTCGGCGCCCCTCACCCACCCACCATTACGAGGAAGCGGTGTTGAAGGAGATCGTGGAGTTGGCTGATCGAGACGGCCGGTCGATCCGGACGGCATTGCGCCTCGACATTTCTCCCGAGGACGCGATCCTGCGGCAGGCGCGCCTGGGACACTACAATCTGATCGTGTTGGGGGTGAGCCGTCCCGCCGGTGAGACGCTGTTTTTTGGCAAGGTGGCCGCAGCAATCTTGGAAAACTCGGACTGCTCGATTCTTTTTGTATCGAGTTAAAACTAGCGGTGTGACATACGCGACGCTGACAAGTGAACTCGCATTCAGCAACTGCTCGCTTAAGAAGGGGCCGAACGAACGGCGCATCACGCCAAGAGGTTCGACGATGATAAGTAGGGCTGCCTCAGTTGGCGGCCTCTTTCATTTCGATCACCGAATCCACGGCGTGGCCCGCTAAGGAAGTGGATGGGCAGAATTCCCAAGTGCGTCCAAACCAGGGACGCGTTCGATCCTATGGCGTGTGCTATGATCCAAACACCAAATGCAGCTAATTCCCCGCTGAAATTAGATAAGCAAGTGCTCTATCCAGATCCGGGTTCAAATTAGCCGCCTCGATTGCATTTAGTGGTTCATTCGGTTGGCGGAATGCCGTCCGTTTCAAGCCCTCGGCTTTCCTAACGAAGCCAAAATAGAAACAGACCAAGAGAAGAGGGTGAGTCGGCATGATAGGGATAGAACAAAGTGGCCGATGACGCAAAGAATGCCTGCCAGAAATTTGCGAAAGTCCCTGCTTCGCCAAGCGAGATAGAGGTTCCCGATGGCCATGATGGCAGCTGCAGTAGTGTAGAGGGCAATGATCGTGTTTCCCCCGTCATAGCCCACGCACGAACTCTGAAGCTACTATAGCCCTCGCTTTCGTTTGTACGCTGGTGCTGCCAGGCTGTGGCTCTTTTGATGCCCGTCCATATGCATGAGCACGCATGGCTTCCAGTGAAATCCCGCCATCTCATAGGCGCGAAATAGGAAGTGCGGACCATTTTCATAAACGAGAAATAGGAATGCTTCCATCGCTGCGGGCAAGGTCGATTGCCATCCTGGCCCAGTTGCGAAAGATCAACAAAATCGCCAGCACTTCTTTTACTAATAATAGGTTGAGGATTCGGTCGGGCGCCATGATTGCGGAAATCTGAAAAGGGGAACGCGATGTTCCAGTTCGGCTACCTCTTCGTCATCCTTCTCGCCGCGCTTCCGCTTGGCGGCACGTTCTTGAACGCAAGCGGCAGGGGTTCGCCGGTGGTGTTCGCTCACCGTCTCTATCGCGACTTGGCCTACGTTGCGGTGGCTGTTCTTGGAATCGTCTGTTTCGAGACAGTTATGACGATATCTCTGCAGGATTACTGGTTCGACGAGCTCGGCCAGCGCTACCGCTATTGGCTGGTGCTTGGGCTTCGCTCGGCGATCTTCGTCACAGTGCTGTTTTCCGCCGGCATATTCATCGGGCTCAATTTACGGACATTGTTCCGGCCATTGCCGGCGGTGCCGAGGAGTGCGCCGTGGTTTGCCTCGTTCATCATTGCTGCAGTCATTGGCCTTAGCGCGGCGACACTTTGGATATCGCTGCTGGGTTTCCTCGGGGCGACCGCTGCCGGCACCAGCGATCCGGTATTCGGCCGGGACATTTCCTTCTATCTGCTGGCCCTGCCCTGGTACGTAGATCTGCTCGGTACGGTGACGACCGTTCTGATGATAACGATCGTGCTTTGGGCTGCGGTCGGCCTTTGGCTTTATCCACACAGGGGACGGCCCTGGGAGCACTTCGGCGATTACCTTAGGTCACACAACACGCAATTTCTGCGCTCGATAGGCGCTGTTGATGCGGATACTCGAACGCACGAGGAGATGATTTGGGAGCGATGGATACGCCAGGGCCTGGTGTTGGGAGCACTTTTCTGTTTCGTGTCGGGCGTATCTCGCTTTCTCGACCGGTATTACCTCATCGTCGATGGACATTCGCAGGTCGTTGCCGGTGGCTCCTTTGCCGACGTCCATTTCTGGATCCCGGCATACAACCTCGTCACGGTTTGCTGGATTGCCGCTGCCTTCATCCTGATGGCGGCAGCTTGCATAACGCGGATTCGCATCTGGCTCCTGACGCGACCGTCCCGCTGGCTTGTCCCCTGTGGCCTGTTTGCAATCCTCTACCTCGCAGCGGCCATCGTTCCGACGGCCATCGAGCGCCTCTATGTCGGTCCGAACCAGATAACCCTTGAGCAGCCATATTTGCTCAGAAGCATCGCCGGCACGCGGAGGGGCTACAATCTCGACGAGTCGTCGATGCAGGAGCGGGAATTCGCTGTCTCGGCCGCGCCGCTTACCCGCGAGGATCTGGACAGGAGCGGCGCAACGCTGCAAGACGCCCGCATCTGGGATTGGCGCGCGCTCGAACCCCAGCTGCAGCAGATCCAGGGCCTGCGGCCATACTATACTTTTGCCGGCGTCGACATCGACCGGTACATGATCGATGGCGCCGAGCGGCAGGTCATGATCACGGCGCGCGAGCTCAACGTGGAAAAGCTGCCCGATCAGGCCAAGGTCTGGGTAAATCTCGCCCTCAAATATACTCATGGCTACGGCGCTGTCGCTGTTCCCGCCAACGAAATGGATAGCCGGGGCAATCCTTTCCTGTGGGCGCACGATATTCCCGTCAAAGCCAAAGGCGACCTCGCGGTCAAACAGGGCGCGATCTATTACGGCGCCCTGACCCGGGACCGGGTCTATGTCCGCACGTCCGAGAAGGAATTCGACTTTCCGCAAGGACAGGCGAACGCCGAGACGGTTTACGAAGGAAGGGGTGGAATTCCCTTATCCAACTTCTGGCGCAAGCTCGTCGTCGCGCACGAAACCGATGGATTGCGGCTGTTCATATCCGAATATTTCACGCCTGAAAGCCGGGTGCTGTTGCGCAGGAATATCGTCGAAAGGGTCGAACGGCTCGCGCCGTTCCTCACGTTCGACCGGGATCCATACATCGTCGCTGATGGAGATCACTATTCTTACATCATCGATGCGTATACCAGTTCGACCAACTTTCCCTATAGCGAGGCCTATCAGGGGTCGCTAAAGCAGCTGCACGGTCGCAACTACCTGCGCAACTCGGTAAAAGCGGTGATCGACGCTTATAACGGTTCAGTCCAGTGCTACGTGTTCGACAATCGCGACCCCATCATCAAGGCCTATCGGCAGATGCTGCCTGGTCTGTTCAAGGACCGCAGCGAGATGCCGGAGAATCTCCAGCGTCACGTTCGCTATCCCGAGGATTTGTTCACCGTCCAGGCCGAAATGTACGGCACTTATCACATGACCAATCCCACGACCTTTTACAACCGCGAGGATCGGTGGGAGGTACCGCACGAACTCTATCGTGATCGTGAGATCGAAGTCAGGCCCTACTACGTCATCGCGCAGCTTCCGAAGGCCGAGAGGCCGGAATTCCTGCTGATGCTGCCGCTGTCGGTGGCGGGGAAGAACCAGATGGCGGGTTGGCTCGCAGGCCTGTCAGATGGCGACAACTACGGCAAGATGGTCGCGTTTCGCTTTCCGAAGGGAACATTCGTCGACGGTCCGGCTCAGGTCGAATCGCGGATCAATTCAGACAGCCGGTTCTCCGGGGATTTGACGCTCTGGGACCAGCACGGCTCCCAGGTCATTCGCGGCAATCTGATCGTGCTGCCGCTGAACGGGAACCAGCTCATCGCCATCGAACCGGTTTACATCGAGGCCGAGCAGACTAAAATTCCAACCCTCGCACGCATTGTGTTGGCGCAGTTGTTGCCCGACGACCGCAAGATTGAGTGGGCGAAAAGCCTCAAGGATGCGGAGGATCTGTTGGTCGGCGCGTCAGTTCGACCGGGCACTTCATCCGCCGACACGGAAACCGACAACAGAATTGATCGCGCGCGCATCGTGTTTCAGGAGATGCAGCGCCAATATGCGTCGGGAAACTATGCCAGATATGGAGAGCTGCTGCAGGAGCTCGAAAAGCTTCTGATGGCCCCGTAGGCGCGCCTTGCGACGCCAGGCACAGCGTCGGCGTTGTGGATTCTTGAAACCAAAAATTTGATCGACCGATAGAAAGCCGGAATGCTGGTCCTGGAAATCATTGTCGTACTAGCGCTGTTCATGCTGAACGGGTTCTTTGCCATGGCGGAGTTTGCCATTGTGTCTTCTCGCCGTTCGCGTTTGGCGCACTTGTTGCAGGAGGGACAACCGGGAGCGCAGACTGCGCTCGCGCTGATTGACGATCCGGCGCGCATGCTGGCGGCCGTTCAGATCGGCTTCACCACAAGCGCGATGCTAGCAGGCGTTTTCAGTGGTGCGACGCTCGCCGAAAGGCTGGAGGAGTTTCTGCAAGTCGTTCCTGCTTTCGACAGCTATAGCAAGCCGGCTTCTATCGTCATCATGACGATCGGCGTGACTTACACGGCGCTCATCATCGGAGAATTGGGGCCCAAGCATATCGCCCTGAGCAATCCGGAAGCGATTGCGATTCGCGTCGCCCGACCGCTCGCCTTGGTGGCGACGGCAGCCGCTCCGGTGATCTGGCTGCTTAACGGGTCGACCCGCCTGTTGCTGCGCGTGCTGCGTTTTCGTTCGCAGCTCAAGCGCTCCCTGACCGAGGATGACATTCACTACCTCGTGGCGGAGGGAGCCAGATTGGGTGTGATTCACGCCGTCGAGCGCGACATGATCGAGGGCGTTCTCGACCTGGAAGACAGCCCGGTTCGAACGATCATGACCCCGCGGCCGCATGTGCAATGGGTGGACCTGAGCGGTCCCAGGGAGCGGGTCCTGAGCGGAATCCGCTCTTGCCCACATGCTCAGCTTCCGGTCTGCCGCGGGTCGATTGATGAGGTTGTTGGAATTGTGCGCAAGCAGGACCTGGCCGACCATCTCCTGGAGGGACAGTCGCCTGATGTGGAAGGGCTTACGCAGCCTCCGCTGATCGTGCACGAATCGACGACGGTTCTTCGAACGCTGGATCTTTTTCGGAGGACGCCGGTTCACACCGCCATCGTCGTTGATGAGTTCGGGGCTCTTCAAGGCATCGTCACCCGGACCGACTTGCTGGAGGCCGTTGCCGGCGATTTGCCCAAGATCGACTCCCCCGCTCGGCCAAAAATCACGCGGCGCGAGGACGGCTCATACCTGATCGATGCTTTCGTCCCGTTCTCCGACGTGATGCAGTTGATCGGGTTAGACGAGGCGCCCTCCGGCGACTACGTGACCCTGGCCGGTTTCGTCCTCTCGCAACTGCATGAACTGCCGAAGCCGGGAGATCATTTTGCGTTTGGCGGCTGGCGCTTCGAAGTGGTCGACGTGGACGGCCGACGCATCGACATGATCCTGGTGCAGCGTCAGCCCGATGAGACCGCTACAATCGCGACATAACCTGCGGTACACGACGCCGGCCGGGTCTCGGGCTGAACGCTCACAACCATCCCACGCGCCGGAACCGCCAGAACAGCGCCGCGCACGCAGTCAGGATCACGCCGAGAACGGCGAAATAACCGTATTCCCATTGCAGTTCCGGCATGTTCCTGAAGTTCATGCCGTAGATTCCCGCAATCGCTGTCGGGACTGCGATGATCGCAAGCCATGAGGCCAATTTTTTGGAAACCGCCGTCTCTTGAGCTTGACCGACCAGAAGGCTCGCCTCGAAGGCAAATGCAAGAACCTCTCGAAGCGAGTCGATCTGCTCTTGAACCGTCCTGACGTGGTCTGTGACGTCGCGGAACAGAGGCTGCATGGTGGAGCGCACCATCGGCAGATTGTCATGCTCAAGCCTGCGGCAGACCTCTACCAGGGGCCCGACCGCGTTTCGCAGGCGCAAAAGGTCGCGTCGCAGCAGATAGAACCGCTCGATTTGTGCCCTTGTCATCGCGCTCGCAAGCACGAGTGCCTCCATGGCCTCGACTTCTTCCTGAATGGTCTCGACCACCGGCGAGTAGTTGTCGACGATGAAATCGAGGATGGCGTAGAGGATGTAGTCTTCGCCGCGGGCAAGCGCACGCGGGCAGCTTTCGCAGCGCTCGCGTACTAGCGCATAGGACGTCGACGCGCCATGACGGACCGAAACAAGATACCCTTCGCCGACGAACAGATGGGTCTCCCCAAACGCGATGCTGCCGCCAACGAGTTGTGCGGTGCGCGCCACGATGAACAGCGCGTCGCCATATTGGTCGATCTTTGGCCGCTGGTGGGCGTGATTTGCGTCCGCTATGGCAAGATCGTGCAAGTCGAATTGTCGCTGCACATTGGCTAAGAGAGCCTTATCCGGTTCGTGCAGTCCGATCCAGACCACATGGTCCGGCCGGCTGCGCCAGGCTGAGGCTTCATCAATCGCGATATTGGCCACGCGCCGGCCTTCGACATAGGCGCCGGCCGCGACGATACCCTTGGAGGTGACAGGCTCGGTCGCCAAAGCGACTGACGAGGCTACGTTCATGGTGTCCCTCCCCGATGGTCGGTGTTGAACCTTGGTCCGAGGCAGAGCTTTTCGGCAAGGCTGGCACTGGAAAACCCGCCGTCAAATGGAATGTCAGGATTAATCGGCGACGAACCGAATGTCACACTACTAAGGCGCCCGGTATCGTGTTGGAGTACGCCGACTGCGCCGCCGCGCGGTCGAGGCGAAAGTGCGCGCCGACCACGACGTGTCGGAAAACATGGTGTTCATGCCGTTCTGCTACGCGTTGACCAACCCGGCGCTCGACCCGTTTGGCAAGATTCCCGAATTCAAGTCCTGCGCGGTCCGCGCTGGAAAAGCCGAGATGCGTACCGCGGCGGAGTGATCCGAAAACGGCCGGCGTTCAGTTCGTGCCGGCTCCGGCCGCAGCCGCCTGCGGCGCGATCTTGTTCTGTGCGATGATTGCTTCGAGCCGCGCGATGTTTTCCAACAGGCGCTGGCTAGTCAGGACCAGGAAGTAATAGCCGAATTGCGGGTTCTGGAAGTAGATCTCAAGAAGCTTCTCGTAAGTGATGGTCAGCACGTGGCCATCCTCGATGCATTCGATCGTCGCGGTACGGCGGTTGTCGGGCGTGAGGAAGCCAAGTTCGCCCATCAGCCGTCCCGGTGGAAGCTCGACGCTGATTTCCTTCACCAGGAATTTCCCGGTGACGGTCAGCAGCATTTCGTGGGCGGCATCGTCCTTTTTGAACAAAATATCCCCCCTTCGGTATTTGCGCTCGGTCATGAACGGCTTCAGCCATTCCATCGACGTGTCGCCCTGCGTTGCGCCGCGTGCCATCTTCACGAGATTGAGCATTTGACGGAGGCGATAGGCATTGATGGGGAGCATCAGCAAGTACAAGAGGAAGGTCGTGACGGTTCCGGTGAGCGCGCCGAAGGCGGCGAAGAAAGCGCAACCGATCATGTTGGCGACCCGCAGCGGCACCATCGTCTGCGTCAACAGGGTGGCGACAAAGAAGATCGCGCCTACCAGGGCAAACATGTTGGCAAGGTTGATGTTGTGCAGAAAAATTTCGAGAAGGCGATTGAAGATTGCGTCATAGGTGACGTTATTGGGGTCGAGGCCCATTTGGACCAGAATCTTTGCGACCCTGAGGTTGTCGGTTGCTGCGTCGAGAATGCGGTTTAGCGCGTTGGACATGTCTGCACCGCTTTGCATTTTCGGTTTCACCACTAGGCTTGGTTGTGAATTTGTACGGCGGTAACGGGTGTATTCAAGCCGGAGATCTGGACCAGCCACGACTTAGACGAAAGACTCAGCCAGGGCCAGATATAGCGATACCGGCGCCGTTGGCGACCTCGACCAGCATCTTGCCGGTCTCGTGCCGATTGAGATGATCGAGGCTTTCGCTCGCGACCTTTGTCCATGGGGCGGCATCGGTGCCGCCCGCGCTGAGGTTGCTGATCGCGCGCTGGTGGCTGATGCGCTTCACGGCGTTCGCCAACTGACGGTCGGCTGCAACCAGTTGGTCGAAATCGTCCTTGCCGATTTCCAGCAGGTCGGTGTCTTCATTGGCGCGGATGGTGGCGGTGCGCCGGCCTCCGCTCAGCAGGGACATTTCCCCAAATGCATGTCCCGCGCCAAGCACGGCAGTCGCGCAGCCCCGCGAACCGTCTGTCAGGACCTCCACCTTTCCGCGCGCGACGATGTAGAGGGCGTCGCCGGCGTCCCCGGCCTTGAACAGGATTTCGCCTGCCTTCAACTGGCGGTCATGTATGCATGGCACGCGGGATCGTCCGGCCGGGCCAATTCAAAGGACGTCAAAATCCCTCAGTCGGCGTTTGAGCGCTTCCGTCATTTTCAAGATGAAGGCGGCCATTCGCCGCCAGGGACGCCGGATAAAGCGCATAACCCGCCCAAGGGGTTCGACGAGCGGGTTCCCCTTGTTTTCCAGGTCGAGTTCGAACCTTTCGGACGGAAAGATGGTTGCGCATCCTGCCGGCCGACTGTTTTTTCTCGCAAACGATACGGCGGAATCCTCAAGCAGGAAGATTCCGCCGATCTGACCCTTGACGTCGCGGGCGACCCAGAAGCCTTCCTTGTTGCGCCCGATGAAAAATGCCGGGATTGCGTCGTTGACGATGCCGGGATCGAGCGGTTGAAAATGCGCGGCGATCCTCGAGGGCTGCTCACCCGGCAAGGTTTCGCGCCTTTGGCTTTCTCGTTTGCTGGCAATCGTTGGATGCGCCGGCACGCGCGGCAAGGAATCCTGGCTCATCAGTTGCGCGGCGATCATTTTTCGTTTTTCGATTGCGAGTCGCGGGGCTGCCGCAGATGCACTTGCTCGGCCTGCGACGCAGTTCGTTGCGCCGGGTTGTTGACATAGGCATCAAGCATCGCGCGGTAGGCGGTGATTGCGGTTTTTATCTGCTCCCGGACAAGCTCTTGCCGATGCGCCGTATTGTCGTCGACCATGGTGGCCTCCTGACGAATCTAAACGCTCAATATGTGCCGACGAGGCCGTAGGAATTCGAGATGGAGGGGCGTTGCATCTCATAAGAGAGATATAGGAATGCCCGAGATGGATGGAGCAGCTCCGCGCCCGGCCGCCCTTATGCCTTGCTTATGAGAGACAGCACGAGGGCGCCTCGATTTCCTATGCGGTTGGACGCATCTTCGAAGCAAGCTCCCTTCTGCCTTGGAGTTCGAAGATGGTTCACACTCTTGCCAGCGACGACCAATATCGCGGTTCATCCCGCGGCCATGAAGATCGGTCGTCTCTCTGCAACTACCGCTTTGGCCGCGCCCGCGCAACGCGCGGTCACGGGCGCGCCGCCTTAAGCCGCGTCAGCGGCCATCTGAGGACCATGATCGAGGCGATCGCTGTTTCGAAATTGCGACGCATGGAGCGTGAACATGAGCTTAGCGGGGTTCGCCGTAACCGGTCGAACGATGGTGGGCCGCGCAAGTCCCGGCCGGCAGAGCGCTAGCGATCAGCCGCCGGTCATCCTGACAACTGCTCGCGTTTACCTCATAGCAGGGGAAGTTACATGGTACCTATCGCATCCGTTCTGGTTTGCCTCCTGCGCAAAGTCGTCAGCGCCGTCGTGACGTTTTTTGGTCCGTCCTGGGATGGGCCGCGGAAGATCTATCGGCCGGAGGATCACTACATGCGTGGTCCCGGGCCGAAATGGCGGGAAAAGCACGTTCTCGATCGCACATCCGCCCGTGGCACCTGAAGTCTGCGCGACGATCCCTTCCGCGACCTCGACTTGTACTGGAAATTCAGCCGCCCGCATCCTTGCCAGGGTCGTACCAGCTTTCGCTTGGACAGGCGATATCCTCATCCCCGATCTCCGCGATCGCGCTTGCGACCTCGGCCTTTGCCGCATCAATCAGTTCAACGATCGGCAGGCGGGTCGTGGGCGACATGAAGCCGAGCAGGCACAAGGCATATTTCAGGGCGGCCGGGTTCTCCTTGACGAGCGCGGCGGTCAGTGGTGCGAGCCGGCGTTGCAAATATCGCGCAGACTGCAGCCAGGCGTTCCCGCAGCTTTCGAAAATGACCTGGCACAGACCCGGTGCGACATTCGAAATCATTGATATGCACCCGTCCCCGCCGCTGGCCATGAAGGCGAGCGCCGTGGCGTCGTCTCCCGATAACAGCCGAAACCCGGGTGGTACAAGTGCACTCAGGTGCATCGGGCGGGTAACATCGCCGGTGCCATCCCTCAATCCGATGAACTGCTTCGATTGAGCGAGCCGCGCGTGCGTGTCATCCGCCAATTCGCGGACCGTCCTTGAGGGGATGTCGCGCAGAATGATCGGAAGACCGGTCGATTGAGCGACGGCCCGAAAGTGCGCCTCGATGCCGGCCTGCATCGGTTTGTTGTAGTAAGGCACGACCGAAAGCACGGCATCCGCGCCGGCCGCTTCGGCGCGCCGGGTCAGTTCGACGGCCTGGCTGGTTGAATTTGATCCTGCGCCAGCAATGATGCGGCTGCGCCCATGCACGATCTCGATTGCAGTTCGGACCGCGCCGACCTGGCATAGCGGTCGACCGCCCGCGCGCGATCCGCGGGCGCGGTGTAGATGGCGAGGTCGTTGACGTAGTGCAGCTCGTCGTAGCTTTCGAGTATGAGTGTCTTTCCCCGCGACAGTCCCAGCCGGCGGGCCTGCCGCAGCGGCGCGTTCCGCGCCCGAGCGCACAAGCCCGTCCTCGCGCGAGGACCGTTGTTTCCCGTTGCTGGGGTACGTTTTTTGCTTCGCCAAACGCGCGATCATCGTAACAGCGAGATGATGATTGTTCACCGGCGTCCAGGGCCCGTGAAGCGGATGCGCTTGACAGTACCGTCCGGATAGCGGACGTGCGTTACCTGCGCAGGCAACTGAGACGTATCTTGGTGCTGATCGACGTCGACGAGCTGCCCGGTCTTCTCCAGGGTTTCGATGAATAGCCGCGTCTCTTTGTCCTGCTCGAGTTGCGGCTTGGGAGCCTCAGTCGTCATGATCGGCTCTCCATTGGCTCTCGCTATTTTTAGTCTACTACCTCTTCTCTGCGAAAGCCACCGGATCTGGCCGACGCGACGGGCACCCGCTCCTGACGAGGGAGCGGGTGCCGTCCGGGAACGCTCAATGGCTGTGGTTGCAGCCACGGAACCCGCAGTCGAAGTGGTGACGTCTGAGTACTGCCTTTCCGTCGTCACGGATCACGTAATGAGTTTTATGGTAGGAGGGAGCTTCGCCTGGTGACGTAAGCTCGGCAGGAATGACGTCCGCAGCCCCCTTGTGAGAGATCTTGTCACGCTGGATCAGGTCCTCGACGAAGGAACGGGCATCTTCCTCGGCGCTCGAGATTTCTTGCGTCCCGCCGGTCAGGGCGGCAGCGGCTACAGGAAAGCGCGCGCCCTCCACCGGCATATGAACGTGCAGTGTGATACCGAAGCGGGTCACGAGCGGCCGGAGCGGAAGGTTCGGGGCGTCTTGCGCGGTCTTCTTGTATCCATCGCTCTCACTCTCGAACTGAAGCTGCTGACGGCTCGGCGCACGTCCGGTGACGCCGAAGGAGTCGCCGTGCTCCCGCAAAGTCCGGACAAGGGACATAGCTGTCGTCGGGGAGAGAATCCCGCGCTGAACAAAGCTGCTCGTAAGAGCCGTCCGGTAACGCCCTCCAGTGAGGGACTGATCGGCCTGGATCATTCCGGCGGCCACCTGGCTGTAGAAGCCCGGCGCCACGGAAGCCACCCGCACTCCCTCGATGAGGAGCTTCCCTGCGTCAAACGTGACGGCCAGAAGCTTTTCCGAGTCGGTTCCGGCAAAACTGGCTGGTCCGATCTTGAACATGGCTGCCAATACGTCAAGGAACGCGCCGGAGAATACGCGAGAGAACGAGTGTGGCTCCGAGGAGAGCTGCGTGGCGGGAGCCGTCGGCGGCAGGCCGGAGGGATCCCGGTAGAAGAAGTTGTTGGAGGTATTCCGAAGGCTGTCTCTGTCCACTGCAGTGGGATTGAGCTGGACTCGGATAGCCCAGCCGAGTTGACGTGCGAGCTGGGAAAGTCGCGAGTTCGAGCTAAGGTGTCCGCGGGTTTGCTGGAGCACAAGGTCACGTAGCGACGGCAATTGGAGCTTGGAGAGCATCGAGCTGATGTCGCCGAAGCCTTCGTGGAAGGCGGCGACTTCGAGGCTCATTGTGTGGAAAAGTTCGGGTTTCACTGCGTCAAGGATCGCGTGACCGAGTTCATGGCAGGACACGTCGGGACTTGCGGCGGAGAAGACCGTCATGGGCGGGGCGACGTTATCGACCTGTCCGTGAAAGAAGTTGAGCCCGCTGTCTCGAGCATAGAAGGCGTTGAAGTCTTCTCCCTCGTCCAGATTGACCTGCATCGGCTGCTGATCAGTTGACCACTGCGTGCCGCTGGGGAGCAATGGGCCCCAGAAATTGATCGCCCGGGCCAAGGCGGAGTTTGCGTCCCAGTAGCGAAATTCCGGAGTGGAAGGCTGGTAAACGTCCGGGTCAGGTTGCTGCCCGATGATTTGTGTTTGGAGCAACGGCTGCGTATTGGTGGGCTCGTCGATCCGAATGGGGTCGGCAGCGACGGGGTTCGAGCCGGCCACCGCCTCGACGAATGGGTCGTCTTCGTAGGTCTGGATTCTTTCTGCCTCTGCCGGGGCCACGGTCTTCACCACCGTGATCTTCGCCGTCCCTCGCGGTTCCTGCGCCAGCTGGCGCAAAGATTCAGAGATGGCGCCCTGGAGTGCCGTGTTCAACTTGTCGAGGTTTATGGAAACCTCACCTGTTCTCGAGCTGGATGCGACTTGCGCTTTCTGAGATGCCATGACCATTCCCTCCATTTACAACGATCCACCAATATTGCGATCGCGGAGCGGGTCGATGTCGCCATCAGGTCGGTCGCGTGGCACGAAGAGGTTGAGCAATCCAGTACCCGCGATAGCCGAACGCATCCTGGACAGCGTCTCGGTTCCGAGCCGCACCAGATCCAAGATGCCCCGCTTCACCTCTGAGTGTCAGCATGAATAAAATGTCTGGTAGTGATCGTATTTGAGAAAGCGCCTTGCGTGTGTGGGATGGTTCACACTGGTATTCGGCGCGAGCCAATTTTTTCACTGACGCCCGGCACGGCGGAAATTTCGATCGAACTCGGTCCGGGTCGGCAAATCAAAGTGAAGGAGGGAACGGCGTGGCAACCTGATGGCGACCCGAGCGCAGGCTCGGTGATGGCGCATGTCACGAGGCGCCGGATCCGCCCGCCACGATCCTCTCGTTCAGCTTTTGATCGACGGTCTCGACCGTGCGGTCGATCTCGGCATTGGGCATGCCAAGCTGATGCGAGATCAGCTTCACGAGGAGATCGACCCGCTCGATGAACGGCGCGCCGCTCGCCACCGCGCGGGCCGCCGATGACGGCTTGAGCAGGCTTTCCGCCGCCTTGGCATATTTCCCGAACGGCACCTGATCCTCCGCGTCCGCCCCCAGACGCCGGGCAACCGCATCGACATGATCGTAGATCGCCTGCGAAAGTTTCAGATCGCCGTGAACGGCGTCGCGGATCGATTGCGGCTCGTGCGGCGTGATGCAGCGATAATTTCCGGTCAGCAGCATCGACCACTTGGCCAGCGGCACGAACAGCGAGTCGAACACCTTGAGCTTCACCGGCACGTCATGGCCGTCCAGCGTCACCGCGTCGATGTCGGCTTCCAGCTCCCGGAGCACCTTGTTGTGTCGCTCATCGGCAAATGTCGCCGCCTTGAAGTTCGTCGGCAGGCCGACGTGAAGCACATTTGCCGCTTCTTCCGGCGGCCGGAAAGCCTGCGGATCGGGCGAACAGAGCGTGACCAGTCCCGGCTTGAAGCGCTCCCACACCTGGGCGTTGGTATAGGCCTCCTCCAGATCCATGTCCGCAAGCGCCGCAATCCGCTTCAGATAGGGCAGCGGCGGCATGTTCATGATCGAAAGACAAGGCAGTCCGGCGGCTGCGATCTTGATCATGAGAACGCGGACCGTATGGTTGGCGTATTGCGGCTCCTGCATGGCGAGCGCAACCAGGTCGTAACGGGAGATGTCGACATCCTGGGGCGTGGTCGCGTCGAGCTTGCCGGGCAGGTCGCGCGAGAAGATCGCCCGGTGCATGGCCTCGTCGCGCAGCTTGATGCGAACCTCGGTGCCATCGCGGTTGATGAGCTCTGCCGTCTTCTTGCGGCAAACCAGGGTCACGTTGTGACCCGCCATCAACAGCTTTGTGCCCAGCAGCGAGCCGTACGAGGCTCCCAGGATCAGAATGTTGCGCGCCATGCTCTCTCTTTCACCGGCCGTGCCGGACCTTCGGCAAGGAGCGCTGTGTCTATAGCAAATGGACAGGCATTACAATCACATAGGGGCCTGGTCATCCTGTCCGTGACGCCATCGCCCCGCGCCATGATACGAACGTCATGACCGGAACACGAGCGATTGCAAAAAGCCGCCCACCGTCTATTGATGATTCGATCGATGCTACTCTTGATAAATACTCTTGATAACTCTCTTGGGATGCGCGTTCGGCGAGCAGGTGATGATGCAACCGGGTTCCTCAAGCCGTCGTGCTTGTCCGATGCCGGCAAGCAGGGCGAAGCGATGGTTCTAGCGGCTACCCCGAGATCGTCATGAGCGCCCCCGGGACCCGCCAATCCGCGCTTGCGCGCATTCGTGGGCTGCTGCGCCAGCCGACCCACCACTACCGGCCGGCGACAACGATTTTCCTCGACCTCAATGTCGACCGGATCGCCGACGAGATGCGGCTTGCGGCCAGGGGAACCGAGCGCGGCGCGCAGAACCGGCCGACGGCGGACGCGCAGACGCTCGACGATGTCGAGCATCAGATCGTCGAGCGGATCGAGGCGCACAAGCAGGATTCGCACACGCTCTATCTCGATCATATGCACACCTATGACGAGCGCGTCACGGCGCTGAGCTTCGAGGAGCGCTTTGCGACCATCCAGCAGGCCGCGCCCGAAGCCGTCGGCGATTTCCGCGCCGAGGCCACCGTCGGACGCGACGAATTGTTCGTTCTGCGCCGCCGCCTCAACGAAAGCGAGATCGAGCGCGAGCGGTTTCGCGCCCGCCACAGGATCGAGCGCCCGGCGCGGCTTGCAAGCCCCGGCAAGATCATTTTGAAGATCGGCGTGCTCGCCATCCTCTTTATCATCGAGGTCGCAATCAACGGCAGTTTCCTCGCCAAGGCCAATATCGGCGGCCTGCTCGGCGGCGCGGCGCAGGCGGTGACGTTTGCAGCGCTCAACATTCTGGCGAGCTTTTTCTGGGGGCTGGTGCTGATTCGCCTCGTCAACCGCCGCAATTACTTCCTCAAGCTGATCGGCCTGTTGTCGTTCCTCGCCTATCTCGCCTTTGCGATCGCGCTCAATCTCACGCTTTCGCATTTACGCGAGATTACGCCGACCGTCAGCGTTCACGGCGACGTCGGCCAGGAGGTGCTGCACCGCCTGCTCACCGCGCCGCTGGCGCTCACCGACGTCAATTCCTGGGTCTTCTTCGCGATCGGGTTCATCTTCTCGCTGATCGCGATGGCCGACGGCTTGATGTATTTCGATCCCTATATGGGCTATGCCGGCCTCGAGCGGCGCTGGATCGAGGCGACAAAGCAATTCGCGAATGCGCGCAGCGAGCTGATCGAGCGGTTGCGCGACATCCGCGAGGATGCGACCGAGGTGATGAACGAGGCCGCGCGCGACCTCTCGGTCCGCCGCAGCGAATATGATTCGCTGTTGCAGGGACGCACCCGCCTTGCCCAGCGTTTCAGTCAGCATCAGAACCAGATCGAGCAGGCCGGCCGCGCGCTGCTCGAAATCTATCGCGAGGCCAACCGGCGCGCGCGCACGACGCCGGCGCCCGACTATTTCGCGAAGCCTTACGCCATGGATCGCATCGCCTATGCAAGCGCCGACGGCGATCCCACCGCGCGCGAAAACCTGCGCAGGATGATTACGGAGACCCAGGAGCTGTTGGGTCAGGAGATCAGGGCGATCCACGACGCCTTCGAGGGCGCCGTGCGCACCTATCGCGAGATCGACGAGCTCTTGCCGGACAAGCCGCCGGAGAAGAAGGGTGGCTAGCGTACGATGATTGATGGGATCGGTGCATCCGTTCGCTCACCCACCTCTCCCGATGGGAGAGGTGGAAGAAAGCCGGCCCATGGCTAAGCGCAGGCCGCGACGCTCGCGCGAAGGGGGCCTCGGCTGGGCGGGGATTGGCGGGTTGCTGCTACTGCTGCTTGCGATCGGCTCGGGCGGCGCGCTCGCCTGGTTCTATTTCACCGCGCCCGCGCACCCCCTGCTCGATCCGCAAAGCCTCTGTCCCGTCGCCGGGCCTCAGGGGATCACGGTCGTCCTGGTCGACACCTCCGACGATCTGCCCGACACCACACGTCGCGAGGTGCTCGGCGAGCTCGACGATCTGATCACGACGCTGCCGCCCTATCACAAGCTCGACATCAGGGTGCTCGATATCGCGGGCGTCAAAAGCCGCTCGCTGTTTGCGAAATGCAACCCCGGCGACGGCGCGGGCTTGAGCGAATGGACGGACAATCCGCGCATTGCGCGGCTCAGGTGGATCGACGATTTCCGCAAGCCCGCGGCCGATGCGGTAAAAAGCAGCGTGGCGTCGGCAAAGGCGACCAGCTCCCCGATCATGGCGGCGGTCCAGGACATCGCGATCGAGCAGTTTTCGAGCAATGCCAGCCAGAACGTCCGCAAGACGCTCTACGTGATATCGGATATGATCGAATACACGCGCGACTACAGCCAGTATCCGCGTGCCGGCGACCTGTCGTTTTCGCGCTACAGGCAGTCGCCGGCCTATCTGAAGTTCCGGACCGATCTCCATGGTGCGACCGTGATTGTCCGTTATGTGACCAGGCAATCGAACGGCCAGCCCCTGCTCGATGGCGTGAAGCATATGGAATTCTGGAAGGCGTGGATCGAGGACAACAGGGGCACGTTTGGCGGAGCCAAGCGGCTGCAGGGAGCGGGGTGAGCTTAGGTGGCTGCGAAGGAATCACGATGGGACCTGCCGCCCGGCCTGTTGAACGGGCTGTTGTTCTTTGCCGTCGTTGCGATCGGCTCTGCCTACATCATCGCCTCGAAGCTCAGCCATTTCGGCGCGTTTGCGGTCACCGCGGTGCCGGTCCTGATCATGATCGCGTACGCGCTGGTGCTCGGCCTCGTGCGCCTGTTCCATCTCCGCGACGACCAGTCGGGCGACAATCTCTACTACATGGGGTTCCTGTTCACGCTGACGAGCCTTGCGGTCTCGCTCTACCAGTTTTCGGCCGCGGGCTCCGCCGAGCAGATCGTGCAGAACTTCGGCATCGCGATCGCCTCCACCATCGCCGGCATTGCGCTGCGAATCCTCTTCAACCAGATGCGGCGCGACCCGATCGAGGTCGAGGCCACCGCGCGGCTGGAGCTTGCCGAAGCGGCGCGCCGGGTGAAGCGGGAGCTCGAAAGCACGATTCTGGAGTTCAGCTATTTCCGCCGCATGACCCAGCAATCGGTCACCGATGCGCTGGATGAGATGAGGGGAGACATCGGCGCCGCCGGCAAGCCGCTGCAGGAGGCGTCGAGGAAGTCGGGCGAAACGCTCGACAATCTGAACGAACGAATGGTGCGCACGCTCGAAGCGGCGTCCGGGCAACTGATGCAGGAGGGCGAGCTGTTGTCGCGCAGCACGGTCCACATCGTGGAAGCGATCGATGCGGTGGTTGCCAAGCTTGCTTCGCTCGACGCGCCCCAGCGGGTGGTCGAAAGCCGGCTCGCGCCGCTGATCGAGGGCCTGACCGGCGCGGTCAATTCGCTCGGCGTGACAGCCGAAACGCAGGCGAGAAGCATCGAGAACAATCTCAAGCACACCCAGACCGTCGTGGTTGCGATCACCCGCCTGTTGCAGGAAATCCAGGCGACGGAGACCACGCGTTCGACCGCCGGCGCCCGGGCGCAGCGAAGCCGCGAGAGATAGTCTTTCAAGCGAGGATACGCCATGGATGGACAGATCGTTCAACAGCGCGCGTCGTATCAGCGAGGCCTGGTGCTCGGCCTGACCATGGCCGAGATCATGATCCTCTTGGTGTTCTGTCTCCTGATCGCAATGGCGACCTTCCTGAAGCGCGAGGAGACGCGGCGCGCCGAGGTCGAAGCCGAGCTGAAGCAGCAGCTGCTGCAGAGCAAGCGCGACCGCGAGATCGTCGCGGCGCTGCGCGAGGACGCAGCCCTCGTGGAAAAGCTCAAGAGCACGTCGGGTCTGAGCGACCCCCAGGCGATCGACCAGTACTGGCGCGAGCTTGTCGACGGCCGGACCGTGGTGGAGGAGGTCGAAAAAAGCGGCCTGACGCGGAAAGACCTGCACGAAGGTCTTGCCAATGCCGCCAATCTGCGCGCCAACGGCATCGACGTCGACAAGGCGATCCGCGATTCGCGGCTGGTCGAGGCGATCTATCGCGCGATGAGCAAGCCGGGCGAAGCACCGGTGTCGACGCAGGCGATCCTGGATACCATCGAGCGAGGCAAGAACGGCGCTGGTGCGAGCGGCCATCAATGGCCGCCGATCATCACCATGAGCGAGGCGGGCGGTTACTATTTCGAAAGCGGCAGCGCCGAGCTGTCGCCGGGCTTCCGCGAAACGCTGGTCAGCCAGACGCCCGGCAAGATCCTCGACTACATCAGGCAATACGACGTCGATGTCATCGAGGTCGTCGGCCACACCGACGAGCGGCCGATCGGGGTTCGTCCGTCCGCCTCCAACCTCGACCGGGATTTGACGTCGGTGCTGAAGAACACGACTGCAATCGCAAGTCTCGTCCCTGCGGACAATGCGGGGCTTGGGCTCGCGCGCGCCGTGTCTGTGGTCAGCGTGCTCAAGCAGTCGCCGCTGCTTGCCCCTTACAAGCTGATCCCGCTGTCGGGCGCGCAGCTCGTCAATACCGACGAGACGCTGGCGCTCGACGGCTCGTCTGGCGACATCCAGGAACGGCGCCGCATCGAGATCCGCTTGCGCAAATCGGTGCCGCATGATGCGACAGCAGGTCTCGGGACAGGCGTTGTCAGCGGTGCCGGCACAGCGATCGGTCCGGCCTCGATCATGGCGCCCGCCTCGGCTCCGGCGCCCTCACGCCGCACCGGCGCGCCTCCTCAGCCCGCCAGGCCCACGCCTCGATAGAAGATTGCGATCAGGTCAGCGATACGGGTCCATCCGGATCGTCGGCGCCGACAGGCGCACGCGGTGCAAGGCGATCGGCGAGCCGTCGGACTCGAATTGCAGCTCGTAGCGCTTTCCGTTCCGGTCGGTCGCAGTGCATGCAATGCTGGAGACCAGCCGCGTCGCGAAATTTCCCGACTGCCGGCACACGCCGTCGGACAGTTCGACCGCCGGCACCGGCAGGCCGTCGACCTTGGGCCGGTCCTTGGATTTCACTTCCATGCGGTCGACCGCCAGCACATACATGTTCTCCTGCGTGCGGTGGCCGTACTCTCCGGAGAACGAGACAACGTGACTGTCGTCCACGGGATCGTCCAGCGCGACGGAGAAATTCGCCCGGCCCTTTTCGCTGTGGAAATAGGCTACGATCTTGCATGCAAAATCATGACCCGCGATCTTGAGCGTGCGGCAATTGCCCGACATGTGAGCGTAGAGATCGATGTCCGGCTTGCTGCCGTCGTTTGCCTGGGATTGGGCGTGCGCAGGCACTGCAAGGCACAAGCTGCAGGCCGCGATCGCGATGCGCAATGTTGTCAGATCGAGCATGAACATGTCCCCGCCGAGCCCCCGCGGCGCGCCTGGTTCGGGCGCCGCCCAATACACAATGAACGCCATACCCATTTGCGGGATTCGCGGCAAGGCTTTGACTTTTTCATGGCGGCGGCCATCCCGGCTAATCTGGGTCGCTCGCGAAGGGTTTGACGTTTGCTACCCTTTTGCCGCGAGGCCCGGATTGCGAACGTCAAATCGGGAGCTCCATCGAAGACAACGATTTGCCAGTGCGCCGGTTCCGCAACATTTTTGCTTTGCGGAGGTTCGTCATGCGCATTTCCGGACCAAAGCGACACCAGATCAATGACTTGCTGGTGTAACTCGCGTTCGAAGGTATAATATATCTAAGAGCGCGAATCCACGTGATACAATTATAAATTGCCGTTGGGTCGTGCGGCCGATAAGGCGGCGGCAAACGCCAGATCACCCCGTCCGCGCGCGTCGTCCCTCGATCGGATAGGCCGGATCGTTGAAACCGGGCGTCGAGGGATGGCCGGCCACCACCAGGCGGTCGATCAGCGCCTCGTCCTCGGCCGTGAATGTGTAGTCGAGCGCGCGGACATAGTCGTCCCAATGCTCTTCCGTCCGCGGACCTGCGATGACCGAGCTGACGAACGAGGAGTTGAGCACCCAGGCGAGCGCGAACTGGCCGGCGGTGATGCCCTTGCTCTCGGCGTGGCGCTTGATTTCCTGCGCGAGCTTTATGGA
>Ga0335079_10002497_pt1 | contig 21233 bp, 24 predicted proteins | sample Lox_Sample_33_FD_206719 | JGI IMG/M metagenome (GOLD analysis project Ga0335079, IMG submission 206719) | Soil microbial communities from Loxahatchee National Wildlife Refuge, Florida, United States - Lox_Sample_3.3 | ecosystem: Environmental > Terrestrial > Soil > Wetlands | place: USA... | reverse complement strand
TCGCGGCGCTGGGCGGCGCCTACCTGTCCACGCTCACCGGCGTGAACGCCACCTGCATGAGCCGGGTCTCGCGGCTGCTGCAGGCACGGGTCAGCAGCCTCTACACCATGGTGCTCGGCGTGGGGTATGCGGTCGGGCTCCTCTCGCTCTCCTGGATCGGCGACCGCGTGGGGCTCCGCCTCACGATGGCCACCACCGCCGCGCTGCTCACCCTGTCGGTGCTCTGGATGCGGCGGCGGGGGCAGCTCCGGCTCCTCGACGGGCCGGCGCAGTTCCTCGGACGCGAGGAGCTGACCTTCACCGTGCCGACCCTGGCCGGGGCAGCGACGGTCAAGGAGGTGCCGGTCGCGGGCTCGCGCTAGGGACCGCCGAGCTTCTTCTGCACGCCGGAGCGCGAGGCGTAGTCCGGGGCGCTCGTCTGGAGCTTGGTCCACAGTGCGCGCGCGCTCTCCCGATTGCCCGCCTTCGAGAGCCGATCGCCGAGCGCATCGACCGAGGCCGGATCCGAGGAGACCGCCACCTGCCACACCCGGTCGGCCATCGGCTGGCGCTGAAGCCCGACCAGCGCCCAGGCCATGCCGGCGCGCAGGCGCGCGTTGTTGGGCTGGAAGGGCATCACCTGGCGATAGTCGTCCAGGGCGTCCTGATACTTGTTGGCCACCAGCTTCGCCTCTCCGTCGTCGATGAGCCGGGCGAAGTTGGCCTCCATCTCGGGAGTGACCTGGGTCTTCTGGAAGGCCTCCATCGTCTCCTTGCTGATCTGCGGGGGCGCGCCGGGGCCGTCGGCGGGAGGTCCGGACGGAGGCGCGGCGGCCATCGGCGGGCCGCCCATCGGTGCCCCGGATGGGGCTGCGGAAGCGACGGCGGGCTTCGCCTCGGCGCGGATCTTCTGCTGCTGGCGGGCATACTTCGTGGCCCCTCCGGCGGCGATGACCTGGTCGATCCGCGCGGCCAGCGCCTTGGCCGAGGCGGCCTGCGGAGAGCTCGGCGCGATCTCCGCCGCGCTCTGGAGCTCCTTGCGGGCGGTCTTCAGGGCGCCGAGGTCGTCGCCCTTCACGTCGAAGGTGACCGCGCCGTGGCCGTAGAGCGCCTCGGCGTTCTGGGGCGCGACTTGAAGCACGCGCCCGTAGGCCGCCAGCGCTCCGTCCGTGTCCCCCAGGAGGGCCAGGGCGTTGCCGAGCAGGGCGGTGCCGTCGAGGACCGGGCCCAGCGCCTCGCGCGCGCACGCCGCCGCGGGCCCAGGCTGCTTCTGGGCGGCGAGGCTCTTCGCCTTCTCCACGATCTTGTCCACCGCCATGTCGCTCGAGAGCCGGCACCCGGCGGAGGCGGGGTCCGGGAGGGCACCCTTCACCTGCTTCCGCTGCGCGAGGAAGAGGGCCCGCACCGGCTCGGCGGTCTTCTCCGCCTGGAGGAAGAAGTCGCGGGCGTCCGCCCACCGGGCGCGGCCGTAGTACAGCTTCCCGATGGCGGCGGCGACCTCTGCGGGCTTGGGCTTGGTCTTGAGGTCCGGCGTCGCGTCCATCCTCCGGATGAGCTCGTCCGAGGTGGGGGGCTGGGCGCCCGGAGCCACGCTGGGGTGCCCGGCCGGGAGGCTGCCGGGGCCCGCCCCGGTTCCCTCGGCCGGCGCCGCTCCGGCCGGCGGAATCGCCGGGTGGCCCGGCGGGAGGACCGTGGCCCCCGGGTCGGGCCCGTCGCGCAGCGGCGGATGGTTCGGCGGAAGCGTCTGATCACCGCCGGGTGGCAACGGCTTCGCGGGAACGACGCCCCCGGAGACGGGCGGGTGCCCGGGGGGAAGCGGCTGCCCCTGCGCGAGCACGATCAGCAGGAGCCAGGGGAACGTCGTCATCGAGGTCTCCACACGGCGGCTTCGAGGCGCCGCACCGGCTGATCTCGCACGCCGGACAGCAGCTCGGCGACCGTTTTCTGGAGGAGGGGGTGGCGAGCCTCGGGGTCCAGCTCGGCGAGGGGCTCGAGGGCGAAGCGCCGGCGAGGGAGCTCCGGATGCGGGATGTGCAGCCCGGGGGTGTCCACCACCCGCTCTCCCCAGAGGAGGATGTCGAGGTCGAGGAGCCGAGGCCCCCACCGCTCGGCGCGCACGCGGCCGTGCGACCGCTCGACGTCCAGCAGGGCTGCCAGCAAGGATTCGGGGGTGCGGCGGGTGGAGAGGCCCACGACGGCGTTCCGGAACTCGGGCTGGGCGGGGCCGACCGGGGCGGTTGCCCAGAGCGACGAGCGACGGAGCACCGTGACGCCCTCGAGCCGGTCGAGCGCGTCGGCGGCGGAGACGAGGGTGCGCTCCGGGTCGCCGAGGTTCGCGCCCAGACCGACGTAGACCGGCCCGTCGCTCCGGACCGGCGCGTTCACAGCCCGAGCACGTCCCGCATCCCGTACTGGCCCGGCGGCTGTCCGCGGACCCAGAGCGCGGCGCGGAGCGCGCCCTTGGCGAACTGGTCGCGGCTCGTCGCCCGGTGGCTCAGCTCGATGCGCTCGCCGGGGGCGAGGAAGAAGAGGGTGTGCTCTCCGACGACGTCGCCGCCCCGGAGCGTCTGCACGCCGATCTCCCCCGCGGGCCGCTCGCCGACGGGGCCAGCGCGGGCGAGGCGCAGCACGGAGGCGTCCTGGCCGCGCGCCTTGGCGACCACCTCGGCGATGCGGAGCGCGGTGCCGCTGGGCGCGTCCTTCTTGAGGCGGTGGTGCAGCTCGAGCACCTCCGCGTCCCAGCCGGTGCCGAGCACGCGGCCGAGCAGCGCGGCGGCCTCGAGCATGACATGCACGCCGACCGACATGTTCGGCGAGAGGACGACGGGAATGCGGGCGGCGGCGCGATCGAGGCGTTCCCGCTGGGCGACGGTGAAGCCGGTGGTGCCGGTGACGAAGGGCACGTTCTGGCGAACGCAGGCCTCGGCGAAGTCGGTCGCCGAGTCGGGGGTGGTGAAGTCGACGGCGACGTCGGGGCGCACCTCGAGCAGCCCGGCGGCGAAGTCGTCGCGGAGTGGCAGGTGCAGCGCGGAGGTGCCGGAGAGGGTGCCGATGTCCCGGCCGCGGGAGGGACTGCCCGGGCGGGCGATGGCGCCGACGACCTTCACCCCCGGCTCCTCGGCCGCGGCACGGACGACGGCCGAGCCCATGCGGCCCGGGACGCCGGCGACGAGGAGGGTGACGGCTGCCACGCCCGATCGATGTACCACGGGGCGCGGCCGGGGCGCGCGAGAGGGCCCGCGGGTGTGCGCCCCGGTGGGGACGGGATCAGCCAGGGACGGGAGCGGACACCGGCGGTGGCGCCTCGACCGGGCGGCCGGTACGCGCGGCACCCACCGCGGCCACCGTGACCAGGCCGATGCCGAGCGCCTGCCCCCAGCCCGGGATCTGCCCGAGCATCACCGCGCCGACCAGGAGCGCGGCGGCCGGCTCGACGCTCATCAGCGTCCCGAACGTCCCGGCGTCCAGGCGGCGCAGCGCGAGCAGCTCCAGGGTGTAGGGCACGACCGGGAGAAGGAGCGCGAGGCCGGCGCAGGCGAGGACCACGAACGGGGTGACGTGCCCCAGGGCCTGCACGAGACCGAACGGCGTGGAGGCGACCGCGGCGGCGGGCATGGAGATGGCGAGCCCCGCGACGCCGTGGAACCGCTGGCCGATGCGCTGGGTGAGGAGGATGTAGAGCGCCCAGCAGGCCCCCGCGGCGAGGGCGAGGCCGATGCCGGGCGCGTCGGTGAGACCGGACCAGGGCTGGGTCACCAGCAGGACGCCGGCGAACGCCAGCGGTGGCCAGAGCAACCCCCAGCGGCCGCTCCGCCGGAGGACTGCGACGCCCAGCGGGCCGAGGAACTCGATGGCGACCGCGGTGGCGAGGGGAATCCGGGCGATGGCCTCGAAGAAGGTGACGGTCATCCCGGCGCTGACGCCTCCGAGGAGGAGTGCCGCGCCGAGGTCCCGGCGGTGGAAGGCGGAGAGCCGGGGACGGGCGATGGCGAGGAAGATGGCGCCGGCCCAGCAGAGGCGGAGCCAGGCAGTGCCCGCCGGACCGATGAGGGCGAAGACCGGCGTGGACGCAGCGGCGCCGATCTGCACGATGAAGATCGAGCAGAGAGCGAAGACCACTCCGGTCGCACGGCGGCCCTGGATCATCCTGGCGATCTAGCCCAGCGGCCGGGCCGGCGCGGGTACAGAGCGCGTCGAATCCCGGAGGTGTGATCAGCCGAGGAGCCCGAGGCGCTTCAGCTCCGCCCCGAGCGCCGTCCGGTGCGGCTCTCCCAGGGGCACGAGCGGGAGCCGGATGTCGGGCCCGAACATCCCCAGGAGATGGAGCGCCCACTTCACCGGGATCGGGTTCGGCTCGACGAAGAGCAGCCGGTGCAGCGGGTTGAGCCGCACCTGCAGCTCGAGCGCCCGATCCCGCTCGCCGCGCCGCGACGCCTCGACCAGGTCGGCCATCAGCCGCGGGGCGACGTTCGAGGAGACGGAGATGACGCCCTCGCCGCCGCAGGCGACGAACGGCACCACCGTGAAGTCGTCGCCGGAGAGCAGGGTCAGCCGGGGGCCGCACTTCTCGCGCAGCTCCACCGCGCGGATCATGCTCGCCGTCGCCTCCTTGATGGCGACGATCTCCGGCAGCTCGCACAGCCGCTGCATCGTCTCGGGCAAGATGTCCCCGCCGGTGCGGCCCGGCACGTTGTAGACGACGATGGGGAAGCGGGGGTGTGCCCGGGCGCAGGCGCGGTAGTGCTCCAGCAGCCCGGCCTGGTTGGGCTTGTTGTAGTAGGGCGTCACGACGAGGGCGGCATCGGCCCCGGCCTCCCGCACCCGGCCCATCGCCTCGATGGTCTCGGAGGTGCTGTTGCTGCCCGCGCCCGCGACCACCGGGACGCGTCCCTTCGCCTCCTCGACGGCGACCCGCACCGCCCGGAGCCGCTCCGCCGGGCTCATCGTCACGGCCTCGCCGGTCGTCCCGCACGGCACGAGCCCTGCCGTCCCGCCCGCGAGCTGCTGGCGAACCAGCGCCCGGTACGCATCCTCGTCGAGCCCTCCGCCCCGGAAGGGGGTGGCGAGCGCGGTCATCGAGCCCTGGAGCTTCATGTCGCGGGCACCCTACCGTCCGCGCGCCTCGCCGCGCCAGAGGTCCTCGACGGACTCCCTGCGGCGAACCAGCCGCATCCGGCGGCCGGAGACCAGCACCTCGGCCGGCCGGGGCCGCCCGTTGTAGGTGCTGGCCATGCTCATCCCGTAGGCGCCGGCCCCCCGGATGGCGAGCAGCGCCCCGGGGCCGGGCAGGACGAGACGGCGGTCGCGCCCGAGAACGTCGGTCGACTCGCAGACCGGGCCGACCACGTCCACCCGCTGCGCCCTGCCCCGCCCGGCGCGGACGGGGACGATGGCGTGCTCGGCGCCGTAGAGCGCAGGACGGAGGAGGTCGTTCATCCCCGCGTCCACCACCACCAGCGTCCGCCCCCCGGCCCGCTTCCGGTACAGCACCCGGGTGAGCAGCACGCCCGCGTTTCCCACCAGCACCCGTCCGGGCTCGATCAGCACCGTGGCCCCGGTGTCCCGGGTGGCGTCGCGAACGGTGGCGGCCCAGCGGTCCGGCGAGGGCGGGTCCTCGTCCTGGTAGCGGATGCCGAGCCCGCCGCCGACGTCGAGCCACTCCAGCGGCTGACCCTCGGCCCGGAGCGCGCGGTACAGACTCGCCACCTGCCGGAGCGCGGCCGCGAGCGGGCCCAGCCGGGTGAGCTGGCTCCCGATGTGACAGTCCACGCCGCGAGCACGCACGCCCCGCATCCGCCGGGCGCGGGCGTAGAGGGCACGGGCCTCGGCGAACGGGACGCCGAACTTCGAGGCGGAGTGCCCGGTGGAGATGTGCCGGTGCGTGCCCGCGCGCACCCCGGGGTTCACCCGGATGGCGAACGGCGCCCGGCGGCGCAGGCGGCGGCCCACCCGGTCCAGCGCCTCCAGCTCCTCGGCGCTCTCCACGTTGAACATCCCGATGCCCGCCCGGAGCGCGAAGGCCATCTCGGCCTCGGTCTTCCCCACCCCGGCGAAGACGGTCCGCCCGGGGTCCCCGCCGGCCTCCAGCACCCGGGCGAGCTCGCCCCCGGACACGACGTCGAAGCCCGAGCCCCAGCGCGCGAGCGCGGAGAGCAGCGCCAGGTTCCCGCTGGCCTTCACCGAGTAACAGACGATGTGCGGCGCACCGGCGAACGCCTCGTCCACCACCCGGAAGTGCCGGCGGAGCGTGGCCTCGGAGTAGACGTAGGTCGGCGTCCCCACCCGGTCCGCGACGCGCTCCAGCGAGACCTCCTCGACGTGGAGCACTCCCTTGCGTGGCTGGAAGTGGTCCATCCCGAGCTCCCTAGAGCCCGGCGTCCGGAGCCTCGACGTCGGCCGGCGCGGGAAACGGAGGCCGCCCCGCGGGCGCGTGCCCGGGCGTGTCGGTGGCCGGTGGAGGCGGACTGGCCGACGCGGGCGCCGGGGAGCGGAGGTTGTTCGGCCGTACCCCGCACGCGGCGACGACCACCACCAGGGAGACGAGGGCCGCGGCCCTAGAAGCGAATCCCGAGCTGCGCACGGAGCGCCTGCGCCACCGAGGGGCCGACGGGGAGGGCGACGTAGTTGTACTGGAGCGCGCTGAAGGGGAAGAGCACTCCGTAGGAGAGCTGGGCGTAGAAGCCGTCGTCGGTCTGGTAGCGCACGCCAGCGTCCACCTCGATGCCGAGCTGGGTGCTGTCACCCGAAGGAGTGCTCGTGGGCTTCAACGCCTTCGAGTAGATGACCGCCCCGAAGACGCTCAGCGAGTCGTTGAAGTTGTAGGAGACACCCGGCCTCACGTAGAGCGCGTCGGTGATGCCGCCGATGATCTCCCGCCAGAGGATGAGGTCGATCCGGTAGTCCTGGTTGAAACGGAAGTTGCGGATGTCCGTATCGTCGCAGTTCTGCGAGGAACCGAAGGTGCACGGGCGCCGTCCGTACTGGGCGCCATCGTAGTCGCCCCACTGGGCACCGGCGTAGACGTTGCTCTGCTGCGCGCTCCGGCGGTTGGGCTTGTTGCCGAAGCCGGGCGCCGAGTCTCCGCTCGCTGCGCCCACCTCGAGGCCGATCTTGAGCGCGCCGTCGAGGAGGCGCCACTCGGTCTGCAGCGCCCCGCCGTACTGGGCGATGGTCAGCCGCTGGAAGAATGCGCCCGGGCCGGTGCAGTTGTAGACCGGCGAGCTGTTCACGGGGAGGCAGGCGTCCGCCTTGCCCAGGTACGCCGCGGCCTCCAGCTCGATGCGGAAAGCCTTCCGCTCGAACTTGATCCAGATGTCGGGGATGAAGAGGTACGCGTCGCGGGCCACGCGGTTGAAGTCCGGCGAGGGAACCCGGTAGGGGTCCTGCTCGGAGAAGCTCGTCGCGTTCCAGTTCGCGTTGTAATCGTAGCGCTGGCTCCGGTACTGGAAGAAGAGCCCGTAGTTGAAGACGGTGCCGCCAGCGTCGAGCTTCACCCGCGCCTTCTGCTCGGTGTCCTTGCGCGCGAGGATGATTCCGAAGGTGTGCGCGTCGTCGTTGTTGGTCACGTCGTAAGGCTGCCCCTGCGTGTTGACGTGCCCGCCGACCAGGCCCTCGAGGTCGAAGTCGAGGGTCGGGACGATGAAGAATCCCGGCAGCGGCTCGGCCACGAACTGGAAGCGGTCCACGGTGTTGCCGTAGTCGCAGTCGAGGCAGTTGCCGTCGTGGTGCACGATGCCGAGGCCGTAGTGGTCGCCCATGCGGCCGAACTTGAGCAATCCGATCGGGGTGGCCACCTCGCCCCAGACGCGCTTCACGGCCAGGTTGCTCTGGGTCGAGTTCACGCCCGGAACGGGTGGAACCTGGGTGGGGTTGAGGATGCCGATGTCCACCCGGTCTTGGCGGACGTAGGCGTACAGAGGCGTACTCCCGAACACGACGTTGTCGAGCGCGTCGATCTGGGCTCGGATCCGGACCTCCTCGGAGACGTTGAGGGTGGGGTCCAGCCGGAACCGCATGTTGGTGCTGGCCACGCTGTGGCCGCCCGTGGGAGGCGGGGAGTTTCCGTCCGGGCGGGGGAAGAGCCAGTAGCCGGTCCCCATCGCGTCGGGCGGCTGGTTGAGGTCGAGCTGGTGGAGCAGGTCCGGACGCACGCGGAAGTAGCCGTGCAGCTCGAGGAGGTCGAGCTTCCGGTGGGCGGTGGCCTCGGTCTCCCACGTCCCGCCCGCGGTGGTCGCGGCGACGGTCGCGGCCTGGGCCCGCATCTCCTCGCGCAGCTCCTTCTTGGCGGCCTCGACGCGGGCGTCGATCTCCTTCTGGATGTCGGCGTCGCTCTTGAGGCGCGGCTCGGTCGCCGGGGCGCCGGTCGGTGGCGTCTGGAGAGCCGTCTGTGCGAGTGCGGTGGCGGAGGCGAGGAGCGCCGCCAGGGCAGTGACCTTCACTGTGATTCTCCGGAGGGGTAGGACGAAGGGCGCGGCATGAAGACACCCACGCGCATCCGTGTCAATGAGGTCTGCTCCGCTTCGCGCCCCGGCCCTCGTACTTGCGCTAGCATCCTTGCAACATGAATCGGTGCGTGCGGATTCCCCTGCTGTCCCTCGGCGCGGCGGTGGCGCTGGTCCTCGGCGCGTGCGGCGACAGCGTCAGCCAGTTCGGTGAGGCCTGCTCGGTGTACGCGGTGACCAACGACTGCGCCTCGCCCGACCTCTGCTTCTGCCAGGTCAACCAGAACTGCGTCTGCACCCACCGCTGCGAGCAAGACAAGGATTGCCCCAGCGGCACCGCCTGCCTCCCCGGCCAGAACCCGGCGACGAACACGCAAGACCTGTTCTGCTTCACGAAGGTCGCGACCCCCTGAGCGGCCCTCGCGGGCCCTCGCGCAGCTCGGTCAGCACCCCCCGCATCCCCTTCGGATGAACGAACGCCACCCGGGCGCCACCGGCCCCGGGCCGAGGCTTCTCGTCGATCAGGGGGGCTCCGGCCTTGCGCAGCGAGTCCATGGCGGACTCGATGTCCTCCACCTCGATGCAGACGTGGTGGAGACCCTCTCCGCGGCTGGCCAGGAAGCGGGCCACCCCCGAGTCCGGGGTGGTCGGGGAGATGAGCTCCACCCTTCCCATGCCGTGGCCGAAGATGGCGGTGCGGACCTGCTGCTCGGGCACCTCCTCGACGTGGGTGAGCTCGAGCCCGAGGGCGTCGCGCCACAGCCGGATGCTCTCCTCGAGGTCGCGGACCACGATGGCCACGTGGTCCAGGCCCTTCGCGTGAACGGTCATCTCCTCGCTCTCCTCGCCGGCTGGCAGTGGGGACAGAAGTCGGTTCGCCGGCCTCCCTGCCGGAGCAGCCGAATGCGCGTGCCGCAGCGCGGGCAGCGTTCGCCGGCGCGAGCGTAGACCCGGAACGGGTTCTCCGTCCCGGGCTCCTCGACGTAGGCGATCTCCTCCGAGTCCTCGGCGTCCAGGGCGTAGGCCAGTCCCCGGCGGATGGCGGTGGCGAGCCGGTTCCACTCCGGGAGCTCGAGCGTCCGGGTGGGGCGGCCGGGGTGGATCTTCGCTCGCCAGAGCGCCTCGGCGGCGTGGATGTTGCCGAGGCCGGCCAGCCGGCGCTGGTCCATCAGGGCAACCTTGATGGGGACCCGGGTGGGCCCGAGCGCGTCCCGGAGCCGCGCGCCCGAGAGCGGGGTGAGGAGCGGGTCCGGGCCCAGCTCCTGGACGGCGGGAAGGCCCCGCAGCTCCGCGGCGGCGTGCGGCTCGATGCGTCCGAAGAGGCGAGGGTCGCGGTAGTGGACGGCGGTGCCATCGGCGAGCAGGAGCCGGGCTCGGCTGTAGGGGACGGGCTCGCCCGTGGGACGGCGGACCCACTTCCCGGTCATCCCGAGATGGGAGAGGAAGCCCAGCCCGTCGTCGAGGGAGACCAGGAGCAGCTTGCCGTGGCGCTCGGCGCGGGCCAGGCGCCCGCGGAGCCCGGAGAACAGCTTCCGGCCGCCTCCCCGGAAGATGCGCGTCCGATCGGCCTCGGCTGCGGTCACCTCGGAGGCGCCGAGCCACCGTTCGAGCGTACGTCGTGCAATCTCCACCTCTGGAAGCTCGGGCATTTTTGGGTTCGCCAACCGCCCCGTCCCGGCATTAAGCCGTGGCCCAGCGAACGGAGGAGTCATCCATGGCAGACCTGGCCAAGAAGTACACCCCGAAGTCGTTTCCTCATCTCAAGGGCCTGAAGGGCATCAGCGACGGCGTGCTCGAGTCCCACTTCAAGCTGTACGAGGGCTACGTCAACCGGACCAACAAGCTGACCGAGACGCTGTTCGGCCTGGCGAAGGAAGGGCAGGCCTCGGGCGCGAACCCGGCGTACGCCGAGATGACCCGCCGTCTGGGCTTCGAGTACAACGGGATGGTCCTCCACGAGTACTACTTCGCGGGCATGAAGTCGGGCGGCTCGGGGAATCCGGGCAGCAAGCTGAAGGCCGCTGCCGAGGGGAGCTTCTCCAGCTGGGACGTCTACGTGGCCGACCTCAAGGCGGTCGCGACGATGCCGGGCGTCGGCTGGGCCATCACCTATCAGGATCCGAACACCGGCTGGCTCTCGAACCACTGGATCAGCCTGCACGAGATCAACAACGTCGCCGGCTACCGGCCGATCGTGGTGATGGACGCCTGGGAGCACGCGTTCGTGCCGGACTACAAGCCGTTCGAGCGCGCCAAGTACGTCGAGGCGTACTTCTCCAACATCGACTGGGGAACGGCCGAGAGCCGACTCAAGTAGCGGGGGAACCGCCGCGGGCCAGCCGGGCGTCCAGCCGCGCGCGGACGTCCGGCCACTCGCGGAGGAGCATCGAGTAGAAGGCCGTGTCGCGGGCCCCGCCGTCGGCGGCGGGCGACTGGGCACGGAGGATCCCGTCGAACCGGGCTCCGATGCGCTCGATGGCGTCGCGCGAGCGGACGTTGCGCGCATCCGTCTTGAGCGTGACCCGGTGGACCTCCCAGCGCTCGAAGGCATGGGCGAGCATCAGGCGCTTGGCCTCGGTGTTGATGGCGGTGCGCTGGGCGGAGGGGGAGAGCCAGGTCCAGCCGATCTCGACGGCGTGGGGCACCCCGGGCGGGCGGCCCATGTCCGAGCCGGGGAAGATGACCCAGAACTCGATGTTGCCGAAGCGCGTCGTGCCGACGACCCGGCCGGTCTGCGCGTCCAGGGTGGCGAAGGGAAGCGCCACCGTCCGCCGCTGGTCGGCGAGCGCGGTCTCGAGCCAGGCCTCCAGCTCGCGGCGGTTCCGCGGGATGGGGGTGAGGCCAAAGGTGTCGCGCGGACCCTCCAGGATGGCCTGGAGGCCGTCGAGGTGCGCAGGCCCGAGGGGCTCGAGCCTGACGTGCCGGCCCTGGAGGGTGACGGGAGCGACCGGTTCCATGCCGGGGGTTGTGGCACGGACCTGGCAGCACAGTGGGTGCCGCAGCCGGCTGGCCTCTTCATTTCGACTATTCTAGAAGAGTCGTCCAATGACGACCTCGCAGGCGCTGGCCGCGCTGGGCTCGCTGTCGCAGGGGACTCGCCTGGAGGTGTTCCGGCTCCTGGTCCAGCGAGGTCCGGGCGGCCTGTCCGCAGGGGCGATCGCCGGGGAGCTCGAGGTGCCTGCCTCGTCCCTGTCCTTCCACCTCCACCAGCTGATGCACGCGGGTCTGGTGACGCAGGAGCGCCGGAGCCGGCAGCTCATCTACGCGGCGAGCTACGAGCGGATGAACGCGCTCGTCGGGTACCTCACCGAGAACTGCTGCGCCGGGACGGGCTGCGGGGTTCCGGAGGCGGTCGGCTGCGCCCCCGCCGCGCGGAGCACCCCCCGCATCCGGGCCGGGGGGCGGAGGCGTTGATGGACCTCCCACGACGATCGGCGGTCGAGGCCTGCGGAACGGGGCTGCTCCTCGTGGCGGTGGTGGGGTCCGGGGTCATGGCCGAGCGCCTGGCCGGCGGGAACGCGGGGCTCGCTCTCCTGGCGAACTCGCTCGCCACCGGCGGGGCCCTGCTGGCCCTGATCCTCGCCCTCGGCCACCTGTCGGGCGCGCACCTCAATCCGGCGGTGACCCTCTGCGCGGCGGGCGATGGCGGGATGCCCTGGCGAGAGGTTCCGGCGTACGTCATCGCCCAGGGTCTCGGAGCGTTCCTGGGCGTCGCGCTCGCCCACGCGATGTTCGAGCTGCCGGTTCTCCAGGCCTCGACGCACTCGCGGGCAGGCGCCGCCCAGGTCCTGAGCGAGGCGCTGGCCACGTTCGGGCTCCTCGGTGTCATCCGGAGCGTCGGCCGGGCGCGGCCCGAGATGGTGGCGTTCGCCGTCGCAGCGTGGGTGACGGGCGCGTACTGGTTCACGGCCTCGACCGCGTTCGCCAACCCGGCGGTGACGCTGGCGCGGGCGGCGACCGACACCTTCACGGGCATCCGACCCGCGGACGTGCCGGGGTTCCTGCTCGGTCAAGCGCTCGGTGCGGTCGCGTCGATCGGCTTCTTCCGCTGGCTCCATCACCGCTCCGAGCGCCGCGAGTCGCAGGAGCTGCTCCCCTCTCGTCGGGCGCCGGAGAGCTCACCATGACGACGCAGGACCATCCCCTCCGGGTGCTGTTCCTCTGCACCGGGAACTCGGCGCGGAGCATCTTCGCGGAGTACTTCCTGCGCCGTCTCGGCGGCCGTCGCTTCGAGGCCCACAGCGCGGGCGCGGCCCCCTCGGGGACGGTGAATCCGATGACCCTCCAGGTGCTTCGGGAGCGGTTTCACATCGACGCCGGCGACGCGCGGAGCAAGTCGTGGGACGAGCTCCGCGACGTGCGCTTCGACTTCGTGATCACCGTCTGTGACAACGCCCGGGAGACCTGCCCGATCTGGCCGGGGCAGCCGATCGTGGCCCACTGGGGGGTGGAGGATCCCGCGGCGTTCGTGGGCTCACCGAAGGAGAAGGAGCGCCGCTTCCACGAGGTGGCCCTCACCCTCTACCGGCGTCTGCAGATCTTCACCTCCTTGCCGCTGGAGCAGCTCGACCGGCTGAAGCTCGAGACCCTCACCCGCGACATCGGGCGTGACCGCTTCCCGAAGAAGGACTCGGCCGCATGAGCACACCGACTCGACGACCGGCGATCCGGGCGGCACGGCCCGGCGACTGGAGCGCCATCGAGCGGCTCCTCACCGGACGCGGGCTTCCCCCGGACGGCGCACGGGAACACCTGGCCGCGTTCGTCGTCGCCGAGCAGGGGTCGACGCTGGTGGGCTGCGCCGGGCTCGAGCGATACGCCGAGGTGGGTCTCCTCCGCTCGGTGGCGGTGTCCGGAGATCTGGCGGCACGCGGGGTCGGCACCGGGCTGGTGAGGGCCAGCCTCGACCGCGCGCGGGACCTGGGGTTGCGAGAGGTCTTCCTGCTCACGACCACCGCCGCCGGGTTCTTCCCCCGGTTCGGCTTCCGGGCCGTCCCGAGGGCAGCGCTGCCGGAGTCCCTCGGCGCCTCCGAGGAGCTGCGGGGAGCCTGCCCCGCCTCGGCGATCGCGATGCGCCTCCGCCTGGACTCGCCGGAGGGGTGAGCCGGCCGTCGTTCCCCGGCGGTACGATCTCCGCCGATGCGTTCCCGCCGCCCGACCGAGGCTCGTCCCGCGCTGGCGGTGGTCCCGGCCCAGGGGCCGCCTCTCCTTCCGGCGGACCCCGAGCCGCTCGTCCGGACCTGCCTCAACTGCGGCGCGGTCCTGGAGGAGCGGAAGTGCAAGCTCTTCTGCCGCTGCGGGTACTACGCCTCCTGCTCCGACTTCCTCTGAAGCGACGAGCCGGCGACTTCTAGCGGCGGGCGCGTGCACGCGCGGGGGCTGCACGACGCCGGGCCCGGGTCGGTCTCGCGCGCGCCGACGGGCGAGCCGAGCTCTTGCGCGCGGCGGTGAGGCTCTGCTCCAGCGCCCGGGCGAGGTCGACCACCCGGCCCGGCTGGGGCGCCGCGGGAACCTCGAGGGTCTGGCCCCGGGCCTTCTTCCGGATCAGCGCCTCCACGCGCCCACGGTGCTCGTCCTCGAACCGGCCGGGCTCGAAGCGCCGGCTCATCGATCGGATCAGCTGCTCGGCCATCTGGAGCTCGCGACCGCCGGCGGCGGCCTTTGGAGCCTCGGGGGCGGCGAGGACCTCGTCCGCCCAGACCAGCGTGGTGAGGAGGAGCCGGCCCCCCACGCTCCGGAGCATGCAGAGGTGCTGCTTGGTGCTGAGCACGACGCGCGCGATGGCCACCTCGCCAGAGCGGGCCAGGGCCGCGGCGAGGAGCGCATAGGCCCGGGCCGACTTGCCCTCGGGCACGACGTGGTACGACTGGTCGAGCAGGAGGGGGTCTACCTCCTCCAGCTTCACGAACTCCTCGATGGCGATGGTCCGGTCGCGGTCGGGGTCGGCGGCGCGGAGCTCGTCCTGGGTCAGCGTCACGACCTGGGTCCTCGACACCGCGTAACCGCGGACGATGTGTTCCCAGGGGACATCCTGACCGTCGCGCTCGCAGACCCGCTTCTCGCGGATCCGGCCGCCGTCGGCGTCGTGGTAGAGGTGGAACTGGATGTCACGCCGGCGAATCGCGGCGTGGAGCGACACCGGAACGTTCACCAGCCCGAACCCGATCGCACCTTTCCAGTACGGACGCGCCATGGTCGTCCTAGGTTCGACCCGATTCTCCCCGGATGGAAGGGGTGGCCCGTGGGGAGTGTCTGCACCCGAGTCCTGCGGTTGCGCGCCGGGAGGCAGGGGCCACCCATGGAATCAGGAGGCGCAACGTGTTCCGTAGCCTCGTCCTGAGCTGTGCCGTCAGCGGCGCCGCCTGTGGGGTTCACACCACCGAGGGCATGGCCAAGGCCCTGGTCTCCGACGAGCAGGAGGACCAGCTCGGGCTCCAGGTGAAGCAGGAGCTCGCGAAGCAGGGGACGAGGTACGTCCAAGACCCGGAGGTCGTGAACTACGTCCGGGGGGTGGCGCAGAAGATCTTCGTCTCGGCGGACAAGGACCGGCCCGGCGTCCACTGGCAGGTCAACGTCATCGACGACCCGAAGCAGGTCAACGCCTTCGCCACCCCGGGCGGCTACCTCTACGTTTACACCGGGCTCCTGATGGCGGCAGACAACGAGGCCCAGCTCGCGGGAGTGTGGGGGCACGAGTCGGGTCACGTGGTGGCGCGGCACTCGGCGCGCCAGATGGTGGACGCGATGGGGCTCGAGACGGTGCTCGGCATGGCGCTGGGACAGAACCCGAACGAGCTGGCCCAGCTGGCCGCGAACCTGGCGGCGAAGGGCGCGCTGCTCTCCTACAGCCGGCAGGACGAGGACGAGGCCGACGAGTTCGGGGCGCGGTACTCGGCCCAGGCCGGGTACGATCCCCACGGCATCATCCAGTTCTTCGAGAAGCTGAAGACGCTCGAAGGAAACCAGCCGGCGTTCGCGAAGTACCTCTCCGACCATCCCGCGACCGCGGACCGGATCACCCATCTGCAGCAGTACATCGCCGACAAGCATCTCACCGGGACCGAGCTCGGCGCCGAGCGCCTCCGCCCGGTGAAGCAGAAGCTCGTCGCCCAGGCCCAGGCAGCCGGGGTGAAGCCGGCGACCTCCGCTAAGAGGAGCCCACCGAGCGAACGACCGAGCGCTCGATCTCCGAAGGTGTCAAACACCTTCGATCGATTTCTCCTCCGTGCTCCGAGAGGACCTGCGCATCGATGACCCCGAGCGGGCAATCGAGCGCTCGGCTTTCCGATCTCAGCGGCGTCCGGAGGTGCTGGTCAGGCGAACCCCGGCGAGCACCAGGAGGCCTCCGACCGCCACCTCCCAGCCGATCCGCTCGTCGAGGACCGCCCAGGCCGCGAGCGCCGTCGCCACCGGCTGCAGGTTGCTGAAGACCGCCACCTTCGAGGCGTCCGTCCGCCCCAGCGCCCAGTACCAGAGCAGGTAGCTCACCACGGAGGTGAGCAGCGCCAGGTAGAGGATCGCGCCCTTCACCACCGCCGAGGCTCCGAGGATGAAGTCCGGCCGGAGGATCCACGGTGCGAGCGGCACCAGCCACAGCGCGCCCGCGATCATCGACCATGCCGTCGCCCGGAGCGCCCCGTGCTCGCCGATGAAGGCCTTCCCCTCCGCGGTGTAGACCACCCAGGCGGTCACCGCCCCGAGGATGAGCAGGTCCCCGACGAAGACTCCGGAGAGCGCCCGCAGCCCCTGCGCCAGCAGCAGCACCAGCGCGCCGGCGAACGCGAGCAGGAGCCCCAGCCCAGCCCGCGCGCTCGGCGACTCCCGCCCGCGGAGCATCGAGTAGAGGTACACCCCGATCGGCGTCAGCGCGTAGAGCAGCGAGGCGTGCGCGGCCGTCGACCGCGACAGCCCCGCGAAGAAGAGTCCCTGGTTCAGGGGCCCGGTGAGGACCCCCAGGGCCAGGGCCGCCGGGACCGCGCGGCGCGGAGGCAGCGCCGGACCCGGCAGCGCGACCACCAGCGCCGCGAACACCAGCCCGCTGAACAGGAAGCGCCAGAGCACCAGCGTCGCCACCGGCACCTCGGCCAGCGCCCGCTTCGCGACGAGGTAGGTGCCTCCGCTGATCGCCGTCTGGACCAGCAGCGCCACCACCACCCCGGTCCCCAGGCCGCCCTGGGCGTGCACGGGCTCGGGGTCCAGGGGCGAGGGACCGGTCAGGGCGGTGGCAGGCGGGCGAGAGCCCATCGAGCGGCGTCACTCACCACAGCGCTCGGGTCCCGCGCCAGCGTTTCCAGCACCGGTCGGGCGCCGGCGTCGCGTGCTGCGCCGAGCGCATACGCCGCGTTTCGCCGCAGCCCGTCGTATCCCGCCCGCGCGAGCGCCGTCCCCGGCACCAGCCCGGCGTAGGCCTCCGCCGTCATCGCCGCGAGGCCACGCGCGTCGAGGCCGGCCACCGGGCGGGGCTGGAACCGTTGCCCGTGGGCGGCGAGCGGCGCTGCGTTGAGGGGACAGACGTCCTGACAGACGTCGCAGCCGAAGACGTGCGGCGCCATCGCCTCGCGGTGCTCCACGGGCACCGGGCCCTCGTTCTCGATGGTCTGGTAGGAGAGGCAGGCCCGCGCATCCACCCCGCCGGCGCCGTCCAGCGCTCCGGTGGGGCAGGCATCCACGCACAGCCGGCAGGTGCCACAGCGGTCAGCCGCGGGCCCGTCGGCATAGGCGTCCACCTCGAGGTCCAGCACCAGCAGCGCCAGCACCACCCACGAGCCGTAGCGCGGCGTCACCAGGCAGCCGTTGCGCGCCACCACCCCCAGCCCCGCCCGTGCGGCCCAGACCTTCTCCATGAAGGGACCGTGGTCCACCGAGCCGTAGGTCCCGACACCCGGGTGCTCGGCCCGCAGCAGGCGGCGGAGGGTCCGGAGCCGGTCCCGAAGGGTCGCGTGGTAGTCGCGGCCACGCGCGTACCGGGCGATGGGAGACGCCTCGGCCTCTCCGCCCTCCGTCCAGTAGTTGCACGCCAGCGCGGCGACGGTGCGGGCTCCGGGTAGGAGCCGGCGCGGGTCGAGCCGGTCCGCGGCTCGTTCTCCCATCCAGTCCATGTCCGCGGCCATGCCCGCGGCGAGCCAGGCGAGGAGGGCAGCCCCTGGAATGGGGTCCGGTCGAGCGAACCCGCAGAGGTCGAACCCTGCCTCCAGCGCGAGCGCACGCACCCGCGCCGATGCGGCGACCCGGCTCAGGGCGACGGCGTCCCGCCCGGTACCCACGGGACGTCCCTCACCCCCGCCCGGTGGTTCGCCGTCCGCGCCAGGACGAAGAGGAAGTCCGAGAGCCGGTTGAGGAAGCGGAGGGTCACCTCGTCGACCTGACCCTCGCGGAGGAGCGGCACCACCGCGCGCTCGGCCCGGCGGCACACCGTGCGCGCGAGGTGAAGCCCGGCGCTCGCCGGAGTTCCACCCGGAAGGATGAAGTGCGTCTGGGGCGGGAGCTCGGCCTGGAGGGTGTCGATGCGGCTCTCCATCGCCTGGATCCACTCCTCGCGGACGTGGGGGATGTGGGCATCGGCCCGGGTCCCCCGCGGGGTGGCGAGCACCGCCCCGACGGTGAAGAGCTGCTCCTGCAGGTCCTGGCACCAGGGGTCCAGCGCGCCAAGACCCGTGGCCCGGGCCACGCCGAGCGCTGCGTTGAGCTCGTCCACCTGGCCGTAGGCCTCCACCCGGGGGTCGTCCTTGGACACCCTGCCCCCGCCGAAGAGGCCCGTCTGCCCGGCGTCGCCGGTCCGCGTGTAGATCTTCATCCTCGGGAAGCACCCTACGGCCAAGTGCCCGCTTCACGGAAGTCGGACCCCGAGCCCCCGTCTGCTATGAGGGCGCGGGCGGCGCTCTGCCCTCATCGACGTGACTCCCGAGCACTCCGAGAACGGCGCGCGGCGCACCGGTCCCTGGCTCATCCTGGCCGCGGCCACCCTCTGGTCCACCGCCGGCGCGGCGATCAAGCTCTGCGGCCTCTCCGGCTGGCAGATCAACCTCGGCCGGTCCGCCGTCGCGGCCCTGTTCCTCGCCGTCTTCATTCCCGGGGCGCGCCGCCGGCCGGATCGCCAGCTCGGCTGGGTCGCCCTCGCCTACGCCTTCACCGTGCTGCTCTTCGTCCTGGCGAACAAGGCGACCACCAGCGCCAACGCCATCTTCCTCCAGGACACCGCCCCGCTCTGGGTGCTCCTCCTCAGCCCGGTGCTCCTCCACGAGCGCCCGACCCGGAGCGAGCTCCTCTCCGCCCCGCTCTTCCTCGTCGGCCTGCTCCTCTTCTTCCTCGATCAGCTCTCGCCCGGCCAGGCGCTGGGCAACCTCATCGCGGTGGCGTCGGGGGTGGCCTTCGCGCTCTGCATCCTGGGACTCCGGAAGCTCGGGAGCCGGAACGTGGGGGCCATCGTCTGGGGCAATGCCCTCGCCGCGCTGATGTCGCTCCCCATGGCGCTCCACGGGCCGGCGCCCACGGTGCGGGACGTCGGCATCGTCCTCTTCCTCGGCCTCTTCCAGCTCGGCGCCAGCTACGCGCTCTTCGCCCGTGGCGTGCGCCACACGCCCGCGGTGGAGGCCTCGCTGCTCGCCCTGGTGGAACCGGTGCTCAACCCGGTCTGGACCTATCTCCTCGCCGGGGAGCGGCCCGGACCGTGGGCCATCCGGGGCGGGGCGCTCATCCTCGCCGCGACGCTCTGGCGGACACTGGCCCCCTGGGTGGAAGGGCGGCGGCGGACCGCCCCCGGACAGAGCCCTTCCTAGAAGGCGGTCCGGAGCCCGAAGCGGAACACCACGTCGATCGCCGGCCCGTCGGGGTACGGGTCCTCGACGATGCCGATCCAGAGCTCGGTCCTGGGGTCGATGCGGTACATCCACCCGAAGTCGATGGAGAAGTCGGCCAGGTCCATCGGCTGCAGACCCGTGTCGTGGAACGGTGGGGTCTGCACGAAGATGTTGCCGTAGAGGAAGTTGCGCCAGCTGAGCTTCACCCGCGGTCCTCCGGAGAACGAGACGAAGAAGACGTTCTCGAACCCGGCCAGGGTTCCGGTCCTGGGCGTGAAGCCGACGCCCACGGTGCCGCTCACCGTCAACCAGCTGAGGAGCGGGGCCTCCCCGGTCAGGATGAGCCCCGTCTGGAGCGTGCCCGCGCGGTAGCCGGGAGCGGTGGAGGTCGGCAGCCCGAGCACCAGCATCAGCTGCGCGTGCTGGCCGATCATCATCCCCGCGCCGACCCGGCTGTCGCCGATTCCCAGGTCCACCGGTCCGTAGGTGAGGCTCTTCCCCTTCCCGTAGACGATCTCGTACTTGTACTTGTTGATGGGCCGGAGCTCGCGGGCCACGTACTCGACGCCGAGGATCGAGTGGTACCAGTCGAGGAACCGGTCCATGAAACCGTCGTAGGCGCCCTGGATCTGCACCTGGCCGAAGACGAACCACCGGTCGTCGATGCGCCGGGTGAGCCAGACCTGCACCCGCCCCAGCTCTGCATCGAGCGTCACCGAGCGCTCGAAGTTCGAGTACAGCTCGATGGCGCTCGCGTAGTCGAAGTTGAGGGTCAGCCCCCAGTCGCCCCGGGGCAGCATCAGGGGCGGAGCGAAGAGGACGCTCCGGTTCGCCTCGATGGGGTTCTGCGGCCCCCAGGGCGGCAGGCCCGAGAAGTCGGGCGGCTCCACCAGCGCCGGATGAACGACCAGCACTCCGAGGACGAGGAAGGAGAGCATCGGGCGTCGAGGACGTCCGGGGGGAGCCTACCTAGAGAAGGCGCTCGAACTCTTCCAGAGAACGGTTCCAGACCGGCACGCCGCAGAACCGCACCCCCTCGGGGCAGAACGGGCTGGCCCCGGCCTCCTTCCGCAACGTGCATGGAGGAACCAGGTGCGCGGCGATCCGGGGATGAACCGCCCCGACCTGCCGCACCTCCTCCAGCGAGGCCCGCCAGATCTCCTCCTGCGCCGTGTAGCAGAGGCGGTGCACCCACTTGTGATGGAAGTGCAGGAGCTCGCCGGACTCGAGAAAACGGATCGGGAACGCGTTGGGGAGCAGGTAGAGGGCGAGCTCCGGGGCGACGCCCGCGTCCACCAGCCGCTCGATGGCGACCCAGGCCTCGGCGCAGGTACGGGTGAAGAGGTCCAGTGCCTCGGGCACCTCGGCCAGGAGCGCGGGAACGATGACGTCCGGCTCGCCGGGGACGAAGGTCGCCTGCAGCACCGGACGGCTGGCCGGGGTCATCCGGTGGCGCTGGTCCTGGCTGTCGGCGGCGTGGCTGAGCTTCTTCTGGAAGGTGTAGCTCGCGTGCACCAGGGTCCGCATCAGCTTGCCCTGGGTCCCGAGCTGGAGCGCCTCGGAAAGGTAGGGGTTCTGCCGCGGCGAGAGCACCCGCTCCAGAGCCGCCGCGTCGTCCAGCGCCGAGCGAGGCAATCCGAGCACGTTCCGCACCGCCTGGGCGACGGCGGCCTCGGCCCGGGCGCTCCAGTCGACGAGGGTGCTGATGCGCTCGCCCAGCACGGCGTCGAACTCGGCTCGGTGCTTCTGGGCGTCCGCTCCGCCCACGCCCAGCGCGCGGCTGGACTCGCGAAGCGCCCGCGCCTCGTGTGTCGACTCGAGCGGAAGCGTGTCCTCGGCGTCGCGGAAGAAGAGCGGGTCGATGGCCTCGACCTCGCGAACCATGGCCGCGATGACCTCGCGCGCCTCGGTCGGCACGTCGTACGCACAGGCCAGGCGGTGGTAGCGGTGGAGGGTGAGCCCGGAGATGGTGTGGTAGAGGTGGGCGAACGTCCCGATGGGGAGGACGTAGCGCGCC
>Ga0335079_10002494_pt1 | contig 21237 bp, 21 predicted proteins | sample Lox_Sample_33_FD_206719 | JGI IMG/M metagenome (GOLD analysis project Ga0335079, IMG submission 206719) | Soil microbial communities from Loxahatchee National Wildlife Refuge, Florida, United States - Lox_Sample_3.3 | ecosystem: Environmental > Terrestrial > Soil > Wetlands | place: USA... | reverse complement strand
CGCGTTCCGCGAAATGGGATTGCTCGAGGAAGCGATTGGCGAGTTTCAGAAAGTGGCCAAGGCGAACGATCGCGGGAAAGCGTTCCGCTACGCAATGCAGTGCAGCACGTTGCTGGGCTTGGCGTTCATGGAAAAGGGCCAGCCGAACATCGCGGCGATCTGGTACGAACGTGCGCTGACCACGCCGGGGATCGATTCGGAAAGTAAACTCGCATTGCGGTATGATTTGGGAGTGGCTCAGGAATCGGCCGGCGAACTGGAAGCCGCGCTGAAAAGCTTCTCTCAGGTCTACGCGGTCAACATCGACTACCGCGACGTGGCGGAGCGCATTGCTTCACTGCAAAAACCAGCACGCTGACCTCCTGCCCATAATCGACCAGGGGCTGTCCCAGAGGAAATGAATCGGATTCTGCGCGCACTGACCGTTGTCCTGTTGTTCGAAATGGGCGCGCTGCTGCTGTATCTGCCGTGGTCGGCATTCTGGGAACAGAATTACTTTCTCAGCCATTTTCCGCGGCTCATGCCGGTTCTTCTGCATCCGTCCTTTCGCGGGTTCGTGAGCGGCATCGGCGTGTTGGATATTTTTGTGGCCTTTGGGCTGTTCAGCTCGCGCTCGGCAACCGTGAGTGTTCCTCCCTCGACCAACTCGTGAATTGAAGTGGTGCTACGTGACGGACCGCAAGGCCCTCGCCGGTACGCCGGACGAACAGATCCGTTTGCTTCTGCAGAAAATTACGGACGCTGGAAATTCGGGCGTGGACTGGATTCAGATCCGGGAGAAGGATTTGCCTGGGCGGGCACTGACGGAACTGGTGCGCGAGGCGATACCGCGCGTGCCCGAGACGTGCCGGATTCTGGTGAACGATCGGCTGGATGTGGCGTGTACAACCGGCGCGGCGGGCGTGCATCTGGGCGGACAGTCGTTGCCGGTACCCGAAGTAAGACGTTTCCTTCGCGAACAACAGATCAAGAACGATTTTCTCGTCGGCTCTTCCTCGCATTCCCTGGAAGAGGCGAAAGCGGCGGAAGATGCGGGCGCAGACTATGTGTTTTTTGGGCCGATCTATGCCACTCCGTCGAAGGTAGCGTTCGGCGAACCACAAGGCGTGGAGAGGCTGGCGGGTGTTTCCCGAAGATTGCGGATTCCAGTGATTGCGATCGGTGGAATCGCGGCGAAAAATGCACATGAATGCACGGAGGCCGGCGCCAGCGGAGTCGCGGCAATCCGCTTGTTCCAAGATACGAGCGATGGCAAGTCCCTGTCGCGCGACCTCCTTACTGGCTGATGCTTGCGAAGCCGCGCTCGCAAATTGCTAGACTGTCGCATGCGCCGTCTAGCCTTGCTCTTTTTTCTAGCCGCAGTTGCGATGGCTCAATCTACCCGCTATGACGTAAAGATGACGCCCGATCTCGATCGTCATTTGCTGCGGGCACACGAGACAATTGCGTTCGATCGACCTGCGGGCTTCGTGGAATTCCAAAAGCAGCCGGATATGAAGCTCCTGCAGGCTGAGATGGCGGATGGTGAGGTAAGCATCCAAGCCGAGAAAATAACGCTGCGCCTGCAGAACAACGGAAGACACGTTCTGCGACTTCGGTTGGAGGCGAGTCCCACCGCGGCATCGCCTGGTTTGCGGACCAACCTGGCTTCGATACAGCGTTTTATTGTGAGGCATGGATGGTCTGCGACACGGCACCCAAGGAAAGAGCAACGCTGCGCCTGGAGATGGTGCTCCCCAAGACGAAGATATTGACTGCCGTGGGACCGGGTCAATTGCGGCGAAGGTGGACGAGCAACGGCAGCGTGCACTTTTTGTTCGAGCAGAGTCACCCAGTGCAGACGTACTTGTTCAGTTTTGGCGTCGCACGGCTGAATCGCCTGGAGAGAGGTGAATTCGTCATTTACGCACCGGATTCCGATGAGCACGAGCGTGCGTTTCAAAGGACCGCGAAAGCTTATTCCTTTCTGCGCGAGAAAGCGGGGACGGGACGCGTGACGGAAAATACTCCCAAGCAGTGATGCCGAACGGGATCGCACAGGAGGCAGCCGCTTTGGCGCTCCTTCCGAAAGATTTTCTGGGTGAACTGGAAGGGCAAGGAGACGATCGGTTGATGGCCCATGAGCTAGCTCACCAATGGTGGGGAGTCCTGGTAGGAATTCGGTCGTGGTCGGATTTCTGGTTGAACGAGGGGATGGCCGATTTTATGCAGGATGTATTTCTCGAGCAGGAGAAAGGCAGAACCGCCTACGATGAAGAAATGGCTAGGGCGAAGCGAGAGCTGCGGGAATTACAAGCGTCCGGAAACGATCGCCCTCTTCATTGGGACGGTTGGCAGGACGCCTACGGCGCACTGGACAGGCTTCCTTACGCAAAAGATGCGCTCTTTTTGGACCGGCTGAGAACCGAGCTGGGTGAGGCTGCCTTCTGGCGAGGATTGATGCTGTACACGAGCCGTAACGCGGGGCATCTGGTGGATTCAAACGATTTCGAGAACGCGATGGAAGAGTCCAGCGGGCGCGACCTGAAGCAGATCTTCGCCGAGGCGGTGTTCCATTGACCTACTTTTCCTGGAGGCGGCGGAGCAGGCGGATCTGCCCGGCGTGATAGACGTCGTGGAACGCAACGCCATAGATCATCTTCAGATTTTTCTCGCTGACCGGAGACTGCAGCATCTTGGCGATGGTGTCGACCATGGCCCAGTGTTCGGCTTCAAGGATTTCCTGATCGGCGCGCCAAGCAGCCTCGGTGGCCTTTCCCTTCTCCGGCCGCGGGAAGAAATTGTGTCCTTTCAATGCGAAGGAACCGCGCTTGCCGCCTTCGAGGCGCCGTCGCACAGCGTATTTCCAGTAAGCGGCGTGCAGGGTCTCTTCCCAGATGTTGTGACGGCCGGGAGCGGGGCGCCACGCGGCTTGTTTGGCCGTGACCCCCTTCAACGATTGGCGGAGATTGGGGCCGTGCCAGGTTTTGCGTTGGTAGCCTTCCTCGAGAAGAGCGAGGAGTAGCCCGTCGTTGCTCATGTTAGCCTCCGTCAAGCGCTGAGAGTCAGGTAGCCGCAGGGCTGGAAGATTCGCCTTGCGCGGGGTGATGCCAGCCGGGATTGCCAAAGATGTAGCGCAGCTTGTTGCGCCAGCCGGGGGCGCTCCAGGCGTCGCGGAACATGTCGAACCATTCATGGAACGCGATGCGCACGGGATTGTAGGTTTGGATGTTTGTGGTGAGACCGAAACGCACGGGATCGGCGGGATCCTCCGGTTGAAAGGTACCGAAAAGCTTGTCCCAAATGATCAGCGTGCCGCCGTGATTGCGGTCGATGTAGCGGGGATTGGCGCCGTGGTGAACGCGGTGGTGTGACGGCGTGTTGAGGATGGCTTCGAACGGACCGAGTGAGCGCACCAGTTCGGTGTGAATCCAGAACTGATAGAGCAGGCTGATGGCCTTCATGGTCATGATCATGATGGGTGCGAAGCCTACGACGGGGAGCCACAGCCAGAAAATGAAGCTCATGAAGCTGCCGGTCCAGGTCTGACGCAGCGCAGTCGACAAGTTGTAGTGTTGCGAGGAATGATGCACCACGTGGGAAGCCCAGAAAAGGCGGCACTCGTGGCTGACGCGATGGAACCAGTAATAGCTGAATTCATCGCCAAAGAAGAGCAAAATCCAGGCCCACCATTGATAGCCGATCGGAAAAATCGCAAAGCGCTGCAGGTAAGTGAGAACAGAAAATTGAATGACTTTGCCGAGCAGGTCGACCGCTAGATTGCCGAGGCCCATGGAGATGCTGGCGGCGGAATCGTTCAGTTCATAGATTTCGCGATGCATGATCGCGCCGGCGACCGCTTCGACGATCATCAGAGCGATAAAGGCGGGAACCGCGAGCTGGATCAAATCATGCATAAAACGCAGAGAGGCGTATTTTACAACGGTTCGCGGCTGGCGGGGTGAGTGCAGAAGTCAGTCAAGACGTCCGGCAGCGGTTACGACGAATACCTCGGCTTGGGGCTGCGGGCGGGGGCGCCGTTTGTGGACGTACAGCCGTTGATCGGCAACTTCAAAGAGACTTTGCGCCGAATCAGCATCCTTGGGAAACGCGGCGATGCCGAGACTGATGCCCAGGGGCGGGTGGGGAGGAACTTCGCTAAGGCTGGCGGCTACGCGCTCGGCGATTTGATGGGCTGAATCGGCATCGGAGTCGAGCAGGAGCGCGGCGAATTCGTCGCCGCCGAAGCGGGCGGCGAGATCGCTGGCACGGCAATTGGTACGCAGGGCGGTGGCCACGCGCTTCAGGGCGTGATTGCCGGCAAGGTGGCCGAGGCGGTCGTTGATTCCTTTCAAGCCGTCGAGATCGAAAAGCACTAGCGCAAAAGATGAAGGACTGCGCTGTGCACGGAGCACTTCCCGTTCAAGAGCTTCGAAGAACGCCCGGTGATTGGCCAAGCCGGTCAGGCCGTCATGGGTGGCCTGGTAGCGGATTTCCTCCGCGGAGGTGCGCTGCTGTGTGACATCGAGAGCCACGCCGACGCAGCCGATGATGGAAGAATCCGGGTTGCGGAGCGGCTCGACAGTCATGTCAAAGATGCGGTGATTTCGCCTCAACTCGAAACTGGAAGAGATTCCGAGCAGCGCATCGAGATGCTGCTTGATGGGAACCTGGTCGTCGCGCGAGCAGCGGAAATAGTTGCTGATGGAATAGCCGAGGATGCGTCGCGGAACATTGCGGCGGAGAAAGGCCGGTCCGCGATGCGAGGTGATGCGCAGGCGTTCATCGGTGGTCCAACAGATCGCCTGCAGGCGCTTCAGAAGGACACCCAGATACGCCTCGGCCAATCGCGCATCGGTGAGAGGCGGACAGATTGCGTCTGCTTCAGCAAAGAGATTGTTCGCCATGGCCCCAGTTCAACGTCCGCGAGGACAGCCGGGCAGATGCGGCGCGAGGGAGGCGCAACCGGAAGATCGTGTGTGAACCTGCAGGCAAGAGGGGGAAGCCGCGCAGGCGGCGAAAAGAGAGGGAAAATTCCCCACTAGAATAGCACCGCCCAGAGTGGGGAGAAACGGGGAACGAGATTTGGGGTACCAACCAGTAACGTCGGGGCCGGCTGTCAGTTGGTGGCCGAGGATTTGGAGGCCGCGGCTGCGGCGGCCTCGTTGAGAATCAGCGCGAGCCGAACGCCAGCCTGGGCAAGGCGCTTCTGCACGACGGGTGCGGCGGCTTGCTGGTATTTTTCGCCGGCGGAGACGTGCAGGTCCATCATGCGCTGGCCAATGTTGTTGTCGGCGCAAGAGCGAACGTCAGCGGGCTTCTCCACGGGAACGTTAGGCGAAAGGTGGCGGTAAACGACGGACTCGGCGAGGTCGTGACTCTCCCACACCCAATCGTCCACATGGATTCCAGCTTCACGCCACTTGGGAAAATCAGCGGCGAAGGATTGCGACAGAAACGCGACGTATTCCGAGGGATCGGCGCTGTCCATGTCGAGTTCGAGGATCGCCACGTCCCAGAGGAAATGGAGATTCGGGGCGAAAGAGTCCTTAACGGCGTGAGGTTTGCGCCAGAAAAAATAGACCGGGACGCAATTGCCGCCGCGGTCGTCGTTGGTGGTGGCGTGCAGCGGCATGTGCAGGTCGCCGACAAAATGGACGATGTAGCGAACGGCGTTGGCGCGGAGATGGGGATCGGCGCCGGGATCTTTCAGGATGGCGAGCTGATCGGCGATGGCTTGCGTGATGCAGCCTTCGCTACCGCAATACTCGGAGAGCGGCGCACGCGGGGCCCCGCGCGGAATGTCGATGTAGTGCCACGGGCCGTTTTTCGCGGAGTAGCGGACATCATCCGGCCAGGTGGAGGCGTCGGCAAGTAAATCGTGGGCCGGCTCGCTGCAGTAGCGCTTCAGGCCGGGGTCGACGGGGTTTTCGGCGAGCAGTCTGTTGACGAGCTGCAGCGCTTCAGGAGTGAGACTCTGTTCGGCAATGAGCGCGACGGTCTGGTGCCCTTTGCAGCCCCAGGCCCACGCGGGCGCAGCGAGCAGAAGGAAGATGAAGGAGACTACCAGAATCTGGGCGAGCGGTGCCGAAGAGTATTTCATAGATGATGTATCCCTGAAGAAAAACAATTTGAAACGGACTCAGGCGCTCAGCCAGCGCGCCACTGGTCTCCAGTCTTCGGTATGGTCGCAGATGACGCGCAGCGCCGCGGTGATGGGAATGGCGAGAATCAAGCCCATACCGCCCCATACCCATCCCCAAAAGAGAAGCGAAATGGTGATGGCCACGGCGTTGAGCTGCACTTGCCGGCCGACGAGCTGCGGCGCGATTAAATTCTGCGCCACCACGTGTATTCCAGTGAGAACCAGAGCGATCAGGCCGAAATGACTGACGGCTTTGTATTTCAGAATCGCCAGGAAGAAGCCGGGAATCCAGGCAAGAACCGCGCCGATATACGGCACCATATTGAACAAACCCGAGGCAATACCGGCAAGCACAGGATAATCGAGGCCGAGCATCAGGAAGAAAATACTGCTGCACGCAATGACCACGAGTGTAACGACGCTCATGCCGATGAGGTAATCGCGCAAGACATTGCGCAAATCGTCTAGCGTTTCCTTCACTTGTGTCCGGCGGCCCACGGGAAAGAGTTGTAGCGTGGCGTGCCAAGCCTCGCGTTTTCCCGCCAGCATGAAAAAGACTAGGAAAGGAACAAAAGTGCCTTCCAGTACCAGCGCGTAGAGCGAGCCGATGCCACGGATGAAGAGCGTATGGATCGTGCTGGAATCGCCGGCGGGCGGAGTCGCTTTCGGCACTTCGCCCGTGGAAGTGAGTTCCGTCACTCCGCCTTCGAGGCCGCGGATCTTTCCCTGGACGGAGCCGGTAGCCTCGCGCAGGATGTCGCGATAGCTATGCCAGTTGGCGGCAAAATCCTGTGTGCGGACCCACAAGCCATAACCGACGGCACCCAGCACGCCCATCAACAGCAGAACCATAATCAACGCGCCGATGGTTCGCGGGATGTGCACACGCTCGAGCAGTTCGACGGCGGGATCGAGGAAATAAGCGAGCAGGACTGACAACAGCAGGGTGATGACTACCCCGGCAGCATAGTAGAAGAACAGCAAAACCACCGCGCCGGCCAGAATATTCAGGCTGGTGCCGAGACCGGCGATGCGAAACATCGTTGGCGGCGTCTCCGTCGTCGACACGTTTCCCCCTCCGCAAACACGGTAGCATACTCGAGCAAACAGCGGGATGATCGCGGGAAGAAATCACCTAGGATTAATCAACGGGCGTCAGACTCGCATAACTGAGGAACGAGATAGAGGGCGCCGTGTTAGACTGCGGCTGGTCGCCCGCCAGCGGACCTCAAACACCCATGGCTAAAGAACTTTTCGGCACAGACGGTATTCGTGGGGTTCCCGGAACTCCACCACTGGACGATCAAACATTGTATGCGGCTGGCCGCGGCTTGGCCGAAGTCTTGCGCAAGGAACATGGCGCCGCGCACGTCCTGATCGGAATGGATACGCGCGAATCGGGGCCACACATCGCGGCGCTGCTGGCCGCCGGATTACAGGCGGGGCAGGGCACGGTGGAATTCGCCGGCGTAATTACGACCCCAGGAGTGGCGTGCCTGGTGCGGCAGAACGATTATCAAGCGGGTGTGGTGATTTCCGCGTCGCACAATCCCTATCACGACAATGGCGTGAAGCTGTTCTCGCACGCAGGCATGAAATTTCCGGACGCGGAAGAAGAAGAAATTGAGCGCGAGATAGCACGGTTCCAGGCCGACAGCATTCCGGCGCGGCGGCCCGCATTGCCCGCTCAGCATCACCTGCACGTGGAATATCTGGAGTTCCTGAGGAGGCGTGTCCTGCCGGGCGCGCAGCTCTCTGGCTTCCGCATCGTGCTGGATTGCGCGAATGGGGCGGCATATCAACTGGGACCCGAACTGTTCCGTTCGCTGGGGGCGAATGTTGTGGCGATGGGGGTCAATCCCAATGGCCGCAATATCAATGCGGGCTGCGGATCGCTGCACCTGGAAGCGTTGCAGGAAAGAGTAATGAAAGAGAAGGCGACGCTGGGCGTTGCGTTTGACGGTGACGCGGACCGCTCGCTTTTCGTGTGCGAAGACAGAAGCATTGTGAATGGCGACGGCGTGCTGCTGGTAATTGCGCGGCACTTGAAAGCGCAACATGCCCTGAAGGGCAACCGGGTGGTCGCAACATCGATGTCGAATTTGGGGTTAGAACGCGTGTTGGCACGCGAAGGAATGACCCTGGCGCGAACCGCGGTGGGAGACCGCTACGTGCTCGAAGAACTTCTGAAGTCCGGAAATAACGTGGGGGGAGAGCAGTCTGGCCACATCATCTTCCTGGACGACAGTCCTGCGGGTGATGGCCTGCTGACGGCAGTCAAGGTGGCGTCACTTGTCTCCATGAAGGGATCGCTGCGCGGGCTGGTGGAGGGCTTCAAGGACTACCCACAGGTGATCGTGAACGTTAAGGTTCGAGAGAAGCCCCCGCTGGAGTCGATTGACGGAGTAGCCCGGGCGCTGGCGGAGGCGAAAGGGGCACTGGGCGACAACGGGCGGATTGTGCTGCGTTATTCAGGAACCGAGCCCCTGGTGCGTGTCATGGTTGAGGCCGAAGAGCGGGCCGATGTACAACGATTTTCGCAGTCCATTGCAGAAGCGGTGCGGAGCGCGATCGGAGTCTAGAGACGGCAACGCAATAACGATATTCCAAGTCGTGGAGAATCAGTATATTCGGGTATGAATTCGCCAAAAACGTTCCAAAGACTGTAGGAAGCGGTCGAGATTCTGTGAGATTTTGTAGGTTCTCCTCGGGCACGAACAGTTAGTTTCACCCATAGACATGGCTAAGTCTTTGTCTTACAACAGGGTCTTCTGTTTTTCTGTTTTGTAAACACGTTGGCAAACAGCTTGCACTTCTTCTAGGCAATTCATGAGATTGGCTTCCCGGGGTGGCCGGAACTTAACCTCGACTAAGTTTCCGGTTATTGGGGGGTCTGATCACTATAAGGGGGGCTTGCACCGGCCCCCTTTTTTATTGCCCTCAGTATTAATTCCCTGAAATTCAAAAGATGGTTCCCGAACTGGCACTCGTGTGTCCGCAGGGCGGCAAAGATGGTTCGCTCAAAAAAGTGAGCGGCCGGTGGGGGTGCCGGCCGCTCTGGCGTGGGGGATGGAGGGACTCAAACGACGAAAGCTCAATCCTCTTTGGAATGGGCAGGTTGTTCAACTGCGCTCGCCAGCAGCAGAACAACACACAGGAGCAAGATCGCTACGATCATTCCACCCACTCCCGAAGCAGGACCGAACTTCCGACGACGGGAGTGATTATGCGAGGCGCGGCTGTGGCGGTCACTAGGCTGAAGGGTTCAATCGCAGCGGTACTTCGCACTGGCACTTCCGTACTGGTAGGAGGTGCAGTGAGTGCGACCTCTCCAGGTACAATAAAAAGAGGGAGTCCAAAACACTTGCGCTTGCCGTTTCCTCTCGGCGCGCTGCAGGTGGATGGAGGCAGCGAGTTCGCTGCGGAATTTGAGCCAGCCTGCCAGCAAAAAGAAATCCCCTTGTTCGTCCTGCCGCCCAAGTCACCCAAACTCAATGCCCACGTCGAACGCTCCCATCGCACACACAACGAAGAGTTCTACCAGGTGCAGGCGGACTCTACCGAGGTCGCCCGGCTCAACCAACAACTGCGTCGTTGGGAACACATCTACAACCAAGTCAGGCCTCCTCAGTCCTTGGCCTACCTCACCCCACTGGAATTCCTACGCCGGTGGAAACGAATCCACGGAAAGGCAAAGTGTCACTAATCTACTGGACGAGTACACAGACTGGCGAGTTGGCGTTGGCGTAAGTTATTCTTCTAAGACCATGCATGACTTGAATTATTTCCGTGACCATTTGGATGAATTCGCCGAGATGGCCAAGCGGCGAAATACCACGCTCGATCTGGACGGCTTCCGCTCGCTGGACAAGGAGCGGCGCGAACTGATCACCGCGAACGAGCAACGCAAAGCGCAGCGCAATAAAGCGAGCGATGAAATCGCGTGGCTGAAAAAGGAAAAGAAGAACGCAGATGCGCTGATCGCGGAAATGAAGCGGGTTTCCGAGTTGATCAAGCAGACCGACGTGCGGGTCGACGAACTGGACGCGAAACAGCGCGAGTTGCTGCTGGTGATTCCCAATATTCCGCACAAGAGCGTTCCCTACGGAACGGGCGCGGACGGCAACCAGGAGGTGCGCCGCTGGGGTACGGCACCGAAATTTGATTTCCAGCCCAAGCCGCACTGGGAAGTGGGCGAAAAAGCCGGAATTCTGGACCTGGAAGCGGCCGCCCGCATAACCGGCGCGCGTTTTGCGGTGTATAAGGGCTGGGGCGCGCGGCTGGAACGGGCACTGGCCAACTTCTTCCTGGATGTGCACACGCGTGAGCACGGCTACACGGAGATTTTGCCGCCCTTCGTGGTGAACACGGCGTCATTGATGGGCGCCGGGCAATTGCCGAAGTTCGCGGCGGATTTGTTCAAATTGCAGGGCACGGATTTCTGGCTTACGCCGACGTCAGAAGTGGAACTACACAATCTGTATCGCGATACGACGGTGACGGAAGATCAGCTTCCGATTCACGTGACCGCCTGGACCGCTTGTTTCCGTTCCGAGGCCGGCGCGGCGGGGAAAGATACGCGGGGGATTTTGCGGCAGCATCAGTTCCAGAAAGTGGAGCTGTTCAAGTTCACGCATCCCGACAAGAGTTACGAAGAACACGAAGCGCTGGTACGGAACGCGGAAACCATTCTGCAGAAGCTGGGATTGCATTACCGCACGGTGCTGCTATGCACTGGGGACATGGGATTCGCCTCGGCAAAGACCTACGACCTGGAAGTGTGGCTGCCATCGAGCAACGAGTTCCGCGAGATTTCATCGTGCTCGAACTGCGAAGCATTCCAAGCGCGCCGCGCGGGGATTCGCTTCAAGCCGAAAGGCGGGGGAAAGAGCGATTTCGTGCATACACTGAACGGCTCAGGACTCGCCGTCGGGCGTACTTGGATTGCAGTCGTGGAGAACTACCAGCAGGCGGACGGATCGATCGTGATCCCCGAGGCCTTGCGTCCATATATGGGCATCGACCGAATCCCGGCCGGTGCGTGAGGGTCGCCCGCGGAATATGGGCACGATTCTGTAATCTATTTACAAATAAAGACTTAACAACTATCTTTGGCGGAGGGCCCAGGTCTTATACAGCACTCCTACGCCGCGCAACCCCTTGAATTCACAGCTTTTCGTTTGACTCGCCGTCCAGCCGTGCATACACTCGGCTCAACGCTGCCTGCCCCGCCTAGGAAGGCAGCAGAGCAAAAACACATGACATTTATTGTCCGTATGTTGAGGTACGTGTTCTGGGTTCTGGTAGTTTCGTGGACCGTAAGGCTCCTGGGACGACTGGTCAGCCAGATGGGCAGTGGCGCGCCACAGGGAAAACCGTACGTCGATGTGATGAATGATGCGGTGAGCAAGAAACTCGTGCGCGATCCCGTTTGCGGGATTCATGTCTCAGAGGGACTCGCGTTGCCGCTCAGACAGGGAAACGAAACAGTCTATTTTTGTTCCGCGGAATGCCGCGAGAAATACCTGGACGGCAACAAAAAGTTTGCGGCGAACGCTTAGCCGCGCAGCGGGTTCCAAGCAAGACCGATTTTTGAAGGACAAGTTGGATCAAGTCGAGCGTAGAGGAAAGGACCGAAGCGAATGGCCACGGTCGCGAAACCCCCAGTCCCGAACCGCAGCACCAGCGCCCCACCGATTGTTCCGCGGATTGCTCCCCGCGAAGAATTGAACCCTTTTCGAATAGCACAGATTCAATTTGATATGGCGGCGGAGGTCCTGAAGCTGGATCCAGGTTTACGCCAGGTCCTGCGAACCCCCAAGCGCATCTTGGAAGTGTCGCTGCCTACGAAAATGGACAACGGGCAGGTGAAGGTGCTGACGGGATTTCGCGTGCAGCACAACATCGCGCGTGGCCCGGGGAAAGGGGGCATCCGTTTTCATCCCAACGTGACGCTGGACGAAGTGAAGGCGCTGGCGGTGTGGATGACCTGGAAGACCGCGGTAGTGAATGTGCCATTCGGCGGCGCCAAGGGCGGAGTGATCTGCGACCCGAAGCGCATGTCGAAGGGCGAACTGGAGAGGTTAACGCGGCGGTTCGCGAGTGAAATTCTGCCGTTGATCGGGCCAGATCAGGATATTCCAGCGCCGGATGTTTATACGGATGCGCAAACCATGGCGTGGATCATGGACACCTACTCCATGATGCGCGGGCATACCGTGCCGGGAGTGGTGACAGGCAAGCCGATTTCCGTGGGCGGGTCGCTGGGGCGGGCGGAAGCAACGGCGCAGGGGCTCGTTTATGTGGTGGAAGAGGCCTGCAAGCTGAAGAAGATTCCGCTGCGCGGCGCCACAGTGGCGATCCAAGGATTTGGCAATGCGGGTGCAACGGCGGCGCGGTTGCTGTTCGACAAGAAAGCGAAAATCGTGGCGCTGAGCGACACGCGCGGCGGTGTCATCAACTCGCGCGGGATCGATCCCATCAAGGCGATCCGATACAAGGAGCGTTCCGGCACCGTGGTGGGCATGCCGGGGGCCACGCGCATTTCGAATGACGATTTGCTGACCATGAAGTGCGACATCCTGATTCCGGCGGCGCTGGAGAATGTGATTACGTTGCAAAACGCCGAAGCCGTGAAAGCGCGCATCGTGGCGGAAGCGGCCAATGGGCCGACCACGCCGCACGCGGACGAAATTCTGGCGCGGCGCGGCATCACCGTGCTGCCGGACATCCTGGCGAACGCCGGCGGAGTGACCGTCAGTTACTTCGAATGGGTGCAGAACCAGGAAGGGCTGCTGTGGGAGTCCGAAGAGGTGAACGCGCGGTTGCAGAAAATCATCGTGCGGGCCTTCCACGACATGGTGGATGCAATGCGCCGGCACCACGTGCCGCCTCGCGCCGCGGCCATGACCGTGGCGGTGAGCCGCGTAGCAGAAGCGACGCTGGTGCGCGGCTTGTTCCCGTGAGACTCAGCGGCTAGCGACATAACGAGAAGCTCCGAAGTCTTCACGACACGTCCCCTCCAGATGACGGAATGCGTCTCCGAAGAAGAACTACAGGATTCTTTCTGAAAATTCTCTTGCAGTGAGAATTCAGTGCGCGTACATTCGCAATTGCCGGACGTTTTTCGGTACGAAGGGGAGGAAACGTTCGTACCGGTGAGACGTGTCCGGCTATTTTGTTCAAGGAACGAGGCGAGAGACAGGCGAAATGAGCCATCTTCATACGCAAGGAATCAGCGTGCCGCCGATTCTGCTGACGATTGCGGGATTTGATCCAAGTTGCGGCGCGGGAGTGGTGGCAGATCTGAAGACCTTCGCGGCGCACGGCAGCTACGGTCTGGCGGCCATCACCGCGATGACCGTCCAGAATACGCAGGGAGTGGAGGCGGTGCACAACACGCCCAGCGCGGAATTGCGGGAACAGCTGGAAGTGCTGGCGAAAGACAGCGAAATTGCAGCGGTAAAGATCGGCATGCTGGGAAATCGCGGCAACGCGGTGGTGGTAGGCGAATTTCTAGACGCGCACAGGTTTCCGGTGGTGGTGCACGATCCGGTGATGAGGTCGTCGAGCAATTCGGAACTGCTGGACCAGGGCGGCGTGAAATATCTGAGCACGGAGTTGTTGAAGCGCTGCACGGTAATTACGCCGAACATCCCGGAAGCCGAGATTCTGGCGGGAATGACGATCACGGACGTGAGCGGCATGGAAGCGGCAGCGCGAAAGATCGCGGAAATGGGCGCGAAAGCGGTGATCGTCAAGGGCGGCCACATGGATAGGGCGATTGACGTGGTGTTTGACGGCAAAGACATTTACCAGCTCAGCGGGGACAAGGTGAAGCTCGAGAATACGCACGGCACCGGCTGTACTTTTGCCTCGGCGATTACGGCACAACTGGCGGCCGGGCGCGGGCTGGTGGAAGCGGCAACGCTGGCCAAAGCGTACGTGGTGAAAGCGATTGAGAAGGCGTACCCGGTTGGAAAAGGCCGCGTGCCGCTGGATCATTTCTACCGGATGAAGATCGAGCCGCTGGCAAGAGGGACGCACGCAATGCCGAACCACGGCATGCATCCCGCGGCAGAGCCGGCCGCTCACTAAAGAGTGTTCAGGTCAGGAGGGGACCTCCCAGCTGCCCACCAGGTCAGGCAAAGCAAGGAGGTATGTGCAGAAAATCTTTCGTTGCGTGCAATGTCAGCGTGGAATGCGAGTAGTCGGGGCGATTGGACTGGCGAAAGAAGTGGCGAGAAGCGCTATTTGCCCCTACTGCAAAGCGAAAAATAAAGTGATGTGGCCGCGAGGCGATCCGTTCCGGGTACAACGAATCGCAACGCGTTAAGCAGAGAAACTGGCCGATTCACCAACCTCCTCCGCCGCCTCCTCCCCCACCTCCTCCCGAGCCTCCACTCCCCCCTCCTCCCCCGGAACCAGGCGCCGTCGCCGAAGAAGAAATGGCGGACGTCAGGGAACTGCCAAAAGAAGAAGCGAAGCTCGCCCCGGTGAAGCCATTCCACCCGTTACCCGAGTAGAAGCTGGGGGTGTACGCCGATGAGTTGCTGCTGGGTGCGGCACCGGCGGCGGAGAGCACGCTGGAAAACTTGTCGGCCCAGTGCGTTTCCACGTCGAGCGCCATGGCGTAGGGCAAGAACTTTTCAAATACGCCGGTGGACTGTTCCGGCGGGGGAATACGGTTGAGGCGGTCGCCGTCGACAGCGCCCAGGAACATCTTGAAGCCCTCGACCTGGTCCATGAGGCGGCGCCCCGCGAAGGTGGGCGCTTTCAGAAGGTGGAAGAAAGCGGCGTGGAGGACGCACGCCGAAATCAGGAAGACGACCAATGAGGGCGAGCCGAACTTCATCAACATGGTGAAGCCCATGACTTCGCCGAGCAGAAAAGGAATGGAGAAGATGGTTATGAAAAGTGCCTGGCCGACGCCTGCGACTTCCCCGAGCGGGCCGCGCGAGGCGGGATGCAGGACACCCTGCCACGCTTTGTAGACGCTGTAGAGCAGGGCGGAAACGCCGAGCGACCAGATGCTCAGCCACAAGCAGATGAAAGCGCCACCCGCGGTTTGTGGGATACCCAACGTGAGGAAATAAGCGATGGCGATTAAAACGGACAGAACGATCGGAGCGATCATATAGTGGGAATTGGTGACGAAGTAGACTTTCTGTTCCGCCGTGGCCAGCCATATTTTGAGAGCTTTGATCGCGCCGCCGACGGTTTCGTGATTTTGGTTGTGCAACCAGATTTCGTTGCGGCCGTCGAAAAGATAGGCGGCAATCTGCTTTTCGTCAGGAGTCAGGTTGCGATTATCTTTGCCGGTGGTGTACAGGGTGTAGGAACCGGCCTGATTCTTGATGGTCAGGAAGCCGCGCACGGCCATATCGAGGATGGCGGAAGCGAACGCTTTGTTGTCGAAGCCCATGCGCATGAGGTAGCGCATGCCGGCGGGCGAAAGCTCCTGGGGCGGCTGGTAAAGCGGCATGACGACGCCCTTTTGCGGATCGCGGCCGACGGCGGACCAGGCGATCAGGTAATAGAGGAAGAGAGCGACGAGGCCGCCGGTGAGCAGCAATACGCCGCCGTTGTCGTGGAAAAAGAGCGCGACTCTTTGCTGGGTGTTTGGTTCGGTGAAGTAGCCCTTCGGCCACATGAGCAGGACCGTGAGGCCTTCGTGAGGTGCGAGCACGCGCGTGGTGGCGAACTCGAAGGTGGTGCCTTCCGCTGTCGAGGTGAGTTGTGATTCCCGCGAGCCTTGCGGCCCGGTGAAGCCGGAGAGTTTCACGTCGCCGGCGGGAATGTTGTCGGGAAGATGGACAGTGGCGGAGACGTGCTGGATCACAAAACCCCAGCCAAGACCGGTGACATTCCAGAAAAGCTCGTCATGATCCTTGAAGAAACCGAGCTGGCGCGTAGTGGTGTAGCTGAGGGTGTATACGTGGCGTCCGCGAGAAACGAACTGATGGGGATCGCCCAGATAGATGCGCTTGCCGTTGGCGTAGTCTTCCACGCGGAATGGCTCATTGGAGGAATCGCGTGTGGCGGAGAGCACCTGGAAGCCGACGACGTAGCGACTGTTGAAGGCGTCTTGATAGCGGGTGGGGAATTCGCGGTAGATGCCGTGCCTGATCTGATTGCCGGCGGCATTCACCACGATCGTTTCGGTCACCAATAGCGAGGCGTCCTGCTGGAGTGTGATGTCGCTATGGAAGTCGACAATCTGCTCCGCTTGCGCGGAGACAATCGCCGGGCGCAGCAGCACAGCGGCGGCAAGGGCCAGCAGAACGATGAGGATGCGCACACGCATAGCAGGTTCGTGAGTCTAGTTTAGGCGGTGAACAGCGCTGCCAACGAGGTGTTTGCCGGGAGAGTGCCGGTGTTTGTACTATGCGGCCCGGGAGGACAGGCGTGCTGACCCGACGGGCAGGGATTGCGGTGTTGCTGGGAGTAACGCTGGTGGTGATTGCGGCGGCGGTGCTAGCGCCGCGGACCGCCCAGCCAATGACGTACCACAATTTTGCGGATCAGCGCGGTTGGCTGGGGATCGCGAATTTCGGCGATGTGGCGAGCAATTTAGGATTCGCGATTGTGGGTGTATGGGGAATGATTGTGCTGCTGGGTAAGCCTGCGCGAGTAGTGTTTGTGGATGCGCGGGAGCGGTGGCCGTATGTGATCGTGTTTGCGGGCATGATTCTGGTGGCGATGGGATCGGCCTACTACCATCTGGCGCCGGACAACAACCGGCTGGTGTGGGACCGGCTGCCGATGGCCATCGTGTTCATGTCGCTGGTGGCGGCGATGATCGCGGAGCGCGTCAGCGTTCGCGCCGGGCTGACCGTTCTGCCGTTGCTATTGGCGGTGGGAATTGCCAGCGTGTGGCAGTGGCACTGGAGCGAGGTTCACGGCGCGGGGGATTTGCGTTTTTACGTGGCGGTGCAGGCGTATGCCATTGTGACGCTGCCTGTGATTCTGCTCTTGCCACCGCGTTATACGCGAAGCAGCGACCTGCTGGCGGTGGTCGACTTTTACATTCTGGCAAAACTGCTGGAGACGTACGATGGTGCGATTTTTTCAGCGGGGCACAGGATGAGCGGGCACACGCTGAAGCATTTGGCCGCAGCCGCGGCCGGGTGGTGGATCCTGCGCATGCTGGAGAAAAGGAAGCCTGTACAAGCGTATGGATGAAGCAAGAACTACTCGTAGCGCAGGGCCGTTACCGGGTCGAGGCGGCTTGCGCGTAACGCCGGGACGTAACCGGCAGCGCACGCAACGAGGGCCAGAACCGCGGCGGCGAGGACCAGCGTCAACGGATCGTGCGGCGTGAGGCCGAAGAGCTGGCTTTGCACCACGCGAGTCAGCGCCAGGGCGGCAGTGACGCCGGCGATCACGCCGATGGCAACCAATACGAGCACTTCCCGCATGACCATCCAGATGACACTGCCGCGCGCGGCACCAAGCGCCATGCGAATGCCGACTTCGCGTGTGCGTTGCGCCACGGTATAGGCCATGACGCCATAGAGGCCGATGACGGCGAGAAGAGTGGCCAGCAAGCCAAACACGGCAGAGAGGCTGGCAATCATCCGTTCTGAAGAGAGCGAGTTGTTAATCTGAACTTCGGTGGTGTGCATGGCATAAATGGGAATGTTGGAGTCCATGTCGCGAAGTTTGGAACGAATGGCGGACATCAGCTGATTGGGATCCGCAGTGGTGCGCACGTAGAATGTCATTTCGCCGAGGAAGCGCTGGCCGAGATAGGGAAGAAAAGCCTGCACGGGGATGTCGTCGCGAAGATTGGTGTACTTGAAGTCTTTCACCACGCCGATAATTTCCATGTCCGTGGGAGTGCCGGGGTCGGTGCCGAAGCCGATGTGCATGCCAACCGGATTGCGATTCGGGAAGAACTTTTTGGCAAATTTTTCATTGATGATGACGGTCGTGGGACTCCAGTTCCAATCTTCCGGACCGTGCTTCACTTCGTGGTTGTCAGTCACCCGGAAGTCGCGCCCGGCAACGATGGGAACGCCCAGGGTGGCGAAGTAGTTCGGGCTGATCATATTCATGTACGGTTGCGCGTGATCGTCAGGCTTGTCGGGGGTAAATCCTTCGACCGTCATGCCGCTATCCCACTCGTTGTCTTCCAGAATGCGGACGCCGGCCAAACCGACGCACTGGACGCCCGGAATGGAGCTGAGCGCTTCGGTGAGCTGCGGATAGAAAATCTTCATGCGCTCGGGCGTGTAGCCGTTGAGGGACGGGTCAATGTTGAAGCCAATGAGACGTTCGGGAGAAAAGCCGGGGCCGAGATTGCGCAGATTTGCGAGGCTGCGCACAAACAGGCCGGCACCGACGAGAAGCAGGAGAGACAGGGTCACTTGGGCGATTACCAGCGCCTTTCGTAGACGATGATGGCCGCCGCCACCGACAACAGCGCCCGCTTGATCCTTCAGCGTTCCTGAGATATTTGGCCTGGTGGTCCTGATGGCGGGCACCAGGCCGAAGAGCACTCCGGTCAGGACCGCGACGAGTAGATTGAACAGGAGAACGCGCAGGTCCGGAGAACTTGAAATGTTCATACCGCCCGAATCCGACGGCAGATAGATTTTCATCAGCGCGCGGTCCGCCCAAAACGCAATGCCGAGACCAGCGAGGCCTCCGAGCAAAGAGAGGGTCAGGCTTTCGGTCAAAAGCTGCCCAACGATTCGAGAGCGTGTAGCGCCCATGGCCAAGCGAACCGCAATTTCCTTGGCTCGGCCGGAACCGCGCACCAGCATGAGATTGGCGAGATTCGCGCAGGCGATCAAGAGCACCATGCCGGTGGTGGCCATCAGTACCCACAGCGGCTTGGAAAGCTGGCTGCGAACGTACGAGCGGCCCTGCGACCCGGGGAGAAGGTCGATCCAGCACTTGAGGAATTCATCGCGGTCGTATTTGGAGGCGTGGCTGAAGGCCGGAAGCTGCACTTCGGACTCAAGCATGGAATGCATGAAGGGCTGCAGTGAGGCTTTGGCTTGCTCCATGGACACGCCCGGCTTGAGCCGGCCAAAGGCATTGACCCAACGATTGCGGCGCTCCTTCAGCATGTCTTCCGGGTTTCCGACCAAAATCTGCGGCTGCATCATGAGGGGAACGAAGATCTTCGGGGAGAAGCCAAGCTCCACGCCGTCGAAGCCTTCCTGGGCAACGCCAACGACGGTCATCTTGTAATTGTTCAGCAGGAGCGTAGTACCGACAATGTTGGGGTCACCGGCGAAGCGGGATTTCCAGAAGCTGTAGTTCAGGACAACGTACGGGTGGCCACTGCGGGTGACGTCGTCCTCGGGCGTGAACAGGCGACCTGAAGCTGGAACAACACCAAGGGTGGAGAAATAGGTTCCGGAAACCAGTTCGACGGATACCCGCTCGGAGCGTTCCCCCACCGTCATACTGGCGGCGAGGGGAAAGCGGCAGAACATATCGGAAAAGACCTGGTTGTGGTCCCGAAAATCTCGAAACATCGGGTGGGAAATGGCGTTACCGCCCCAGTTGCTGCCGTAGTGGTGGCCCTTCATGGTGAGCAGGACGAGCTGCTGGGGCTCTTTGACGGGCAGCAGGCGCAGGAGCACCTGGTCGAGCAGACTGAAAATCGCGGTATTCGCGCCGATGCCGAGGCCCAGAGTCAGAACCGCCACGGCGGTGAAGCCGGGTGCGCGGGCCAACGTACGCACCGTGTATTTGAGGTCGCGCAGCAGCGTGTCGAGCCAGCCAACTATGGTGGTGCGGCGGGATAGGGCGCTTTCGGGCATAGTCATCGGTAAACCCCCAGGTGGGTTACAAGTACAGACGAAAAAAGGCCGCCAGAAGTTTGGCAGATTTTGCGCTTAAGCAAATACAAATGGAAGCGCCGCGGGCTACAAATTGGACGGATTCGGCAAATGTTTGCTCAGTCAAGGACCCGGAACGGTAATTCGGCGCACATTTGAACTTGCAAAGGCAGTTGTAAGTGGTTGTCCGGGCACGGAGTTCTTAGCGGAACGGGCGAGCAGCGGAGGGTCAGCAGGGTTGGAAACTCGATTGCGTATCAGGACAGTATGCGCCACCACGATCCACATGCGACGGCCTTGCCACCAGCGGTTCCGCTAGGCACCGACCAGCACTTCGAAACGGAGAAGCGGCAGGTGTGGGACGAAACCAAGCGCGCCTACGAGGTACACGAGTTCGTGTACGAGTTGAGCTGGATCCGCGAACTGGGTGTGTGGCGGCGCTTCCTGCGTACCCACCGCAAACCCTAAGCAAGCGCTTAACGGGGCAGAACGCAGGGCACTGTCTGACGGCCGTTCCTCCGGTAGATCTTGAAGTCCGCATCCGTGGTCAGGACAATCGGGTCGGATCGGGTTTCTGTCATGCGGACAAGGCAAGCGTCCGCGAGACCCATCGGAACGTCCGAATACTTCTCAATGAGTTTCAAGACGGATTCCAAATTCTCCGCTAGATCAAATTCCAAATGGAGAGCTTTACGGCGAAGAAACTCGCATAAGCCGGGTGTGCCGGCGGGTCCAAGCAGATGGAATGCTTCGGACAGGACGGCTTCACAGCTGGACCAAGGCGGTACAAACTCAGCCGCCTGAGCCACTGCCCAGCCGTGGTGGGTGTCTCTGCGGTTGAGCAGCGCAACTAGGAAGCCAGCGTCAACGAGAGCGTTTTTTGCCATAGCCAGTGGATTTCAGGTAGTGCTTCTTGCGGGAACTCAGATCCGGCGGCAGACCATCAACCGAACCAATAAGATCGGCAATCGCTTCGAGAGACGATTTGCGTTTGCGAGAGCGGCGTGCCGCCTGGAGCCGTTCACGGACAACGTCGGATTTGGAGACGTTGCGCCCGCGCGATTCTATCTCGATATCGGCGAAGAGCGTTTCGGGCAGACGGACCGTCAGGGTCTTCATGCGCTCAGTGTATTACATCGCTGTCACCGGCGCAATACGCAATCGCGGAAAACAACTCGTGCGACTCGGCCGTCAGGGTCAAACTTCAATTAGAAGTTATCTCATAAACACTTTGAACGTACTGAACAGTTGAAACTTATGGCGAATGGCGTAAATCGAGAACATGGACATTACCGACGCCCAATGGGCGATTCT
>Ga0335079_10002492_pt1 | contig 21239 bp, 14 predicted proteins | sample Lox_Sample_33_FD_206719 | JGI IMG/M metagenome (GOLD analysis project Ga0335079, IMG submission 206719) | Soil microbial communities from Loxahatchee National Wildlife Refuge, Florida, United States - Lox_Sample_3.3 | ecosystem: Environmental > Terrestrial > Soil > Wetlands | place: USA... | reverse complement strand
GGGGGGGAACGCCATCAACAGCATGATCGACAGGGGACTCCACGGAGTGGATTTCTTCGCGATCAACACCGACCTCCAGGCGCTGGAGCGGAATCTTGCATCGAACAGGGTCCAGATCGGCAAGAACCTGACCCGCGGTCTGGGGGCGGGGGCCGATCCCTCGATCGGCCACAGGGCCGTCGAGGAGGACCGCGATGAGATCACGCGCGCCCTCTCGGGGAGTGACATGGTCTTCATCACCGCGGGCATGGGAGGGGGGACGGGGACGGGTGGCGCTCCCATGGTGGCCAATATCGCCAAGAGCCTGGGAGCGCTCGTGGTGGGGATCGTCACGCGGCCGTTCAACTGCGAGGGAAAGAAGCGCGCGTCGCAGGCAGACGCGGGCCTCGAGGAGCTCAAGAAGCAGGTCGACACGCTGATCGTCATCCCCAACCAGAAGCTGCTGACAATCGTGGACAGGAACACCCCGCTCAAGGAGGCGTTCGATATCGCCAACCAGGTCCTCTATGGCGCGACGCGGGGAATCTCCGAGCTGATTACGGTGCCGGGACTCATCAACGTCGACTTCGCCGACGTGCGCACCGTGATGCGGGAGATGGGGGACGCGGTCATGGGGTCGGGGATCGCCACGGGAGAGAACCGCTCGGTGGAGGCGGCGCACCTCGCCATCTCCAGCCCGCTGCTGGAGGACGTCTCGATCTCCGGCGCACAGGGAGTGCTGGTGAACATCACCGGGGGCACGAACATGACGCTGGTCGAGGTCGACGAGGCCACCGAGATCATCCGCGAGGCTGCGGGGGAGGAAGCGAACGTCATCCTGGGCGCCGTGGTGGACGAGAACGTGGAGAACGAAGTGATGGTCACGGTGATCGCCACCGGGTTCAACCGGAGAGGCGGGGCGCCGGGCGTTGTGCGCGCGGCCCGTACCGCAAAGCCCGTGGAGAAGATCCCCACGGGGGTCGCCGAGCTGCAGAAATACGACGAACCCGCGTACGTGCGTCGCGGCGTCGACATTCCCATCGCGCAGTTCCGCGCCGAGGCGGAGGCGGCCAGGGAGAAGATCGACAAGTCGGATCCGGAGAAGCCGGCGTTCCTGCGCAAGATTATGGACTGAGGCCGTGTGGAGGCGCGGTTGATTCTTCCGCGCCTCTTTGATACATTGGCTTCATGAAGAAGGCGCTGCACCTGGCGCTCCTCCTGTGCGGGACGGGCGTGGCCGTTGCCCAGTCCGCGGGTGCCACGAGCGCCTTCGCCATCACGCGCCTCAAGTATGCGGGTGGCGGCGACTGGTATAACGGTCCCACCGAAGAAGTCAACCTCCTGACGTTCGTCCACCGCGTCACCGGGATCGACACGGATCCCAGGTACCGGTTCGTCGACGTGGCCGACGACGCCCTCTTTGGCCATCCGTTTCTCTTCATGACGGGGCACGGCAACATCGCGTTCACCGACGCCGAGGCCCGGCGCCTGCGCACGTACCTGGAGAACGGCGGCTTCCTGTACGCAGACGACGACTACGGCATGGATAAGGCGTTCCGCCGGGAGATGAAGAAGGTGTTCCCGGACCGGGACCTGACGGAGCTTCCCTTCTCCTACGGCCTCTACCACTGCCAGTTTGAGTTTCCCGCCGGCGTTCCCAAGACGCACGAGCACAACGGCAAGGCGCCGCAGGGATTCGGCATCTTCGACCACGGACGGCTGGTCGTCTATTATACGTACGAATCAAATCCGAGCGACGGGTGGGACGACCCGGATGTTCACGGAGACCCTGAGGAAAAGCGGCAGGAGGCTCTCCGTTTCGGGACAAACATCGTGGTCTGGGCGTTGATGCATTAGGGGGGTGCGGCGTGAGCACGGAGGCGATCATCAGAGAGTTCCAGGCTCGGCTCTCCGCGGTGCGCACAAGGAGGGAGCGGGCCGCGCTGCTCCACGCCGCGGCGCTCTCGTGCCTGCTCCTGGCGATGGGAGCCATGCTGGCTCTCGGGGCGGAGGCCCTCTTCGGCTTCGGCACCGCGGTACGGACGGCGCTTGATGGCGCGCTTATGGCGGCCTCGCTCGCGCTCCTGGTCTTCCGGATCTGGCCCCCGCTCGGGAGACTTGCGGGGATCGCGGCTGCCGAACGCGATATCGAAACGGCGCGCCGCGTCGGACGGGCGCTCCCCGCCGTCGGGGATCGCCTTGCCGACTCCCTGCAGCTGGCCGCCGACACGGAAAGCGGGCGGCTCTACTCCGCCGAGTTGCTGGAGGCCGCGCTCGCCGACGTGTACGCGTCATGCCGGGAAATCGACTTCGCGTCCACGGTGGACACGTCAGGGGCGCGGCACATGGGACGGCTTCTCGCCGGCGGGATCGCCGCCGCGCTCCTCCTGCTCGTCCTCCTTCCCACGGCGTTTTTCGGCGCCGCAGACCGGCTCTTCCACTACGGCGTTGTCTACGCGTCCTCGCCCCGCTTCCGGCTCCTGGTCGAGCCGGGATCGCGCGAGGTTGTCAGGGGGGAGCGCGTGGACGTCCGCGTGCGCGTTCTGGGGGAAACGCCGGCGGGCCTCCGGATCGCGTTCCGGAGGAAAGGGGATCTCTCCTACGACGAGGCGCAGCTCCTGCCGGACAATGCCGGGACGCTGCACCACGAGTTTGCGTCGCTCGGAGCGACGACCGAGTACTATGTGCACGCCTCCGGCGTCCGCACCGATGACTACACGCTCACCGTGATGGACCGGCCGCTGGTGAGGCTGCTCCGCGTGACCGTCACGCCTCCCGCCTACAGCGCGCTCCCCGCGCGCGTGCAAGACGACAATGCGGGCGACGTGAGCGCGCTCAAGGGCTCCCGGGTCCGCTTCGACGTCCAGTCCTCCAGGCCTCTCCGCTCCGGCACGATCGCGCTGTCCGACAGCGCCTCCCTGCCGCTGGCGGTAGAGGGGACTCAGGGGCGGGGCACGCTCCTCCTCATGAAGGAGCGGACATACCATGTCGGCCTGACGGACCTCGACGGGACTCCGAGCGCGGATCCCGTGGAATACACGCTCAGGATCATCCCCGACGCCCCTCCCGCGGTGACGATCCTGGCGCCGGGGGAAAACCTGGACGTGACGGACACCGCCGCGGTAGGACTCCTGGCCAAGATCACCGACGACTACGGATTCAGCGGCCTCCGCCTGGCGTACAAGCTCGTCCAGTCGCGCTATGCGAGTCCCGCCGCGTCCTTCAGCACCATCCCCCTCCCGCTCCCCCCCCGGGGCTCGACCGAGGCGCTCGTGCCGTACCGGTGGTCGGTCGCGTCGCTGCACCTGGTGCCCGAGGACGTCGTGAGCTACTACGTGGAGGTCTTCGACAACGACGCGGTGTCGGGCCCCAAGTCCGCGATGAGCGAGATCTACTCGCTCCGCCTTCCCTCCATGGACGAGGTGTTTGCGCAGGCCGACAGGGACCAGTCCTCGAGCATCGCGGGGATGCAGGAGGCCCTGCAGAAGGCGGAGGAAGCCCACCGGGAGATGGAGGATCTGAAGGAATCGGTGAAGGCGTCGGGGGACAAGCTCCAGTGGCAGGACAGGCAGAAGGCGGCCGACATGCTCAAGCAGGAAGAGGAGGTCCGCGCGCGGATGGACTCGCTCCACGGCGCCGTGGACAGGATGGCGGCGGACCTCGAGCGCAACCAGGTCCTCTCCCCGCAGACGCTCGCGAAGTACCAGGAGCTCCAGCACCTGATGGCGGAGATGTCCACCCCCGAAATGGCCGAGGCCATGAAGCAGCTCCAGCAGGCGATGGAGCAGATGAACCCCGATGCGCTCCGCCAGGCGATGCAGCAGTTCAGCCTCTCCGAAGAGACGTTTCGCAAGAGCATCGAACGGACGATGAACCTCCTGCGCAGGATCCAGATCGAGCAGAAAGTCGACGAGGCCGTGCGCCGCGCGCAGGCATTGATCAGGGAACAGGACCGCCTGGCGGAGGCGACGGCGCATGAGAGCAACTCCCGGGACGGAGGACTCGACTCGCTCGCGCGGGCGCAGTCAGGCATGAAGGAAAACGTCGATTCGCTGGCGTCCTCCATGGCGTCGCTCCAGCAGAAGATGGAGGAGTTCCCATCGGAGATGCCGCTGGGGGAGCTCGAGCAGGCCCGGCGGGAGATGGCCGGCGACAGCGTGGCCGCGCGGATGGAGGAGAGCGCCGCGGACCTGGGCGCGAGGCGTCCGGGCGAGGCCTCGCGCGCCCAGCAGCAATCGCTCGCATCGCTCCGGCGCCTGGGACAACACCTCGACCGCATGCAGCAGGATATGCTCTCCCGGCAGCAGCAGCAGATCCTGGGGGCCATGCGCCGCTCCATGCGCGACCTGCTCGACCTCTCCCGCCGCCAGGAGGATCTGAAAAACGAATCGGAGGGACTCGAGCCGAACAGCCGCCGCTTCCGGGACGACCAGGAATCGCAGATGAACCTCATGCGCGACCTGGGGACGGTGGCGGAAGGACTCTCCTCGCTCTCGCAGAAAACGTTCGGCGTCACGCCGGAGATGGGGAAAGCGATCGGCGACGCGATGAGAGACATGAACAGTGCGATGCGCTCACTGGGCGACCGCAACCGCGCGGGCGCCTCACAGCAGCAGACAGACGCGATGGGATCGCTCAACGACGCGGCGCAGAAGGTCGCTGATGCGATAGACGCGATGTCCCAGTCCGGCGGCCAGGGGATGGGGATGGCCGGGTTCATGCAGCGGCTCCGGAGGCTCTCGGCGCAGCAGGGGGGAATCAACGGGGCGTCGAGAAACCTGGGGGCGATGACGCCCGAGCAGGCGGCCTCCATGGCGCGCCTGGCGGGGGAACAGGGGATGGTCCGCAAGTCGCTCGAACAGCTCTCGCGGGAGGCGGCGGCGGCGGGAGAGCTGAAGAAGCTCGCGGGAGACCTCCGGCAGACGATGCAGGAGATGACGGAGGTGGAGTCCGACCTGATGTCGGGGAAGTTCAACGAGGAAACCGCCCGCAAGGAGGACCGGATCCTCTCGCGGCTGCTGGACGCTCAGCGCTCGACGCGCGAACGCGACTTTGAACAGCGGCGGACATCGACGGCCGGGCGCGACGTGGCACGGGAGAGCCCGGCGGCGATCGATCTGAGCACGCTGGAGGGGCGGAACCGCCTCCGGCGCGACATGCAGAAGGCGCTGGAGGGAGGGTATGCCCGCGAGTACGAGGAGCTGATCCGCCGGTATTTCGAGATCCTGGAGCAGACAGACACCCGCCCCCGGTGACCGCATGACGCCGAACGCCCTGGCGACGCACCTGTTTTCGACGTACGAGCAGTACCGACTGTTCTACCTGCGGCCGGCCAACTGCCGCCACCGGGAGGTGGTCGCGGAGCTGCGCGAGCTGGCCAGCCGCGGCGGCGAACTCTTCACGCTGAAGGAGATCGGGACGTCCGTTGAGGGGCGCACGATCTACCGCTTCTCCTTCGGCAGGGGGGAGAAACGGGTGCTCCTCTGGTCGCAGATGCACGGGGACGAGTCGACGGCCACGCTTGCGCTGCTGGATATCTTCAACATGCTGGCGGAGGACCGGGGAAAGGAAGCCTGGGTGGGCGAAATGCTCGAACAGACCTCCGTGCACGTCATCCCGATGTTAAACCCGGACGGCGCCGAGCGCGTCCAACGTCATACGGCGGTGCAGATCGACATGAACCGGGATGCGCGCTGTTTCGCCACGCCGGAAGCGCGCGTGCTCCGGGACGCGCAGCGCCAGCTCAGACCGGCGTACGGATTCAACCTGCACGACCAGGGACTCTCGTCGGTGGGGGTGACGGGGAAGGTGGCCGCGCTTGCGCTCCTGGCGCCGGCGCTTGACGAAAAGCGGTCCACCCCGCCTGTGCGTCTGCGGGCGATGCGGATCGGCGCGCTCATCACGCGCGCCCTGAGCCAGTTCGTCGGGGGGCACATCGCCACGTACGACGACGCGTACGAGCCGCGCGCCTTCGGGGACGGGATGCAGTCCTGGGGCACGAGCACCGTCCTGATCGAGTCGGGGCACTGGCCGGGCGATCCCGACAAGCTCTTCATCAGGAAGCTGAACTACATCGCGCTGCTCACGGCGCTCAGGGCCATCGGTAACGGGTCGTACCAGGATACGGAGATGGACTGGTACAGGCAGCTTCTCCCCAACGGGAAGATGATGTACGACGTCGTCATCCGTGGCGTCGAACTCCACGGCGGGGCGGGGGGATGGTCCGCACGGGCGGACATCGGGCTGATGTACGAGCCCCCTCTGCACAAGAGGATCGCGAAGGACGCTCCAGTCATGGTCAAGTGCAGTGAGATTGGCGACCTGAGCCTGCACGGGGGTCTCGAGGAGATCGACGGCGGCGGCAGGCGGATGAACGCGGCCGCCTTCCCGGTCGATGCAGTGGTACCGCTGTCTGCTCTTACCGATGCCCTGCAGATCCACTACGATCGCCCCCTCGTGCGGGGCTGTTGAAGATGGACTAAATCTGTCGTACATTTAACGCAACACCGTTCTTCCTCATTTCACGGTTTGTCGGCGGCTCCGATGAAGAAGCAGGCGAGCGAGAAGCAGCGGTCGTTTGAGCGGGAGGCGCTCCCTCATACGGATCTCCTCTACAACTACGCCCTCCGGATGACCAACAACCCCGCAGACGCCGACGACCTGGTGCAGGAAACCTACCTCAAAGCCTACCGGTTCTGGGATTCGTACGAGCAGGGAACCAACATCCGTGCCTGGTTGTTCCGAATCCTGAAGAATTCATACATCAACCGATACCGCAAGGAAGTCCGCGAGCCCGACTACGTCGAGTACGACGACGTGAAGAGCGTGTACGCGATCCGGCACGACGCATCGCCGGAGCCGAACGATCTGCAGGAGTCGATGTTCGGCAACCTGCTGGACGACGAGATCACCGGCGCGATCGCGGCGCTGCCGGACGAGTTCCGTACGGTGGTCATCCTCTGCGACATCGAGGCGCTGACGTACGAAGAGGTCGCGGCGTTTATGGAGTGCCCCCTGGGAACGGTCCGCTCGCGGTTGCACCGGGGGCGCAAGCTCCTCCGCGGCAAGCTCGCCTCGTACGCACGGGCGCGGGGGCTCCTGCAGGAGGAATAAGGAGGGAAGGAGAGCGTTACGAGGGAATCGCGCATGTGAATTGTCGAGAGTTTAACCACCGCATTACCCCCGCCGTCGACGGCAGGCTCCCCGCATCTGACCAGGAATCCTTTCTCGAACACGCGCGGCTCTGCGCGCGCTGCCGCAGGGAGTATGAGGACGAACAGAGCCTCGCCGGCATGATCCGTGCCCGCGTGCGCGCGGTGAAAGTCCCTGTCGCCGTGCTTGAGGCCATTCGCTCCGGGACCAGCCGCCCGCTGGAGGCGGCCCTGGCCCCGCGCGCGGGTCCCCTCCAGGCCTGGCAGATCTCCCCCCGCGCCCGCGCCGCCGCCGCCTTCCTGCTCGCCTTTGCCTCCGTTGCCTGGTTCCTCTCACGTTCAGGTGGCGATCCGGGCGTCCGCGAGGCCGCCGTGGCGTCCGTTGACGACATCGAGCGCCAGTCCGTCACCAATTATGAGGCGGTGCTGAACGGGAAGAGCGTGCCGCAGGTCGTGTCCGACAGGCCCGACAACATGCGCACCTATTTCCAGGGGAAGACGGGATTCCCGGTGTATGTCCCGGCGATGCGGGAGTGCACGCTCGTGGGAGGCGGAGTCGACGAGTACCGCGGCATGCGGCTTGCGCACCTCCTCTACAGGCACGGGCGGCAGTTCATCTATCTCTACCAGGCGTGCCGCGCCTCCGTGATGGAGGGAGACACGCTTCACCTCTCGTGCCAGGCGCGGAGCGATCTCGATCGGACCGGGTGGCATTGCTGCACGGCGCCCGACGGCGCGGCCATCGTGCTGTGGATCCGTGGCCGCACGATCTGCGCCGCGGTGGGAGGGATGAACGGGGAACATCTCATGGCGCACCTGGCCGAGGCGGACGAGCCGGGCGCCTGGTAAGCGCGGACCCGTCACGGGCAGCGCAGACGCTGACGCCGCCAGCTTGACAAACGTCCCCGCTGTTGGTATATTTTACGGTGGAGCGTCAAAGGTGTCGATGCGACACCTTTTTCTGTCTTGTCACCGTGCGCCGGCTGCGGCAATGACCCAGGACCTGCAACGAGAAACCCTGCGTACCGGCGACCGCCGCAGCGGGTTGCCCACGCGTCTCCCCGTCCTGCCCCTGCGCGACGTCGTCGTCTTCCCCTACATGATCTTCCCCGTGCTCGTGGGGAGGGAATCCTCCCTGCGCGCGGTAAACGAGGCGCTGGAGCGGGAGAAGTACATCTTCCTGGCCGCCCAGCGCAACTCGGTCACCGAGGAGCCGGGGGCGAACGACGTCTACCACGACGGCACGCTCGCCAAGATCGTCCAGATCCTCAAGCTGCCGAACGGGCTCATGAAGATCCTGGTCGACGGCATCGTCCAGGCGTCCGTGCGCGAATTCGTGCAGAACCCGAAATACCTGGAAGCCGACCTCGACATCGGGCCCGGCGCCGCAGAAATGGACTCGGAGCTCGACGCCCTCCTCAGGCACACCGCCAGCCTCTTCGCCGAGTACGTCCACCTGAACCGGAACGTGCCGAGCGAGGTCTTGGTGGCGTTCGAGAACACGCGCGAGCCGCAGCGCCGGGTCTTCTACATCGCCTCCAACATCCTGCAGAGCGTCGACGTCAAGCAGAAGGTGCTCGAGCTGCGGGGGACGCGCGAGCAGCTCCACGAGCTGATCCGGATCCTGAACTCGGAAAACGACGTCCTCAAGATCGAGAAGGAAATCGACACCAAGGTCCACGACAACATCGCGCGGTCGCAGCGGAAGTATTTCATCCAGGAACAGATCCGGATCCTGCAGGACGAGCTGGGCGACGACGAGGCCTCGCCCGAGCTGACGAAGCTCAGGGAGGACATCCGCCGGGCGAAGCTCCCGCCGGCCGCCGAGGCAAAGGCGCTCGAGGAGTTTGCCAAGCTGAAAAAAACCCCGCCGCTCTCTCCCGAATCCACGGTGATTCGGAGCTACCTCGACTGGATGGTCGCCGTCCCGTGGCACAAGCGGACGAAAGACAACCTGAGTGTCGAGCACGTCCGCGCGATACTTGACGAGGACCACTTCGGCCTCGAGAAGCCGAAGGACCGGATCCTGGAGCACATTGCGGTGTTGAACCTGGTGGCGGAGATGAAGGGGCAGATTCTCTGCTTCGTCGGCCCCCCCGGCGTGGGGAAGACCTCGCTGGCCAAATCGATCGCCCGGGCCATCGGCCGCAAGCTGGTGCGCATCTCCCTTGGGGGGGTGCGGGACGAGGCGGAGATCCGCGGGCACCGCAGGACGTATATCGGCTCGATGCCTGGCAAGATCATCCAGTCGATGAAGCGCGCCGGCGTGATCAATCCCGTCATGCTGCTCGACGAAGTGGACAAGATGAGCACCGATTTCAGGGGCGATCCCTCCTCGGCGATGCTGGAGGTGCTGGACCCCGAGCAGAACGTCGCGTTCAACGACCACTACCTTGACGTGGACTACGATCTCTCGCACGTCCTGTTTATCACAACCGCCAACGTCCGCTACGCGATTCCCCTCCCGCTGCAGGACCGGATGGAGATCATCGAGCTCCCGGGGTACCTCCAGCACGACAAGCGGGAGATCGCCCGGAGGCACATCATCCCCCGGCAGATGAAGGAGCACGGGATCGCGGGACTCTCCATCGGCATCACCGACGAGGCCGTCGACGCCATCATCACGGGGTACACCCGTGAGGCGGGGGTGCGCAACCTTGAGCGCGAGATCGCCTCGGTCTGCCGCAAGGTGGCGAAAGACATCGTGCTCTCCCGCCAGAAGAACGGCGCGCGGAAGCGGAAGACCGGCGCGCGGCGGTTCGCCGTGGACGCGGCAAAAGTCGAGCACTACCTCGGCGTGCCCCGCTTCCGCAACCGCCCCCTGGCCGAGCAGGGGCGCGTTGGTTCGGTCACGGGGCTCGCGTGGACGAGCGTCGGCGGGGAGCTCCTCGCCGTCGACGTGGCGCTGATGAACGGTCCCGAGCGGCTCACGCTCACGGGGCAGATGGGGGAGGTGATGAAGGAATCCGCGCAGGCGGCGCTGAGCTATCTCCGGTCCAACGCCCGGGCGCTGGGCATCCCCGCCGCGTTTGCCCGCGGGAAAGAGATCCACATCCATCTCCCCGAAGGATCGATCCCGAAAGACGGGCCGTCGGCGGGGATCACCATGGCCATGGCGATGTACTCCGCGGTGAGCGGGAAGGCTGCGCGCGCCGACACCGCGATGACGGGCGAGATCACGCTGCGCGGCGACGTGCTCGCCATCGGCGGGCTGAACGAAAAGCTGATTGCCGCCCGCCGCAACGGCATTGCGCGGGTGCTGATTCCCCGGGAGAACCAGAAAGACCTTGCGGAGATCCCTGCGAAGGTGAAAGAGGGACTCACGCTCATTCCCGTCGGGACGATCGAGGAGGGGCTCGCCCATGTCTTCCCCCGCCGGCGCGGGGGGAGGGGCCGCGCGTGAGCGAGTACATCGTTTCCGCCCGCAAGTGGCGCCCGATGCGGTTCCAGGATGTCGCCGGCCAGGAGCACATCATCACCACGCTGCGCAACGCGCTGGCCTCGGGGCGCATCGCGCACGCCTACCTCTTCAGCGGCCCCCGCGGCGTCGGCAAGACCACCACCGCGCGGCTGCTTGCCAAGGCGGTAAACTGCAGTTCCCCCGTCGACCAGAATCCCGATAACACCTGCGCAAGCTGCCTGGAAATCACCGGGGGGCGGAGCTTCGACGTGCTGGAGATCGACGGCGCCTCCAACCGCGGTGTGGAGGAAATCCGCAACCTCCGGGAGTCCGTCCGCTACGCGCCGGCCCGCGGGCGCTACAAGGTGTATATCATCGACGAAGTCCACATGCTCACGAAGGAGGCATTCAACGCCCTCCTCAAGACGCTCGAAGAGCCTCCTCCCCACGTCCTGTTCATCTTCGCGACGACGGAAATCAACAAGGTGCCGGCCACCATCCTCTCCCGCTGCCAGCGCTTCGACTTCCGCAGGATCCGGACGGAGGAGATCGCCGCCAACCTGGGATCGATCGCCCGGGCCGAGGGGCTCACCGTGGAGCCGGAGGCGGTGCTGCTCGTGGCCCGGCGGGGAGACGGCTCGCTGCGCGATGCGCAGAGCCTCTTCGACCAGGTCGTGGCCCTCTGCGGAACGGACGTGACGCGGGCGAAGATCGTAGAGGCGCTGAACCTGGTGGACCTGGACGTCTACTTCCGCTTGACGGACATCATCACCGCGGGAGACGCCGCGGCGGGACTCGCGCTGGTCGACGAAGTGATGCGGGGAGGGCACGACATGCGGGAGTTTCTCGGCGGGCTGATCGAGCACCTGCGCAACCTCCTGATCGCGAAGACGACAGGCGCCACCGCGCTGATCGAGGCGTCCGACACCGCGCGGGAGCGCTATCGCGCGGCGGCCCCCGCCTTCACGGTGAACGACCTGTTGCGTCTCGCCCGGCTGGCCGCCGGCACGGAGTCCGCCCTGCGCTGGAGCAGCCAGCCACGATTCCGCCTTGAGGCGGACGTCGTCCAAATGATCGCGCTTCCCCGCGCGAAGGATGTCGGGGAGCTGATCCGGAAGCTCGACGATCTTATGAGGTCCGGCCTCCCCCCCGCGCCTCCCCGGGCGGCGCCTCCCCCGCGCGCTTCCGGTCCCGCGCCGGCTCCTCCTCCTCCGGTGAAGGGGGAGCTCGCCGCCCGCTGGGGGGAATTCCTGGGCGCGGTCCGCACGAAGAAAATCTCGCTCTGGCCCGCGCTGGAGAACGCGTCGATGCTCGGGATGGAAAACGGCGTCGTCCGTCTCGGCGTCGCGGACGAGTTCCAGGCCTCGCTCATCGAGAAGAACAGGGAGGCGCTTGCCGACATCCTGGAAAACGTCTTCCGCCAGCGGTACGGCATCAGGGCGGAAGTGACCGGGGGGGAGGGCGCCTCCGGGCCGCCGCCCGCGAAGGCTCCGGAGCGACGCCCGGTCGAAGACCACCCGGTCGTCGCCGCGATGAAGCGGGAGCTCGGCGCCGAGCCGATGGACGGTTGACACTGGCCCCCCATTTTCGGATGTTACATGCGATGAAGCGACACGTCCGACAGATCGTGAGCGGGGCGCTCTGCGCAGCGCTCCTGGCCGCACCGGCGGCGGCACAGACGGTGGTGGCGAAATACGCCGGAGAGTTTATTGCGCTCGGCGTCGGCGCCCGCGCCCTCGGGATGGGGGGAGCCTTCGCTGCTCTCGCCTCCGACGTCACGGCGGGGTACTGGAATCCGGCAGGACTCGCACGCGTCGACTACCCGGAGTTCATCCTCATGCACGACGCCGAGTTCGGCGGCCTGGTCAACAACGACTACGGGGCCGTGGCGATCCCCGTGGGCGAGAAGACGACGCTGGGCCTTTCCGTGATCCGCGTCGGCGTGGACGACATCGCCGACACGCGCAACGCGGGCGTAGACGCCAGCGGGAACGTGACGTACGATCCCGCGCAGTTCACGAGGGTCGACCCCTCGCGCGTCACGTACTTCAATGCCGCGGACTGGGCCGTGTACTTCAGTTACGCGCGCCGGCAGACGGAGACATTCTCCTACGGTGCGAGCGTCAAGCTCATCCGGCGCGACCTGGACGAGTACAGCGCCATGGGCATCGGGTTTGACATCGGCCTCTGGTACAGCCCGCTGGAGCGCCTCGCGCTCGGCGCCAACCTGCAGGACGTGACCACCACGCTCGTCGCATGGAACACGGGGCGCAACGAGCTGATCTCCCCCACGCTGAAGCTCGGCTCGGCGTATTTCATCGACGCCCCCGGCGGGCGGATCGCCCCCGCCGTCGACGCGGACGTCCGGTTTGAGGACCGCCAGACGGCCTCCGAGGCCCACATCGGCCCCGTAAGCATCGACCTGCACGGGGGACTCGAATACGCGTTCCACGATCTCGTGGCGCTGCGGGTCGGCTACAGCGACGTCAAGCAGCTCACGCTGGGCGCCGGCGTCCACTTCCCCAAGCTGAATATCGACTACTCCTTCGCCAGGTTCGGGGGCGCCGATCAGCTCGACAACACCCACCGCATTTCCATCATGTTCACGCTCGAGGCGGACCAGTACAAACGCCCCGCCGAGTGAACGACCTCACGCCGTGACCTCCCCCCGGGTGCGGGGAACACACGTTCCCGCGCGGCTCATTGTCGCGTTCTGCGCGGCGCTCTGTAGCGCGCTCGTGGCCTGCGGGTGCGCCCCCCGGGAGGGCGCCGCGACCGCCCCCGGTGTGCCGGCACTGGCCTCGCGCGACGGGAACATCCGCTACCGCATGCCGCCGGGGTGGTTTGACGCCGGCGAGGACTCGCTCTGCTCCCGGTGCAGCCTCTGGCTCATGCGCGCGGACTACGCGGGGAGCCTCACCGTGCGCCCGGTGCACCTGCGGGCGCTCGGGCAGGGGGACCTCGACGCCGGGGGACTCCTTGAGGTTGCGAAGCTGACGGCGGCGCTGGAGACGTCGCGGCGGCCGGGCGTGCTCACGCGCGTGCCCGCCCGCACGGCGGCGCCGGGGGGTGAGGCGGTGAGCTACGACGTGGAATACGCGGGCTCGGGGGACAGGACGCGGACGGTGATCCTGGGGACGGGGGGAAGCGTCTACGCGGTCACGGCTCTGGTAAGCGGGAACGCGCCGCCGGGAGCGGCGCGGGAGATCTTCGGCGTGCTCGAGGCGTTCCTCTCGTCGGCGCGCTGGGAGCGCGCTAGAAGTGAATGATGTCGTTCACCACGACGAACGCCATGAAGGCCAGGAGGACCACGATGCCCGCCTTCTGGAGTCCCAGCTTGACCCGCAGGGGAACCTCGCGGCGGAATATCGCCTCGTAGACGAGGAATGACAGATGGCCGCCGTCCAGCGCGGGGAAGGGGAGGATGTTGATGATGGCCAGGTTGATGCTCAGCAGCGCCATGAAGCTGAGATACGTCAGCAGCCCGAGGTCCGAAGACTGCGAGGCGAGCTGGGCGATCTTGATCGGTCCCCCGATGGACTGGGCGAATGAGACCTTGCCCGTCACGAGCTGCCACATCTGCTGCAGGAAGCTGACCGTGACGAAGACCATGTAGCGCGCCCCGGCGGGAAGCGCCCCCGCGAGGGAATAGGCGATGTGGAGGCGGGGACCCGTGTAGCTTTCCCCGATGGGAATCCCGATGTGGCCGTCGGAGGTGGGCACGGTGGTCCCGCGCATCAGCTCCGTCCCGCGCCGCCACTCGACCAGGATCTGCTTTCCCGCGTTCTGCCTGACGATCTGGAGCACGGTCTGCAGGTCGCGGATCGGCGTGCCGTCGATTGCCACGAGAACGTCCTGCGCCTTCAGTCCCAGTTGTTCCGCCGGCTTTCCCGGCTCCGGCGGGCCGACGGCTATCTCCGTCCCCGCGCACACAAGCCCGGAGCCCGCCGCCCCGGCGTCGCGCATGGCCTGCCGCTCGACGCTGAGCACCGTGTCGTGCCCCGGGCGGCGGACGGCGACCGCCGCCGCCCCCTCGCCTTCCTCCAGCGCGTCGAGCATCGGCTCCCAGGCGCTCACCGGAGTGCCGTCTACGGAGAGTATCCTGTCTCCCGCCATGAATCCCGCATTCCGGGCGGGGCTCCCTGCCGCGACATACCCCACGTCGGTCGTTGCGCGCAGCGTTCTCCCCGCGGCATAGTGCACGCCCCAGAAGATGACCAGGGCGAGGAGGAGATTCATTGCCACCCCGGCAGAGAGGACGATCATCCGCTGCCAGATCGGCTTGGAGCGGAACTCCCAGGGCTCCGGCGGGCGGTTCATGAATTCGACGTCCATGCTCTCGTCGACCATCCCGGCGATCTTCACGTAGCCTCCCACCGGCAGCCAGGAGACGCAGTAGTCGGTCTCCCCGAACGTGCGGCCGAACGCCCGCGGAGGGAACCCGATGGAAAACCGGTCCACGCGCATGCCGCAGAGCTTCGCCGCGAGGAAGTGGCCGAACTCGTGGACGAACACCAGGACGCCCAGCGTGATGACGAAATCCAGAAGAGTCTTCAGAAACTGCATGTGCGTCCCGTCAGGTGAGTGTCGTGGCCGGCGCGCGGCGCGCCTGTCGGCGGGTGTCGCCGTCGATCCTCTCGAGGTCGTCGAGCGTGAACGCGTGGAGCGGTGCGTGCCGCTGGAGCGACTCCCGGATCACCCCCGGGATCGCGCTGAAGGGGATCTCCCCGTCCAGGAACATCTGCACCGCGACCTCGTTCGCCGCATTCATGACGGCGGGGGCGGTGCCGCCGGAGTGGAGCGCGCGCAGCGCGAGCGTGAGGCACTCGAATTTTTCCGTATCGGGCGTGTGGAACGTCAGGGCGCCGAGCGCGGCGAGGTCCACGCGGCGCGATGCCGCCGCGGGCCGGTCCGGGTACGCCAGCGCGTAGAGGATCGGGAGCTTCATGTCCGGCATCCCCATCTGCGCCTTCATCGAGCCGTCGATGAACTCCACCATCGAGTGAATCACGGACTGCGGGTGAATCACCACCTCGATCTTCTCCGGCGGTATGCCGAAGAGCCAGTAGGCCTCGATCACCTCGAGTCCCTTGTTCATCAGCGTCGCGGAATCGATCGTGATCTTCGTCCCCATCCGCCACGTCGGGTGATTGAGCGCCTCTGCGACGGTGACCGAAGAGAACTTCTCCCTGGGAAGCGAGAGAAAGGGACCCCCGGAAGCGGTGATCAGCAGCCGCGCGACGGCGCGCGGGTCCTCTCCCCGCAGGCACTGGAAGATGGCGCTGTGTTCGCTGTCGACCGGGAGGAGGCGCGCGCCGGAATCCCGCGCGGCCGCCATGACGAGCTCGCCCCCGACGACGAGCGTCTCCTTGTTTGCCAGCGCCACGTCCTTTCGCGCCTCCAGCGCGCGGAGCGTGGGACGGAGCCCTGCGACCCCGACCAGCGCGCTCAGGACCATGTGCACGTCGTCCCTGCTCACGATCTCCATGACCCCCTCCGGCCCCGCGAGGATCTCGGTGGACGGGGAAACCGTTCGCCGGAGCTCGTCAGCGCGCGCCGCGTCGAGCACCACCGCTCCCTTCGGTCGAAATCGGTTGATTTGCTCCCGCAAAAGGTCGATATTTCTATGGGCGCAGAGGTACGCGGCGCGGAAGCGGTCGGGAAACGCGGCGATCACGTCCAGGCTGCTGCGGCCGATCGACCCGGTCGACCCGAGGATGGCGATGCTGCGCGGAGATGTCACGTGTGTGATGGAGGCCCCTCAATTTCCATTTTCAAGGTACGCAAAACCGCTCTGGCGGTCAACAGACGCCGCGCCTGTGCCGCCTGTGCCGCCGCGCTGCTCGCCGCCTTCCTTTCCTCACCGGCCTGCTCTCAAACGTCCGACCGTGATGTAAAGTTTCGGCTTGCGCAGGGACTGGAGCAGGCCGGCGATTACGAACGTGCGGGTGCCATCTACGGTGAGCTTCTGGCCGCCGACACCACGAACGTCGTGCTCCTGGACGCCGTGCAGCGGGTCTGGATGCAGCTCAAGCAGTACGACCGGGTGATCGCGCTCCTCTCCCGCCGCCTTGCGGGGGCGCCGCGCGACGCGGGGCTCCGGGCCCAGCTCGGGAGCGTCTACTACAGGGCGAACCGCGAGGCGGAGGCGACCGCCGCCTGGGACGCCGCCATTGCGACCGATCCCTCCAACCCGATGACGTACAGGATCGTCGCCTCCGTGCTCGCGGAGAACAGGCTGCTGGATCGCGCTGCCGCGGTGTATCGCCGGGGGCGCGCCGCGACCGGCGATCAGAACCTCTTCACGCTCGAGCTGGCGCAGCTCCTCTCCTCCACCATGGACTACGCGGGGGCGACGGAGGAATACCTCCGGTGGCTCGCCGCAAATCCGACGCAGGTCGCGTTCGTCCAGAGCCGCCTGGCGCAGGTGACGGGGCGGGAGGAGGCGCGTGCGGCCGTCGCCGGCGTGATCCGCCGTGCCCTCGGCGAGAAGCAGGATCTCACGCTCCTCAGACTCCTGGCCTGGCTCGACATGGAGGGGAAGAAGTTCGACGACGCGCTCGAGATCGAGCGGCGGATCGATGCGCTCGAAAACGCGCACGGCGGCGAGCTCGTCCAGTTCGCCCGGAGCGCCGCGGGGGACCGGGCGTATGAGGCCGCCGCGCGGGCGTACCGGGAGGCGTTCGACGTCCCGCTCCCGGCTGCGCAGATGCCGTCGGCGAAATACGGCTACGCCGTCGCCATGATGGCGATCCAGGCTGCCGCCGATACGTTCTCTTCACCGGTGAGGGGAACGCCCGCCACGGAGGCCGTTCCCCTCTACGGCGGGGCGGTCAGGCTGTTCGAAGAGATCATCGCCCGGTGGCCGGGGACCGAGGAGGCGGCGCGCTCCTACTTCCAGATCGGGATGCTCCAGAGTGGAAAATTCGGCGACATGGCCGGTGCGGCGGGCTCGTTCGGCCGCGCGGTGAGCGAGGCGGGACCGCTCCAGGCGCTCCGCATCGATGCGATGCTGATGCTGGGGAAGGTCGAAACGGCCCGGGGGGACACCGCCAGGGCGGCGGCCCTCTTCACCGACGTCGCCCGCGCGGGAGGGGCCGCCCCTGACCAGCACGACGAGGCCGTCTTCCGCCTTGCGGAGATCGACTACTTCGGCGGCCGGTTCGATTCCGCCGCCGCGCTCCTGGCGGGCATTACCGTGAATCTCAGGGCGGACTACGCCAACGACGCGCTCCGGTTGCAGGCGTTCCTGCAGGAAAACGCCTCGACAGCCCCGGAAGCGCTCCGCCGGTTCGCCTCCGCGGATTTCCTGGCGCGCCAGGGAAAAAACACGGAGGCGGTCTCGGTCTACCAGTCCGTGATCAGCGCGTACCCCGGGGCGCCCCTGGTGGATGACGCCCTCATGAACGTGGGGGAGCTCGACGCGTCGGCCGGGCTCTTCCGCGACGCGGTGGCCGCCTACGAACGCGTGCTGACGGAGTTCCGCTCAAGCAGCATCGATCCGGATCGCGCGCAGTTCAACCTGGCCGAAGTCGAGTGGTTCGGCCTCCACGACGAGGTCAGGGCACGCGAGGCGTACGAGCGGTTCCTGGATGATTACCCGAAATCGCTCCTGGCGGACCGCGCCCGCAGCCGCCTCCTGGAACTGCGGCATGAGGCGCCGTAGCATGACGCGCGGTGCACTGCTGGCACTGGCGCTGCTCGGGGGAGCCTCCGCGCTTGCGCAGGACAAGATCCTGATCCCCATGGACCTGACGCAGATGGATCACCTGAAGGCGTACGGGATCGCGTACCGGACGCTGGCGCGCGGAGTGGAAATCGACTGGCTCCTCAACTACCGGGGCGGCTCCTTCATGATGGACGCGCACGACTTCGTGACGGGAGAATGCCTGGCCCGGGGAGTGTCGTTCGTCCGGGAATCGGCGGCGGAAGCCTCCGCCATCTACGCGGAGGTCCAGCGGGAAGACAACAACATGGACGTCGAGCGCCTGGAGAAGGCCCCCCGGGTCGCGGTGTACGTCCCTCCGGGATTCCAGCCCTGGGACGACGCGGTCACGCTCGCGCTCGACTACGCGGGGATCGCCTATGACAGGCTCTGGGACGACGAGGTGCTCGCAGGCAAGCTCGCCAACTACGACTGGCTCCACCTGCACCACGAGGATTTCACCGGGCAGTATGGCAAGTTCTACGCCTCATTCGCGGGGGCGGCATGGTACCAGGCGCAGGTGGCGCAGCTGGAGCAGGAGGCGCACAAGCTCGGTTTCCGGAAGGTGTCCGAACTGAAGAAGGCCGTCGCGCGCGCCATCAAGAGCTACATCGGCGCGGGGGGCTTCATGTTCGCCATGTGCTCGGCGACCGACACGTTCGACATCGCGCTCGCTGCCGAGAACACGGACATCTGCGACGTGATGTACGACGGCGACCCGCCGGACCCGGACTTCCAGGCAAAGCTCGACTACTCGAAGACGCTCGCGTTCACCAACTTCACCGTCGAGCGGAATCCCCTGCGGTACGAGTATTCAGATATCGACGATCCCCCGAGCGACATGCTCGGCGCGCTGAACCCGGAGACCGACTACTTCACGCTCTTTGAGTTCTCCGCGAAGTTCGATCCCGTCCCGACGATGCTCACGCAGAACCACGTGAACGTCATCAAGGGCTTCATGGGGCAGACCACGGGATTCAAGAAGAGCCTCATCAAGTCGAGCGTCACCATACTGGCCGAGAAACAGGGGACGGACCAGGTGAAGTATCTCCACGGGAATTTCGGGAGAGGGACGTTTACCTTCTACGGGGGGCACGATCCCGAGGACTACCAGCACGCGGTGGGCAACCCGCCGACCGACCTGTCGCTCCACCGGAACTCCCCCGGCTACCGCTTGATCCTGAACAACATCCTCTTCCCCGCGGCACGCAAGAAGCAGCAGAAAACCTGAACCCCACAACCTCTCAGGAGATCGCACCATGCAACGGCTCATACTCGCGGGCGTCCTCTGTGCCCTCTGTGCCCCGAGCGCGATGGCGCTCGGACCGTCGTTCGGTTTCGGCGTCCACGCCGACTTCACCAGCTCGAAATTCCCGGGCCCGTCCGTGAGCGGCCTCAACCAGCAGGTCGCGAGCGCCTACGGCGCGGGCCTGGGGGGTGGCGTGCACCTGGACGCCAACCTCATGCTGGTCAGCGTCCGGCTGAGCGGCGACTACATCCACTATGCGATCGACGAGAACAAGTTCCGCGACTCCTTCCGCCCGCTCTTCGGCAGCGCGGCAGACCAGATGTCGATCAGCGGCGGGGGGCTCGGCATATTCGCGCTCTCGGCGAACGGGAAGATGCCGATACTTCCCCTCCCGCTGATCACGCCGTACGCCACGGGAGGCATCGGGCTGGCATGGTTATCGCGCGATGCCGTCACCACGTCGATCGCGGGATTCCCCGGGAACACGATCCCCTCCTCCACGCAGGGAGGGAAGACGACAGTGGACGTCGGCCTCGGCGTCGACCTGAAACTGGGCATCGCGCTCTTCCTGGAAGTGAAGTACGCCTGGATCTTCACGGACGTCTCGAACTCCACGTACGTCCCGGTGACCGTCGGCGTGACCTTCTGAGGGCGGGGCAGCGCCCGCAGAGCAAGCGGAGGCAGTAGCGCGCCCGGAGCCGGAGCGCCCCTTCCCGGGCCAGGCGGCCCGCAAGCGCGGCGCGCCCGAGCCGGCGCTCCATGTCGGCGAGAGCCGAGGGGAGGAATCCTCCCGGCATCGCCTCCAGGAGTGCGAGCGCCCTGCGTGCCAGAGCGGTGTCCCCTTCGCGCCGCGCGCGCAGGAGCGCGAGGGGGACCACCGCGTTAAAGACCAGGTCGTGTATTCGCTCCCTCCCGATTCTCACGCGCCCGCCCCGGGCACGAAAGTGAACGTGGCGCGACCAGAACCCTGCTGCCCGCACCGCGAAGAGGTTCCGGATTTCACGGAGCGCCGCACCCGGCGTCGCCTCCGGCCGCTCAAGCGGGGCGAGCACCCGCTCGAGGGCCCCCTCCCCGGCGATGAGGGGAATGAGCCTGCAAAGTCCTGCCAGGCGCGCGGTCGGGAAGTTGGCAGGCCGCATCCGGAAGAAGAGCCAGTCTGCCTCGCAGAGCGTCCCGCGCGGCTCCCCCCGAAGGCATCGCCAGCGCCTCCTCTGGCAGCGGACATACCCCCTCGATTCCTTGTCGCTGATGCTGCGCGACGGCGGGAGGAGGCCCGCTTCGCCGAAGAGGAGTGCCTCCGCCGCATGCGCATCGCCTCCGGCGGCTGCGGCCACGCGTGCGATCGGCAGTGACCGCGCAAGCGCAAGGAACGGGCGCCGGTTTTTCGAGTAGCCCATCCCCTCCATGAGACACTCGTACAGCAGCTGACCCCATGGATTCACTGTCGCCTCGGACATGATCTGGTCGAGCCGGAGCGCAAGGGCGCGGACCCTCGCGGCGATCTTTCGTTTCCCGAGGCGCCGGAGCTTCCGGTGGAGCAGGAGGGGAGAGACTCTCGCTCCGCTCGCCAGGCAGATTTCTCCCGGGCGCCGCGGCCGGGCGGGGAGCCTGCGCAGATCGACATGTCCCGAGAGGACGACCTGGGGGACGGCGCGCCCGGAGGCGGTCCGGGGAGCGTGCGTTCTTCTCCCCGGCCGGAGCACGGCGTGGAGTATGACGCGGTTGTAATGGGGATCGGCGTCGTGCCCGTGCGCG
>Ga0335079_10002487_pt1 | contig 21257 bp, 18 predicted proteins | sample Lox_Sample_33_FD_206719 | JGI IMG/M metagenome (GOLD analysis project Ga0335079, IMG submission 206719) | Soil microbial communities from Loxahatchee National Wildlife Refuge, Florida, United States - Lox_Sample_3.3 | ecosystem: Environmental > Terrestrial > Soil > Wetlands | place: USA... | reverse complement strand
ATAATTCTTCCATCTTTGCGCCTATGCTTGGTCTCGAAGCGGACAGAGCCGGTCTCTATAATTTGCTGAAGGCGCCTTTCGATGACTTCTTGCGTATCCAGCACTTCAACATCTTTTACACTCATCCTAAGCAGTTCCTCGTTGCTATAACCTATCATTGAGCAATAAGAATCATTCGTTTCTAAAATTCGCCCTTCCGTATCAACAAGATAAAAACCATCCATCGCCATGCGAAGAATTGTTTTATCTCGCGTTTCCTCTTGCTTCTGCGCAGTAATGTCTTCGTTGGAAGAATGGTATTTACGATTTTCGGTCATGGTTCATCCCGTCTGCAGCCGACATTTCATTTTTGTCAGTTACTGTATTGAGCGAAGAGGGTATGTCAGCGACAGGATATATTAAGGGTAAATGCCGAAGAATACAACTTGGAAATTACACTACAGAAACTCCACGAATACAGGAAGTTGTTTACGCTTCCTCAATAGAGTGTCAACAAAAAAGGCCTCTGGTTTTCCCAGAAGCCATTGCAGCTGTAACAAAAAAATCGCTCTCTGTCCTTGAGCCCGTACTAGGGAGGTGGAGGTGGCCCGCTCGGAGATTCACGGGGTGCCGAGGGACTGAGGTCAGGTGAAGGTGGAGGTGGAGGAGGCGTCCCCCGGTAATACCGTCTCACTGCCGGAACCATGTTGCCGTTGGCGTACATACACTGTTGGTAGGCAATGTCGTAGCGACGCTGCGCCTGATAACCGTAATACTGGCCCTGGCTTGAACCTGCGGCTGCTCCAATGAGCGCGCCAGTTATGGCGCTAAAGACCAGAAACGATCCGCTGTAGGACAAGGCTCCTAAGCCTGCCCCCACGGCACCGCCGATCGCAGCGCCTGCGGCTGTGCTCTTATTGATCGTATCTTGAGGAGAAGCGCCTATCTGCTGCTGTGCATATTGCCGGCACGTCACCTCCTCCTGCTGGAACAGGTCAAAGGGTTTCCCTGGCCCCGGCGTCGCTGCTACTGAGGGCCCAGCCGGTACGGTGGCGCAGCCAGTCGCAACGACCAGAAGGAGGATAAGTATATGTCGATACCGCACTTTCATGTTCATCATTCCTTGCCCCCGCTTGGCGGCGGAGTTGGAACTACTTTCCTCCAGCCACCCCGGAAATCGCTTCATAGATTCCCTCTGTTAAATTTTAGACATCGCATTGATAAAAAGGTTAAAGATACCGAAAAAAGAGAGAATTAAAAAGGTTCAATGAAGTAAGAAGGTTGTAAGAAAGAAATATCTTAAATAAGGAATCATTTTACCTTTTTAATTCGGCCCTATCCCAGTGTTAGCCAGTGTCGCATCTTTCAGGCGAATTTTAATTTTGCGATAGGTTCTAGTGATTGGGGATTTATAGCTCAGAGTGAAAGATGAATTGGCTCTATCAATTTCTATTTTTTGATCATCTCCGATGAAAATATAAAGTAAAGGCCCGAGCACAGGTATTGTAATGGTAAAGAACCAAACGAGTTTATTAATATCTCATATAAATTCGCTCCTGAGCAAATCGATCAATGAAAAGATCCATAAAATAAAAGCTGCAAAGATTGCCAACGATAATGTGACGGAAATACCTTTAAGTTGCTGAAAGGCTAAGGATAGGTCAAATTCTGTATTCATGGTTTCGTCCTTATGTCATTTCAATAATGACGCAGTTGTTTTGGTTCGCATTCCGCTTGGCTCCCCCGACCGGTGCGCTAAAATCTCATTCGATAGGTCAGGTTCAGGATGAAGTCGGGAGCACCGCTCGTGTTCGGATCTTCCGTGAGGGACAGCTCGTAGCTGCCGGAGCGCGCGTAATAGCGGCCGCCCACGACCAGGAGCATGCCCGTGTTGTCGATCTGCCGGATGTCTGTTTCCGGGTACGGGGAGGTCTGGACCATGAGCTGGCCAAGCAGGCTCACGTACTGGAAGATGCGATATTCGAGGGCCGCGCCTCCATAAAAAAAATCCCGCAGGTTCACGGTCTGCAGGGCCTTGAGCTCTCCGGGCCTGACGGCTCCGGCATTGGCGAAGAGGCGCAGGTCATCGCTCAGATCCGCGTCCAGGAGAAGCGCGATGCCCACATCGGTGCTGCCGTTCCCGTACCCCACGCGCGCATTGCCGGTCGGGAGCTCGACGTCGGCCAGGGCGCTCAAGGCGACCGGACCTTCGACGATCTTCCTCTTGGCCGTCACGCGAACATCGCCGAACGCCGTCCGGTCGTTGTCCCCTTCGATGAGCGGCACTCCGTCCTTCCTGATGTCATAGAGAAAATCGTTCCGCGGCCGGGAGCTCCTTCCGTAGTCGCCGAAGTGAAAGGCGCGGTGGTACCACGCCAGGGGCCGGTCCATGAATCCCGCTGTCGCGCGCTCCACCGGGACATCAACGCCGATCTCGAAGAGGCCGGGAAGGTCTTGCTTATAGCGGATGTTCAGTTCCGTCCATTCGAGGTCGAGATGGGCGTTCCAGTTCGCGGAATCTTCCATCACGAAGACGCTGGAATGGGACAGGCTGACCGAAAGAGAATTTTCCGTAGCGGCCTTTTCGAGGTAGGGCTGGTTAAGGGAGAGAAAGACCGGGAACTGATTCTTCACCTGGAATGGGCCTTCGAATACGAAAGCGAAAGCGGCTCCGGGCATGGACAACAGCGCGACGATGGCGAGGACAGCGGGGAATGTGCCTCTCATGGTCGTACTGTAGCATGACAAAGGGGAAAAGAAAAGCGTGAAGAGGGCCGCAATCGTGCCCCGCGGCCCAAGGGGCTGCATCAATCCGTAAGGACCAGGTAATCGGCATCGCCCGCCGTGATGGTGTGCCGGTCAACCTGACCGGGAATATACGGGAGCACGACGCGATAGTTCAGTTTCGCGCCGGCATCGGTCATTTGCTCGGGAATGCCCCGCTTCCAGGCGTGTCCGATGCCCGCCAGTACGACGACGCTCCGGCCGGGGTTCTGCCTCAGATAGCCCAGCAGGTGCCAGGCCATTGACTTGTCCCAGATCATCTGCGCTTCGCAAAAATTCTCGAAGTCCTCTCCGTGATGTTGTACATGGTCGGAATAGGCCCGCTTGATGAACTCCCGGTATTTCGGGTCAACGCTGCAACTGATGCCCGGGGGAAGTTCGCGTTTTTCTTCTGTCGTCAGCGACGCAAAGCCATGTTTGGCAACCTTCCGTGAAAGGTCTGAGGAAATGTTGAGACCCAGAAGGGGAAGCTCGTGTTCGCGCGCGTAGAGGAAGATGTCCCGGTAGAGAGGCCAGGGCATGCCCCAGTTGTCATAGTATTCGGGCAGGAACTTCTGGAGAGACAAACTGCCGCTCACCCAGGAGTCGAGAACGCCCCGGCTGTCGGCCCGGAACATTTCGAGCCCGATTGCCATGGGCAAGTCGGCTTCATGGAAAGCCCTGATGATGGCGAGCTGCGCATCATGGTCCTCGGGTGCATCATGGAGCTCCCCGACGAACACGACGGAAACTTTCTTCAGATCCCCGATCATCTGTCCAAAGCTGACGATCCTGTTGTCCCGTACGCGCAACACCCTGTCCTGGCGGGCCGGGGACCCCGTCACCAGGAGGAGCAGGAGCAGGAACAGCGCGATGGACCAGTGTTTCATCATGAGAGGTGTCTCCTTCCGTTGTCTCAACGTGCTCGTCATCGCCGTTCGCGCGCCGGCCCGGACTCGGGAACGCGCTCCGTCGTACCTTCAAAGCGCCGGGGCTCCGCGGGAAGCTGCTGCGTTGGCGGGTGCAGGCGCCAATAGGACGGAGGAGGACCGCCGCGATCGTAATAATGGCCGTAGTAGTGAGGATACCGCCACCAGGGGTCCCAGAAGTAGAACGGATAGGGGTAGAACCACGGATCATAATAGTATGCCGGGTAGTAATACCCGGGTTCCTGAGGCCAGAGATAGATCTGCACGATGCGGAATTCCGGATAGACATAGTCCATCTCGTCTATCCTGCCCTTCCGCAGCCCTATGAACTCGCCTGCAAGCGTGACCCTCCGCCCCTTGCCGAACACCAGGGGATCGAGCATTCGTTCGGTCTTGGGCAGGACCGCGAGATATCTTCCCTCGGACTCACCCTGTTCTTCGAAATAGCCGTACCGGTCTATTGGGACGTGCATCGCTTCCAACTCCGATCCCGCCTCGGTCAGATTCGGCTGGACGATAACACCGCCCAGGATATACAGTTTCCCCTTATACTGGTCAGGATACTCCCGCAACGCGTTGAAAGACACCTTCAAAGATCCTTCCTTCATATAGGTCCTGTTCAGGACCGGTGCGCAGGATATAAGTATCAGCGAAGGCAGGAATAATAACAGAATAGTTCCTTTTCTCATGATATTATTGTTGCTCATCACCGAATGATTGTCAAGACAGCCCGGGGAGAGCTGCGCTTTGCGGCGATTCCCGCCATTCTGAAACGCGAGGATACTCGACGAATCCGGCCACAGGGGTGTCGACTCATCAGAGTGAAATAATTCGAAGAATGCCCCCGTTGTGACCATATTGACAACAGGGGGAACACAGAGTAAGGTTATCTTAACATAAGAGTGCTGCTGCGCAGGGGGATGCAATCTGACCGGCCTGTTGACCGCAGAGGACGCAGAGAGACCGCGGCGGGGAAGCCCCGCGGGAACGATTGGATGCAAGCCGCGATACAGTACAAGAGGCGTCAGGGGAAGACAATCCAATGAATGAGGAGGCCGTCATGAAGGTCGGATTCATCGGTTTGGGCATCATGGGCAGCAGGATGGCTGCCAATCTTCAGAAAAAAGGCCACGAGCTTGTTGTCTACAACCGGAGCCGGGAAAAGGCCGATGCACTCGTCGCTGCCGGGGCGCTCTGGTCGCCGACGCCTGCCGCTGTTGCGAAGCAGGTGAAGGTCCTTATCACCATGCTTTCCACGCCGGACGCGGTCGCTCAAACCGCTGTGGGCGGCAAGGATGCCTTTTTGCAAAGCCTCGCACCCGGCTCGCTCTGGATCGACTGCAGCTCAGTGAACCCGTCCTTTTCGCGGACCATGGCCGAAGAAGCGAAAAGGCGCGGGATCAGGTTCGTCGACGCGCCCGTGGCCGGTTCCAAGGGGCCGGCCGAGCAGGCCCAGCTCATCTTCTTTGCCGGAGGGGAGAAGGCCGATGTTGATGAGGCGGGGCCCCTGTTCGGGGCCATGGGCAAGACCGCGCATCACCTGGGCCGGGTCGGAATGGGAACGTCCATGAAGATGGTGAATAACCTGATGCTCTCCCAGGCCATGGTCGCATTCTCGGAATCCGTTGTTCTCGGCGAGGAGCTCGGCATCCCGCAGGACATGATGCTGAACGCGCTCCTGAGCTCGCCTGTTGCAGCTCCCTTCCTCGCCCTGAAGCGGAGCAAGATAGAATCCGGGAGCTATGATACCGAGTTTCCCTTGCGCTGGATGCACAAGGATATGCAGCTCGTGGCGGAGACCGCCTATGAGGCGGGCGTTGCCATTCCCGCGGCACAGGCGGCCAAGGAGCTCTACGCGCTCGCGGTGAGACGCGGGCTGGGCGGGCTCGATTTTTCGGCGGTGTACAAGGTGCTGAGCGAGAAATCTTGAGGCAGGCTTGACCGGGAATTGAGCATCACCCCTCGGGCGGCAGCGGCCCTGTCCGCGGGATCACCGCATGAGCGGCTTCTTCGACTCCACATAGCGCGACGCCGCCAGCGCGCCGATGGCGCCGTCTCCTGCGGCGATCACGATCTGGTTCGCAAATTTCTGGCGCAGGTCGCCGACGGCATAGATGCCCGGAACGGTGGTCGCGCACGCTTCATCGGTCATCACGAACCCCAGCTCGGACATCCGGACTTCCGGGGGGATCAAAACGTTATTAGGCGTGTACCCGATGAGGATGAAGACGCCGTCCGTCGGGAGCACCCGTCGTTCTCCGTTCCCCGTTTTTTCGAGCACTACGGCGTCGACCGCGCTCCCGTTCCCCCTGATCCCCGTAAGGACCGTATCCCAGATCACGCTGATGTTCCGCTCCGAGAACAGCCTGGACTGGAAGGCCCGGTTTGCCCGCAGTTCATGCCTGCGATGGATGAGTTGGACCGTGCGCGCAAGCCGCGAGAGATAGAGGGCTTCCTCGACAGCGGTATCGCCCCCGCCCACAACGACGACGGTCTTGTCGCGAAAGAAGAACCCGTCACAGGTTGCGCAGTAGGACACGCCGCGTCCGAGATACTCCTCCTCCCCGGGAATGCCGAGTTTGCGCGCCGAGCCTCCCGAGGCGAGGATCAGCGCCGTGGTCCGATAGGTGTCCCCGTTCGCGAGCCGGACCGTGTGGAACTCGGGCCCGGGCGTAACCGATGCGACCTCTTCGCGGACGATCGGCAGGCCGAAAGATACGGCATGGTTCACCAACTTCTCCGCGAGGTCAAACCCGGTGATGCCTTGGACGCCGGGATAGTTCTCGACGTCTTTTGATATGGCGATCACGCCGCCGATCAGTCCCTTCTCGAAGAGGACCGTTTTCAACGCCGCGCGCTGGCAGTAGAGGCCGGCCACGAGCCCCGCGGCCCCGCCTCCGATGATGATGACTTCGTAGGTATCCTTTATCTCCATGACCATATTATATCAGGAGACGGTGACGCGAGGCGGGATTTTGACAGCGGGCTGAGAGCAGAACGGGGGACCGGTTCACCTGCACCGGTGCAGGAGAGGTTTTCCCGCGCACAGGCATGAGCAGGAGACAGGTTCGGGTCCTTTGGGACCGCCGGGCCCTATGAACGGCAGGAAGCTTTTATTCAACCAGGGGTCTGCTCATTTCCTTTGCCACCGGAACCATGCCCTGAACAGTCCGGCGATCCTTGGCGTGAGGCGCATTCGATTGAACCGGTCCGCGAGCTTTCTGATGACCTCGCCCTGCGTGGGATAGGGATGAATGGTCTTCCCGATGGCTGACAGGCCGGTCCGCGCGGTCATGGCGAGCGTGAGTTCGCTGATCAGGTCGCCGGCATGGCGGGCCACGACGGTTGCGCCGAGGATCCGGTCGCTCCCTTTTTTCAGGTGCACCCGCGCAAACCCCTCTGTTTCTCCGTCCAGAACAGCCCTGTCCACGTCGGCAAGAGGAACGGTCAGCGTGAGGACGTCGATGCCCTTCTCACTCGCCTCGTGTTCGAACATCCCGACGTGGGCGATCTCGGGGTCCGTGTACGTACACCAGGGGATGATGAGATCGGCGGCCTTCTGACGGGCCCTGAACAATGAGTTCGCGATCACGATGCGCGCCATGGCGTCGGCGGCATGCGTGAATTGGTAAGCCGAACAGACGTCCCCTGCCGCATACACGTTCCGGTTCGACGTGCGGAGCCGGTCGTCCACGACCACGCCCCGGCGCCGGTCAAAGGCCACTCCCGCTTTTTCGAGTCCGAGGCCGTCGACGTTCGGCAGCCTGCCGACAGCCGCGAGGATCTGATCGACGGCCAGCCCGCTTGTTGCTCCGTTCGATGCAAGAGCGACGACCTTCTCCCCTCCCGTGCCGGCAACGCTCCTGACGCCGGTATTCAGACGGACCGTCACGCCGTCACGCTCGAGCGAGCGCTGGATGATCGCGGCGGCATCGGCATCTTCCCGGGGAAGGACCTGTCCTCCCCGCACGAGCAGGTCGACCCTGCTTCCCATCCTGGCAAAGGCCTGGGCCATCTCGCAGCCGATCGGTCCGCCGCCGAGTACCGCGATCCTGGGGGGCAGCGCGGTGAGCTCAAATATCGTCTCGTTCGTGAGAAACCCGGCTTCGCGGAAACCGGGAGCGTCGGGAACCGCAGGTCGGGACCCCGTGCAGATCGCAGCCTTCCTGAAGCGCAGCCGCTTGCCGTCCACTTCCAGGATGCCGGGTGCGGTAAACGATCCTTCTCCGAGAAAGACGTCCACCCCGAGCTCTTTGGTGAATCGCGCCACGGAATCATGGACGCTGATCCCCACCCGGAGCCCGCGCATCCGCGCCATGGCAGCGCCGAAGTCGGGGGATGCCCTTTCGCAGGCCACTCCGAATTCTCCGGCGGTCCTGGCATCATGGGCAGCGCGGGCCGCACGAAGAAGGCCTTTCGAAGGCACGCAGCCGGTATTCAGGCAGTCGCCGCCGAACAGGCCCCGCTCGACCAGGGCGACCTTTGCCCCCAGCCCCGCGGCTCCTGCGGCAGTGACCAGTCCTGCCGTGCCGGCGCCGATCACCACGAGGTTATAGCACGACGCCGGGTCGGGGTTCTTCCATCCCCCGGGACGAACGTTGTCGAGGAGTCTGCGATTATGATCGTCCAGAGGCTGCATGTCAATCCATCCGCCGTGGGCATTGATTGTCATGAATCCCGTTTGCCGGCCCGGCCCCGCGGACACGTTCCAGTGCGCGCATGCCATGTTGCAGCGGTACCCGAGGTTCACCTGCAGGGTGTCGATCGCCCGGCCCAGGAGCGGGCCTCCGAGGATGGATCGCACGCGCTCGGAGAATCCCGGGGTCGAGGCATTGCTTACGTCAGACAATGATCCTTCTCTTCATGAGCCTGAAGGGGAACGGCGCGAGCGCCGCGACGACCACGATGATCCAGGCCATGCTCCCCAGCGCGCCGCTGACGTTCCCTGCCGTAAAGGCCCGGCAGATATTCACCAGGTGGTAGAGCGGCGTGAAGAACGCGAGGCGGGAGACTGCGTGCGGCATGGCGTCGAGGGGGAAGAAGATGCCCGAGAACAGGAAGAGCGGCGTCATGAAGAGCGTGTAGAAATAGCTGAACGAGTCGATCCCGGGCACCAGCGCAACGAACATGACGGACAGCTGCGCGAAGATCAGGCCGCAGAGAAAGATGAAAGGGATCGCCAGCACGATGAGGGGCGAATCGACCAGGCGGAAGAGCGCTACCACGATCGTGATCGTGATGCCGAAAATGACGCTCTTGGTCGCGCCCCAGACGAGCTCGCCCGCGACGAGATCGTCGAGGTTCACGGGAGTGGCCAGGATCGCGTCGAAGGTCTTCTGGAAGGTCATGCGGATATAGGTGCCATAGGTGCATTCGTAGACGGCGGCGAACATGGATGACGAGGCGATGATGCCCGGCGCGATGAACTTGATATAGGGTACGCCGTGGATGTCCTGCACGAAGGCGCCAAGCCCGAAGCCCATGGCAACCAGATAGAGCGCCGGCTCAGCGAAGTTGAGGGCGAAGCTGGTCTTGTACAGCTTGGTGTACACGGTCCAGTGCCGCTGCCAGACCCTGAGCACGCGCTTAATCCGCAAGGCTCCTCCCCGTCAGCTTGAGGTAGACGCTCTCGAGGTTGCCGCCGTGCTCCGCGGTGAGGTTCGCCGGCGCGTCGATCGCCACGATCCTGCCCGAATCCATGATGGCGACCCGGTCGCAGAGCCGCTCGGCCTCTTCCATGTAGTGCGTCGTCAGCAGGAGAGTCGTGTTCTGCGACTTGAGGTGGTTCAGCTTGTCCCATACTGCCCGCCTGCTGTGCGGGTCCAGGCCGGTCGTCGGCTCGTCGAGGATCAGGATGTCCGGATTGTTCACGAGCGCCCTCGCGAGCAGAAGACGGTGCTTCATTCCTCCTGAAAGCTGGTCGATCCTGACGAGCGCCTTATCCTGGAGTTCCACGAACTCCAGGAGCGAGCGCGCGAGGCGGATGGCGTCCTTCTTCCGGATGTCGAAATATCGGGCGTAGACCAGCAGGTTCTCCATGACGTTCAGGTCCGGGTCCAGGTTGTTGTCCTGGGGCATGATGCCGATGCCCGCCTTGATCTCGCTCGGCTGCCGGACCACGTCCATCCCGGACACGGATACGCTTCCCTGCGTGGGCGGCATGAAGCAGGAGATGATGCGCATCACCGTGGTCTTGCCGGCTCCGTTCGGACCGAGGAAGCCGAAGCACTCCCCCTTGCGGATCGAGAAGTCGATGCCCGCCACGGCCCGCAGTCCGTCGTAGTCTTTAATCAGTTTTTGCGCGGTAATGATGTCCATCAGAAATGTGCGTCCCGGCCCCGTCCGTGGTCACGCAGTTGCGGCCCGCCTGCTTGCTCCCGTACATGAGGCTGTCGGCCCGCTTGACGACGGTTTCCACCGTGTCGTCCGTCCGCGCAAGTGTGGCGCCCACCGAGATCGTGATGTGCAGGGAACGGTCGCCCGGCAGGGAAGATTGCTCGACGAGCGCGCGACAGCGGTTTGCCGTTGCGAGCAGCTCCTGCCCTTCCACGTTCGCGATGATGACCACGTATTCTTCCCCGCCCCACCGGCTGACCACGTCGAAGGGACGCACGCTGTTCTTCAGCGTCTTCGCGACCATTTTCAGCACCTCGTCGCCGAACACGTGGCCGTACCCGTCATTGACCGCCTTGAAGTTGTCGATGTCGATGAAGATGACCCCGAACAGCCAGCCGTACCGTTCCAGCTCCTCGATGCGGGAGCGCAGCGTGATCTCCGCGTACCGGCGGTTGGCAAGGCCGGTCAGGGAATCGAGGTACGCCAGGCGCTCAAGTTCGGCAAGCCGCTCGAAAGCGACGGCGGCCGGCGTGTTGTCCGTGAATATCTCGACGCCCCCGGAGATCGCCCCCTGCTCATCGAGCATGGGCGTGACCCGCACCGTGATCGGAACGCGGTGACCGTCCTTGTGGCGAAGGAACACGTCGTTGGTCCGCTCCCTCCCGTCCACGATCGTTGCCGCCAGCGGGCACATGGACAGGCACAGGATATTGCCCTGCATGTCGGAATGCATCAGGACGTTGTCCGAACAGTGTTTGCCGATCACCTCGTCCGCGCGGTAGCCGGAGATCCGCTCGGCCCCCTTGTTCCAGTACGTGATCCGCCGGTCCCGGTCCACGAAGTAGACGCCGTCATACAAGCTGTCCAGAAGCTGTTTATAGAAGGGTTCGCTTTTCAGCATGGCACCGGTGCCGTCTGAAGCATCACTGGTCTTTTCCATCGATGGCCTCAAGGGCCCGGAGGACCTTCTCGATCCTCTCCCGGATATGGATCCGTTTCCCGCGGACGTCCTGGATGTCCTCAGATTCCGCCCGTGCCTGAGAGAGCTCCCGTTCCAGTCTGGCGACGCGTTCTCTCAGGCCCGCGTTGTCCCGCAGGAGGGCCTTGACACGTTGTTCAACCTCGGCAAATCCCGCTTCCAGATCCTTCAACCGTGCTCCTTGAACGAACGGGCGGCCGTCGACGGACCGTCCGCACGTAAAGTATAACAGATTCGGGGTCCCGCCTCCCCGGACGGAGAAGGGACCCGGCCGCGCCATCACGGCATGGCGCTTGTCCCGTCCGTGCTCCGCGACCCCAGCGCGCTGCCGTTGTCGCTGACGGGGCGCGTTCCCCTCCCCGTCTTTTCATAGATGCGCCGGTACTCGGCGTAGTTGCGCATCACTTTTTTCACGTATCCCCGGGTCTCGGCGTAGGGGATCGATTCCACGAACTCGTCCCGCTCCCAGGCGCGGCCGCTCCGCATCCATCCCGCGACCGCATCGGGTCCGGCGTTGTACGCTGCCGCCGCGAAGAGCGGATCTCCCTGGAACCGCTTCATCAGGTGGCCGATGTACCAGGTCCCGAGGTTGATGGCCGTGTCGGCTTCGAACAGCTTCTCCCGCTCAAAGCCCCGCAGACTGATGTTCCGTGCTATCCATGCGCCCGTGGAAGGCATGACCTGCATCACGCCCAGGGCGCCTGCCGGCGACAGCGCGTCCGCATGGAACTGGCTCTCCTCGCGGATGATGGCGGCGATGAAATAAGGGTCCTGCCGGTACTTGCCGGAATAGGAAAGGATGCTGTCCCAGTAAGCCTGGGGATAGGCAAGAAGCCAGAGGTCCGGCGGCATGTTCCGGGTCTCGGCATCAAGGTGGTGTTCATAGCTCCGCAGCACCAGGACCAGTGAGCGGTAATAGTCGCCGAGTTCGAAGAGCGCCTTGCTGAGGCCGATGATCGTGCCCCGTCGGTGCGGCAGCCGCTCCTGCATCTCCCAGAGTTCGGCGGCAGCCTCCCTTCTCATGTCCAGGTGCATCAGTTCCAGTGTCTTGCGGTACGATGGCTCCTCTTCCAGCATCTGGCGGGCTTCCTCGGTCCAGACGGGCGGGCCCTCATCGGTATCGAAAGAAAAGAGAGGGTCATCCGCGCAGGCTTCCATGCAGGCGGGGGTCGCATCGGCGGTCATGACGGTTTTCGGAGGCATTTCCGCCCCGTCGAGGCGGGCGAGCCGGTCCGCTGCCAGCGCTCCGTAATACGTGTACGGACCCCGCTTGAGCACGCGGTTGTAGTATCCAGCGGCTTTCGCCGGGTTTCCCGTCTTCTCTGCGATCCGTCCCTGCCAATACCGCGCCTGATGGACAAGGAAGGAACGGGGATATCGGTTCACCAGATCCTGGAGCTTCTGCTCCGCCTGCCGGTACTGGCCCGAGGCGTACCATGACCACGCGGTCCACCATACCGCGCTGTCGGCAAACCGGCTGTCCGGGAACTCATCCACGAGCCGTCCGTAGAACGTGACCGCCTTTTTCATGTCGTTGGCTTCGCGGTAGATGTTGCCGGTCAGGAAGAGTGCGTCATCGGCCCATTCGCTTTCCCGGTAGGAAGTCAGGATTTTCTGAAAGGCGGCAACAGCCTTATCCCGCTCGCCGAGCTTGCTGTAGGACTTGCCGATCCAGTACAGCGCCTCAGGTACGCGCTGGCTATGGGGAAAATCCGATACGAGTTTCTGAAGCACCACGGCGGCCTCGCCCCTTTTGCCCGCATTGAAGTCAGCAAGCCCGATGCGGAAGAGCGCTTCAGGCCGGTGCGGCGACCGGGGATCCTGTTCCAGCAGTCTGCCGTAAGCCTCCACGGCCTTGTCATACTGGGCAGCGCGGAACAGGTTCTGTGCGCGCTCAAAGAGCTCATCGCCCGTCCAGGGAGCGACCTCGACCCCCGAGGCCGAGAGCAGCGTGAGCGCCTCGAGCGCTTCCTGCTCCGCCGGGCTCCCGGGGTATTTGATCCAGACATCGCGGAATGCACGCCCGGCCTGCTCCGGCCGCGTGTCTCCCAGAAGAGCGCGGCCCAGGCCGAGTGCGGCATCGGGCGAGGACTCGGACAGCGGATTGTCCCGGAGATACTCGTCGAGCGCATCGGCAGCCGCCGCGTACGCCTGCGCTTCGAGCAGGGCCAGGCCTCTCCTGCAGGCGGCGCTCGCTGCAAGGGAGCTGTCGGGATAATGGTCCAGGACGACCTGGTGCAACGCTGCCGCCCGCGTGAACCGCTGCCGTGAAAAGTGGTATTCGGCCAGCAGGAAAACGGCGTAGTCCGCCATCTCGGGGTACTCCGCCCTGATCTGCAGCATGAGCGCATCGGCCTCCTCCGGACGGTCCAGCTGGATCAGCGCCTCTTCCGTGAGAAAAAGCGAGCGTTTGTACCAAACGGTTCCGGGATACTGCGCGGCCAGGGACCGGGCGTTGAGAAGGGCGGCTGTGTACTTCCCCGTCTTATAGGCATCGATGGCGGATCGCAGGCCCTGTTCGGCTTCGCTCAGGGGGACCGGAACGCCTGACTTCGGCCCGAGACGGGGCGGAACGGGATTGGATGTATCGGGGGGAGTCGCTCCTTTTCCGGTGGCGCAGGCAGTGAGGGACGCCAGGACAAGGGGCAACAGGATATATCTGAAAGGATGCATGAACGTTCCTGCGGAAATCGTTACAGCCGGGATTTTTCTTATAATATAGGGTGGCGAGGTGCCTGTCAATAGGCCTTTGACGGGAATGGCGGGATCCGCGGCTGAGATTGAACTCTACGACAGCTTCAGGAACCGCGGAAGACTTCCGCGCGCCGTGGTAAGACGCAAGAGGAACCGGTCCTCGAGAGAGAGGGCGGGATCGATCGCTCCCTGCGCGGGTGGCGTATCGGGGCTGTAGACCAGCAGATGAAAGGCCACGGACGTGACCGGCGAGTCCTGCAGAGGCAGCCGTTCGATCTCCGACACGAATTCGATCCAGGCGTCCGCCATGCGCACGTAGTCATCCACGTCCTGCATCTTCAGGTAGTCGGAAACGGTCTTTCCCCGGGAGGAACCGACGCCTCTGCAGACGTTCACATCCGGCCTCACGAGACAGGACCTGCCGTTGTCGAATACCCTGCCGAGGGGATACAGGCGGCAGGCAAGCGGCCTTGCCCGGTAAATGCGGCAGCCCGTTGCGGTCCAGAAATGACAAGAAGGGTTGCGCGGCAGCATCACCAGGGGGAAGCCCTTCGCCCGGTCCGTGTCCACGATATCGAGCAGGTCCTCGTAGCTCATGCGGGTCTCGCTGCATACCCTGGCTATTTCATAGGGGTTGAGAATGACCGGCGCGCTTGCGGTGCAGCAGTTCGAGGCGCAGCCGTTCACGCCGCAGGATACCTGGAAGGGGTCGGACAGTTCGAGGATCGTGGCATCCATGCCGGCGATCTTGAGGGTGGTTCTCACATCATTATCCATACAGCGAATTTTGGAACCGGCGAAGGGAGGAGGGTAAGAAGTTCATGTGCGATCTCCTTACCCTCTTCCCTACAGATATCATTTCGTTGTCAGCCTGCCGCCGGACCTTGCCTGCCAAACGACCAGGATGGGGCTGGCGACGAACACGGACGAATAGGTCCCGACGACCACGCCCATGAGGAGCGCCAGAGAAAAGTCATGCAGCACCTCGCCGCCGTAGATCACGAGCGGGATGAGCACCAGCACCACCGTGAGCGAGGTGATGATCGTGCGCGACAGCACTTCGTTGATGCTGTCATTCACCAGCTTCGGAAGGGGATCGCGCTTGCTGCGCCTCAGGTTCTCCCGGATCCGGTCGAAGACCACCACCGTGTCCGTGAGCGAATAGCCGGCGAGCGTCAGGAGCGCCGTGATGATCAGCAGGTTGATCTCCTTGTGCAGGATGAAGAACACGCCGAGGACCGCGAGCACGTCATGGACCGTCGCGATCGCAGCTGCCACTCCGAACCTGAACTGGAACCGGAAGGCGATATAGACGATGATCGCCGCGATCGAGATCACGACTGCCCAGAGCGCCTGCTGCTGCAGCGCCTGGCCGATCACGGGCCCGATCTCCATGATGCTGTAGACTTCAAAGGGGTTCTCCGGGAACTCCTGCTTGAACAGGTTCTGGATCTTGTCCGACGTCCCTTCCGATTCGCGAAGCCTGATCAGGATCTTGTTCCCGCCTTCCCCCACCTGCTGGATGGAGGCGCCCTGCATGCCGCTCTTTTCGAGCGCGGAGCGCGCCTTGTCGATCGGCACGGCGTCCTTGAAGCTGAGCTGGATCGTCGTGCCTCCCACGAAATCGATGCCCAGGTTCGCCTTGCCGCGGCCGATCTGGACCAGGCCGACGATGCCCAGCGTGATCAGGATGGCGGAAACCGTAAAGGACACGTTCTTCCATCCCATGAAATCGATGTTGGTCTTGTGCAAGATTTGAAGCATTGTTCCCTCCGAATACCGATCTACCACAGAGATCACCGGGGTCAAATCCGGGATTGGGATAACACGTTGTTCTCTCCGCGCCCCCTGTGGTGAAGAATAATTATATGCTCAGCTTCTCCAGCTTCCACTTGGTATTGATGATATCGAAGATCACCTTGGTGCCCACCAGCGCGGAATAGAGGTTGATCATGATACCCAGGCTGAGCGAGACCGCGAAGCCCTTGATCGGGCCGGTGCCGAACATGAAGAGCACCGCAGCCGTGATCAGCGTGGTCACGTGCGAGTCGAGGATCGTGAGGAACGCCTTGTCGTATCCCGAATCGACGGCGGGCCGCGGCGGTTTGCCGGCCCGGATCTCCTCGCGGATGCGCTCGAACATGAGCACATTCGAGTCCACGCCCATTCCGATGGTCAGGATGATGCCCGCGATGCCGGGGAGCGTCAGCGTCGCGTTCAGCAGCGCCATGGCCCCGAGGAGCAGGACCAGGTTCAGGATGATGGCGTAGTCGGCGATGATCCCGGCCATCCGGTAGTAGACCACCATGAAGATGACGACCACGAGCCCGCCGATCAGCGCCGAGCGGACGCCCATGGTGATGGAATCCTGACCCAGCGAGGGGCCGACGGTCACGTTCTGGATGATCTTGACCGGGGCGGGCAGCGATTCCCGGAGGACGATGGCAAGCTTCGCCGCCTCTTCATGGGTGAAGTTGCCCGTGATCTGGGCGTTCCCGCCGCTGATCCGGTCCTGGATCCGGGGTGCAGAGTGGACCACGCCGTCGAGGATGATCGCCAGCTGCTTGCCCACGTTCTCGGCGGTGATGCGGTCGAACAGTTCCGCGCCCTTGCTGTCGAACGAGATGGATACGTCCGGCTTGTTGTACTGGTCGATACCGACCTTGGCCTCCTTGAGGCGGTCGCCGGTCAGGAGCGTCTTGCTGTACACAAGGACCGGCTGCTTCGAAATCTTGCCGTTCTCCCCCTCCCGCTCTTCGAAGAGGAGCTCCGTTCCTTCAGGCGCTGTGCCGGCCTGCGCCTTCTGGAAGTCTCCGGGATCAATGTCAACAAGCTTGAATTCGAGCCGTCCCGCGGTCTTGATGAAGGAAATCGCCTCCTGGGGGTTCTTCACGCCCGGCAGCTGGAGCGCGATCTGGTCCTGCTGCTGCTTGTAGATGGCGGGCTCGGCCACACCGTACTTGTCGACCCTGCGGCGCGTCCGCTCCAGGGTCTGCTGCACCGCAGCCTCCCTCAGGCGGCTGATCTCGGAGGGCCTCAGGCCGTACACCAGCTCGCCCTTGGCGTTCGACTTCTGGTCAAGGATCGCGTAGGTTCCCTTGACAAATTTCTCCACCTTGTCGGCGTTCGCCTCCGTGGTCTTCGCCGTGATCGTCTGCCCGGTCCTCGAAAAGGTGGCGGCAATCTGCTGCGACGCGGCAGTTGTCTGCAGGTCGGCAGCGATATTGTCCAGGGAGGATTCGATCGCCTTGTCGGTCTCGACCTGCATGACGATGTGGCTTCCGCCCCTGAGGTCCAGGCCGAGCGAGATCTTCGGCACGCTCTGGTGCCACCACTCCGGCAGCTTCGACGTGAGCGGCGTCGAAGGGAGGAACAGGAACAGCGCGATCAGGACCGACAGGGCAATGACCGCCAGTCTCCATTGAATGCTCTTCTTCATTGTGGTATTGCCTCCTGAAAAAACAGAATCAAATTGGCCGCGCACCATCACGGATGGCCGCGGATACATTCGGGACAGACCAGGGCGGCTCCTTCCCCTGTTTTCCGGGTCCGTCGTCCCCATCCGCCCGTGGCAAAATCAGGTCAGGACTTGTCCTTCTTTTCGTCCTCGGGCCGGACCACGTGAGCGATGGACCCGCGCGTGATCTTTACCTTCGTTCCCTCGGCGATCTTCACGGTCAGGGTGTCGGGCGATACGTTCTCGACGATGCCGTAGATGCCTCCGCCGGTGATGATCTCATCGCCCCTCTTGAGATCGTCCACCATCTTCTTGTGTTCCTTCATCTTCTTCTGCTGCGGGCGGATCAGGATGAAGTAGAAGATGGCGAAGATGACAACCATCATGATCAGGCCCGACGCTCCGCCGCCTCCCGAAGACTGCCCCGCGCTGCCCGGTGATCCCATGGCATATGCGATTGATTCTAGCATGTTGAAACCCTCCTGTAGGATTGAATTTCTTTTTTATCATCCCCGTGCTTCGCACAGGGATAGGGTTGATGCTCTCCGCTTCAAAAAACGGAATCCCGATTCAACCGACGGGAATGACTGCAGAACTTTAACCTACGATGGGGCGCTTTCGCGCATCGACAGAAACTCTCTCTTGAACTCCCGGAACCCACTCTGCTCGATGCTTGTTCTCACCTTCCGCATCAGGTCGAGGTAGAAAAAAACATTATGGACCGTGCCCAGCCTCAGGGCCAGCACTTCGTTCGCATTGAACAGGTGCCGGAGATACGCCCGCGTGAAATTTCTGCACGTAGGGCAGCCGCACTCCGGATCGATTGGGTCCGGGTCCCGCTCGTACCGGCTGTTCCTGATCACCAGCTTTCCAAAGGAGGTGAAGAACGTGCCGTTCCGCGCGTTCCGGGTCGGCATCACACAGTCGAACATGTCGATGCCGCGCTCCACGCCCTCCACGAGGTCCTCAGGTGTTCCGACCCCCATCAGGTAGCGCGGCTGGTCTGCGGGCAGCGACGGCACCGACGCCTCGATCATCTCATACATCACCGGCTTGGTCTCGCCGACCGACAGACCGCCCAGCGCGTAGCCATCGAACCCGATGTCCAGGAGCGCTTCGGCGGACTGCTTCCGGAGCTCGGGGTACATGCCGCCCTGGACGATGCCGAACAGCGCCTGGCCGGTTTCCTTCTTCGCTACGGCGCACCGCTTCGCCCACCGGATCGTCCGCTCCAGCGACGCTCTCGCGTAATCATGCGTCGCCGGGAACGGGATGCACTCGTCGAAGGCCATGATGATGTCCGCGCCGAGCGCTTCCTGGATCTCGACGGCGTACTCGGGCGTGATGAAATGCTTCGCTCCGCCGTCGATGTGGGACTGGAACGTGACCCCCTCCTCGGTGATCTTCCGGAGGTCCGCCAGGCTGAAGACCTGGAACCCGCCGCTGTCCGTCAGGACCGGCCGGTGCCATGCCATGAACTTCTGGAGCCCGCCGAATTCCCGTATCAGCTCATGCCCCGGCCTCAGGAACAGGTGGTACGTGTTCGAGAGGATGATCTCCGCGCCAAGGCCGGCGAGGTCGTCGGGAGACAGCGTCTTGACCGTTGCCTGCGTTCCGACCGGCATGAAGACCGGCGTACTGATCTCGCCGTGGGAAGTAACGATCTTCCCGAGCCGGGCGGAGGAGGCAGGATCTTTTTTTATCAAAGAAAAGCTGAAAGCCATGGGCGGCGAATTCACGCGAATAAACGCGAATGAAAGACTAATTCATCTGCAATGATGCTCAAAATGTTCAAAAGAGTGAAGGCCGGCTATATCCTCTTGGGCGACTCGTGAGCCTTTTTCCGTTGCATCCTTCGATGGCTATCGCGCCCGTTCGCGGCTGATGAATTCACATCCGTTCCGGCGCGTTCACGCCGAGGATCCTGAGCGCACTCTGGATGACGGTCTTGACCTGCTTCATGAGAAAGAGCCTGGCCCCGGTCCGGCCCCTGTCCTCGGTGATCACACGGTGCTTGAAATAATAGTTGTGCAGCAGCCCGGCTAGGTCCTGCAGATAGAACGTGAGCCGGTGGGGCTCATAGGCCAGGGCGGCGTCCTCGATGACCTCGGGATACTTCGCGAGAGACTTGATGATGTTCTGCTCCTCTTCGAGGTCGAGGAGATCGATCGTGACCGCGTCCTTCGCAGGCACCACGATGCCGCGGGATTCCGCCTCCCGCATCAGGCTCGCAAGCCGCGCGTGGGCGTACTGAACGTAGTACACCGGGTTCTCGCGGGACTGCTCCTTGGCAACGTCCAGATCGAAATCCAGGTGGCTGTCCGACCGGCGCGTCAGGAAGATGAAACGCGCTGCATCGGCGCCCACATCCTGGACTACGTCGCGCAGCGTGACGAACGTGCCTGCCCGCTTCGACATGGGCACCGGCTGGCCGTGCCGGAGGATCGCGACAAGCTGCACGAGCAGCACGTGGAGCGAGTCTTTCGGATGGCCGAAGGCCTGGATCACAGCCTGGACCCGCGGGATATAACCGTGATGGTCCGCGCCCCAGATGTTCACCAGCGAGGTAAAACCGCGCCCCAGCTTGTTCCGGTGATAGGCGATGTCCGTGGCAAGGTAGGTGTAGCTCTTGTCCTTCTTGACCACTACCCGGTCCTTGTCGTCGCCGAAGGTGGTCGACCGGAGCCAAAGCGCACCGTCCTGGTCGTAGAGGTTCCTGCTTTCCATCAGCTCATCCAGCGATCTCTGGACCGAGCCGTCCTTCAGGAGCGACGCTTCGCTGAACCAGGTGTCGAACCGGACGCCGAAGGATTCCAGATCCGTCCGGATGTCCGCCAGCATCGTTTCCTTGCCAAAATCAGCGAACGCCTCGGTGCAGTCATCAAAGGGCGCCTTCAGGTAGCGTTTCCCGTGGAGCTTGATGAAACCCTGGGCGATCTCTTCGATGTAGGTCCCATGGTACCCGTCCTCGGGAAAAGGCACGTTATTGCCGAGCGCCTGCTGGTACCGGCTGTAGACCGAGAGCGCCAGGAGCTTCACCTGCCTGCCCGCGTCGTTGATGTAGAATTCCCGCGTTACAGCAAACCCGACGGCCGAGAGCAGGTTCGCAAGGGCGTCGCCGATCGCGGCTCCCCTTCCGTGCCCCACATGGAGCGGGCCCGTCGGGTTGGCGCTCACGAATTCCACGAGCACCTTCTTGCCCCTGCCGATGTCCCGGAGGCCGTAGCGCCCGCCTTCGGCCTCGATATCAAAGAGCGTCTGTTTCCACCGGTCCTGCTTGAAGATGAAATTGATGAACCCGGGGCCCGCGATCTCGGTCCGGTCGATGATCCCGGCCTCGTCCCGGATGTTGCTCACGATGATCTCGGCGATCTTCCGGGGAGGCTTCGCCTCGGACTTTGCCATGGTCAGGGCGAGGGTCGTGGCGAGGTCGCCGTGGCTCTTCTCCCTCGGCGTTTCAAGCGTGACCGCAGGCTGTGTTTCGAGCTTGAGTTCTCCCTTCTCTTTGGCCCGCGCAAGGGCGTTGAGCAGGATGTCCGTAAGGGTTTCTTTCATGGGTGAACAGCGTCTTTCGTGCCATTAGTAAACGCCAAAGTATAGCTTATACGCGAAAAAAGTCAATATAATAATCCCTTTACTTGGTCCCGGCGCTGTGGTATTGTTAAAAAAAGGGCGGAGACGGCCATGTGGATACAGATGAACGTCAATACCATCCTGTTCGACAGCAAGAACAGCAGTTATATCGTCGTGCTCAAGGATGATACGGGGAAAAAGATCCTTCCGATCTGGATCGGAGCGTCGGAGGGCAATTCCATCGCCTTGGCCATGAGCAACGTGAAGGCCGCGCGGCCCCTGACCCATGACCTGATCGTCAGCATCTTCGACCGCCTGGAGATCGAGATCGCCCGCGTGGTGATCAGCGACCTCATCGACAACACGTTCTATGCCTCGCTGTACCTGCTCCAGAACAGCAAGGAATTCCACATCGATTCACGGCCGAGCGACGCCATCGCGATCGCGATCCGGATCGGCGCGCCGGTTTTTGTGGAAGAGGACGTGCTGGCGAAACAGGACCAGTCCACGCTCGACATGTGGATGAAAAACCTCGGAGAGGGCGGCG